>Ga0315289_10000706_pt1 | contig 51169 bp, 53 predicted proteins | sample YL17G11_40_MG_FD_203452 | JGI IMG/M metagenome (GOLD analysis project Ga0315289, IMG submission 203452) | Sediment microbial communities from Yellowstone Lake, YNP, Wyoming, USA - YL17G11_40 | ecosystem: Environmental > Aquatic > Freshwater > Lake > Sediment | place: USA: Wyoming | collected...
CGTGGCGAGTTATACCATTTACGTTTCCGAGAATGGCGGTGCGTGGACGGCCTGGCTCTCCGGGACAGTCAGCAACACGGCGACATTCAGCGGCCAGCCAGGGCACACCTACGCCTTCTACAGCGTGGCCCGTGACAACGCAGGCAACCTTGAATCGGCAGCGCCAGTCCCTGAGGCAGTCACCACGGTGATTGGGATGCCGTTGCTGAGCATTACTCAAACGAACAACCAGGTGATTGTCTCTTGGCCGCAGTGGGCCCAAGGCTTCCACTTGGAATCCGCTGATAGCATTTTGCCACGGATCAATTGGGAGCCAGTGATGGAGATTCTGGTTGTCGTTGGCGGCCAATACGCAGTCACGCTCGATGCTGTGGGGTCAGGTAAATTCTTCCGACTGAGCCAAAGCGCGCCGTTACCAACGTTAAGTATCGGCAAAGTCAACAACCAAGTGATCATTTCCTGGCCACAGTGGGCGGAGGGGTTCCAATTGGAATCGTCCACGAACCTCGTGCCACCGATTGACTGGCAGCCAGTGACGAACTCTCCGGTTGTCATTGGCGGACAATACACGGTCACGCTTGACGCGGGTTGCGCCAGCATGTTCTACCGGCTGCGCCTGACCGCAACGACGCCGAGATTGAGTATGGTTCGCGCCAACGGCCGGGCAGTGATCTCCTGGCCACAGTGGGCGGAAGGCTTCCAGTTGGAATCAACAGATGGCCTCATCGCGCCGAGTTGGCAGACGGTGAGCGACGTGCCGGTCGCCGTAGGCTGGCGGAAGGCCGTGACATTGCAGCCCACAAACGCCAGCCGGTTCTATCGGCTCAGGAAACCGTGAAAGCGGCGGGCGAGGCGCAAATCGCGCCGTTCGACACGTCATTTTCCCCGCGTCTGTCAACGCGAAAACGGCTTTGTAAATTTTTTGAAAAAAAATACTTGCCGCCCAACAGGTAGTGGCTAGGCTTGCGGGCATCCCAACTAATGGGGTATCTGAGACCTTAGATGCAACAGGTCACAGGGCTGGGGAGAACAGTTTTTTTGGTTTGCCGTAGCCAGTTTTTTTTCTTCAGCCAGCGGGTTTTGAGCGAATCAGATGTTAACTTGAAAAGCTTTGAGAAAACCAATGATCGACACGCGCGAAGAAGTCATTGCCCCGGCGCAACCGACCAAGCGCCGAAGTGCTGCGACGGTTTCCGCAGGCCGCGCTCCCAAAGGAGGCACGACCGGACAGAAAGACGCTCTGCACATCGAACGGATTTTCAGCAACCCGAACGTCAAGCCGTTTGATCAAATTGAATGGGAGCGACGCACGGCCGAGATCGCCGACGACACCGGCAAGGTCATTTTCAAACAGGAAAACGTCGAGGTGCCGAAATCGTGGTCGCTGCTGGCGACCAAGGTGGTGGTGTCAAAATATTTCTACGGCGAACTGAACACGCCGGAGCGCGAGACATCCGTCCGCCAACTCATCCATCGCATCTGCCGCACGATTGCCGACTGGGGTGTGAAAGATGGATATTTCATTGAAGAAGACGGCGAAGTTTATTGCGATGAGCTGACCTGGTTGTGCCTGAATCAGTATGGCGCGTTCAATTCACCGGTCTGGTTCAACGTCGGCCTTCATCATCAGTACGGCATCGGCAGCAACTCCAACCGGGGCAACTGGTATTTCAACCGCAAGAAGGGCCAGGCGGAACGCGCCCACACGCAATATGAATATCCGCAGTGCAGCGCCTGTTTCATCCAGTCCGTCGAGGACAACATGGAGTCCATCATGCAATTGGCGCACAGCGAGGCGATGTTGTTCAAGTTCGGCTCCGGCACCGGCACCGACCTTTCTCCGCTCCGCTCCGCCAAGGAGAAACTGAGCGGCGGCGGGCGGCCCAGCGGCCCGCTCTCCTTTCTAAAGGTCTATGACCAGGTCGCCAACGTCGTGAAGAGCGGCGGCAAGACGCGCCGCGCGGCCAAGATGAACACGCTGCGCGACTGGCACGGCGACATCGAGGAATTCATCGAGGCCAAGCAGAAGGAGGAGCGCAAGGCCTGGGCGCTGATTGAGCAGGGTTACGGCGGCTCCTACAACGGCGACGCCTACGGCAGCGTGATGTATCAGAACGAAAATTTGTCGGTGCGCGCCGGCGACGAGTTCATGCGCGCCGCGCTCGAAGGCAAGGAGTGGTGGACGCGCGCCGTCACCACCGGCGAGGCGCTGCAAAAGAAAGACGCGGCCAAACTGCTCCTGAAAATCGCCGAGGGCACGTGGGTTTGCGGCGACCCCGGCATGCAATACGACGGCGCCATTCAGAAGTGGCACCCCTGCAAGGACACCGAACCAATTCATTCGACCAACCCGTGCAGCGAATACGTTTTTCTCAACAACACCGCCTGCAATCTCGCCTCGTTGAACTTGATGAAGTTCAAGCGCGAGAACGGCGCGTTCGACGTGGAGCGATTCAAGGCCGCCGTGCGCATCTTCATCACCGCGCAGGAAATCATCGTGGACAACGCCAGCTACCCGACGAAGGAAATCGCGGAGAACTCGCACATCTTCCGCACCCTGGGCCTAGGCTACGCCAACCTCGGCTCGCTCATCATGAGCTACGGCCTGCCTTACGACTGGGACGACGCCCGCGCGCTGGCCGGCGCCGTCACCGCGATCATGACCGGCCAGGCCTACGAGCAGTCGGCGGAAATGGCCAATTTGATGGGGCCATTCAAAGGCTATCGCGACGCGCGTTGCCCGCACGTGCCCAAGCCGCTGGCCAAGGACAACGTCGAGTCCATGCTCGGTGTCATCAAACTCCACCGCGACGCCGTTGAGGACATTCATCCCAGCCAGGAGTTCGATTATCTCAAACAGGAAGCCCGCAAGTGCTGGGACGGGGCGCTTGAACTCGGCACGAAGCACGGTTACCGCAACGCGCAAGTCACCGTGCTCGCGCCCACCGGCACCATCGCCTTCCTCATGGACTGCGACACCACGGGCATCGAGCCGGACATCGCACTGGTGAAGTACAAGCTCCTCGCCGGCGGTGGTATGCTCAAAATCGTCAACCGCACGGTGCCGGACGCCTTGCGTCGCCTCGGGTATGGCGCGCCAGAAATCGAGAAGATCATCGCCCACGTCGAGAAATTCGACACCATCGAGGACGTGGAAGAGCAACGTGCTGCCGGCGTCTCGCCGGCAGATCAGAACTGCCAGTCCCGCGAAAGCGGGAGCAGCACGATTTGTCGCAGCGGCCTGAAGCCCGAGCATCTGCCGGTGTTCGACTGCGCGTTCAAGCCGTATCGCGGGAAGCGTAGCATTCACTACCTGGCGCACTTGAAGATGATGGCCGCGGCGCAGCCGTTCATCAGCGGTGCCATCTCCAAGACCGTCAACATGCCCAACGAAAGCACGGTCGAAGAAATCCGGGACACTTACATTCAGGCGTGGAAAATGGGTCTCAAGTGCGTGGCCATTTATCGCGACGGTTCGAAGCGTTCACAGCCGGTCACCACCAGGAAAAGCAGCGCCGGCTCGAGCGGCACCGCCACCGACGCCGCGTCGTTCATGGCGCGGATCAAGGAACTCGAAGCGGAAGCGGCCAAGCTGCGCGAGCAGGCCGGCCAGCCGTTGCGGCGCCGGTTGCCCGAAACGCGCACCGCCATTACCCACAAGTTCGACATCGCGGGCCATGAAGGTTACCTCACCGTGGGCCTGTTCGAGAACGGCCGGCCGGGCGAGTTGTTCATCACCATGGCCAAGGAAGGCTCGACGATTGGCGGCTTGATGGACGGCATCGGCACGCTGACCAGCATCGCGCTGCAATACGGCGTGCCGCTGGAAACCTTGGTGCGGAAGTTCTCGCACCAGCGGTTCGAGCCGAGCGGGTTCACCAAGAATCCGGAGATTCGCAGCGCCTCTTCCATCACCGACTACGTCTTCCGCTGGATGGCCGGGCAGTTCATTCCCGGCTATCGTGACGCCCACGCGGCGAATGGGAGTCAGCCGGAGCTGGCGATGCCGGGGCTGCTCGAGGAGCAAAAAAAGCGAATCAACCGTCCGTCGCCGGAATTGCCGATTCCCTCCGATGATACCGACGTCGTTGAGACCGATAAATCCGGCGGCAATGGCAATGGCCACGGGCCAGCCGAAGGTGCGAATCGCGAAGTGAACCACCTCAACGATGCCGTGGCGCACTTCCAGCAAGACGCGCCCATCTGCCCGAACTGCGGCCACGTCACCGTCCGCAACGGCGCCTGCTACAAGTGCTGGAACTGTGGCGAGAGCCTGGGTTGCTCGTAGCCAAGGGCGGACCGGGAAAATCTGTCGAACTGGTTTCATAGGGTGGGGCGAGACTACTGGCGAGCCGCGGGAGTAACCAAATCACGAGGCTTTTTCCCGGCTCGCGAGTACGCTCGCCCCACCCTATGAAACCAGTCCCCACTTAACCGGGAAATTTCACACGCTGTAGCCGCAAACTTCAGTTTGCGCCGCGCGGCCAGCGTCTGTCCGGGAATCGCAACCTGAAGGTTGCCCCGAAAGCTTTCGGGGTTGGCAATCCCAGCCGCGTGTGAAATTTCCGGGTTAACGCCAGCGCAACAGCCTCCCCAGCTTTCATTTTCGCCGTCCGCTTGTGCGCCCCGGCCAACTCTGTTTATCCTTTCGCCATGAACAACAACCCCAACAGTTTCATCAAGGAAGACCCGTGGCGCATCTTTCGCATCATGGCCGAGTTTGTGGATTCGTTTGAAACCCTTTCGCGCGTCAGCCCGGCGGTCACGATTTTTGGTTCGTCCCGCATGCCGAAAACCGACCCTTACTACAAGGCCGCCGTCACGCTGGCCAAGGGACTGGCCAAGAACAACCTGACCGTCATCACGGGCGGCGGCCCTGGCATCATGGAAGCGGCGAACAAAGGCGCGGCCCTCGCCAAGGGCCGGTCCGTGGGTTTGAACATCGAATTGCCGCTGGAGCAGCAGGGCAATCGCTACACCAACATCCCGATCCATTTTCACTATTTCTTCGCCCGCAAAGTCTGTTTCGCAAAATACAGCATTGCCTTCGTGTTCATGCCGGGCGGCTTCGGCACGCTGGACGAGTTCGCCGAAATCGTGACGCTGGTGCAGACGCAACGCATCCCGGAATATCCGCTCATCCTGTTCGGCCGGAAATTCTGGAGAGGCCTGCTCCAGTGGATGAAAAACAACATGGAAAAACTCCGCTACATCGGTTCCCAGGACATGAAACTGGTCACGCTCACCGACGACCCGCAGGAAGCCATTGATGTCATCCTCGAATACGAGCGGCGCGTCGGCCCGCCGGAAATCGTGCCCAAGGCGTTCTCATGAAATGGCTTTCAACGAGTGTCTGATTGATGCGCCCCATCATCCGAGAAATTCCAAATTCGAGTCCGCCCGAGACGCTTGTCGAACTGCTGGATGGTGAACCCGGTGTCGTTTTGCTGCGGAGCGCCCTGCTGGACCCACTGCACGGGCGCTACTCGTTCGTCACGGCGCGGCCATTTTTGACTTTCCGCTCGTTCGGGTCGCAATGCGAACTTTTCTCGCCAGCGAGGTGGAGCGCCGATTTCCAATCGGCTTTTGGCGAAACCTGCCATCCAAGCCGGTTACAAACCGGCGCTCCGGCATCAGTCATGCACGTCCGGTTCGGCGACCCTTGGCGCGTGCTCGACGAGTTGATGGCACGTTACGAACTGCTCGACGAGGTTGACCTGCCGTTCCCGCTGGGCGGCTGCTTTGGCTACTGGGGTTACGAGCTTAAGAACTTTGTCGAGCCGAAGCTCTCGCGCCGGGCCGTCAACGACCTCGAATTGCCCGACTGCCACGTCAGTTTCTACGACAGCCTTGTCGTCTTCGACCACTACCTCGACAAGACGTGGCTTGTCTCAACCGGCCTGAACGCCGACGGTTCGCGCAGCGAGCAGCGGGCGCGGGAACAACTTGAATCTTGGCGGGCACTGTTGAGCGTGCTGCCGGCATCTTGCCGGCAGAACCATGATTTGACCTGCCAGTCCCGCGCAAGCGGGAGCAGCACGCTGTCCAATCTTTCCCGCGCCGAATTCCTCGCCGCCGTTTCCCGCGCCCGGCGCTACATCCGCGCCGGCGACATTTACCAGGTCAACCTGTCCCACCGCCTTGCCGCACCATGTGCGTTGTCCGGCTGGGAACTCTTTGAGCGGCTGATGGCCGTGTCCCCGGCCCCCTTGGCCGCGTATCTGGATTGCGGCGATTTCCAAATCGCCTCCTCCTCACCGGAAATGTTCCTGCGCCTGAGCGGTGCGCACGTCCAGACACGCCCCATCAAAGGCACGCGCCCGCGTTCTGCCGACCCGACCCGCGACGCGCAACTCGCTTACGAACTCCAGACCAGCCAGAAGGAACTGGCCGAGCTGGTGATGATCACCGACCTGCTGCGCAACGACCTCGGCAAGGTTTGCGAATACGGCTCGGTGCAAGTGCCGGAGCTGGCGCGGCTCGAACGCTTCGCGCAGGTGCAGCATCTGGTTTCGACTGTCGAAGGCCGCCTCCGAAAAGAAGTGACGCATTTCGCCGCGCTCGCGTCGTGCTTCCCCGGCGGCAGCATCACCGGCGCGCCCAAGTTCCGCGCCATGGAAATCATTGACGAACTCGAACCGCTGGCGCGCGGGCCTTACACCGGCGCGCTTGGCTATCTTGGTTTCAATCGCGAAAGCCAGTTAAGCATCACGATTCGCACGGCGATTTGCCGCGAGCGGACGGCGTATTTCCACGTCGGCGCGGGCATCGTGACCGATTCAAATCCCGAAGCGGAATACGAGGAAACGCTGGCCAAGGCGGCGGGTTTCGTGGCGGCGCTGAATTTGGAAATGAATCACGCTTGGTCGTCCGATTGCTCTATTCCAAGCCAAGAATCTGGCTGAACAGTTCATAGACAACCTTGCGGCGTTCGGCAAAAACAATCTTGAAGCGCGGGCCGGAATCACCCGCATCGGATTGCAGAATAATACGATAACGATTCACCTTCAGTCTGTAGAAACCTTCAAGTTCATCTTCGAGCGGTTCTGGAAACACTTTACTGTTTTCCAATGCGCGAAGCGCGTCACGCAACTGTTTGCGCGTCTCCGGCGGTTGCCGCTGGATGAATCCGCGCGGCTGTTCTTCGATGACGACTTCAATCCTCATCGAGAACGCTGACGGGACGATATTTACCTTTGCCCGCTTTGGCTTTGTTGATGGCGGCCATGGCTTCCGGGTTGGAAAGAATTTCCATCTGTTCCAGCAAATCGGCCATGCGTTTCCGCGGCACGACAAAGGCAACGACCTCGCCGTTGCGGGTGATGGCGGCGGTTTTTTTGCTCCGGCAAATCGCGGGGAACTGCGCCTGTCCCTGCGTGACTGTCAACGTATTCTTCATGTTGAGTTCTACATAGCATGTGTTTTCGCCGGACGCAAGCTGTTTTCACGGCTGTTTGCCCTCAGGGAAGTTATTTCAACGTCGGCGCGGGCATCGTGGCTGATTCCATCCCTGAAGCCGAATACGACGAAACCCTTGCGAAGGCGCGCGGATTTCTGGCGGCGCTGCAATTGCCGGAGGCGCCCGGAGTGGCGTCTTCAAGCAGCGACGTGATGCCAATCTCATTGCGTGCCTGAAGTTGCGACGACTCAGCGAGCTGGCCCAGCCGTTCGGTGTCCACGCTTCAGCGTGTTGAGGTCTCAGCCGGAACGATGCATTTCAGACGCGGAGCGCGCCCGCCCCGGGCGCAGTCCGGCGCGCCTCGCGCCGGACAACCTCGCGGCCAAATAAACCGCACCGCACGGTTTGCCTGTTGGCCCAGGCGCATTGGCGGACGATGCGTCCGCCGCCACACGTCGGGGCGCGTGTGCTTCTCAATTCCAATTGAATCGCGCCGGCCAAGACACCCTGAAGGGTGGACACCGAACAGTCCGGTATGCGCGCTGGAGCCGCCTTTTTTTCTCCGCGACTTTGCGGCTCTGCGTTATAAACCCACATGCTCGTTTTCCTTGACGGCAGGTTTCTGCCCAAAGACCAGGCTCTTGTTTCGGTCTTCGACCGGAGCTTCCTCTACGGCGATGGGCTGTTTGAGACGATGCTTGTGCTCAACGGCAAGCCCTTCCGGTTCGACCAACACGTCGAGCGCCTCCAGCGTGGCGCTGAGTTCCTGAAAATCCGTCTGCCTTTTTCCGCCCCGGTACTGCGTGAATTCGCCTCCGAATTGATCCGGGTAAACCAGATGCCGGATGCCATTCTTCGTCTCCACCTTTCCCGTGGCGCGGGTCAGCGCGGCTATTCGCCCAAGGACGCAAATCAGCCCACTCTCATCATGGCATTGCATTCTCATTCGCCGGTCAACCTTCGACAACCTCCGCAATGGCGGCTGATCACTTCGTCGTTTCGGCTTCCTGCGGGCGAGCCACTTGCCAAATTCAAAACTGCAAACAAACTCCCGCAAATCCTGGCGCGGGCCGAAGCCGAAGCCAAGAACGCGGACGAAGGGCTGTTGCGGAACACCGACGGCCACGTCATCGAAGCCGCCGGCAGCAACCTGTTTTGGATTGCCAACCGCGCGGTCTGCACGCCGTCGCTGGACAGCGGCATCCTGCCCGGCGTGACGCGCGCCGTCGTTTTCGAGCTCTGCGAACAACTCAGCGTTCCCATTCGCGAGGAAAACATCCATCCTGAAAACCTGCGCCGGCAGGACGGCGTTTTCCTGTCGCTCAGCACACTGGGAATCGTTGAGGCTGCCGAAAGCGACGGCCAGGTCCTGGGCCGATCTGATCTCACGTCACAAATCCGGGAAGCTTACTGGGCTTTGGTCCGGCGCGAAACGACCTGAAGCACGGCCTCAACGGAAATGCCGTGAAGCTTGATGACCTTGTGGCGTGACGTGTGGCCGCGCACCAATTCCACCCGGCTGCGCGGGCAATCCAACGCGTCGGCCAGCAGCCGGATCAGCGCTTCGTTCGCCGCCGCGTCCACCGGCGGCGCCGTAACCTTGATGCGCAGTTCGTTGCCGAGCGGTCCGCCGATTTCGTTCGCCGAAGCGCGCGGCTGCAACTTGACCGCCAGCATCACGCCGTCGGGTTGGAGTCGAAGAAACGGTGGCAGCGCCATGATTGACTGAACGTTTATTCCCGAGCTTGCGAACCGGGGCTGAACTTTCACCGTGCCTGTCTCAAACTGGTTCCAGAAGTCTATACTTGGTGGGGCGAGGCTCCCGACGAGCCGCAGGAAGCCCGAATCTCAAGACATTTCACGGCTCGCGGGCACGCTCGCCCCACCTTATGAAACCGTTTTTTGGCGATTTCACCGCGACGCTAGGCCATGATTGCCCTGGCCACTTCCTGCGCCGCCGCTTCGCCAAACAACCGCTGCACCAGCGCCAAGCCGAAGTCCACCGCCGTGCCCGCACCGCGCGAAGTGATGATGTTGCCGTCTTCCACCACGCGCTCAGCGGCCAGCGCCTGCGGCAATTCATCATGAACCGAGAAATGAGCGGTGAATCGCTTCCCCACGAGCAGCCCGGCGTCGGCCAAGACCGTGGGCGCGGCGCAAATAGCCCCGACCGGTTTGCCGCGTTGCACGTAAGCCTTGGCCAGATTTGCCGCCCGCCCGTCGCGGCGCAGCGTTTTCACGCCGGGTCCGCCCGGGATGAGCAGCAGATCAAACTCCTGTGAGGCGACTTCATCGAGCGTGGCGTCCGCTTGCACGGTGATGTTGCAGCGGCCCGTTACCAGCTTCTCCCCGGTGACGGACGCGATGGTCACTTGCGCGCCGGCGCGCCGCAGCAGGTCAACCGGCGCCATCGTTTCGATTTCTTCAAATCCCGGCGCCAACAGGCAGAGCACCTTCTTCGACATAACAACTGTATGCGACCGCGCCCGGCGCTCACCCGCTATGCGCCGCGCCGTCGCCCTGCAACTGCGCTTGAAGCAGGTCCGTCGTGGCTTTGAGCGCCAGTTCCAACGGGAAGACCGGCTTGGCAATGAGGTCGTTGCCGCCGCTGAGAATGCTTTGGATGCGATTCTCGAAGTCGTCGTGGGCGGTGACAAAGATCACCGGCGTCTCCAGATAACCGGGGAAGCGGCGCAGTTGCGCGCACACTGCGAAGCCGTTCATGCCGGGCATGAAAATATCCAGCAGGATGAGGTCGTAGTGGCCGGCCTGCAGCATTTGCAGGGCGGTCTGCGGAGCAGCGGTGCTCTCGGCCGCGAGGTTGGCCCGCTTCAGGGCGGCGACCATCAGGCGGTTGCTGACGGCGTCGTCGTCCACGACCAAGACCTTGGCTTTGAGCGTCACTTCGGCAAAACCACTCCCGGCCTTCTCAAACAGCAGGCTCAGGCAGTCCATCGCCCGGGCGATGGTGTGCAGCGTGGACGGCGTGGCGAGCGACGGTTTGACGATCAACTCGAACAGCAACGCCTCAAAGGCGGTGGCCAGCAGGGCGATGCGCCCGCAGCCCGCCAGCCCGGCCCGCGCGCCGGCAAAATGCAATCGTTGATACAGGTTATTGAGCCGCACCAGGCCGGCGGTTGAGGAGCAAGCCTCGATGTAGGCGGAGCAATGGTCACGAATCCTGACGAGTTCCACCGACGCGTCTTTCAGAAACTCCGCGCGCACGTTTTTGAGCGCGGCCCGGTCGCCAACTGCTGCGCCTGCCGCAAGCGCCACCGTTTCGGCGCCGCCTTCGGCGGGCGGCGGCGCAGCGGCCGGAGCCGCAGCTTCAGCCCGAACGGCCAGGAGTTGGCTGGTGTCCCCGACTCCCGGCGTGCCCGCCAGCAGGTCTCTTGCGCATTGCAGCAGCAACGCGGGCGTGCAACTGGCCTTCAGCAGGCCTTTGTCCGCGCCCGCGGCCATCGCTTGCTGCGCCAACTCGCTCACGTAGGCGTTGGAGAAAATGATGACGGGCGTGGTTTTCAGCCGGGCGTCGGCGCGGATGAATTTGAGGACGTCCACCCCGTTGATTTTGGGCATCATCAGATCGAGCACGACCAGGTCGGGCTTGAGTTCCGACAGCATCTTCATGGCCGCCAGCCCGTCCCGCGCCACTTCGACGCGAAATCCCTCGCGCTCCAGCCGCTTCTGATACACGGCCAGCACCACCGCGTCATCGTCCACGATCAAAATCGTTTTCATGCCGCCAGATTCTCAGCCACCGCCACGGCGCGGCGGGGAAAATGCACTTCGTCCTGCGCGACTTTGCCCGCGGTTTTCCACGGCGCCGGCTTCACCCGCCCAATTGCAGGCGCGGCTCGCCCTCGAGCATTTTGGCGAGGTTCGGCCAGTTCGCCTGACTCAGGTCGTTGAAGGCGCGCAGATAAACCGCCACTTTCTCGTGCGGGTGTTTGGAAAGCAATCCGTCCACCGCCGCCCGGAGTTTGTCGTCCGCCATTTCCTTGGGCAATTCTTCAACGACGCCTTTGTCGTGCTTGATGGCCAGCGCGTTCAGGAAATCCGTCAGCATCGCCGTCTGCTGTTTCATAAGCCAGCTCTGGAGCGCAGTGACGGCGGGCGGCTCGAGGCGCGGTTTGCTGAGCGATTCGACGATGGTCTTGTGCTGTTCGGGCCGCGGCTTGCGCTCCAAAAAAACCGGACGCACGTGGCGCGCCTCGGCCACCGAAGCGAGCAGACCACGGTAGGATTCCTTGTCGGCAGCGTGAAGCTGTTCGACGATCTCGTTCGCCAGCCCCGGCGACATGAATCCGAAAATCTCGTGAGCAGCGAGCATGGCAAAATCCTGGTCGAATGAGTTTTTCTCTCAGCCCACAGCCGTCACCGCAACTTTGTGGCGGTCGGCAAACTGCGCGCAAACTTCCTGTTCCAACACCAGCGTCTTATCCGCCTCGAAGGCCAACACGCAAATCCGGTTGGCAGCGCAAGTTTCCAAGGTTTGCGGCCCGACGCAAGGAATATCGAACCGCAGGTCGTGGCCCATTTTTGCCACCTTCACGGCCACCGCGCCGCCGGCCTTGCCGGCCAGTTCACCGGCCCGCGCCAGGCACTTGTCCGTGCCTTCAAAAGCTTCCACGGCCAACACCGTGCCGCGCTTGACCACCACGGTTTGGCCGATTTCCAGACGCGACATTTCCTTGGCGATGCAAAACCCAAACTCGACGTCCGCCCGCTGATCCGCCGAAAGCTTCGGCCCGAGCGAAAAACCGGCGCCCGGCATCAACGGCTTCAACCACGGTGTGCCGTCCACCAACTCCACACCGTCTTTTTTCAGTTCCTCAGCGATGGCGCCGAAAATGGTGTGGGCGCTCTTTTCCTTGAGCCGCAGGAGCAGGGCCGCCGCGCGCAAGTCGGGTCGGATGTCGTAAAGATTTTTCGGCGTGATCTGGCCGACCATGACGCACTGTTTGATGCCACGGTCGGTGAAAGCCGAAATCATTTTGGAAAGCTGGCCGACCTTGAGCCAGACGATTTCGTCCACGAGCGAGGCCAGCGCAGGTTGGGTCTCCCCTTCAAAAGCGACGGCGACGAGGCGTTTGACGCCGGCGCGCCGCGCCTGCCGTGCGAACTCCAGCGGCAGGGAGCGGTTCCCAGCGATCATTCCGAGCGCATCGGCTGTGGCAGTCACGGCGCCTTCACGTTAGCCAGTTCCGTCCGGTTCGCAATGCAAAGCTTCTGAAACAGATAGACCACGGCGTATAAAATTTTGGTTGGCACGCCGCGCTGATTCTGCACAATGACGGCACAGTTCGCCCGGCCATTTGAGTTTAAAGCCGCGACACGCCGCCGGGCGCGTGACGGCGGGCAATAAAGACACGTTATGGAAGACCTCAAAGCACTCTACGAAGCCATCATTGCCGGCGACGCAAAAACCTCCAAGACCGTCACGGAAAAGGCCCTCGCCGCAAAGGTCGAGCCCCTAAAGCTGGTGACTGACTACATGATCCCGGCCATGAGCGAGGTGGGCCGGCGCTTCGAATGCAACGAATATTTTGTGCCGGAGCTTCTGCTCGCGGCGCGGGCCATGAAGGCGGCGCTGGAGCCGATCCGCCCGCTGTTGGTGGCCAGCGGCGTGCAACCCGCCGCCCGCGTGGTCATCGGCACCGTCAAGGGCGACCTGCACGACATTGGCAAAAACCTCGTGGCCTCCATGCTCGAAGGCGGCGGCTTTGAGGTCGTTGACCTCGGTGTCAACGTCTCGCCCGAACAGTTCATCGCCAAAGTGAAGGAGAAAAACGCCAACGTCGTTGCCCTGTCCGCCTTGCTCACGACCACAATGCCGGCAATGAAAACCACGATTGACGCCCTCAAGCAGGCTGGCGTGCGCAACCAGGTGAAAGTCTTGATCGGCGGCGCGCCCGTGACGCAAAAGTACGCGGACGAAATTGGGGCGGACGGTTACGGCGAAACCGCGGCGGGCGCCGTGGCGCTGGCCAAAAAAGCGTTGGCCATCGCCTAGCCCGGCCTGTGCGCCCCGCGCGACTCTGAGCGGACCTTGCACCCACTGATCCAGCAACTCATCGCGCAACGCCCGGTCGTGACCGATGGCGCGTGGGGCACGGAGTTGCAGGCGCGCGGGCTGGGCATCGGCGAATTACCGGACGCCTGGAACTTGTCCCATCCCGAGCGCGTGGCCGAGGTGGCCAGCGCTTACGTAAACGCCGGCAGCCGGGTCATTCTCACCAACACTTTCGGCGCCAACCGGATTCGGCTCGGCGACCATTCCCTCGCGAAGCGTGCCGTGGAAATTAACCGCGCGGGCGTGGAAATCTCGCTGCGCGTCGCGCAAGGGCGCGCCCGCGTTTTCGCCTCCATCGGGCCGACGGGCAAGATGCTGATGGTCGGCGAAACCACGGAAGAGGAAATGCGCGCCGCGTTTCAAGAGCAGGCAACGGCGCTCGCGCAAGCAGGTGCGGACGCCATCGTGGTTGAAACGATGTCGGATTTGGCAGAGGCGCAAATCGCAGTTGCCGCAGTCCGAACCACGGGTTTGCCAGTAGTCGCGTGCATGGTCTTCGACTCCGGGAAGGACAAAGACCGCACGATGATGGGCACGACACCGGAGCAGGCAGCCGCGGCGCTGACGGCGGCAGGCGCGGATGTCGTGGGCGCGAATTGTGGCCAAGGAATCGCCGGGTTCACCGGGATTTGCCGTCGGCTGCGTGCAGCGACCGACCGACCGATCTGGCTCAAGCCCAACGCTGGTCTGCCGCAAATCGTGAATGGCCGCGCCCAATACGCCACGACCCCCGAGGAATTCGCCCGCCACGTGCCTGAGTTGATTGAGGCCGGGGCGAGTTTCATCGGCGGCTGCTGCGGCACACGCCCCGATTTCATCAAAGCGATCTGCCAAAGAATAAAGGAAAACCCGTAGGCAGACAGCGGCGGGATCGCCGAGCGCGCGGCGGCTTTTTCAACCTCCGTCGTGAAATGATTTTGCTCCAACGACGCTGGGAATCTTTTTGCCGACCCGCGCGCGAGTCATTACGCTGCCACGCAATGGGCCGCTTCTTGGCGACGGAATCTGATTCATGAGCCAAAATATCCGCATCGAACTGCTGCCGCTGGGCAAAACGCTGACCGTCGAGCGCGACACGCCGCTGCAGGACGCGCTGTTCGCGCAGGGCGTGGAGTTCCCCTGCGGCGGACGTGGCAGGTGCAAGGGCTGCAAAATCAAAGTGCTCGCCGGTGCGCTGCCCGTAACTGCCGAGGACGAACAGAAGCTGACCCGGGCGGAAATCGCCGCTGGCTGGCGGCTGGCTTGCCGCGCCCGCGCGACAGGCGACTTGAAAATCGAACTGGCCCAGTGGGAAGCCGCCATCCTTGCTGACGATTCGGTCTTCGAATTCACGCCGCAGGAAGGCCTGGGCGTGGCGGTGGACCTCGGCACGACGACCATCGCAGGCCAATTGCTGGACCTGCGCACGGGCCACGTGCTCGCCGTGCGAACCGCGCTCAATGCGCAGGCCAGGCACGGAGCCGACGTCATGAGCCGGATCGAGTTCGCCTGTGCCGGCGGGCTGGAGAAACTCACGAAGCTGGCTCGCGAACAAATCGGCGGGTTGATCGCCGAGTTGGTGAGCGCCGCCAAAACGACGACCGGCCTGAAAAGCGTCGTCGTCGTCGGCAACACGGTGATGCACCACCTGTTTTGCGGACTCAGCGTCGAACCGCTGTCGCATCATCCGTTCAAGCCTGGCGATGATGGCCTGCAGGTTTTCCGCGCTGGTGAACTGGGCTGGGAGTTTCCGGCTGGTGACGCCGGTCGCGGACTGACGTCCGCAGCTACGAGCGTACGCTTCCTCCCCTGCCTCGGCGGATTTGTCGGCAGCGATCTGCTGGCGGGCATTCTCGCCACGAAACTCCATGAAAGCGAACGGCCCGTCGCTTTGATTGACCTGGGCACCAACGGCGAAATCGTCATCGGCAACCGCGAAAAAATTCGGTGCGCTTCGACCGCCGCCGGTCCCGCGTTCGAAGGCGCGCGGATTTCGATGGGGATGCGCGCGGCGACGGGCGCGATTTCGGAAGTCCACGTCGAAGCCGGCCAAATCCGCTGTCACGTACTCGGGAACGTGGAGCCACGCGGCATCTGCGGGAGCGGCCTGGTGGACGCGGTGGCGTCGGGGCTTGAACTGGGTTTGGTGCGACCGAACGGCAGGCTCACCGCCAACGGCGAATGGATGTTGCAGCCGCCCGTGTTCCTGACCCAGTGGGACATCCGCGAACTGCAACTGGCCAAGGGCGCCATCGCAGCCGGCGTTCGCACTCTGGCCCAACAATGGGGCGCGCGGATGACAGACATTGCGCGAGTTTACCTCGCCGGCGCGTTTGGCAACTACATCCGGCGTGCCAGCGCCCGGCGCATCGGACTGCTCGACTTCCCCCCGGAGAAAATCCAATCCGCGGGCAACACGGCCCTGCTCGGCGCCAAGCTCGCCCTGTTCAACCTCGACAGCGACGATGGTTGCTTTTCAAAGTTGCGGCAGAGAATCAGGCACGTCTCGCTGAACGAAGACCCGAGTTTCCAGGAAATCTACGCGCACGAGATGCAATTCCCGGCGACCGCGTCAGCCAGCCCCTGAACTGAGAGCGTGTTTGGAAAATTGTTTTGTGGTGTTACGGCAAACGCCCCCCGCTGTTTGCTGTCCACGCTTTTTACCACTTCCGACACGTGGCAGCGTGTTCCTCCGGAGTTGACAGCCTAAAGGCTGGACAACAAACCCGATCTCTCAAACACGCAGTGACCGGCGGTTCGCTCAACCCTTTTCAATGCAGGCGTAGGCGTTGTGGTTGTGAATACTTTCCTGGTTTTCCGCCTCGACTTTGTACCAGGTCACGTCGGGGTGCGCGTTCAACTTGAGCGCAATGTTGCGGACCAAGTCCTCGACAAATACCGGGTGGTCATACGCCTGCTCCGTGACTTCCTTTTCATCCTCGCGTTTCAGCAGGGCAAACAGCTCCGCGCTGGCTGATTTTTCAATAATCGCGATCAGGTCTTCGATCCAAACAAGCTTGGAGAAGCGAATCTGCAACGTCACCTCGCCGCGTTGATTGTGCGCGCCGCGGGCGCTGATGGCTTTGGAACAAGGGCAAAGCGTGGTCACGTTGGCCTTCACCGTCAGCACGAAATCAATCTCCCGCTCGCACGCCGCGGCGTCGAACCGCACGGTGTAATCCATGACGCTTTCCATGCCGGACACCGGCGCTTGTTTGACCATGAAGTAGGGAAACTCCATCTCGAGGTGCGAGGTGGCGGCGTGGAATTTCCGCTGCATGGCATAAAGAATGTCGGGGATGTTTTCCACGTGAACCACGCTGCCATGCGCGTTGAGCACCTCAATGAAGCGGCTCATGTGCGTGCCTTTGAACTCCTTCGGCAGGTCCACGAACATGCCAATTGTCGCCACGGTGTTCTGGACGCTGTGTTCCTTGTCGCGGACTTGGATGGGAAACCGCAGTTCCCGCACGCCCACCTTGTCAACGCGCAACTGCCGGTAATCGCGCTCGCTCTGCTTGTCGTGAAGCTTGCGCCGTGCCCGGGAGGCCGTCTCCGCGGCGGGGGTTAATGATTCACCACGGTTTGTTTTCACAATGCTGAAACCTTAGTCGGCCACGCCGGTTTTGCAAAAAAAATCTCCGCTGCGCGCCGGGCGCATCCTGGAAGTGCCGCCATTGTCAAATGCCGCAGGACTTGAGCGCCGTCCCGCAGTGGCGGGACGGCTTTGGATGTGCGGTGTTCGCGCGGCGGGCAATGATGCGGCCGGTCGCCAAAAGCCGGCTGAAAGCCGGCACTCCGGTGGCGCTTTCAGATGTGCGCTCTCGCGCCGAATGGCTTGGGTTCTCTTTGACTTTGCCGGCCCGCGGCCTTATCAAGCCGCCCATGAAAACAACGATCCGGGCAATCGCTCTGGGCGTGGCAGTTCTTTGCCTTCCTTCTGTCCTGGCCGCCGGCACGATCCGCGTGGCGACCTACAATCTGGAAAACTACATGGACCGTGACGTCGGCACCCGGCACGCCAAGTCCGCGGAAGCCAAGGCCAAAATCCACGAGTGCATTCGCGCCCTGAACCCCGACGTCATCGCCCTCCAGGAAATGGGCAGCCCGGAGGCGCTCCAGGAGTTGCGCACCTCGCTCAAGACCGACGGGCTGGACTTTCCGTTCTGGGAGCACGTGACGGGGTTCGACACGAACATTCACGTGGCCGTGCTCAGCCGGTTTCCATTTGCCGCGCGTCGGCCACACACAAACGAATTCTTCCTGCTGGGCGGGCGGCGGTTTCAGGTGAGCCGTGGCTTTGCTGAAGTGGATGTCAAAGTCGGCGACGGCTACTCGTTCACGCTGATCACAACGCACCTGAAGTCGCGGCGCCCCGTGCCCGTAGCCGACGAGGCCGAACTGCGCCTCGAGGAAGCCAGGCTCCTGCGCGAGAAAATTGACGCCCGGCTTGCCGCCAATCCAAACGCCAACCTGATCGTACTGGGCGATTTCAACGACACGAGGGATTCGCGCTCCACGAGGGAAATCATTGGCCGGGGCAGGTTCAAGCTGACTGACACGCGGCCCGCCGAGCGCAACGGCGACAACGCGCCCAACCTGAATCCGGCCTGGGAGCCGCGCAACATCACCTGGACGCACTACTACGGGAAAGACGACACTTACAGCCGCATAGATTACATCCTCCTCAGCCCCGGCATGGCGCGGGAGTGGGTGACCAACGAGACTTACGTGCTGACGTTGCCGAACTGGGGCATCGGTTCAGACCACCGCCCGCTGGTGGCGGCGTTCAGCGCGCAGGACAAGTAAGCTGGCAGACAAGAAACACCGCTTGCAGCGGGGAAAAATGTAGGTCAGGCATCTTGCCTGTCAAAATGCCCGGGGATATGGATACACGTCAGCGACGTGAAAAGTTTGATTGCAGCTTCAATTCTCTAAGCTGAACAGGCTCGCCGAGCCGTCCGTGATTGCGGACGCGCGGGCCGTGTGCCCCGCGATCTCATGCAGAAGGATTAAACCGGTTGCCGCCAAAATCAAAGCGTAAACCGGCTTTGACTGGGAGCACGCTCGCCCGTGGGCGAAGTGGCGCCAGGCTCAATTTGCAATCAGCCGGAAGTATTGCTGGTCGCCGGTGATGGGATTGGTCCAAGGATTCGTCGCGGTGGGAATGTTGGTGAAGACGCCGGTGATGTCAGGCGCGCATTGCAGACTAAACGCCGCGTTGGTCCAACTCAGCACGACCTGATTTCCGACCTGCTCTATGATGAGAGGAATGGGCAATATGCCGAAGTTGGCGCTCAACGAGCGGGCTTGGTCCATTGTCAGCGTCAGCGGAGTGTCATTGGTCTTGGCCTCGTGAACATCTCCCCACCAGCCCGCGAAGTACCATCCGTTGGAGGGCACGGCCGTGGCGGATGTAATGCTGCCCGCATCGTACCAGCCGTTGGAACAGATGACCGACCCGTGCGGCCCCGCACTGACCGTCAGATTGAACTGCGTCGCCCACTGCCAAGTCAGCGTGGCATCGTTGGTCAGCGTCAGGGTCACGTTCGTTCCCAGCCCGCTGGCTGGTTCATTCCCAAGCATCGTCCAGCCTTGGCAGAGATATTGCGTGGAAACACCATCCGACACCGGCGAGTTGGTCACCCACAGGCTCAAGGCTGTGTTGTAGTTGGTCGTCAGCGTCCCCGGAGACTCACCGCCATGCGCTGAAACCACCGTCAGCGTTTTCTGGTCAATCTCGAATACCGCTCGAATCGTGCGCGCTTGGGTCATTGGTGCCGTGATGGTGTTACTGGCCAGCACACAGCCGTTTGTGTCCCCGTCCCAGCGGCTGAAGTGCCAGTTGAGATCGTTCGTGGCCGTCAACACCTTGTTGCTTCCCTCCGCATACCAGCCATCCGCTGCGGTAACACTCCCGTTCCCGTTGGTTTCCGTGGTCAATTGATACTGGGTCTGCCAGTTCCAAGTCAGCGTGGCATCGTTGGTCAACGTAAGGCTTACATTGGTAGGCGAAACCTGCGTAAAGGAATTACCTACCACCGACGCGCTCAAGCACACATACTGAGTAGATATGCCGTTGGCCACCGGCGAGTTGGTGACCCAGCAGGTAAGATTTGTCCCCGATGGGTAACTATTGGTTCCAACTGCCGGATTCGCGCCGCCATGTGCCGAAACCTCCGACGATGTCTCTTGGCGCCGGCATGTCTGTCATCCCATCCGTGCGCACCAGCAGTTTCACGGTGTCGCCGGTTTTGTTGTGGGCTGGCGCGCTGGCGCTGGCGGTACTGGCGACCTTGGGTTTGGCGCGGGTGATTGATCACCTGCGCGACTGACCGCGCGTTCCGCCAATGTCTGATTCGCCTCCAACCGCCGCCGCCGACTGGCGTTCGGGTCGGCGTTCGCGTTTCGATTCGTTCTGAATCGGAAACCAAACGACAATTAAAGTTTGGAAGCCGAAGTGATGGCCAGGATTTAGCCGCGATTTGGGAACGCAGAGCGTAAAGAAGGTAGCGCGGGCGACCCGCCCGATGCTATTTCTTCAGCCGATAAAATCTTGCTCCGCCGGAAATCGGATTCGTGACCGTGTTCTGCAAGTCCACGACCGCAGGTGTGTTCGTTAGCGTTGTCCAAGAATTCGTGTCCGTGAGGTCGGTGGTGGATTGGAGGCTGAAATCTTGCGCCGAGAGTGGCCACGACAGCAGGAGATTGTCCCCGCTCGCTTTAACCTGTAACGACGGTAGCCCCAGGTTGTAAAACTGAACGTCTTGCACCGTCAATTGCGCGTTCGTGGACGTGCCGCCCACGATGCCGACGAAGAATTCGTTTGTCTGACCAGCGAAGGCTGAGACATCAATCAGGCCACTGCTCCACAGGACGTTGGTTTCAATCTGACTCGCGGCCAGCGACAAAACATTCGTTCCGTTCAATGCCGCCGCCAGTGAATCATTTTCCCAGTTGCCTTGAATCTTGAAGTCAAACGACATTGACACCGCATCCGCTGGAACGAACAGGGGAATCCAGGCATACGGCGGAACATTTGTTTCGCTTCCGCCACCGCCGCCTTCGCCTTGCGGATGCGGCCCGCGCATCGGCGCGAAAGACCCACCGCCGCTGCTGGTCGTGAACAAATTAATGCACCAATTGATTATCGCGTTTCCCATACCAAGCGGCGGCCCAGCCGTCAACATCTCGCCCGTCACCCATCCATGAGCCGTGATCGTGTCATCAACGAATCGACCGATTGAGGAATAGGCCGCGCCGCGCAATTTCTCAACTCGCTGACTCAAGATGTCTGTTGCGTCCTGGAACGGTATTATTTGCGTGACGTCCAACTCAGACCCGCTGGACGCTTGAAGAAAGGCAGTTTTGACCGCAGGTGGCGGAACAAGGCTGTTCTTCTCAAACGACCAGCGGAAGCCCATCAAAGCACTGTCACTTGCCGGATTTGTGATTGAATTTCCATACCATTCCATCGGATAACCGTGGAACGCGACCAATTCCCCTATCCAAGTGAGCGGATCGGATGCGCTGGCGGGAAAACCCTTGGCAAGAATTACGTTGGCCAATTCGGGATGCAAAAAACCGAAGGCGCTCACGTAGTTGTCCGCCCAGCCAAATTGTTTCGGAAACGGGTGGTCATAGGTCGTCTTGGGTGCAAGGGGATTTCCCATTTTGGTCAGGAATTGAATGGCTTTCGCGGCGAATTGTGGGCAGTGCAGATCCGTCGCTATCTCCGCTTCATCGAACAACGTCAGGTGCGTGTTTGCGGGGAGAAACGCCCCGGCCGTCTTCGCGGAAGTCTCATGCACATAATCCGCGGCGAAGGCGTTCACCAGCGTGCCCAGGCTATGTCCGACAAAATGAATTGGCTGGGAATAACCCGGCCCAAGCCTGGCGAGCAAAGCCTGCCCCAACGCGCGGCCTTCGTCTCGAGTTCGAGCCTCCGGAGTCCCCGGGTCGCAGAACCACGAGGTCGCCGCCTTCGACCAATTCCACGCCAGGATGTTCGGCGGCGGCGTGACCTTGCTCAAAAGCATGCTCGCAATGTTCGTCCTCCAGTCCCCGCCCTGAGTGTTCCAGGCGGGCAGGCTGTTCCAACCGTGAGTCAATACCACAGTGATTCGCTCTGGATTCGGTGGGAAAGTCGGACTCGCAGTGAAAGCGCCTCCCTCAAATGATTCCAACTGTGAAGAAGACGGCAACCACGCCGGGGTGGTTTCCGCAACCGTTGCCAAGCGAGTTGTGGGAAGCACGATGAGCGGTGGCGCGTCGAGGAATTGATAGTAGTAACTCACCTGCGAACTGCTCTGTAGATTCAGCACGTCATCACCCGGCCAATCGAAGTATTGGTAACTCACCACCGGACTCATAATGACCGCGTTCGTGTCCAAGTGTTCGAGCGAATCGTAGAATTGGTAGCTCACCACCGGACTTGTAAGGACCGAATTCGTGTCAGCGCCGAGCGAATCGTAGAATTGGTAACTCACCACCGGCGACATGACGTTTGTGATTACGTCTTGAGCGAAAACAGACAATGCCAGAAAGACCGAGGCGATCAGGATCGCCAACATGGCAACCCGCCCCTTTGGGACGGACGGCATGCCGCCTTCCATGATTCTTTTCCGGCGCTCGCTCATGGCGAATCCTTAATTCCCCGTCGCTGCCGTGGCGAAAAGGATTCCGCCGCCGCGCGGCATATTCAATGACACCGTCGCCGTGCTGGAGGCCTGCGTGCCGGTGCTATTGTAGCCGACGACGCTGACGGATGAGCCGTTCGCCGGCCTCACCGTCACGGTGATGGGCGTGTTCAGCGGCAGATTCGAGCAACGCACCACGATGGCAAGCGGATTCGCCTGCTGGCCGGCAATGATGGCATCCGGCGTCACCAACACGCCCGAAGGATTGGCGGCCACGGCCACGCCCCCGACGCTGGCAATGGCCAATTGAATGCCTTGTCCCGCTGCCGGAATGATGATGGGTTGGAAACCTTGAGTAACTGTGCCGGCCAAAGTGCCGCCAAAAAGGCTTTCGATGTAATCCAACCGGATTCGCCCGCTGCCTCCAGAGCCACTCATACTACTTCCTCCTGAGCATGTTATCCAACCGCGACCTAGTAGAGCCTGCGTGACTAATCGAATAGCACCACCAGTGCCAGCACCCCCATTTATGGGATCTACAGCGCTACCACCAATTGAAACGATTGCCCCGTCAATCTGTATGAACTGTGAGGCCGCTATCAAAATCGCTCCGCCACCACCAGAGCCATTACCAGCACCATCACCGCGGTCTCCACCTCCCCCACCCGAACCTCCCAACAAAGGTAATAAAAAGATATTTCCGTAAATTGCTCCTACAGGCCATCCGCCAGCCCATCCAACACTGCCAAACGACGCATTACCTCCGTATATATCCGCCGGCCCGCCTCCAGGGCCTTGGCCTGGAGTGCGGCTACTACCACCACTTCCCCCGCGATAGCCTCCAGCTCCTCCGGCACCACCGCCCGCGCGACTTGCATTTTGCCCCGACACATTTACGGTGCCGCTGATGACACAATTACTTTGCACGAGCCACACGACCGGCGTATTCGCTGCGTTCGGAATGAACGACACCGACACGTTGGTCGGGATGTTGACCTCGGTATAGTGGTAAATGCCATCCGGGTGGTCGGCCATGTTGATGACGGTGGAGGTGGTGGGATTGAACGCGCCGTCATGCCCGTCGCTGCCGCTGTTGACTTGCGCGTGCGCGCTCGCGCACACGAGCGCCGCGAACGTCATTTGAAGAATTTTCTGTTTCATAGTTTTCTTTCTTTGGCTCGCCTGAAAACGCAAGGCGGGTCGGCATGTCATTCGTTCATGTAAGTATTCTGGCATCCGGCGTCAATCTTCTTTTTCGGTATTGCTTTCATGTGCCGGTTGCCAAGCTAAACGACCTTATCAGTTCTCAAGTCGCTTGCCTACTAAAAGAGGAACGCGAAAAGCGCGGCCTTTCCCTGAACGTGCTGGCCCAAAAAGCAGGCGTGTCGCGGCAAACGGTCAGCTACGTGGAGCAGGAAGTTCAAAATCCAACTCTGGACACCTTGCTCCGAATCACTTCGGTTTTGGCAGTTGACCTCGAAAAAATCATCGCCAAGGCGCGGAAAGCCGCTTCCAAACGTTGGGAATAGCGGCAGGCGGGACATCCGCGCTTCCTTTGCCAGAAAACCGCGTAAATCCCTGAAAATCAGCGTTTAACCTTCAATAAACAGCCGCTGGCCGTCGCGCGGACGATGCTGACCGAGTCGAGGACGGTGCTGACCGAATCGCGGACGATGCTGTCCGGGTTGCGGACGGGGCGGAAACAATCGCGAATGACCGGGCCATGGTCGCGGATGGCCGGACTCGTTTCGCGGACGATGGGGAACGCATCGCGGATGATGCGGTCGGGGCTGCGGCAGGCGCGGTCAGGCTCGCGGAACGGGCGGCCCGGCGTGCGAGCGAAGCGTCCCCATTCGCGGAGGGCAGCGCCGAAAGCGCGGGCGGCGCGGCGGGTGGAGAAAAGCAAATGCTGGCGCTGGGGAATGCTCTGATCTTGTCCCCGAAGCTGCTGCTACTCGACGAACCTTCGCTGGGGCTGGCACCTCCACTGGTCACGGAGGCCCTTGGCCGCATTCAACAAATCAGCCGCAATCAAGGCGTGACGGTGTTGATCGTCGAGCAAAAGGTTCGCGAAGTCCTGAAAGTCGCCCATCGCGTCTATGTGTTGCGAACGGGACAAGTTTCCTTTGCCGGATCAGCGGACGCCTTGGGCGATGATGCGAAGCTGCGCGAGGTGTATCTGTAGATATCGGCTGGGTTGAGCGCCAGATTGTGGCTTGGGCATTGCTGTTTGAGAGTGGTTGGAATAACTTGAGACATGCTTTTCGACCGCCAACGTGTGTTGCTTGAACTTTTGGATGCACTGAATGAGCCGGTTGGCTCGACAGACTTCCAGAAGCTGTTGTTTCTTTACACTCGCGAAGGCGAATCAATCCCCAGCTACGATTTTGTCCCTTATCGTTTCGGATGTTTTTCGTTCACATCCTACGCCGACAAGCGACGTCTGATTGAGCAAGGACTGATCGAGGAGGATGAAATGTGGAAGCTGACGAAGAAAGGGCGGCGGATGGCGCGTAGCGGAGAAAGGTCGCCCTTGCCGATGGCGCGATTTGCCAAACAATACAAAAGGCTGCGGGGAAATGCGCTCGTTGCTGACGTTTACCAGCGTTACCCCTATTTTGCGACGCGCAGCGAAATCGTGGAAAAAATCTTGCCGAAACGAGAGGATCGCGTTCGAGTTGAGGCCGCCCGACCAGCAAAGCAAACTCCGGGCTTGGTCACCGTCGGTTACGAAAGCAAAACCTTGGAGGCATATCTGAATCAACTGCTTCAAGACGGCGTGACTTTGCTTTGCGATGTCCGGCGGAATCCGTTAAGCCGAAAGTATGGTTTTTCCAAAAGCACTTTGAGTCACGCTTGCGAAGGCGTCGGAATACGGTATGAGCACCTGCCTGAATTGGGGATCCCGTCGGAGAAACGCCAGGACCTTGAAACCCAAACCGATTACGACAAGTTGTTCGCCGCTTACGAACGCCAGACGTTGCCGAAGCAAACCAAGACGCTGATCAAAATCGCAGGTTGGATTCGTGGAGAGGGGCAACGCGTGGCGCTTACTTGTTTCGAACTGCTTCCGCACCAATGCCACCGGCACTGCGTTTCCGACGCCTTGCAAAAAACCTTCGGGCCGAAGCTGGCGGCTCACCACATTTGATCCGGGACTATGGGGCGCGAAAGGGTTCTCATCACCGTCAAAACCTATCCGACTATCTCGCGAAAGCACGGTGAGTTGGTTTGCACAGCCGGTGTGCGAGAAGATGGTTCTTGGGTTCGCCTGTATCCAATTCCCTTTCGACTGCTCGACTACAAAGACCGGTATCAAAAGTTTGATTGGATTGAGACGAGGCTGGTTCGGAACACCAAAGACCCGCGCCCCGAAACTTTTCACCTCGCCGACACCACCGACATTCAGCAGGTAGGGAGGATGGAAACCGCAGAAAATTGGCGCGAACGCCGGGAGTTGATGCTCAAGAAAGCCAGAGTTTACGACCAGCTTGAACCGTTGATTGAAGCCGCCCACGCAAACAAACTTTCGCTGGCTGTTTTCAAGCCGGCAAAAATCCTGGATTTCGTCTGGGAGCAGGACGAGCGCGAGTGGGATCAATCCAAAGTGGATCAGATGAGCAGCAATACGGATCAACGCGAGCTGTTCGCCGGTGACGGTTGGCGACAGACGTTTAAGTTGATGCCCAAGCTGCCGGTCAAGTTTTCTTACCGCATTGAAGACGCTGCGGGCAAACAAAGCGAAATGCAGGTCCTGGATTGGGAGACGGGACAACTGTTTTGGAACTGCCGCCGCGCTGCTGACGGCGACGAACGAGTGGCACTGGCGAAAGTCCGGGAGAAACACATTGATCAGTTTCTGAAAACAGATTTGCATTTCTTTCTTGGCACGACCAAAGAATTCCACAGTTGGGCGACCAACCCGTTCCTCATCGTCGGAGTTTTTCCAATCCCTCACGAAAAGCAGTTAGGCTTGCTGTGATTTGAATCTTTAATTTCTATGCAGGACTGGCGCCCGCGGCATAATCCGTGGCTCATAGCGCTGGCGGTGATGCTCGCGCCGTTCATGGAGGTGCTGGACACTTCGGTGGCCAACGTCGCGCTGCCGCACATCGGCGGCAACCTGTCCGCCACGCCGGAGGAGGCTACGTGGGTCCTCACGAGTTACCTGGTCTCCAACGCGATCATCCTGCCGATGACCGGCTGGCTGGCGAATTATTTTGGCCGCCGCCGTTTGTTTTTGCTCTGCGTGGCGTTGTTCACGGCCGCCTCGGTCATGTGCGGCATGGCGACCAGCCTCGGTTTCCTGATCGTGGCGCGCGTCGTTCAGGGACTCGGTGGCGGCGCGATGGTGCCGATCGCGCAGGCGATCCTGCTGGAAAGTTTTCCGCCGGCCAGGCGGGGCCAGGCGATGGCGATGTTCGGCCTGGGCATCATCGTGGCGCCGATCCTCGGGCCGACGCTCGGCGGCTGGATCACCGACAACTACTCCTGGCGCTGGATTTTTTACATCAACGTGCCGGTGGGCATCGTGGCGTTCCTCATGGCCGAGGAACTCATTGAAGACCCGCCTTACATCCGGCGCGACAAGCACGCGACTGTGGATTTCGCCGGCTTCGCGCTGCTGGCAATCGGGCTGGGGGCGCTGCAAATCGTTTTGGACAAAGGGCAGGAGGAAGACTGGTTTGCATCGGACTGGATTTGCTGGCTGGCCGGCATCTCGGTGGTGGCGATGATCGCATTTCTGATCAGGGAGTTTCGCATCAAACATCCCGTGGTGGACTTGCGGGTGCTGGGCAACCGTAATTTTGCGACGGGCCTGGTGCTGATCACGATGGTGGGCGTTGTCCTTTACGGCACCACGGCAGCGATACCGATTTACCTGCAAACGCTCATGGGTTACACGGCGCTGGGCAGCGGCCTGGCGCTCAGCCCGCGCGGGCTGGCTGCTTTCGTCACCACCATTTTCATGGGCCAGTTGGTGGGGCGGGTGCGGAACCGTTACTTGCTGATCATCGGCTTCAGCCTCGTGGCCTTGTCCTCGTTCATGCTCGGGCGCATCAACCTGTCGGTGGACATGGCGACCGTAATCTGGCCCAGCGTGGTCAACGGCATCGGCATCGCCTTTATCTTCGTGCCGCTGACAACCTCCGCCGTCGCCTACCTGCGTCAGGAGCAGATGGGCAACGCGACCGGCCTTTACAACCTGATGCGCAACATCGGCGGCAGCGTCGGCATCGCCATGGTGACGACGTTGTTATCCCGGCAGGCGCAAGTGCGCCAGGTCTCGCTTGTGGCGCACACCACGCCGTTCGACCCGCAATTTAACCAGCAACTGGCCGCGTTGGGAACGGCGCTGACGCCGCAGAGCGGCGCCTATGCCGCCCACCAGCAGGCGTTGGGACTGATTTACGAGTTGGTGCAGCAACAGGCGCGGCTCTGGGCGTTCGTCTATAACTTTCGGCTGTTCGGCGTGCTTTGCCTCGCCTGCCTGCCTTTGATTTTCCTGTTCAAGCGGCTCAAACACACGGCGCCGTCCACTGCGCACTGAGGTGCCTCATTCCCTGTTGTGCTGAAGGGATTGGTAGGGCGCGCTCTCTTCCGCAGAGCGGGACGCCGGTAGCGGCGGCGCGCTGGGGACTCCGATGAATCGTAAGCAGGCAGCGCGCGCTACCAAATTCGGAAAATTAATTCGGGAGTATGTAGCTAACGCAAACCGGGCGTCAAGCAGGCGGTGGCCGAAGTCGAAGCGCGGCGCAGGCGTACCGGCAGACGTCCCGGCAATCAATCGCGGGCTTGCCCCGACCGCCTCACGTTGGCATACTGCGTGCCATGCCACTTTTTCACATAGACGGTGAGGCGCTGAATCCTGTGGAGCAAACGAATTTCCCGACAGAGAAGGCGCTGCAAACGCTGATCGAGCGCAACCTGCAAACCGTCTTCAATTGCCGCATGGTTGCCTCGGAGTTCCCGACCGGCGCGCAACACGCGGGCAGAATTGATACGCTCGCGCTTTCGGAAGACAACAACCCCGTCATCGCCGAATATAAGAAACTCCAGTCGTCTGAATTGATTAACCAAAGCCTCTACTACCTTCATTGGATTGACGACCACCGGGGCGATTTCGAACTCGCGGCACGGAAGGCTCTCGGCAACAAAGTCGAAGTTGATTGGTCGGCAGTCCGGGTGATCTGCATCGCGCCGAATTTCACGAAGTACGACGTTCACGCCGTTCAAGAAATGGGCGCGAATATCGAACTGTGGCAGTATCGCTTGTTCAAGAACTCAACGCTATACCTTGAGGAGATTTTCGGGAAAACAGTCGCCCCGGCGACCGACACCCACACCGCAAACAAAAATCCAGTCATGGTCGCGGCTGGCAAGAAAGCGGCAATCACGCGAGCCACCGGCACGTACACGGTCGAACAACATCTACAGGGCCGCCCCAAAGAATTGCAGGAGCTTGCCGTCGCGGTTCAGGAATACATTCTCGGCCTTGATCCATCGATTCAGGAAGTACCGAAGAAATTTTACATCGCCTACAAGATCTCTCAGAACATTGCCTGCGTCGTGGTTCTCAAAAGGACTGTTGTCATTTACCTGAAGCTTGACCCGACTGCGATCAAGGACATGCCGGCCATCGGCCGCGACGTTCGGGAGATCGGCCATTTCGGCACCGGCGATTTTGAATTGGAGTTGAAGTCAATGCAGGACTTCGAGATCGCCAAGCCCTTCATTGAGGAAGCCTACCGGAAGGTTGGCGGATGACTAATAGTCCCTGTAATCGGAAATGAGGTCGTAGAGATTCTTTTGCGACTCGCCTGCGCGCCCGAGTTTTGTAGGCTGGCACCATCTGGCGTAGCGCCGCGACCGCTCCGACTGCCGTGTGCGGCTTCAATTCGATTTGAAGTTGTGCGTTGCTGGCGGAAAATTGTTTCGATACAATGCCGGCACAAGTATGACCGTCGCCACGAGACAGTTGGAAGCCGAACGGACATTCGTCACGTCCAGCCAAGACAGGCGGCACGAACTCGGTCAATTCCTCACACCGCATCCAGTGGCGGATTTCATGGCGTCGCTTTTCGAGGCGCGCTGGCAGGAGTTGGATTTGCTGGATGCCGGAGCAGGAGACGGGGCGCTGACGGCTGCGCTGGTCAGGCGGCTCTGCGCTTCACGCCACAGACCCAGGAGAATTTCCGTCACGGCCTGCGAACTCGACGAAGCGTTGATCGAATCGCTTCACGCGACGTTGCGCGGCTGCCAGCAGGAATGTGAGCGCGCGGGCGTCCGGTTTTCCGCGACTGTGCTCAACGAGGATTTCATTGCCGCTGCCGTGCCGATGGTTCGCAGCGATTTGTTCGGCTCACACAAACCGCGCTTCAACGCCGCCATTGTGAATCCGCCTTACCGCAAGATTCACGGCGATTCCGCCACGCGCCTGATGCTTCGCTCGGCGGGCATCGAGACGAGCAATCTCTACACGGGTTTTGTGGCCCTCATCATCAAACTGCTGGCGGATCGCGGAGAATTGGTCGCCATAACACCGCGAAGTTTCTGCAACGGGCCTTACTTCAAACCGTTCAGGAGGGACTTTCTCGCAACGATGTCGCTGCGGCGGCTGCACGTCTTTGAGTCCCGCTCGGCGGCGTTCAGCCGTGACGACGTGCTTCAGGAAAATATCATTGTCCACGCGGTCAAAGGTGCGCCCAAACCCAGGCACGTCATCGTTTCCAGCAGCACGGGTGCGACGGACAGTCCGGTTGCCGAACGCGAGGTGGAATACGCCGACGTAATTTCGCCGGGTGACCCGGAGCAATTCATTCATCTCGTTGGCGATGATCGCCAGAAGGACGCCCGGTCGGTCATGGGCCGGCTTTCCTCTTCGTTATCGGAACTGGGTCTGTCGGTTTCCACCGGGCGCGTCGTGGATTTTCGCGCCGAGGAATTTCTTCGCCAGCAGCCGGGCGGTGACACTGTGCCGCTCATTTATCCATGCCACTTCAACGGCGGCTTCGTGCATTGGCCGAAAGACAAGACGCGCAAGCCAAACGCAATCGTGAGCAACGAGCAGACGCGCGAACTGCTTGTGCCGGCGGGCGTCTATGTGCTGGTGAAGCGGTTTACGGCAAAGGAAGAGCGCAAGCGCATCGTGGCTTGCATTTACGACTCGCACCGGATTGACGCGCCGTTGGTGGGATTTGAAAACCATCTGAATTATTTTCACGAGAACGGTCACGGGTTGCCGATGAATCTGGCAAGAGGTCTGGCGGCGTTCCTGAATTCGACAGTGGTGGACCTTTATTTTCGCCAGTTCAACGGCCACACACAGGTGAACGCCACCGATCTCCGCAGCTTGAATTATCCAACGGAGTCTGAACTGGAAAAGCTAGGCCGCAGAATCGCCGACCCCGGAATGCAACAAGAGGAACTCGACGCCTTGGTAGAGGAGGAACTTTTCTGATGGCCAAGACTGGACAATCGGCCTTGGCCGCAGCACGCGAAGCGAAGCTCGGCGACGCGATGGAAATCTTGCGGGCGCTCGGCTTCGCTACGAGGCAGAGCAACGAAGTTGCGAGCTACACTCTGCTCGCATTGCTTGACCTCAAACCATTGCAGCCGTGGAATGAGGCTGCCGAGCCTTTGCGCGGAATCACACCCATCATTGATTTTGTAGCCCGGGAATTTGGAGTTCGTTACGCGCCAAACACCCGCGAAACGATTCGGGACGAGGCGGTTAAGTATTTTGTCGAGGCCGGAATGGTGATTCGGAATCCGGACGATCCGAGCCGTCCGACGAACAGCGGCAAAACGGTCTATCAAATCGAGCCTAACGCGCTCGAACTTATCCGAACGCTCGGCACTCTGGAATGGAGCGGTAAACTGAAGTCGTATCTGGCGGCGCGGGGTCGAATCCGTAAAGAACTTCTGCGCGAGCGGAAGCTGGCACGAATTCCGGTCAAACTTCCGACGGGGAAAACCGTCACAATCTCTCCCGGCGGGCAGAATCCGCTCATCAAGACCGTCGTCGAGGAATTCTGCACCCGGTTCATGGCAGGCGGAACAGTGCTCTACATCGGCGATGCAGAGGACAAGTTTCTCCACCTGGAAGCGGAATACCTGAAGCGACTCGGTGTCGAGATTCCGGCACCGGCGAAGATGCCGGACGTGGTTGTTCACGACTCCCGCCGCAATTGGCTGGTGCTGATCGAAGCTGTCACCAGCGCCGGGCCAGTTGATGGAAAGCGCCGCAAGGAGTTGAAGGATTTGTTCGCGGGTTGCAGCGCGGGTTTGGTGTTCGTCACTGCGTTTTCGACACGCGACGTCATGCGCAGCTTTCTGACGCAAATCTCATGGGAGACGGAAGTGTGGGTGGCTGAAGACCCGGAGCACTTGATTCATTTCAACGGCGAACGGTTTCTCGGACCATACCCGGACGTGATGCGACAAGAAGCAAGCGGGAGTTGAGGTCAACGACCACGAGACGTTTTCTTGCGCACCCGTGTTTTGTAAGTTGGCAGATGTTTCCGCGCCAGTTCCGCTGCCTTGCCGCCGAAATCTCCGTAAGTGCCTGAGAATCAGGCGCTGACTTCCTCGCGGACGGCGCTGACCTCGCCGGGAACGCTGCTGACCTCGGCGGGAATGACGCTGACCTCAGCGGGAACGGCGCTGACCTTCGCGCGGAGAGCGCTGACTTCGTCGCGGAGAGCGCTGACTTCGTCGCTGAGGGCGCTGACTTCGTCGCTGAGGGCGCTGACTTTGTCGCGGAGAGCGCTGACCACGCCCCGAACCACGCTCCCGCTTGCGCGAGCTTCGCTCGGCTTGCCGAACTCGACGCTTGACAGGGCGCGGACGACGTTCGGTTTGGCGGCGATGGTACTCAGTTTCTCGCAAACTACACTCGGCTTCACGGCGCGAAGACTGCGCCGCGCGAAGTCGTGGTTGACCGGAAGAAACAGACGGACGTGATACCGGGAATGATTGCGAGCTTGCGCAGCATCCTGCGTCGCCAGTTGGACCGGCAGATGACGACGTACAAACGGTCGAACGCGGAATTTTACGCGGGCTGTCTGGCCGCCCGCGTGATCGTGGCTCGCGGCGGCGGTAGCGGCAAGAAACCAACTCCGCCCGCGCCTCCGCAGTAACCTGAGACAATCAATCGCTAACGATAAAGGGCGGCTCAATCGAGCCGCCCTTTCTTGTTTGATGCGGACGAGCCGGTACGTCTGGGCCGCGCCCGGCTACCGGCCATTTGCGTTGGCTACATACTCCCGAATTATTTTGGCAACCGTTCCAAGCCAATTGGAGCGGCAACATCAAATCCCGGATCACCCATTGAAATTGTGGCGAGCTGTGTTACTGGTAGAACAAATGACCACGATTACTGACGCTTTGGTGACGGAACATCGGGTGTTCTTGACCGTGTTCGATCAGGTCGAACGCGCGTTGCCGAAACTCGACACATTGGCGGAGGCGAAGCTGCTTGGCACACTGGTGGAAGATTTGCTGCACGGCCACGCCGATGCGGAAACAAACTTGGCGTATGCCGCCTTGGACCATGTGTTGGAAGAAAAGGGCCAGCTTGATCGCATGAACCAAGACCACGACGAAATTGACGCCCGCTTGAAACAGGTGCAGACGGCGCGTGACCTGGCCGAGGGACGGCGGCTCTTGAAGGCGGCGTTGAAAGCGTCCCGGGAACACTTTCGGCACGAGGAAGAGACGGTGTTTCCGTTGATCGAGCGGGTGCTCCGGCGCGAGACGCTGCTAAGTTTGGGCGAAGCCTGGAGGCAAGATCATCCCCGCACCGGCACGCCGGGGCCGCGGCATCTCCCCGCCGGTCGGCGTTCGGCGAAAAGCCCGCCGGCAAAGGCCGTTTCCAAGCCGCGGTGACCCGGCGCGACGGGCCGCTCCTGCGTTTCAAGATCGCCGGATGCCCATCCCGCCTGGCCGGGCATATTTTCTGCTCATCACTTTCCGCACTTGCGCTGCGGAGTTCAGGTGCGAGATTATTGGGTTGCTGGGCGCGAGCGTGCGGCTCGCATCGGTACGCTACGATAGCGAGGCGCGCGCTCGGCCCGAGCACAACTTAACGTTTGGAGCAGTAACATGACGGTGTTGGATTTAACCAAGGCAACGATTGCTTGCGGCGGCTTCGCCTTCCTGGCTTACAGCTTTCCGGTCATCGGTCAGATTCTGATCATTGGAGCGCTGAGCCTCGTGTGGCTTTCCTACGCCTGCAAGACCATCGCGACGGCCGTGCGCAGGTAACCGCCGAACCAAGGTTCGCTGGTCTCGGCCCACCCGCACTGACGGCGGCGCGGCTCTCACTCATATCGCAACGACTCAATCGGGTCGAGGTTCGCCGCTTTGTAGGCTGGATAGGTCCCAAAGATTATTCCCACCATCGAGCAAATCACGAGCCCCAAGACAACCCAGTCAAACGGAATAGTCGGCGGCACTTTCAAGAACCAAGCGACGCCGTTCCCGCCCAGAATGCCCAGCACCACGCCGATGACGCCGCCGACTTCGCACAGCACGATGGCCTCCATGATGAATTGCGTCATGATGTTCCGCCTCTTGGCGCCGACGGCGCGCCGGATGCCGATTTCGCGCGTCCGCTCCGTCACCGAGACGAGCATGATGTTCATGATGCCGATACCCGCCGCAATCAGCGCAATGGAACTGACCACCGCCACGCCGATCCGCACTGCCTTGGTGAACGAGTTGAACTGTGCAATGAGTGAATCGTTCGAAAAAAGCTCGAAGTCGTCCTCCGCGCCGGGCGGGACTTTCCGAATCACGCGCAAGATGCCGCGCACCTGCTCGACCGTGTCGTCGTAGCTGTCCGCGTCACGCGCCTGGACCAGTATCGTCAGGCTGCGCCACCAGCGACCGGATCGGTTCAGCGCCGTGGAGATGGGCACGACGGCGAAGTTGTCCTGCTCGCCGCCGAGGGAGCCGCCTTTGGGTGCGAGCACGCTGATGACGGTGTAATTGATGCCGTTGATCTTGAGGCGTTCACCGATGGGCGAGCCGACGGGAAAAACTGTTTTCGCCAGCCGGCTGCCCAGCACGCAAACGTCGCGGGCGTTGTCCACGTCGGTTTCCGACACCGCGCGGCCCTCGGCGACGATCCAATTGCGGGCCGGGAAGCTGCCCGGCGTCTCGCCGAGCAATTGGATCGTGGGCGGCGTTTTCTCGTAGCGCGTTTCAATCTGGCCACCCCAAAAACTGCCCTCGACCCCCACGCTGGCCGCGAGCGTGGCCCGTTCCGCAACCTGTCGCCCCTGCGCGAGAGTGATGTTTTTGCGCCGCCAGTATTTCTCGAACCCTTCCGGGCCGCCGAAATAGACCGCCGGCCATTTCTGCACGGCGAAAGTCTGGCCGCCCAACTGGCTCATTTCGGTCTCGATGTTGTTCTTCATCACCCGCATCGCCGTCATCACGACGATGATCGAAAACACGCCGATCAGCACACCCACCAGCGTGAGGGCCGAGCGCAACTTGTGCGCCGCCAGCGCGCTCATGGCCATCGAGAAACTCTCTTTGACCTCGGCGAGCAGCAGGGTGGGACGGTGCAGTTTCATCCAATCAACGCTTTTCGCAGGACGTGTTGCGTGTTCCGTGTTGCGTCAAGCAGCCCGCAAGCGTCCTTGGCCCGCTTGACGCAACACGAAATACGAAACACGCACCAACATTCATTCGCTCCTCAGCGCGTCCACCGGGTCCATGCGCGCCGCGCGCCAAGCCGGGAGGAAGCCGGAAACCACCCCCGTCACCAGTGACACGAGCAACGCGATGCCCACAATGCCCGGGGACATCGTCGCCGGCAAAAAACGCTTCATGACCAACGTCACCGGCCAGGCGATGCTCAGGCCGATCAGCCCGCCGAGCAGACAGATGCAGGCGGCTTCGGTCAGAAATTGCAGGAGGATCGTGCGCCGCCGGGCGCCGATGGCTTTGCGGATGCCGATTTCGCGCGTCCGTTCGGCGACCGAAACGAACATGATGTTCATGATGCCGATGCCGCCCACGAACAGCGACAGGCCGGTAATAAACAGTCCGACCCCGGCAATGGTGCCGGCCACCTTATCGAACATGTTCACAAACTGATCCTGCTGGTTGATGGCGAAATCGTCAGGCTGATTCGGCTCGAGCCGGCGGACACGCCGCATGACCTGGCGCAATTCCTCGCGGGCCTCATCCAATTGCACGAGTTCCGCAGCCTTGACTTGGACTTCGATGTCGGGATTGTTCCAAAACGCGGCGATGAGTTGTTTCAGTGGGATGATTACGCGGTTGTCCAGGCTGATCAGGCCGAGAAAAGTTCCCTGCTTTTCCAACACGCCGACGACCTCGAAGGATTGTCCGCTGACTTTGATCTTGTTGCCCAGGGGTGGTTCGAGTCGAAACAGGTTGGTGGCCACCTCGGTGCCGATGACGCACACGGGCCGGCCGCCTGCGGCATCCGCCGCCGACAGAAACCGGCCTTGCGAAACCCCGACGCCGCTGGTGCGGAGATACTCCTCAGTGGTGCCGATGACCGTCACACTGCTGGCGCTGCGGTTCTTGTATTTTACGGGCAAGTTCAGGTCCGCCGTGGGCGCGACGGCGGCCGCCAGCGTCAGTTGGCCGGCCAGCGCCTCCGATTCCGCCACCCGGATGCGGCGGCGTTTCTGTCCCTTGAGCCAGTCTTCGTAAGATGCGTTGATCCAGTTGTAACGTTGCACGTAGAAAACGTCCGCGCCGAGCGACGAAATGCTTTTAAGGAAGGCGCGGTTCAATCCTTCGATGGCCGTGCCCATGAGCGTGACCGTGACGATGCCAATGACGATGCCGAGCGTGGTGAGCACGGACCGCATCTTGTTGGCGCGGATGGCGCCCCACGAGATGCCGAAGCCTTCACGAATCTCGGTAAAGACGTTCATGGCGCAGAGATGTCGAGAGTCGAGGGTCGAGGGTCGAGAGCGGAGATGGATTGGCCCTCGACTTTCGACCCTCGACTCTCGGCCCGCTGTTCATCGCCCGCGATCAAGCCGTCCCGCAGCCGGATGATGCGGCGGGCGTGTTTGGCCACGTCTTCCTCGTGCGTGACCACGATGATGGTGTTGCCCCGCTGCGCGAGTTCTGCGAACAGAGCCATGATCTCGGCGCCGGTCTTGGTGTCGAGGTTGCCCGTCGGTTCGTCCGCCAGGAGGATGGACGGTTTGTTGACCAGCGCGCGGGCGACGGACACGCGCTGGCGCTGGCCGCCGGACAGTTCGTTGGGTTTGTGGTGAACGCGGTCGGCCAGGCCCACTTGCGTGATCGCCGCCAACGCAATCTGCCGCCGCTGGTCCGCCGGCACACCGGCGTAAATGAGCGGCAACTCGACGTTGTGCAGCGCGTTGGAGCGCGGCAGCAGGTTGAACATCTGGAACACAAAGCCGATCTCGCGGTTGCGCACGCCGGCCAACTGGTTGTCGTCCATTTCGCTCACGTTGACGCCGTTGAGTTCGTAACGGCCGGACGTGGGCGTGTCGAGGCAACCGATGACGTTCATGAGCGTGGATTTGCCCGAGCCGGACGGCCCCATGATGGCGACGTATTCGCCGCGCTGAATTTCGAGCGAGATGTCACGCAGCGCGTGGATGGTTTCAGCGCCCATCTGGTAGCGCCGCGCAATGTTCTGGAAGCGGATCAGCGCCACGGCTACGCCTTCGGCTTCTCGTCGGCGCCCTTGCCCTTGCGGACCTTTTTGCCATCCTCGAGTTCGCGGCTGATGGCTTTGTAGCCGCCGGAAACGACCTCCTGCCCTTCCTTCAACCCCTCGGTGATCTCCCAATAGCTGTCGTCGCTGACACCGATCTTGACCGGCACCATTTTGACCCGGTCGCTCTCGACGACGAAAACAACCTCCTGCGGTTTGGGCGCGTCTTTGGCCTTCTTGCCCGAAGCGAGAGCGTTGGTGCCTTCTGCCGGCGCGGCGTTCGTCGCAGCGGCTACTGCATTTGTAGCCGTGGCAACTGCATTCGTCGTTGCTGCTGCTGCGTGGGCGGCATTGGTTTTTGCCGAGGCGACCAAATTCGTTGACCCGGAACTTCCCTTGCCGGGCTTCTTGTCCCCCTCCTTTTTCTCTGTTTCCTTGGGCAGGCGCGTGGTGACGCTGGCAATGGGCACGGTGAGCGCGTTGGTGCGGGAGCGCGTCTCAATCTCAGCAGTCACGGACATGCCGGGGCGGAAGGCTTCCTTCTCGTTGATCCGGATTTTGACCTCAAACTTTGTGGCATCTTGCGATTGGCTGCTCACAATGCTGGCCTGCAACCCGGAGCCTTTCGACGAATTCGCGATCTCGGTCACCGCGCCTGGGAACTTGCGATCCTTGAATGCGTCCACTTCGAGTCGCGCCTTCTGCCCCGGGGCAATCAGCACCACGTCCATCTCGCCGATGTCCACGCGCGCTTCCATCTCATTCAGATCGGCGACGGTCATGATTTCGGTGCCCATGTTGAAGGAAGTGCCCAGCACTCGCCCAGTTGCGATTTCAGTCGCGTCACGGTGCCGTCAATGGGCGAAACGATGGTGGTCTTGCTCAAATCGTCCATCGCTTTGTCGAGGACGAACCTGGCCTGGTCCGCCTGATGCGCGGCGCTTTCGTAGCGGAGTTTGGCCACGTCGAAGGCCGTTTTGAAATCCAAGAAGATGGAATCGGACACGAGTTTGTTGTGGAAGAGTTCCAGGTTGCGTTTGTATTCGGCCTCCGCTTTTTCCAGTTCGGCCTGCGCCACGGTTTTGCCGGCGAGGGTGGATTTGTAATTGGCCTCGGCCGAATTGCGGCTGGCCCGGTAATTGTCCGGTTTGATCTGGACGAGCAGGTCGCCCTTCTTCACCCGATTGCCTTCCTTGACCGGCAACGCCACGATTTCGCCCGCCACTTCCGGACTGATGACCACCTGGATCACGGGTTGGATTCTGCCGTTGGCCACGACGAGTTCGGTCAGGTTGCGCCGGGTGACTTTCTCCGTCTGGACGGTGATGACCGGCTCGCGCTTTTTGAAAATGGCCACCAGCGTCATCGCGACGAGCGCGAGACCTATGACCGCGAAAATGATGATTTTCCGACGCTTCTTCGATTTCGGAGTTGCCATCTTAGTTCCTTAATAAGACACGACTGGGGCGAATTTGTTTCATGGAAAGTGGTGAGACCTAAACCGGTCGGCGGCTTTCCCGACGCTATGTTCGGAACCGCACACCATCAGAAACCCATGAGCTTCCTAACCGCGAGGCCGATGCCGATCAGCACTACGGTGAACACCATCCACATCCCGAAGACCCAGGCTGCGGCTTTGCCGTACGAGACGCCGCTCAGCTTCGCCATGCCGCTCGCTTGCACGCCCAGTGCCCACAACCCAAACAAGTCGATGCCAGCCAAGATACCATGCCAGGTGTTGAAGGAGTCGAAGTCCTTGATGAACACCGCCGGCGTGGGACCCGCAAACATATTGCCCATCACCACGACCAGGAGCGTCCGTACGACAACCCCGAGCACTCCGATCATGCTGGCCAACCCCACCACCTCCGCGGCACGCATGTAACCGAAACCGCCCCGCATGATAATAGAGCCGCCCAGCCAGATGAGCAGCGCCCACCAGAACAGAGAAAGGAGGGTCAAGAATGGCACGGCCACAGCACCCAAGACATTTTTGAGGCTGCCGCCGGCCTGGGCGCTCTGACTCGCCCGGTCCGCCTGTTCCTTGGTCATCTTGCCGCTCTCGACCATCTTCTGAAACACGCGATCCTGCAGTTCGAGCTTTTGCTGCTTGATGGTGTCTTGTGACCCGATCAGCAGCGCGCTGGCGACTCCCACGACGGCCAACAGGAGCGTCGGCACCAGCCAGTTGGCCGTGGAGGCCGGCGCGGACTTGACGGACTCGAACACGTCGCCCGGGACGGCGAAGACGTTCAGCAGCCGGGCCGCGAGCGACATCGTCGGTTCTTTGGGCGCGGGCGGCTGGGCTTCCGGGATGGGCAGAGGAGTTTCCATAGGTTTTTGTGCTGCTGTGCTTCTCTCTATTCCCTATTACATAGGCAAAAACTCGCCAAGGTTACAAGAAAAATTGCGCGGCGGTTACAACCTCGGCGGCGAACAGAGCGGGCACATGATCTTCCGCGACTTCAGCACCACCGGCGATGGCTTGGTGAGCGCGCTCCAAATCCTCCGCATCATGAAGTCGCGCGGCGCGCCGTTGTCCGCGTTGGCGAAGTGCTGGACCCGTTTCCCCCAGATCGTGGCCAACGTCATCGTGCGCGAGAAGAAACCGTTCGCGCAACTCGACGGCGTGCTGCCGCTGGTCGCGCAGGCGGAAGCCGAGATCAAAAAGCAGGGCGGGCGCGTGCTGCTGCGCTACTCGGGCACGGAACCGAAAGCACGGCTGCTGCTCGAAGGCCGCGACCGGGCGTTGTTGGACAAGTGGGCGAAAGCCATTTGCGAGTCCATCGAGAAGCAGATCGGCGTCTGAAGCCGGCGCGGCGCGCGCGGTGGCGGGCGCATCTGGGAAGCACCACCAGTAGTGGCGCAGGCGTCCGCGCCTGTGACCGTCCCGGCGAGCGTCCCGCTCGCCGGAAACCTCGCCTGCCCCGACCTGCCGGGACTGGTTCGGCAACCGAGACGGTTGCCGGGGCCAATGGCAGCCGGGACGGCTGCCCCACTTCCCCGGTGGTACTTCCAAGCTGCGCCTCAGTTCGCGTCCGGCGGTGGCGGATTGGTTGGCGAAGGCATTGTCGGCGGTCCTTCCGGTGACGGCAGATCACGCGGCGGCACCGGCAAACGTTGATCGCGCGGCCCGCGTCCCGGCTCGGACGAGGGTTCCGGCAGCCGAGGCGGGCGCTGTTTGAGGAGTTCTTCAAAGCGTTTGCGCTGCGCCGGGGTGAGTTCGGCGCGGATTTTCTCGTGGACTTCCTGCCATTCCTCGCGCAGTTCTGGACGGACATTTTCCAAGATTGCTTTCGTTTTCTCCTGGCCTTCGCGGACGATCTTTTCGATGCGCCGGCGTTGTTGCGGCGTGAGGTTCAGCTCGCGATGGACGGCCAGGATGAATTCCATGCGCTGTCGTTCGAGCAGCGGCTGGGGGCCTGGCCCGTCGGGCCGAAGAATGTCTCTCTCGCGCGGGTGCCAAGACTCCAGGACATTCGTCAGACGTCTCACTTGACGCGCATTGATGCGGTTGGCGTGGCTGACGAGCAGACCGCCCGTGATGACACCGGCGGCGAAGATGACGACAGTCGCCAGTATGATTTTCCAAGTGTTCATCAGTAGGTATCCGCTTCCTGATCCGCGGCGGCGAGCATCGTGTTTTCGAATTGCTGCGTCAAACTGGTGGACTGGCTCGCGCCCGGTGGCGACAAGAAGAACCACGCGCCCAGCAGCACGGCCAGCGCGACGCACGAGGCCGCCGCGCGCCACAGGGCGCGCGCCCAAAGTGCCGTGAGGTCCACTGCGGGCCGGTCCGCCAAGCGCGCCATGATGCGGTTCTCGAACGCATAGGGCACGCTGTCGCCGGGCGGATTCGCCCGCGCAGCGGCGATCAATTTTTGCTCCAGTCCGGCGAGGTTCATGGCATTAGCATAAAGTCAGACGCTCCGAGCCGGGGGCGCGGTTACAGATACTTTTCTTTGGCAATTTTGGCCAGACACTTTCGCATTTCAGCCCGGGCGCGAAACGCCCGCACTTTGACCAGTGACACCGACCAGCCCGTAAGCCGGGAAATTTCCTTTACTGACCGTTCCTCGATTTCCAGCAGGGTGATGATCAGCCGGGCCGGCGGCGAAAGCTGGCCAAGCAAGCGTTCGACGAGTTGACGCGCCGCCGCCGCGTTTTCAGCGGCGTTATCGGGCTGCTGGGCAAAGCGTTCCAGCCAGTCTTCCTCCGGCTCGCTCAGTTCGGAAAAGGCCGTTTCGCGATTGCGCTGATGGGCGCGCAGGAAATCGTAGCAGGTGCGGACGGTCAACCGCATCAACCAGTGCTCGAACGGCGCTTCGCCGCGAAAGCTGCCCAGTTTCTGGAACGCCTTGAGCCAGACTTCCTGGACGATGTCTTCAACTTCGCTCTCGCGGCGGGCGTGGCGGCGGGCCGTGGCGAAAACACGCGGCAGGTGCTTGCGGACCAGCGGCTCGAAGCTTCCGGTGTCGCCTTTCAACACCGCCGCGATCAATTCCGCTTCCGTCCGTTCCATCGCGGCGAGTCTGGCAAAAGCCGCCACGCGGCCAAAGCCAAAACCCACTGCGACCTCGCGTGTCGGGGTGGCTTTGGCGAATTTGCCTATTGAGGCATGCACCTGATCCCCCTGAGTAGGCTTCCGCTAGCCCCGCAGTTGTGGGGCTGGACACCGAACATCGCTGGCACTGGGCGCAGTGGCGTTTGGTGTCCACGCTTTACCGTGTTCGAGGGGAATCACATGTATGGTATTACTCTGTCAAGTTCACCCGGTTTCAGATCCCTTGGAGTGCCGCTCAAAACTGGTCTAACGCCTGATTGTATGGCGCAAGGGCACACTTCGAGAAGTGTGCCCATTGTTTCAGCAGCCGAAGAACTTAACAGAGTCAGAATAGCCCGGTTTGCTCAAATCAGATAGCCAACTACTCGGGTGGCGTCCGTGCCGGCGGTGGTTCGCCGGGGCCGCGCGGACCGCGCAGCGGTCGCCCGCCCTGGCCCGGGCCAGGCTCTGGCAAAGGCGGGTTCTTCAGTTTTTCCCTCTGCTCCGGCGTCAGTGGCGGCTTGATTTCGGAGAGGGCTTTCGCGCGCAACACGGCCAGTTCCGCTTCGGCTTTGCCGATGGCTTCCGCCTCCTTGCGAATGGCCGCTTCATCGAACTTTTCGGCGAGCGACGCTTCGATCAGCGCCTTCCGCGCGGCGCGCATGTTTTCCATGAGTTCGCGCGTCTTGTCCTGCTGTGCCTGCATGATTTCACGCCAGGAGGCGCGCTGCTCGTCGGTCAGGACGCGGCCAATCTGCACGCCCCACCCGGCCCCCTCAGGCGGCGGGCCGCCACCTCGGCGAAATTCACGCTGCGGGGGCGGGCGTTGCGCGGGAGCTTCGGGCTGCGGCTGCGCGGTCGCAATCAACGCGCCGCCAAAGGCGGTCGCGAGCAACGCAACGGCAAGCCCTGTCGAACGGCTGTTCATTTTTCTCATGTGTGATTCCTTTCTTGTTGGTTGTTGTTTCAGTTTCACAAATCCGCTTGGGCACAGACTGGTCATGGCCAAGTCCGCCACCGGTGGACTCTGACGTTTCAGACGCGGGCGCGGGACCGGCGGTTACAAACTGCCGTGCGGACTTATCCACCTTTCGGCTCGCGGGTACGCTCGCCCCACCAACTAGGAACCTGTGAACAGTTTTAGAGCGGGACGACGACCGTCCAGCAGGCTTGGCCGAACTTCTGCTTGAACCGACCCTCAAGCTCTTTGGCGGCATCCTCTCCCTGAATGAACGCAAACGTGGTCGAGCCGCTGCCGGACATCAGCGTGGCGGCAGCGCCGTTGGCGCGGAGGAATTCCTGATAAAGCTCAAGAATCGGATATTTCCGGAACACGGGCGCTTCAAGTGAATTGTAAAACTCAACTCCGGCGGCACGAGCATCGGCCGTTTGGAGCAGCGCGATCAATTTCCGGGCGCGGCCGGGCGTGCCGTTCAGAGCTCTTGGGAATTTCACCAACTGCTGATAAGCCCACGCGGTGGAAATGCCAAAGCCCGGGTGGATCAGCAACAGGTGCATCTGAGCAAGCGCGGGGAAGGCTTCAAGCGGCTGGATCTTTTCGCCGCGGCCCGTGGCCAGGACCGGTTTCGTCTGCAAGAAAAACGGAACGTCTGACCCGAGCGACGCAGCCAGATCGTTCAGGCGCGCCGGCGCAAGTGGATTCCCAAAAAGCTCGTTCAGGCCCAGCAGTGTCGTGGCGGCGTTGCCGCTGCCGCCGCCCAGTCCCGCCGCCAGCGGGATGCGTTTTTCGAGGTGGATATGGACGCCGTCTTTGGTGCCGGCGGTCTGCAAAAAGGCTGCGGCAGCCCGATGCACAAGGTTGCCGGCGTCCGTGGGCAGGCGCGGATCGCTGCACGAAAACCGGATGCCTCGCCCGCCCTTTGTGAAGCTCAGGTTGTCACACACGTTGACCGGCTGGATGACGGTTTCCAGTTCGTGAAAGCCGTCGGGCCGCTTCCCGAGGATGTTCAGGAGGAGGTTGACTTTGCCGAACGATTTCTTTTCGAGTGTCGCAGGCATAAAAAACGCGCCAACATCTCCATGCTGGCGCGTTGCACTAGGCGCGCAATCTCAAATTGTGAACTCACTGGTTGTCAAAAACCCTGAATCGGTTGCCAGGCACCCACGGCAGGATTTCGCCGCCGCTGAAGCCCAGGTTGGCGTCCGTCGCGAGAACCGGGCTGGCCGGCAGACCGGGCTTGTAGGAGTCCGGATAGGCCGGATTCGGGTTTAAGTAACTCGTCCAAGTCGGCCCATAGGGCGGGATGGGAAACGTCACGATCTCAAACAAACCAAGGCCGGTGCGGGCCATGGTGCGGTTGAGGCCCCGGACAAAGCCCGTGGTGTGGGCCCGGTCGGGCGAATCAAACAGGGCCGTCTGTTCCACGGACCGGTTCATCTCGCCCGAACGCGCAATTTCAAAGGCGTTGCTCATCCCGCGCCCAAGTTTTTTTTCAGGGCCGGCGCAACCAGCGGCCATCAGACCCACCACCATGGCGGCGGCCAAAATCAAGAAGGAGTTTCGCATAAATCTTAGTTCGTTGCCCGAAGCTTAGCGTGATTCGGCAGGTTGTAAAGCGCGATTTCCGAATTGTCGTGCATTTCATGGTTGGCAAGGCGGAGGCCGCCCGTATCGTTGGCGGCGACGATTTCAAGTCGAGTTATGGCAAAAGAACGCAGACACAGCCGTTACCGCGAAGACCTGTCCGAAACGCCGGACTGGCTGAAGAAGAAAAAATGCCCGCACCGGGACAAATACCTTTCCGGCAAGCGCATCCTGCCGAAGAACCTCACCGGCAAAGAAAAGCTCGCCGATCTGATTGACGAGACGTTCCTCGCCTACAACTCCGCGCGGCTCAAGGAGGGCTGCAAGCTCTTCGTCGAAAAAATGCTCCGGCCTGATGTCACCATCGGCATGAGCTTCTCGGGCGCGCTCACGCCCGCGGGCCTCGGCTGCTCCGCCATCGTCCCGCTCATCAAGGCCGGCTTCGCGGACTGGATCGTGGCCACCGGCGCGAACTTTTACCATGACATGCACTTCGCGCTGAACTACCCGATCCGCGTCGGCAGCTTCAAGTTCGACGACACCGAACTGCGCGCCAACGACATCGTCCGCGTTTACGACGTGCTGATCGGCTACAGCGATTGCCTGCTGGCCACGGACGAAATCCTGTGCCGCATTCTCATCCGGCCTGAGTTCCAAAAGGAAATGGGCACCGCCGAACTCCATCACCTGCTCGGCAAATACTGCGCCGAATGGGAACGTAAACACGGGCTGAAGGACGTTTCCGTCCTGGCCGCGGCCTATCGCGCCGGCGTGCCGTGCTACACCAGCTCGCCGGGCGATTCTGCCATCGGCATGAACGTCGCCGGTGTCGAGTTGCGGGGCAACAAACTCCGCATCAACCCGAGCATTGACGTGAACGAGACCACCGCCTTCGTCCTCGCGGCCAAACGCGCGGGCGGCAAGAGCGCCGTGGTGGTTTGGGGCGGCGGCAGCCCGAAGAATTTCATGCTCCAGACCGAGCCGCAAATCCAAGAAGTCCTCCGCATCAAGGGATGCGGCCAGGACTACTTCCTCCAAGTCACCGATGCGCGGCCCGACACCGGCGGTCTCTCCGGCGCCACGCCGGGCGAAGCCGTGAGTTGGGGCAAGGTGGATCCGGACCGTCTGCCCGACGCCGTGGTTTGCTATACGGACACGACCATCGCGATGCCGCTGCTGACCAGTTACGCGCTGGCGAAGCACAAGCCGCGCAAGCCACGCCGCCTCTACGATCAGCGCGGCAAAATGATCAAGGCGCTGACGAAGGAATACTTCACCCACAGCAAGGTGAAGATGATTGACGGCTTCGAGCCGGCGCTGGATTAAGCCAATGACAAACAGATGGTTTTAGTAAACTCTTGTCTCATGAAAAAATTTGCTGCTCGTCGCGGGTGTGAGGAGAGCGTTGCCATGCTGAAGTTCAAAGACAAAATTTTGTTTGTCGGTTACGGGGCGGTGGCGCAATGCGCCCTCCCCATTCTGGTCAAGCACATCAGGGCGCCGTATCAAGCCATCACCGTCATGGATTTCGAAGACCGTCGTGGCGTGTTGGCGCCGTGGCTGAAGCGCGGCGTGAAGTTCGTGCGCAAGCGCGTGACGCGCGAAAACATGGGCACACTGCTGGGCAGGTATCTGGGGGCGGGCGACCTTCTGATTGACCTGGCCTGGAACATTGACTGTTGCGAAATCCTCCAATGGTGTCACGACAAGGGCGTGCTCTACGTCAACACGTCGGTCGAGTTGTGGGATCCCTACGAGAACGCCCAGAACGCGCCGCCGCAGAAGATGACGCTTTACTGGCGCCACATGAACGTCCGCCGCATGGTTGGCCAGTGGAGTCAACCCGGCCCCACAGCGGTTCTCGAACACGGCGCGAATCCCGGCCTCATCTCGCATTTCACCAAGCAGGGTTTGATTGACATCGGCAACCGTGCAATCAAGGACAGGAAAGTCACCGGCCGGGCCGCCGACGAAATCCGGCAGCTCATCGCCGAACAAAAATTCAACCACCTGGCGATGAACCTCGGCGTGAAGGTGATTCATTGCAGCGAGCGCGACACGCAGATCACCAATAAACCGAAACAGGTGGACGAGTTCGTCAACACCTGGAGCGTCGAGGGCTTCCGCGAGGAAGGCACGACCACCGCCGAGATGGGCTGGGGCACGCACGAGAAGGAGTTGCCGCCGCTGGCGTATGAACACGCCGAAGGCCCGCGGAATCAGATTTGCCTGGCCCGCATGGGCATCAACACCTGGGTCTCATCGTGGGTTCCCAACTACTGCATCCACGGCATGGTCGTGCGCCACGGCGAGGCGTTCACCATTTCCGACCGGTTGACGGTTTGGGAAAACGGCAAGCCCATCTACCGGCCCACGGTGCATTACGCCTACTGCCCGGCCGACGTGGCCATCGCGTCGCTCAACGAGCTGCGCGGCTGCGACTACAAGCTCCAGAAAAACCAACGCATCCTCGACGACGAAATCACCAGCGGCTCCGACATCCTCGGCGCGCTGTTGATGGGCCACGCTTACAATTCGTGGTGGATCGGCAGCGACCTCAGCATCGAGGAGTCGCGCCGCCTCGTGCCGCACCAGAACGCCACCACCATGCAGGTCGCCATCTCGGTGGTCGCGGCGGCGATGTGGATGATTGAGAACCCGGCCAAGGGCGTCTGCGTGCCCGACGACTTGCCACACGAATACGTGTTGAAGATTTCCAGGCCGTATCTTGGGAAATGGATTTCCAAGCCGGCCGACTGGACGCCGCTCAAGCACTACACCAACGCGTTCAACGGCCACAACAACCCGCAGATTGACTTGGACGATCCGTGGCAGTTCAAGAACTTCCTGATCACCGACGGAGACTAAACAGAGTTCGGCAGAGGCGGCGGCGGCCAGCTAAAACATATTTCATCCGCGAAAGCCGGGATCGAAAAATCCCGGCTTCTTGTCTTTTCCAATTTGCTACGCGCCGCGCAAAGGAAATTCAAGTTTTCAACGCAAATGCACAAACTTCCTTCTCGCTCTTTGTCCGACTGCTTGCTAAATCATCCGCATGTCGAACCTGATAATGCTGAAACATCCGCTCGCTGAAGTTTTTGGCTTTCCGGCAACCGACATGAGCGCGAACGCCAACCGCCATCGCTCAAAGCGTCTCTGCCCGTTCAACAACAAAGTTCCGAATTGCACAAAAGATAAAGCCCAAGACCCGCTTGGCGTTTGCAGCGTTTTTCACGAAGGCGGAGTCGTCATCACCTGCCCGATTCGATTCCGGCAAAGCTGGATGATTGCGGATGACGCAGCGGAATTTTTCTTCGCGCCCGATGCGACATGGACAACACTCACGGAAGTTCGCCTGAAAGACGCTGACGGCGGCTCTGCCGGAAACATTGACGTTGTGCTTTGCGAATAACGAATGGCTCACAACCTAAAAACGCCGCCTGCTAATACCGAGTCGTTCTGTCGAAGCGAAATTGACCGGATGCTCAAGTATTCGCAAACGAAGGTCATCATGCCGGTCGTCACACTTGGGCTGCTTCGAGTCTTTCTGCAAACCGGCCAAAAAGTTTTCTCAGACCCACAGATCAAAAAGGCATATGAGGCAGCGGTGAAGGGCGTGAAGGAATTTCTCGGCCATGACGTTCACGTTGGCGCTAAATACTACGATGCCTACGGCACGCGAATGTCGCGCTACAGCGTTCTAAGGTCAGTTGGGCATCTGAAATACGCGTTGCTTCCTCCTTACACTTCGTTCGCGGAAAATCTCTGCGGTTGGATTCCGGCCAGAATCAAGCGGCACATTGATGAGCGTCTAGGCGTAGTGCCGCTACTCGCCGATTCGGAAACGCGCGTGGCATACGCTGAGGATCGCAAGAAATTCCTCGAACTGATTCGCCAGCAAATCGACAAGACGCCGGCCAACTTTGAGATTTTCAGCTTTGCCGTCATCAAAGTCCATTTAGAGAAGTTCGCCTGTAAAATCTACCGTGACACTCGGACCGCAGCTCACGACAGGGGCGTCGACCTCTCGACGGATTTCGGCGTGGTGTACCAAATCAAAAAGCTGCGAATTTACACGCAATTAGAAGCGGAAAAGGTTTACGCCGAACTCAAACTGAATTTTGACCAAGAGCGTCTTGATGACGGGAAAGTCATCCTCGTGATTGACGATGTTTCCAAGCAAGTGAAAAAATATCTCATCGACATGAGCATCCAATCGCTAAGCAAGGCTGACCTTTTGACAATGGCAGCCAACTTTGAGGAGTCGGAAGACCGCCAGAAAGTGTTGCGGATTGTGTACGAGGAATTCCGCCGTGAGTATGCGAGCACCATTAAATGAACCATGAACTCAAACCCTCTCAACCCAACGGATAGGCAGCTAATCAGCCGATTGCAGAGTCAACTCGACGAAGTCAGGCAGCGTTTGAACGTCAGCGCCCCCGGCGTCGTGTTGTATCGGGCGGATGTGAGCTATGGAGACGACGAGGTTGCCTATGTTGAGGCCGATGGTTTAGGCGGCGCTGTTTTGCGAGTGGTGGAAGGTAATTATCCCGTGGATTACTTCACCCGCAAAGAGATGAAGTTTTCGACCGAAGCCGAAGCCGTGCGCGCGGCGGAGGCTTTCCGGACGGCAGAATCATCGGCATGACAGCGGCGTTTGAATACTTGGCGGATGAAGTGTTGCTGGTGGAACTCGACCGCCAAATTGCCGCAGTTTGGAGAGCGATTCTGGGCGGAGATGCCCGGTGGCTTGCCAAACGCATCATCGCTTTCGAGTTGAATGCGGGAACAGCAAAAACGGAATTGAGCAAAACGCCAAAAAACGAACGCGAGCTTGCTTTTCAAACCATCCTCAAGAATCGCACGCAGCATGGTGGGATTCTGGCTGAAGGCGCGGGCGTTCTGAAACACGGCGAAAACGGCAAGGGTATCCATTCCCGCTGGTATCCGCAGACCATTGCGAAGCGGATCACCAACATTGAACTCGTGGCGAGCCGGGTGCGGTTCGTGCAAGGCGATGCTTTCGAGGTTATCGCCGAACATAGCAAGGATCGGGATGCGGTTTTCTTCATTGACCCGCCTTACACGGCCGGTGGCAAGCGCGCTGGCTCACGGCTCTATACTCATTCAGAAATTGACCACGAACGGCTGTTCACGCTTTGCGAGTCACTGCGCGGCGATTTTTTGATGACCTACGACAACGCCGACGAAGTACGCGCGTTGGCGGAACGACACGGCTTTGAAACCAAAGCAGTGCCGATGAAAAACACACATCACGCGGAAATGACTGAATTGTTGATTGGCCGAAATCTTGATTGGGTCGAAGATGGAGGGATATTTCGTGAGGAAGCGATTCCTTACAAAGTCGGGAAAAAAGGAAAGTGAACTTATCACAGCCGATTTTCAAAAAGGCGATGTAAGTTCTTGCGGGCGGCCTCCAAATTGATTTTCATTTGCAGCCGGAGCGAGGGAATCGTTCCGGCTGTTTCACTTTATTGGAATGATTTCCAAAGCCGCACTAAGAAAACTGGCTGCGAAACACGGCACGCCGCTGTTCGTGGTGGATCACGATCAACTGCGCCGCAACTACGCCCAGTTCAAGCGTTACCTGCCCCGCGTCCAGGCCTACTACGCCGTCAAGGCCAACGCCGATCCTGCCATCGTCAAGACTCTTTACGAAACGGGCGGGAGTTTCGATGTGGCCTCGATGCCGGAGTTCCGCATCGTCTATGAATACATCAAGGACATGCCCGACAAGGAGCGGCAGGATTGGATTTGGGACAAGATCATCTACGCCAATCCGATCAAGGCCAATGAGACGCTGCAGGAACTGAACCAGTACAAGCCGCTGGTGACCTACGACAACTACGAGGAGGTCAAAAAAATCAAGAAGCATGCCCCCCTCGCGGGACTGGCCCTGCGCATCAAGGTTCCAAACACCGGCGCGATGGCCGAATTGTCGTCGAAGTTCGGCGCCGCGCCCGGTGAAGCCGTTGATCTCATTCTCGCCGCGGACAAGGCGGGTTTGGTCGTCGAGGGCTTGAGTTTCCACGTCGGCAGCCAGACCACGAACTTCCAAAACTACGTCGCCGCGTTGAACTTGGCGGCCAACCTCTTCAAGGAAGCCAGAGATCGCGGCTACACGAAGATGAACCTGCTCGATATCGGCGGCGGTTTCCCCGCGCCGTATGACGAAAGTGTGAAGCCGTTCCGTGAACTGGCGAAGATCATCAACCGGGAAATCGCCCGCCTGTTCCCAAAGAGCATCCAGATTCTCGCGGAGCCTGGCCGCTTCCTCGTGGCAACGGCCGCGGTCGCCGTCTCCAAGATCATTGGCAAGGCCGTGCGCAATGGGAAACTCTGTTACTACATCAACGACGGCGTCTATCACACCTTCTCCGGCGTCATCTTCGACCATTGCCATTACCACCTGAAGGCGTTCAAACGCGGACCGACGCAGATCTGCTCCGTGTTCGGGCCGACGTGCGACGCGCTTGACGTGGTTTCGATGGCGGAGAATTTGCCGGGCGACTTGCAACTCGGCGACCTGCTCTACAGCGAAAACATCGGCGCTTACAGCCACGCGTCTTCAACTTGGTTCAACGGTTTCCCGCCGGCGACGGTGGTGCATGTGAATCAGTGAAGCCACGCGCTGGCGAAGCACAAGCCGCGCAAGCTGAAACGCCTCTACGACCAGCGCGCGAAAATGCTCAAAGCCCCAGCCTGCAAATATCACAAACTTCGTAGCCGCCGACGTAAGGAGGCGGAGGCGCAATTGACCCGCAACGGTACGCCTCCTTACGTCGGCGCCTGCAGTCTGTCAGCGATCCAATCGGCGTGTGAAATATGCGGGCTAGAACTGGTTTCATAAGGTGGGGCGAGGCTGCTGACGAGCCGCAGACCACTTGGAATCCGGGCCTTTTCGCGGCTCGCGAGTACGCTCGCCCCACCAACCTGAGACTTATGAAAGTAGTGGCGGGCCATTCGAGGGAGGATCCGCTGCCACTTTTCGATTCGGTTGCTTCGGTGACAAAGGAGGTCATGTTTGTGGATCAGAAGATTCATAAATTGTTTATGTGCCGGGCAAGTTTCAGGTGTTCCTGGACGATCTCGAGAATCCTTTGATAACGGCGTCGGTGAATGTGGCCGAGGTGATGAACCTGGATCAAGGGCGGGCTTGGGTCGGATTCACTGCGGCCACAGGCGCCGATTATTACAACCAGGACGTGCTCAGTTGGTCATTTGATTCGGCAGGCAGCGCGGCCAAGCAGCGTGTTGGTTCAATGATTACAACCTCGT
>Ga0315289_10000707_pt1 | contig 51147 bp, 40 predicted proteins | sample YL17G11_40_MG_FD_203452 | JGI IMG/M metagenome (GOLD analysis project Ga0315289, IMG submission 203452) | Sediment microbial communities from Yellowstone Lake, YNP, Wyoming, USA - YL17G11_40 | ecosystem: Environmental > Aquatic > Freshwater > Lake > Sediment | place: USA: Wyoming | collected...
TTGGGATGCGGCGCACACGAATGCAGCACGTCGAGGAGGCTGCGGAGGCGCTTGAAGAACTTGAAGCCCCGAAGGTCGTGAACCTCCAGGGAGGGTTTCGGGGGCCGACCGGGTTTACGACGCTCGAGGGCTTCAGTATCTTGGGCCATGCACGAAGGCTAAGTCCGAGGCGAGGCAGAAATCAAGCCCCAGAGCCTGCAACAATTCCCGTGCCGAACAGTATTGCTTTCGTCCCGGCGAGTCACCAGCCTTCTCCCTGTGCAGTTCCATGAGGCGTTTGACATCCTTGATGTTCGCCTCAAAGGCCTGGATTGGATCTACCTTGGGGTCTGTCATGTCTTCGTTTCCCTTGCGTAACGTACTCCGCTTAACTGATTGTCCCCGTTAGGCTCGATAGCAAGTCTGCGGTCCAGAACCGCTTGGTACAAGCGCACACCTCCCCGCCAGCCTTGACCAACTATCCTCACCGCGGCACGCGAAGCTGTCAAGCCGGAATTCTTTGTCCGGCGGGTGATGGCCTTTACAGCGCGGCATAGGCGGAATGCTTGGGCTAGCAGAAGTGCCGGCGGGCGAAGGCGTGGCCTGAGCCGCTCTTGAGGTACCGCTCGAACGCCTCGGCTTTCGCGTCATCCTCGAAGCGGACAACTACTATGGGCCTCCAGGGCTGATACTTCTTCGTGTGCGGAGAGCTGCTCGAGTTGTGCTGCTTGAGGCGCTCCTGGAAATTGGCGGTTATCCCCACGTAGTGCTCGCCAGGATGGGAGGTGCTTTGGAGGAGGTAGACGTATCTCATGGTCGGGCACCGCTTGTCCGTAGGAGGATTGTGTCCTCCTTCGCCAAGGCTACGGAGGACGACCACCCTCCATAGCTCGCGGCTGCGAGCGACGGAGGGTGGTCGGGGCGCCGGGATTTGAACCCGGGACCTCTAGCCCCCCATGCTAGCGCGCTAAACCAGGCTGCGCTACGCCCCGACCGCTGGCTCGAATCCCCATTATAGCCAGATTCCCGGCCGAATCAATGGAGAACGGCTTGCTTGCCGCATCCGGGCGTGGCCCTTTAGAATGGGTCGCTGGTCTGCAACCTATGCACCGAGGAGAAGGCGATGGCAAAGCACGTCGGCATTGTGGCTTGCAGCCACGAGGGCGCGGCCATCTGCTATCGAACGATTTGCCTGGAAGCCCAGGAGCGGATGGGGGAGGGCAACCACCCTGAGGTCACGATGCATACGCAGCCGCTGGCCGAGTACATGAGGCGCATCCGTGCCGGCGACTGGGAGAAGGTGGCGGAGTTGATGCTTGACTCAGCCCGCAAGGTGGCTGCCGCGGGTGCCGAGTTCGCTATATGCCCCGATAATACCATTCACGAGGCGTTCGAGATGGTCGAGCCGGCATCGCCTATCCCCTGGTTGCACATTGCGCGCGTGGTTGGGCAAGAGGCGCAGCAGCGGGGGTTCCGCAGGCTGGGCATCCTGGGCACGGTGTACCTTATGGAAGGCCCGGTCTACCCACAGGCGCTGAAGCAGGTCGGTATCGAGGCCGTGGTCCCGCCTGAAGCGGAGCGGAAGCGCATCAACGAGATCATCTTCAGGCAGCTTGTGAAGGGGCAGTTCTTGGAGCCGTCGCGGCTGTTCTTCAACCAGGTGATGGCCAAGCTGAAAGAGCGCGGCGCGGACGCAGCCGTGCTCGGCTGCACCGAGATTCCTCTGATCGTGCGCCCGGACGATGCGCCGCTCCCCACGCTGGACTCGACGCGCCTGTTAGCCCGTGCCGCCATTCGCGCGGCGCTTGGCTGAGCGGGGTGGAGCCCAGCCGGCTCGCCTGCTCTGCCATGTTCCATGGGAGCGTTCGTGCAGGCGCCGGGGCCGGCAAAGAACCTTTCGAACTCCTTCCGCGCTGCGTGCGGTTGCCTCAAACGCAACGTTATGGTAGTGTCGCGGCCCGCTGTGCGATCACACACGGGAGCGCGCGTCCGCCAGGCCCGAGTTGGATGCTGGCGCACAGTCCCCGCGGTTCGGCGGGCTTCGGCGGTGCAGCAATCGGCAAATGGCTGAACTGAGAAGTCGGAAAACGGAAAGGAGAAGGGAATCGTGAAGGTTTTCATGCACTGGGACATGGAGGGAGTGAGCGGCATTGTCGAACGGGAGCAAGTCTGGTTCTGGGAAGCAGGAGTAAGACAGCGCGTAGCTGACGAGGGGCGCGACCTCCTTATCGCCGACGTCAACTCGGCCGCGGCGGCCGCGCTGGAAGCGGGGGTGGATGAGCTAATCGTGTGCGACACACACCACGGTGGCGGCAACATCATACTTGACAGTATGCTCGCCGACCCACGTATCACGTACTTGCAGAAGTCCAGGGGGTATCAGGACGGGAAGCTTCGCTGGATGCCCGGCCTCGACGAGACGGTTGACGGCTTCATGGTGCCCGGCCATCACGCGATGGCAGGTACGGAGGGAGCGTTCCTGCCTCACACGTGGTCGCTGGAGTGGTCGGACTTCAGGATCAACGGGCAGAGCGTGGGGGAGATGGGGATTGAGGCTTGTTTTGCGGGCCACTGGGACATTCCGGTGGCTATGATGGAGGGCGACGAGACTGCTTGCAGGGAAGCGGAGGAGCAGTTCCCCGGCATTGTCACGGCGTGCGTCAAACGGGCGCAGAGCCGTGACTTCTGCACGGGGCCCGCTCCGGAGTCCGCTCGCCGGCTGACGGCACAGAAGGTGGCCGAAGCCATCGAGAAGCTGCGCAGCGGGCGCTGCAGGCCATTCCAGCCCACGCTGCCGATGACCGTGACGATTCGGATGAGATTGGCTGAAGACGCGGAGGCCGCCGCAAAAAAACCAGGCGTCCAGCGGATAGACGAATTCACGGTGGAAACGTGCGTTGAACGAAGGTGCGATGTTGTAAAGTGGATAGTGGCGACGGGATTGGACTGACCGGACGCATGAAGGGGGAGCGAGCGGACCCCAGGTCGGCCCGCAGGCTCCGCGTTTCTGATGAAAGGATTACGGGATGTCACGCAAGGCGCGCATTTGCACAATCTCCATGAACTCGTTGGTCCACGGCGACCGCTCTTCCAAGGAGGACCGTTTCCGGGAAGCGGAGGAGAAGCTGAAGCTCGGATCGCTGGACAAGCCCGACCTCTTCGTGTTGCCTGAGGCGTTCTTGCTGAACGATGTGCCGGGCATGTTCGCTGGCCCTGCGGGCATCGAGGAGGAAGGGAACGATACCTACCGGCGTCTGGGCGCGGCTGCGAGATCATACGGCGCCTATGTGGTCGCCCCGCTACTGACGCGGCAGGATGGGATCGTACACAACTCCGCTGTGATCTTCGACCGGCGGGGCGAGGCGGTTTTCGCTTATCACAAGACTTTTCCCACGCCTGGCGAGACCAAGCAGGGGGTCTCGCCCGGCGCGCGTAGGCAGCCGTGTTTCGAGGCGGACTTCGGCCGGGTGGGCGTGGCGATCTGCTACGACCTGAACTTCCAGCCGCTGTTCAAGCACTACTACGAGCTGGGCGTGGAGGTTCTGCTGTTCCCGAGCTACTTCCCGGGCGGGCTGCTGCTGCAGTCATGGGCCTACATGTACATGTTCCACGCGGTCAGCAGCCATGCGCAGGGCCATGAGAGCGTGTTCGTGAACAACCTCGGCCATGTGGTGGCGCGCGCGAACATGTTCACGCAGGCTCTAACCCATGAGTTCGAGCTGGACAGCGTGGTCGTTCCCTACTGGGGAAACCACGACGCGATCCATGCGGCCAAGGAGAAATACGGCCTGGAACTCGAGCTGGACATCCACCGCGCCGAGGGCGATGCGATCCTGAGGTACCACGGCACGGACACCACAGCGAAGGCGATTTTGCGCGAATTCGGCATCCGGACGCGCGCTGAATGCTACAACAACGAGCACCTGCTGTAGGACGGGCTGTCGTCGGCCGCGCTTGCGCAAAGCACGCGCCTGCGGGGATCAGGAACGTGCAGACCGGCCTTCGCCTTTAGCCGCGCCTGTTGTGGGCGCGAAGGTTCTAAGGCCCCTCGGGCGCTTTCTTCACACACCGGAGCCCGTAGGCTTCGTATCCGAAGCAGACGTCGGCGAATCCCGGCGGCTCGCTTGAGCGCGCTGACGAGCGGCAGCTCTCTGCCGTGCCGCGCCAACTCCCGCCGCGCAGGACACGTTCTTCGCCAGTCGCCGGCCCGCGCGGGTTCTCCTGCGGACTTCCCTGGTAATAGGCCTGACCGTAGAAGTCGTTGCACCATTCGGCTACGTTCCCGTGCATGTCGTAGAGGCCCCACGCGTTGGGCTTCTTCTGCCCTACGGGGTGCGTGTCCGCGTTGGAGTTATCCTTGAACCAGGCGTGCTCACGCAGCTTGGCCGAGTCGCTGCCAAATGAGTAAGGAGACTTCGTCCCGGCCCGGCAGGCGTACTCCCATTCGGCCTCTGTGGGGAGGCGGTAGCCGTTGGCGCTGAAGTCGCACGCCAGCGTCTCGGGGTCGTAGCACTCCTTCAGGCCTTCTTTGTGGGAACGCATGTTGCAGTACGTGATGGCGGCATAGTAGCTGACCCGCTCGACTGGCTTGTCGGGTCCTTGCGACTTGGACGGGTTCCTTCCCATCAGGCCTTCGTAGGATGCCTGAGTCACTTCGTACACATCAATGCAGAGGGGGTCGAGGTGCACCTTGTGAGCGGGTCTCTCGTCGGCCTCTTCGCCCGCGTCGCCCATGAGGAAGTCTCCGGCCGGCAGCAGCACCATCTTGATGCCCGTCTCCGTCATGATCTGTTTGGGAGCGCTGGCCGAAGGGGCAGATGGGGCCGACTCTTCCTTGCCGCCACAGCCGGCAACGAACAGGGCCAGCAGGACAGGGACGATTGCTCGGCGGGCTGATGAAGCCCAAGAATACGAAGAGCACGAGCCGTTTTTCTCGGACAACTCTTTCATGGGGTCAATTCCTCGCACTTTCGTGAACGGCGGGGTTGCGGACCACTTTACCGTTGTGCCGCTTGATGTCCTTCCAGGGGTACGCTTGCAGCCTTCATTTCTTTTGCAGGAGCTTTCCGGCCTGGTCACGGATCGCCGTCACAAAGTCGGCAGCTTCGGGATGCGCGGCTGCCGCCATCCGGCACTCCTGCTTCAGTCGTCTGACTGCGAGCCGGCACCTTGACAGCGCCCGGTCCTGCGCCGCGCCGATGGAGCGCAACTCTTCGCCGATGCCTTGTACCTCTGCCAAAGGACGCTTCTGTCCGATAGCGGCGATCATTGCTTCTGCGCGGCCCTTGGCGTAGCCCCGGGTTTTCATCGCTTCGCGGCCCTTTGCGGCGCTCTGCTGCATGTCTTCGGCAATCCGCTGCAGGCTGCGGGCTGTCTCCGCTGCAGCGGCGTTGCGCTCCTGGTCCTTACAGACGGCTTGAACCTGGCGGGCGAAGTCGCTGTACTGCTCGGCCCGCGCTTGCGCATTCGCCATGTGGCCCACCATCTGAGCGAGCCGCTCCTTGATCGCGGCTGACTCCTGCTCATCCTTCTTCTTCTCGAACTGCTTTTCGACCCACCGCGTCACCTCTGCCGCCGTGGCGGCGTCTCCCTGGGGGAACCCTTCCAGATCCAGGATGTACTGGCACGGACCGACGCCAAGCGCGTTTCGCACAATGTCCACAGGGCAGAACCGGGTGAGTGGCGTGGCGCGGTCGCGGTCCATCGGATAGATGACCATAAGTTCCTGTTCGGGACGCAGGGCGCCCGGTGCGGCGGCCGGGCGGGCCCGCGGAACGCTTACATGGGCGCCCGCCGGGTCGAACCAGCATGGGCACGCCGGCTCGGCAAGGCCAAATGAAGAACCGGCCGTTTTCAGTTGCCGCTCGTGTTCCTGCTGGTCCACAAGGTCCCACGACTCGCAAACGCCGTCCCGGCCGACGAGGTCGGCCCGCCATTTGGCCGGGAAGGGCGGCTTCCACTCAAGGGCGATGTCGGTTCCCTGGCCCTCGGCCGGAAGGGCCTTGCCGTGCCAGATGCCGGCGCCCTCCAGGAACGCAACCCACATGCTTTCGCCTTCCCTGCTCTCAACCTCACAGCCGCCGATGGCGCGCTCGCCGCTGGCGCCGGTGAGGACGAGGTCGGCGTTCCGCTGGCCGGACGGCCACACGCACATGACGATGGCATCGCCGCCTTCCAGCAGGCTCAGGAAGAAGTTCTCAGCCGGAAGGCCGACACGCGGGGCGTCGGACGTATGGGCGCCGAAGACCATGTCGTCCCCGAAGTAGTCGGGGATGACAACGTAGCGAATGCTCCCTCGCAGGGCCAGTCTGCCCGTTCCTGCCCCGGCCTTTGCCTCCAGGAGCACATCGCCGGTGGCAAGGCGAAACGACGCCGACGAGCCCGCGCCTCCCTTGGTCTTGAACGAGGCCTCCACCGTGACCGCGCTCGACTTGTTCTCCAGTACCCTGACTGACGCAAGGGCTGGGATGTCGCCGGCCCCCAAGGGGCACGGCACAATCTGCGCCCGCGGCTTCAGCCCGCCCGGCGTTTTCGCATAGACCTGAGCGCCGGCGCCGCCTTTTCTGAGAAGCACAACCACTCTGTCGTTGAGGAAGACAGCGTCGCCCGTGAATGCGTGCGTGACATCACCGTCCTTCACGAGGGACCAGGCCGCGCTGTTAGCCGGCGAAGGCAGGGGATCGGGCAGAGGAGCGACCGTGTCGAACAGGCGCACGTACGGAGCCCTGGTATCCGTCAAGACGTCGCCACGCGTTTGCTGCGCTGTCGAAGGCAGCGCCAGCGCGCCACAAGAGGTCAGTGCAATGCACGCAAAAACCGCGACTTTGTTCATTGTCACACAAGGGCCTTTCGTTGGCTGCCACGAATTCTCGCACAACGCGAACGTTACTTCCAGTCCGGGTACATGTCCGACCCGCCTTCGGTCAGTTGAACCGGCGTGCCTCCGTCCGACGGGATGGTGTACAGCTCCCAAGGTCCTGCCTCTGATGCGCCTTGGCAGAAGACCAGCTTCTTCCCGTCCGGGCTCCAGCGGGCATAGTGCTGCACGCCGCCGAAGTACGTGATCAAGCGGTTATCCGTCCCGTCCCGCTTGATGGTGCAAATGTGCGTCTCAGTTTCGTAGACGAGCGCTTTGCCGTCCGGCGACCAGTGAGCTTCGCAGGCCGGCACCTCGCCGTAAACCTTCGTCGGTTTGCCACCATTCGGCGCCACAGTGAACACCGAGTTGCCCGCCTCCCACCGGCAGGCGAACGCGATGCTGGTTCCGTCGGGGCACCAGGACGGGCCCGAGCAAAGGGTCCAATCTTCGGGGGTGATCGTCTTCTCCGCGCCCGTGCCGAGGTCGCGCGTCAGGAGCCTGCCGCTTCGCCGGAAAACGATCTTCGAACCGTCGGGGGACCACTCCGCCTGGTCGCCGTCGCAAATCCTCTTGAGGCCGGACCCGTCGCTCGCCATGAGCCACAGGCCGATTGTGCCGCCGCGCGTGGATGTGAACAGGATGCGCTTCGCGTCGGGACTGAACACGGGGTCAACATCGCTGTCGTCCGGCGTGCCACGGGTCAGTTGGGCTAACTGAGAACCGTCCGGATTCAGAGTCCAAATGCGCCACTCGCCCGAACGGTTGCTCGAGAAGATTACGCGCTCAGGCCGACCCACGGGCTCGGGGGCCTTCGCAGGGGGTTCAGCGGCGACCGCGCACCCGGAGGCTCCCGCAACCGACGCCGCCCACAAGAGGACCATTAAGGTGAAAGCCGTCAGCGATCTCATCCAGCACCTCCCTCAAGGCACGTGATTGCCGCGTTCCTCCGCGTCGAAGCGCGCAAATGCCGCCTCCACGAATAGCTCTTTTGCCAGCACAGCATACCCCTTGCTGAGAGGATGGCTGGCGTCGGCGTAGTCTTCGCTCGCCAGAACTGGTGCAACGTAATGCGCGATCCCATGCTCCCGCAGCCAGGCGGCGACCCCCTCTCTCAGTCGGGCGTAGGCCTCCAAGCTCCCGGGCTCCAGCATGTGCTCGTTGAATGGGCCGACAACTACGAGCAACCTGTTCCCCCTGGCCTGCAGCGTCTCGAGCATCCTCTGAAAGCTGCGCCACTGAAACGACGTGTCGAGCTGCACCCACGGGAAGTCCTGCTTCGCCAAGCCCCGCTCCGTCCACTGGACGGGCTCCTGGTGGGGACCATCATCGGGCGCAGGCAGGCCGCGCAGGGCCGCCTTCAGCAAGCTGTCGTATGGATTCTTGACGGTCCACGCTGGGATGCTCATCTGATCGAAGTACGCTACACGCAAGTGATCCGTCCAAGCGAGGAGCGGCACGAGCCGCTGCACGGCAATGCTGAATCGCCGAGAGTAGGAGGCTTTATAGCACGGGATTTTGGGGGAAAACTGGGGAACCAGTGCAGGATGGTTGAACTGGAACTCCTTCTCCACCTGCAAGTCGTGCCTCTTGGAGCTCATCCACAGAAGGTTGCAGTACACGATGACGTTCTTGCCCGAGATGGCCCGGCCGTAGTATTCGATTAGGCCGGCCAGCGCGGCCGGATGCATCCCGTCCACGCCCATGTTCACAAATCGGTCCCGGCCCGCAAGGCGGTTCAGGCAGTGCGGAAGCGTCTGGTCTTTTCCCACGTACTGACCCCAGACGACTGAGTCGCCGATCACGAGCGTGTCGGCCCGCGATGCCGCCCACCGGCAGTAACGGCCGAAAAACCAGTAGTCGCTGCTGAGGGCGTAAGGAATGCGGTAATCGGCCGCAGGCCTGAATCTCTCGATCCCTTGCCACACTAAGGGCAGGCTCAGGAACGCTGCCGCGATGAGGGCTATCGCCAGAATCCACTGCCGCCCCGAAAGGCGTACCTCGTGCGTGCAGAGGGTTCCCCCCTCAGCCGCGCTCACGCGTTTGGCAGCCGTCGCCTCCCTCATTGCGTTGGACCTTTCGGGACTTTCAGAACTGGAAGTATATGAACGGCTGTGCGCCGGAGCCGGCGAAAACCGTCAGGTACACGGCCATCATCACCACGATTGCGACTCGGGCGGGAGCGAGCGCCAGCATCCACTTGTGCTGCGACTCATAGAGATGCTCGTACAACCAGACGGCGAGCACCAGGACCAACGCCAGCACTGGGAAGGCGGGGTCAGCCCAACCCGTCGTGAAGATCCGGGTCACGATCAACGAGGCGTCGTGGAACGTGGGGGCGCGGAAGAAGATCCACGCAAAAGTGACGAACGCAAAGACGCCCATCTGCTTTGCCAGCTTCGGCACTTTCTCCCTATAGAAGGCGGCACGCTCCAATTCTCGCGTCACAACGCGTCCTGCCGCGTGCAACGCTCCCCAGATAACAAAGGTCCACGCGGCGCCATGCCACAGCCCCGAGATCACCATGGTGAGGATCATGTTCTTGTACGTGTTGAACTGCCCGGCGCGATTACCGCCCAATGGGATGTAAACGTAGTCCTTGAACCAGGTGGAGAGGCTGATGTGCCATCGGCGCCAGAAATCGCCCAAGTCGGTGGCCAGGTACGGGTTGCTGAAGTTGAGCATGAGCCGGAAGCCCATCATCTGGCCGATGCCACGGGCCATGTCGGTGTAGCCGCTGAAATCGAAGTAGATCTGCCACGCGTAAGCAAAGCTCGCCAGGACGAGGGCGGGCGCTTTGAACTGCGCCGGGGCGTCAAAAACCTTATCTGCGTAGAGGGCCAGGTAGTCCGCGAGGGCGGCCTTCTTGAAGAGGCCTACAATGAAGAGCGACAAGCCGTCCGCGATGTCCTGCCGAGTGATTTTAGGAGCCCCGGACAACTGGGGCAGCAGGTTCGTGGAGCGCTCGATCGGCCCCATCAACAATTGGGGGAAGAAGGCTACATACGCCGCGAACCGGATGAGGCTGCGCTCCCTGGGAACCTGGCCACGGTAATAGTCTATGATGTAGCTCACGGTGCGGAAGGTGAAGAAGGAGATCCCGATGGGCAGGAGGATGCCGGGCGCCGGGATCCTGTACGACGCGCCCATGTGCCCGAGCAGCGCGTTCAGGTTATCGGTTGCGAACCCCGCATATTTGAAGAACCCGAGAAGGCCGAGGCTGTTCACGAGGCTCAGGATGAGCCACAGCTTCCTACGCCCAGCCTTCTCCATGAGCCAGGCGGCGAAATACGTGATAGCCGTCGCGTATCCGACCAGCGGCAGGTAGAGGGGGTTCAACCACGCGTAGAAGGCGTAAGAGGCGAGCAGCAGCCAGGGCACCATGAACGGGGTCCCGCGCAACACGACGTAGACCGGGTAGACGACCATGAAGAAGACAACGAATATCCAGCTATTGAAAAGCATCTACAACCTGGCTCCGCTATTCTGCCTGAGGTGCGCCTTGGTCCGGTCGGCCAGTCGCACCGGGATGCAACCGACCTGGAAGGCCGCAACGGCTACGAGTTCTCACGGCCGGCCAGTCGCTCTCGTCATTCGGACGGATCTGGCCTCCGTGCGCCCGGCTCGGCGGGCATGAAAGTCGCCTGGGCCAGCACTGGGCACGACTCCACGCTTATGTTGTACGAAATCCCGCGCGAAATCAAACGTCCTCGACCCGCTATTGCGAATCAGCTTGACGCGCCAGCGGAAGCGTGAATCGGAAAGAGGCCCCTCCGCCGGCCCGGTTCTGGACCCAGATTCTTCCGCCGTGGGCTTCGACAACGGCGCGGCAGATCGTCAGGCCGAGTCCTACCCCCGAGGTGCCGCTGGCCAGCTCTCCCCGGTAGAATTCCTCAAAGACCTTCTCCTCGTCACCGGGGACAATACCAGGACCGCGGTCGGCCACTTCGACAGTCACCTCTCCGCCGGCGACTGTGGCGAGGATCTCAATCTCAGAGCCCGACGGGGAGTATTCGGACGCGTTCTCGAACAAGTTAACGAAGACTTCCTCCATGAGGATGGCATCCAACGGAACCAACGGCAGATCCGCGGGTATCCTTGTGACCACCTGATGCCGGCTCAGTTGCTTCTCCAACCGGCCCAGGGCGCTGCTGACGACGTCCTCAATACGTTGAGGCTCTCTCTTGACCTTTGCAGAGCCCGATTCAAGCCTTGTCATCTCCAGAAGGTTGGCGACCAAGCGGTTCAGGCGTGCGGCTTCTTCATTGATGATCTCGGCCAAGTCATGACGAGTCGCTGGTTCCAGTCTGTCCTTTTGCTGTGTCAACGCGCTTGCGGCACCGGCGATTGCGGCAAGGGGCGTCCTCAGGGCGTGCGACACCGAGGTCAGGAGGGCGTTGCGCGCGTTCTCTGTCTCGGCATTCACTTCTGCCCGCCGCGCCAGCTCAACAAATCGGTCGCTTTCGATGGCGAGGCCGGCCTGAGCGGCGAATGCTTCGAGCAACTGCAGCAGTTCCGGGGTCAAGGGGCGGCCAGCGCGCACTGGCCGCACGCCCAGCACTCCCACGGTGCCGCGCGTGCCGTTCAAGGGCAAGTACAGGCCCTCAGCGCCGGGAATCGTATCGGTTCCCAGTCCGGCTGGACGGCCCAGGTCAAGGACCCAGTATGCCACGGCTCGTTCCCGCGCATTCATGGGAAAGGCGGCTTCGTTTCCGGCCTGGACCGCCAGATGCCCGCTCGGATCCGGCATGAAAGCCACGACGTCGCTTTCGAAGATCTCCGCCACATGGCGAACCACAATGTCCAGCAGCTTGTCGAGCCCGCGCGCGCGGGAAAGCTGGCCACTCATAGCGTAGAGAGCCGCTGTGCGGCGTTCACGATCGTTCGCGTCCTGCGCCTGCCGCCGCAGGCGAGCCGTCAGAGAGCTGATGATGACAGCCACTGCGAGCATTACCATAAAGGTGATCAGATATTGGGAATCCGCGACCGCGAAACTCAGGTAGGGTCGGACGAAGAAGAAGTCGAACGCCACCACGCTAAGAAGCGAGCCAAGAATCGCCGGGCTGCGGCCGAAACGGGCCGCGATGATCACCACTCCCAGCAGGTAGACCATGATCAGGTTCGACGGCGCGAAATGCACGCTGCGCATCGCCCATGCGACGCCCGTGCAGAGCGCGACCGCGAGGACAGCCCAGCCGTATCCGCTCCGCCGGCTGGGCGCCTGGGCAGGCATGGCACGAGTGATCTCGGCCCCTTCGGGTTCACCTTTGATGACATACACGTCAATCTCGCCGCTGGGGCGGATCAAGTTGTCAACGAACGAGCCGCGGAGTCGGTCCCGCCAACGCAGACGTCCCGGCTTGCCGGCGATGATCTTTGTGACATTGTGTCGGCGTGCGTAGTTTACGATTTCTTCCACTACGTTGGTCCCGCTCAGTGTCACGATCTCGGCCCCCAACTGCTGCGCAAGGCCGAGGTTCTCGACCAACCTCTTTCGGTCCTCCTCGGGAAGGCCCGGCCGGTCCACATTGGCGGCAATCCATTCCGCATGGAGTCCTGCAGCCATGCGCCGCGCCGCCCGCACAAGCTGAGCGGAGAAGGGACTCGGGGTGACACAGACCAAGAGCCGTTCGGCGGTGCGCCACGGCCGCGTGATGGCCTGCTCTTGCCGGTAGGTTAATGCCTGCAGGTTGACCCGGTCGGCTGCGCACCTCAATGCGAGCTCGCGCAGCGCGATCAGGTTGCCTTTGCGAAAAAAGTGCTCAATGGCCCTCCCGGCCAGATCGGGGACGTATACCTTTCCTTCTCTTAGACGCCGGAGCAGATCATCCGGCGGGAGGTCTATCAGCTCGATTTCATCAGCCCGCTCAACGACGGAATCAGGGACCGTCTCCCGGACCGTAATCCCTGTAATCTGAAAAACAACGTCTTTCAGGCTCTCCAAGTGCTGGACGTTCAGCGTCGTATAGACGTTGATTCCGGCATCCAGCAAGGCGTTGACATCCTGCCAGCGCTTGGGATGACGGCCGCCCGGGGCGTTCGTGTGCGCCAACTCGTCAACGAGGAGGATCGCCGGCTTGCGCGCCATGGCCCCGTCGAACTCGAACTCGCGCAGCTTAGTGCCCCGGTATTCCACAAGACGCGGAGGCAGAATCTCCAGCCCTTTAAGGAGCGCCTCGGTCTCCTGGCGCCCGTGCGTCTCGACGACCCCGACGACGACATCCAGGCCTTCTTGCCTGCGTGCCTGGGTGGCCTCCAACATGGCGTACGTCTTGCCGACGCCTGCTACAGCGCCAAAGAAGATCTTCAGTTTCCCGCGTTTGCGGCGCAGCTCTTCTTCTTTGACTTGCTGCAGCAGTTCATCAGGATTTGGGCGCGTTTCTTCCATCGGTCTTCAGTTAGACCGCCTTGCCTGGGCATCTAAAGCCGTATTCAGTTTCAGCACGTTCACGCGCGGCTCGCCCAGGATGCCGAGTTGACGATCTTCTGTGAACCGCGCAACGAGATTGCGCACTCGGCCCTCGTCAAGGTTCCGCGCGCGCGCGACCCGGCCTACCTGGAACTCTGCAGCGGCTGGGCTGATGTGCGGGTCGAGCCCACTCCCGGAGGCAGTCACAAGGTCCGCCGGCACGGGCGCGGTGTTTCTGGGGTCGGCCTCGCGCAGCGCCCCGATTCTATCACGAACGGCATCGGCCAGGGCAGGATTCGTGGGACCCAGGTTAGAGCCTGAGGAGGCGGCCGCATTGCAGGAAAATGGTCCCGTAGCCGAAGGCCGGCCCCAGAAGTACCTTGGGTCACTAAATGGCTGGCCAATCAGTTCGGAGCCTATGGCGCGGCCGTCTCTCAGCATCAAGCTCCCGCGAGCCTGCCGGGGAAAAACGGCGTGGGCGATGATAGCGATGACCGTGGGATACGCCAAACCCATGAGCAGCGAAAGCAAGGCCAATAAGATTAGCGCCGGGCGGACCTGACGCCTCATTTCCTGCAGCATACTCTGTTCCCTCACACCAGTCGCAACCCGACCAGAATCCAGTCTATCAGCTTGATGCCAAGGAAAGGCACAGCCAAACCTCCCAGGCCGTAGACCAACAGGTTCGTACGCAGGATTTTCGCGGCCCCGACGGGACGATAGCGCACGCCCCGCAGTGCCAGAGGAATCAGGAAGATGATGATCAGTGCGTTGAAGATGACTGCTGAAAGGATCGCGCTCTTGGGCGTCTCAAGTCTCATTAGGTTCAGGGCATTCAGAGCCGGATAGGTGGCGGCGAAGGCCGCCGGGATAATGGCAAAGTACTTGGCGACGTCGTTGGCAATGCTGAATGTGGTCAACGCGCCACGTGTAATAAGCAGTTGTTTGCCGATCTCGACGACTTCGATGAGCTTTGTTGGATTCGAGTCAAGGTCCACGATGTTCCCGGCCTCCTTCGCTGCCTGCGTTCCCGAGTGCATTGCCACGGCGACATCCGCCTGCGCCAGCGCGGGGGCATCGTTCGTGCCGTCACCCGTCATGGCCACCATCCGGCCGCCGGCCTGGGCCGCACGGATGAATTTGAGCTTGGCCTCCGGCGTGGCCTCCGCCAAGAAATCATCCACGCCGGCCTCAGCGGCAATGGCGGCGGCCGTCAGCGGGTTGTCTCCGGTGATCATCACCGTCTTGATGCCCATGCGGCGCAGTTCTATGAATCGTTCCCGGATGCCGCCTTTGACAATGTCCTTAAGCCGGATAGCGCCCAGAATTTTCGGGCCGTCCGAAACGACGAGCGGAGTTCCGCCGTCCCGGGCGATGGCGTTGACCGTCTGCTGGATCTCCGTTGGAAACGCGCCGCCCAGTTGCGCAACGTGAGCTTGGATGGCGTCGGGAGCGCCCTTCCGGATCGGGCGCCCCTGCACGTTGACCCCGCTCATGCGCGTCTGGGCGCTGAACGGCACAAACGTCGCGCCCAACTGGTGGATGTCTCGGCCTCGGAGGCCGTACTTCTCTTTGGCCAGAACAACGATGCTACGGCCCTCCGGCGTCTCGTCCGCCAGGGAAGCCAACTGCGCCGCATCGGCAAGGTCCGCAAGGGCGACTCCCGGCCCGGGAACGAGTTCCGTCGCGTGCCGGTTGCCCAGTGTGATCGTGCCGGTCTTGTCGAGCAACAGAACGTCCACGTCTCCGGCGGCCTCCACGGCGCGACCCGACATGGCGATGCAATTGGCCTGGATGAGCCGGTCCATGCCGGCAATGCCGATGGCTGAGAGGAGCGCGCCGATTGTTGTCGGCGCCAAGCAGACGAAGAGGGCGACCAGAACCGTGACGCTCACAGCAGTTCCTTGCCCGGCGGCCTTCACGCTGTAAATGGAGTAGGGCAACAGGGTGGCGCAGACGGTCAGGAACACAATTGTCAACGCGGCCAAGAGGATGTTCAGCGCGATCTCGTTGGGAGTCTTCTGGCGTTTGGCTCCCTCGACCATCGAGATCATGCGGTCGAGGAAGCTCTCACCCGGGTTGGCGGTGATCCTGATGATGAGCCAGTCGGAGAGCACCCGCGTGCCGCCGGTTACTGCGCTCCGGTCTCCGCCGCTTTCGCGGATGACAGGCGCGCTTTCGCCGGTGATGGCGCTCTCGTCAACGGAGGCAACGCCTTCCAGGACTTCTCCGTCCCCGGGAACAAAATCGCCCGCCTCCACCAGCACAACGTCTCCTTGACGGAGTTCCGCAGACGCCACGCGTATGACGGCGGCATCGCGCTTCGCCGTAGACAGTTTCTTGGCCTGGAGATCACGCCGGACTTTTCGCAGCGTGTCAGCCTGCGCCTTGCCCCGACCTTCGGCCATAGCCTCGGCAAAATTGGCGAAGAGCACCGTAAACCAGAGCCACAGTGAGATGGCGAAGATGAACCCTGCAGGGGCTTCGCCCCGGCCGAAGAGGGCCTGAATGCACAGTGCCAAGGTCAGCAGGCTCCCGACGAACACGGTGAACATCACGGGGTTGCGGATCTGGTGGCGGGGGTGGAGCTTGCGAAATGAATCCAGAACGGCCCGCTCTACGATTGGCGGGTCGAAGAGGGGCCGCGCCCTTGGTTTGTCGCTCATGGCCATGTTATGCCTGCCCCCCGGCCTCAGTGGACCATCTGCAGGTATTCGACAATCGGCCCCAGGGCCAATGCGGGGATGAATGACAACGCTCCGACCAAAGCCACGACAGCGACGAGCATCAGGACGAACAGCGGTGTGTGGGTGGCCAGAGTGCCCAAACTAACCGGCACGACCTTCTTCCGCGCCAGGGAACCTGCAATGACAAGAATCGGCACCGCCAGCCAGTACCGCCCGATGAGCATGGCCAGACCCGTGGTCAAGTTGTAGAAAGGCGTGTTGGCGTTCAGGCCCGCGAATGCGCTGCCGTTGTTGTTCGATGTCGAAGCGTACGCGTAGAGGATCTCGCTGAGGCCGTGAGGGCCGGGATTGGCCAGACTGCTTGTGCCAGCGGTTGTCACGGCGGCCACGGCGGAGCCGACGAGAACCAGAAGGGGGACGATCAGAATCACCAGCGACGCCATCTTCATCTCCGTCGCCTCGATCTTCTTGCCCAGGTACTCGGGCGTTCGCCCAACCATCAGCCCGGCGACAAAGACGGTGACGATGACGAATGCCAGCATGCCATACAGGCCCGATCCGACACCCCCGAAGACTACTTCCCCGAGCTTGATCAGCCACATCGGCACCATCCCGCCCAGTGGCGTGAATGAATCGTGCATGGAGTTCACGGACCCGTTGGAGGCAGCCGTCGTCGCAGTTGCCCAAATCGCGGAGTTGACCGGGCCGAACCGGACCTCTTTGCCTTCCATATTCCCACCGGCTTGCGCATTTCGAGAACTGAGCATCAACGCTGCGCCGTCATGTGCTTCCTGATCCACGCCGAGCTTAGTCAGCGTTGGGTTGCCGCGTTGTTCAGCCAGGACGCACCCGATTACACACGCCACGAACAGCACCTGCATCGCCGCATAGATGGCCCATCCTTGCCGCATGTCCTTGACCTTCTTTCCAAACGTGAAGCAGAGCGCTGCCGGAATAAGCAGAATCGCCAGCACCTCCAGGAAGTTGGACAGCGGCGTCGGGTTCTCAAAGGGATGGGCGGAGTTGGTGTTGAAGAAGCCGCCGCCGTTGGTGCCCAACTGCTTGATGGCTATCTGCGAGGCGACCGGGCCCACGGCCAACACTTGCTCCGTGACCGTTTTTCCGCTCGCATCTTTCGTCGCTTGGAGCAGTGCCACGGACGGATAGGGCCCGAAGGTTTGCGGCACTCCCTGCCATACAAGGGCCATCGCCCACACGAGCGACAGGGGCAACAGCACGTAGAGGGTGGAGCGCGTGAGATCGCCCCAAAAATTCCCGATGTAGCTCGTTTCCTTCCGCGCCAGTCCCCTGATAAGGGCGATCATTACGGCTATGCCCGTGGCTGCCGACATGAAATTCTGCACGGTGAGGGCCAGCATCTGCGTCAGGTAACTCATCGTGAATTCACCGCCGTAGTCCTGCCAGTTCGTATTCGTGGCGAAGCTTACGGCGGTGTTGAACGCCGAGTCCGGCGGCACGGCGGGCAGATCCCCCGGGTTCAGCGGCAGGTGTCCCTGAAGCCGCTGGAGCAGGTAGACCGCCAGAAAGCCGGCCAGGTTGAACAGCAGCATTGCCACGGCGTACTGTTTCCAGTTCATCTCCTGGTCCGCGCGGACACCGCAAAGCCGGTACACCAGCCGCTCCACCGGCCCCAGGACACTCTCGAGCCATCCGGCCCGGCCCTCGAAGACGCCCGCTACGTACAATCCTAATGGCACGGCCAGGCCAGTCAGCACGCCGAGATAAAGAACGATCTGCAACCAGCCATTCGCCGTCATCAGAATCTCTCCGGCTTCAGCAGAGCCACGAACAGATAGCCCAGAAGTCCCAGGGCGGCGATGCCACAGACAATATGGATCATCGTCATAAGCCGCTCCTATAGCCGGTCCATAACGCGGACCACCGCCAGGGTCAACAGGAAGAATGCGAGCGCGATGCCTATGTACAGGGTATCGCCCATCCATGCGCCTTTCGGAAGCAATTCTTGGAAGTATACCACGGGCCACATCCTCCCGCACCAAGACAACACGCGTAGCCGCCAAGAGGCCGTCGCGAATGGCGGTGGCAACACGGCAAACGCCAAAAAGACCGCATGCACCTGGAACAATGAAGTTGGCTGCAGGACCAACCGCGTTTTGCCGTATGGCCACGAGGAAGTCGCTGGAGGTAGCGCCCGCATTGGCTTATGAGTTGAGTGACGGTGAGCTGGCTCTCCATTCCGAGAGCGAGGGGCAGCGCGGGTCGTTTTGGACAGAAAGCCAGGCAAGCGCTACGCAGAAGGCGCTTCTCACGCCCGAAGCCTATCGCGTCGCTATGGTGGACACGCTGCGGCGAGGCTTCAACTGCCGAAACGAAGCCCACCAGAGACTGCCGCTTGGTGCCTCTTCCCTGGCCGCCGCTGGGCAGGCGGAAAGCCGGTCCCGTCTATTATTGGCCTATCCGAACGGTTCTCTGACAGACTTTCGGCCCGCTCAGTGCACTATATTAGTAGAGAACCACGGGAGAACGCATGGTGGAAGAGGCGGAACTGGTCAGACGGGCTGCTCGAGGAGACATGGATGCCTTTGAGGCCCTCTTCCACGAGTACAAGGGCCACGCTTTTGCCGTGGCGATGTCCATTGTCGGGCAGCCTGCCGAAGCCGCTGAGGTTGTCCAGGATGCGTTCCTTACTGCTCTTGAGGCCCTTCCCCGGCTACGGGACTTCTTCTGCTTTGCGGCCTGGTTCACCACGATTGTCCGGCGGAAAGCGTTCAGGCACCTAAGGAGCCCGAACGCCAGCATCGAGGACGTGCCCCTCGACGAATCAGCGACCTTCTGGGAACGGCGGACGCCTCTCGATGCTGCAATCGCGATCGAAGCTCAGGCCCGGCTGCGGAAAGCGCTTGACGAGCTTCCCGAACGCCTATCGCGCGTTCTCGAGCTCAAGTACGGCAAGCGTCTGACGTACGAGGAGATTGCAAGGGCACTGGAAGTGCCGCTCTCCACAATCAGGTCGCGTCTTTATGACGCTCGCCGCTTGCTGAAGGAGCGTCTGGTTGGTTTCGAAGGCATCGAGGACTTAGGAGGTGTGACAATGAGCGCCGAAACCATGCCTTTTCCGTGGCCCACGATTCGGGTCAATGAGGCAGAGCCGGCTGCAACCGCTGTGGACTTCGTGGAGGACCCGGGTCTGTTCTTGAGACTCGAGCCGGGCGCAACGGCCGAGACTGTCACGTTTTGCTACTGGGACTGGTCGAGCTGGTCACCGCCCCGGCCGCAGGCGCGCGTGACATGCCAAGTCGTAGGGCCGGCAACGGTCGAGGACGAGCCCTGTGTCGAACTCAGGTGCGTAGTCTACAAGCCCGACGGCAAAGAGGTACTGTCAGAGATTACCCGGTTTGCATCCCATGCCGATGACGGCTTCCGGCTGTACTTGAGCCTCATCAGGAGCCTTGACCCGAAGCGTACTTCCGTGAACAGCCTGGTGAGTCGGGCCGCTACCCCAGATCCACTCTGGCCCCCGAGGCTTGCGGTAGGTGAGACATACACCAGGTACGGGCGAAGCCTTACGGCCACCCGATGGGTTGACGTCGTCATCAACGCCAGGCCGTTCCGCTGCATTGAAGTGCTTGCCGAGCTCGGAGGCGCGGCAGAAGGAGAGCAGCGCCACGATCGCCACTACATTTCTGCCGATGGCAGCAAGGTCTTGATGCTCCGCTACGATACTCAGCGAACTTGGGAGCATAGGCCCGACGTGGAGCCGCTGCATTTCACGGTTGAAGGGCGAGAATGCTACGTGGAAAGGAGCGTCGTTCCACGTAGACTCTTGCGCAACGACGGCCTGTAACCCCTGGGTCCCCCTGGGCCGACCCTATTGGACCGGCCCGGGCACCACAGGCTCGGCGCCCCACGGCCCGCCGACAGGCGTGGGGGGGAATGGCAGGCCCGGCCGCACGGGCTTCACGCCGGGGAAGGCGCCCTGTCCGATCAGGTCTTCGTAGCGCTTCCCTTCCATCAGCATCATCGCGGCGGCAGTGATGCCGTCGTTGAAGCCTACGGCCGGCTCGCCGAAGTACCACCACAACCGCGTCACGCGCAGCCGCCGTGCAACGAAGCGCGACAGGTTTCCGCCGTGGTCCACGCACATGTACGGCACGTACCCCGGCATCCAGACCTCGCGGCCGGGCGTCCACTGGTACATGTTGAACGGCGTGCTGTAGGTCTCTTCCGCGACGTTGGAGATGCCGCACAGGCGGTAGATGTTCCGTCCGCACACGTAGTGGACGTACTCCTCGGCAAGGTCCCGGTACTTCTGCTGCCCCGTTAGCTTCCAGGCCGTTAGCAGCAGCGAAGCAGTCTCCCCCATCCGCGCGGGGCTGTGGTACCACCCGTGAGGGCAGACGGCCACTCCATACGGATCGCTGGAGGACAGGCCAAAGAGGACGTCGAGTTGGCCCACGAAGTTGGCGCGGAACTTCTCCTTCAGGGCCGGGTCACCTCTGGGGTCAAGCAGGTAGGAGATCCAGGCATGAGGGGCTGAATCCTCCTTCCAGCCATTGCTGTCCCAACGCCCCTTCGTGTCGGCGAGGTCCCGCACGACCGCGTGGAAGCGCTCCTCGCCGGTGAGGCGCCACATTTCCACCGCGGCCCATAGAACGTGGCCCTGCCATGAGGGCGCCCTGCCCGCTGCCGCTGTCGGCACGTTCTGCTGCGCCCAATCCCAGGCTCTCTGGGCGGCTGCCGCATAAGCCGCGGCCCCCTGAGTATCGTACTGCTGCAGGTTGCGTGCCATCGCGGCCATGCACGCCCCTATGCGCACGCTCTCCTCGTAATCCACCCTGTCAGTGATGCGGCGCGGGTCCGGATCATTGTCCCAGCCCTTGTCGCGGCCCTGGACAGGATTGGTGCTGGGCGTGTCGGGGTATATGTAACCGAGGCAAGCCCCGTTCTCCAACTGCATCTCGCGGTAGTACTCCACCTGCCACCGGATCTGGTCGAGCATGTCCGGCACGTTGTTGCTGCTCTCGGGGATGTTCAACTGCCCGTCGAAGTGCTTGTCCCGGGAAATCTCCCACGCCAGCATCAGGCGGCCGACGCTGAGGCTGTCGGGGAAGCATCGGGCGTCGCCCGCGTCGAACCACCCGTGGAGGATCGTCTTGGTCTTTGTCTTATCGTGCTCGAAGGGGATGGGATTCGTGTAGGCCGCGCCCCGCGCCCACTCGAAGGCGTTCTTCTCCGGCAGCGGGCCTCCGTTGCGCTGGAAAAAGTAGAAACGCGCCAGGTGGTAGAACAGGTAATCGTAGATGGCATCGTGCACGTAGAACCCCACGGAACTCCCCACGCCGGGGACCTCCAGCACGTAGCGTCCCTGCTGGCGCACGGGCGTGAAGTCGGCCTCGTAGACCAATTCGCCGTACAGCTTCGGCTCGAACTGGCCGCGCGATTTCAGCGCGCCGCGGAATACGGGCTCTCCCTGGGTTTTGCCGTCGGGCCCCACCGTGCGCACGACGAACGGCCGGCCCTCAAGGCCAAGCAACCGGCTCCCGGCGACCAGTCCGATCTTGCGGCTCGCCGGCAGATAGCCGACGTGGTCCAGCCGGACCGGACCGCGCTCGGGCTCGGGACCGTCCGAGTGCAGCACGATGTTGTCGAGGTCAATGGCCAGCTTGCCGGCGTAGCCCCGTCCGCCGATGATGAGGCGGTCCGCAATGTGCAGGTCCGCCTTGGGATTGCTCAGGTCCATCTTCGCGACCGGCACGGCCACGTGCTGCCAGTCGGCCGTCTCCGCCACGTAAGGGTCCAATGCCGTCCACTCGGTCGCCGCGCTCTGAGGGCCGGGGTAGCAAAAGGCGACCCCGAGGCCCTTGCCCTTGGCTGCTCCCCGCACGTCGAACTCGAGCGTGCCGCGGGGACGGTAAGCATAGGCATCGAAGAAGGGCCTCGTGCGCGGCGGGTAATCGGTGGGCGGGTTGATCTCCGGCTCAATGCTGACGCGCCAGACGGTGTTGTCTCCCTGGATGGTGAGATCGAGGCGAAGGCCAAGTTTCCCTGTCCTTGCTGCATCCGGCGACGGCAAGCGGGTGGACGCCGAATCGAGCCCCTGCACCTGGCCCGAGAGCGTCTCGCCCCAGACGAACCACCCCCTGGAGGTCCCGGGCGGCATCGAGCGCTCTTTGAAGAAGACTATGTCGCTCAGCTTGGTAGCCGCCTCGACCTGGGCGGGGCTCGCGGCCTCTCCAGCAGCAAAGGCCGAACGCAGGGCGACGAGGCACAGCCCTGCTAAGACCGCACTCAAGCCGACTATTCTGGCAGCCGCCATCTTGTTGAACTCCTTTCGTTTCGTTGTTTCCTGCCGAGCGCTTTTCTGCTGAGGCGCAACCGACGTCTTCATCTTTTCCGTGTCGCAATCTGGCTGCTTGGGAACACCGCGCGGGCCACGCGCAGGACGTTGCCCCCGATGATCTTCCGGATGTCCTCGTCCGAATAGCCCCGCTGCACGAGCCCCACGGTGATGTAGGGCCAATTGGTCCAGGCAACCGAGAGGTAGGCTTCGTCTGAGTATTCGGGCGGGCTGCCCTCAGGACCGGGCTGCCAGAGCCACCGCCAGCGTGCGCGCTCCTGGAGCTTGCCCATCTTCTTCAGTTCCGCATGGTAGGTGGAGGCAGTGTGGCAGCCGTCTATCCCGATGGCCACGTGGTCGGCGCCGAACTTCTTGACCGCGTAGTCAATGTGCTCGAGCATGGCCGCCAGGTCGTCGCTCAGGCCCAGGAAGCCGGGCATGGCGTAGATGCCGATGTAACCGCCTGTGTCGGCGATGGCCTTGATGACTTCGTCGGGCTTGGAGCGTATGTGAGGGAACAGCGCCGCACAGCTTGAGTGGCTGGCCACCATCGGCTTCTCCGACACCTGAGCGGCTTCCAGCGACGTCCGCCAGCCTGAGTGCGCCACGTCCACAATGACTCCCACGCGGTTCATCTCCTTCACGGCCGCGCGTCCGAAGTCGCTCAAGCCCGCGTTGGCCGTCTCGCCGGAGCCGTCGCCGATCATGTTGCGCCGCTGGTAGGTCAGGTGCATCATGCGCGCGCCCAGCTCGAAGAAAATGCGGATGTACTGGAGTTCCTCCTCCACAGACTCCCAGTTCTGCGTGAGCGGCACACCGTTGATCGTCATGTAGAAACAATGGCGGCCCTTCTCCTTTGCTGCTACGATGTCCTCCGGCGTCACGGCCCTGTCCACCACGTCGCTCATGTCCGCCGCGAAGGTGTAATGGGCGAGGCGCCGCATGATCCGCAGCGGCGACTGGCACTCCTCGCCGGCCATGACGAACATGCACGTGACGCCCGACGCTTCCCACGCCTCTTCGTACTCCGCGCGCTGGCGCTCGTCGGTCACCATGCGAGTCATGTGCATCTGCTCCATCATCTCGCGCAGTTCGGTAGCAGGCGCGCCCGCTTCGGCGGCCGCCTTGAGCGCGTCGCCGTCCGGCGCGGCCCGCGGAGCAAGGCCGTAGGCCTCAATCACCAGGGAGTTCACATGCAACTCCAGTCCGTGCTTCAGGTCCCTCTTGCTCGGCTTAAGTACTGCGAGCGCGGCCTGACGTGCCTTCTCGATCCGCTCGTTCAACATGGCATCTCCTGTGCGCTCCTCGTTGTGCGCGGTTTCCCAGACCGGACAAAGGACGCCATCATAACCTCACGACAAAGGCGTTTCCACCTGCGCCCGCTGATCTACGGGGTGGTTTGTGGCGCGTGGCCACCGCCGCCTCCTTCAGGCACCTTGCGAGCGGTCCTACTGGATCCGGCAGTGCTTCCCCGGCGTGTCATCTGCATTTCGAGATCGTCTCCAGCATTGCCTCCACATTCTCAAAGGGCGTTTCTGAGACGATGATGTTGGAGCAGCCGGCTATCACTTTGTTCGTCTGCTTTGCCTCCGTCAGGCAGGCCCGGGTCTCCGCCGCCACCTCTGCCGGGCTCCCCGTGTGAAGTGTGAAGCTTGAGATGTTCCCGATCATCGTGATGCGGGGATACCGTTCGTGTATCTTCAGGATGTCCATGCCGGCCCTGCGGTCCAATTCATAGTGCCCGTCAATGCCCGAACGGCCGTACAGATCATCAGCGACCTGCCAGACGTCGCCATCGGTTCCGAATAGGTGGTATGCGCCGGCCTGGTGGCACGCTTCGGAGACTCGCTTCAGACGAGGGAGCATGAGATCACGAAACACCCGTGGCGAGTACATGGGGCCCTGGTTCGAGGCAAAATCCCCTCCGCCAAAGAACAGACGGATTCCGACCCGCGCCAGCACCTTGATATTCTTTATGGAGCGCGTCACCTGCGCATCCAGGTAACGTCCCACAAGGTCAGGTCGCAGGAGCGTTGCCTCAAGCCATGCCGGTTGGCTGTGGGGGATGGCTGTTGATACGCCGGGGCCTCGCACCTCCCGCTCATGCCCCACCTTCTCAAGCGCGTAGCAAGCGTCTGGAAAGTCTTCCGCACTTGGTCTGTAGCGTTCAGCGGCTTCCTCAGCTTTCGCCACTAATGCGTCCAGGTCGTCGGCCCTGGGCTCGGGTCGAGGCGAACGATCAACTATGCTGTAAAGCTCCGTATCAGGATCGAAGCGCATGACTTCCCACTGCGAGCCGCCATCGGTTTCGTATCGAAATGTGTACTCGCCCAAGCGAGCGGAGGGCCTGCGTGAGTCGCGCCAATAGTCGGGTCTCACCACGTCGTGATCGAGGGCGAGCGCTATGTCTATGGAATCTTGGCGAGTGCGCTCGACAAACTCAGCGTGAGCATCGTCGCCGTTCCACAGCGCCGTCGCCTCGCGCCACTGGTTTATCCCGCCACCGACGTATGCCTCGCGACCCAGGATCCGCGATGCAATGCGGCTGGACACCGATATGTGGGCTATCGGGACTTTGTCGGGGACCTGGCCTGCCAGAACGGCGTGGACACGTTGCCTGGGCGTCATGGCAATTCCTTCGGCGGACCTCCTCAGAGGTTCGGCATGGTTTCAGGCTTTGAGAGCGAGGCGGACCTTTCCGGCCCAATCTCCGTCTGTCTATTACCACCGAGAGCGCCGATTGTCAATTCTCATTGCCCCCGGAGGCACCTGCATTGTGGGTCCGGCGAAGCACGCTTTTCGCTGCCAAGGAAGGCTGGCACGGTCGGCCGAGCGTCCGGCAACCTACAGGCCGGCAACCAGTCGAAGGACGCTTGCGCAGGACAGCTATGAGACCCTATGGCCATGATGCATCCTGGACTTACCGCCTTGCCCGGTGCTCCTCGCGCAGCTCAACAGGACCGCTGCGCCCGCTCCCGGTAGCCGGCCGAGTCTGATGACTCACCCTGCCGTCGGCCTCTCGTATCCCTTTTCGGCGAGGAGGCTGCGGTATAGGTGCTCGGTGTCGTCCACCATTGTTTCGATTCGGAAACGGTCGGCAAAGCGGCGCTTGCCTTCCTGCGCCATGCGCCGCGCCTCTTCAGGATGCTCCGCGGCCCAGGCCACCGCCTCTGCCAGCTCATCCACCGACTCCGGCGGCACAAGCCTGCCGGTCACCCCGTCAATTATGACTTCGGGGGCGCCGTCGAGCGCGTAAGTGACGACGGGCTTCTCGCAGAGCAACGCCTGGACGAGCACGCGGGCGAGGCCCTCCCGAAGCGACGTATGGACGACGATATCCATCGCGCCGATCATGGAAGGGATACGTTCCGGGGGCACAAGGCCCGCGAATACGACGCGGTCGCTCACGCCGAGGCGCAGGGCAAGTGCCTTCAGGTCGTCTATCAGCAGGCCGTCGCCGACGAACAGGAACTTCGCGCGGGGGCAGCGCTGAAGGAGCTTCGGCGCCGCTTTGATTACGAACTCATGGCCCTTAAGGCTAAAAAGGCGGGCTATCTTGCCGATGACGAGGTCATCGGGCGCGAAGCCGAACCTGCGGCGCACCTCGTCGCGGTCGCGGCCGGCGTCGCCGTACGCGTCAACGTCCATGCCGCTGTAGATCACCGAGTAGCCGCCTTTCGGCCGGATGCCGGCTGCGGCGGCCTGCTCAACCATGGCCTGAGCGACGCAGACGATGCGGTCCGTCACGTGCGCTGCCGCACGCTCGGCGAGGATGAAAGCGGCGTTGGCGTGCCACGGCGCGTAGCGATGGAAGGGGAGGCCCTCGACAGTGTGGATAATAATGGGGACGTGCGCGCACCAGGCGGCGAAACGTCCGAGTATGCCGGCTTTCGAGCTGTGCGTCTGGACGATGGTGGGACGACACTCGCGCAGGATACGCTGCAGCCTGCGGAAGGCAATTGCATCGAGGCAGGGGTTAACAGCCCTGCGCATCTGGGGGACGACGACATGCGGGATGCCGAGCCGCCGCGCTTCGCTGAGGAGTTCGCCCTCGGGGCCGATAGGGGGGCCGGTTACGAGAAGGACGTCCCATTCGGCGCGCCGGTGCAGGGCATCGCAGGTGTGGAGGGTGTTCTCTTGAGCGCCGCCAAGGATCATGCGCGTGATGATGTGCGCGACGCGGACCGGGCCAGTTCCCATAGCAGGGCTCGGGCAGGTTTCCGGGCAAGCACGGATCAGGGCTGCACGCTGCGGCTCAGCCCTTGAACTTGCGAAATACGAGCGAGACGTTGTGTCCGCCGAAACCGAAGGAGTTGTTGACGACGGCGTTAAGCACACGCTCCTGCGGTTTGTGCGGCACGAAATCCAGGCCGCAGCATTCGGGGTCTGGATCATCAAGGTTTATCGTCGGTGGGCAGACGTTATCGAGCATCGCCCAGATGCAGACGGCGCTCTCGAGGGCCCCCGAGGCCCCGAGCAGATGGCCGAAGACGCTCTTGGACGAACTGACAGCAACTTTCAGCGCATGTTCGCCGAAGACGCTGCAAACGGCCTTGGCCTCGACGTCGTCGCCTGCGGGGGTGCTGGTGCCGTGGGCGTTGATGTAGTCTATGTCCGACGGCGCCATGCCGGCATCGGCGAGGGCGTTGATCATGGCGCGGGCCGCGCCTCTGCCGTCGGGGTCGGGCAGCGTGAGATGGTAGGCGTCGCTGCTGGCCCCGTAGCCAGCAATCTCGGCTAGGATGTTGGCCCCGCGGCTCTTTGCGTGCTCCAGACTTTCCAGGACAAGGGCGGCCGCGCCTTCGGACATGACGAAGCCGTCGCGGTGAAGGTCGAACGGCCGGCTGGCCGCCTGAGGGTTATCGTTGCGGGTGGAAAGGGCCTTTGCCTGCTGGAAGCCGCTGAGGCCCATGGGCGTGACCGCCGCTTCGGCCCCCCCGCAGATGACGACATCCGCCACACCGTAGCGCACGCAGTGGAAGGCTTCCCCGATGGCATGAGAGCCGGAGGCGCAGGCGCTCGAGACGGACATGCTGGGGCCATAAAGGCCCTTGCGCATGGCCACCTGGCCGGCGGCAGCATTTGTCATGAGCTTCGGGATCATGAGCGGGCTTGTCCTGCCGGGCCCGCTTGCCAGCAGCCGCGTGTGCTGCGCCTCGATCTCGTGAAGCCCGCCGATGCCGGTGCCGATAAACGCGCCGATACGTTCGCGGTTCTCCGTGTCGAGGTCCAGCCCGGACTCCGCAATGGCCTGGTCCGCGGCGACCACGGCGAACTGCACGAAGCGATCCAACCGGGCCAGCTCGCGCTTGCCGAAGTACTTCAGGGGGTCGAAGTCGGCCACCTCGCCCGCGAAATGCACCTCGTACTGTGACGTGTCGAAGGAGGTGATGGGGCGTATCCCGCTGCGGCCGTCGCGCACGGCGGGCCACGCCGTCTGCTTAGAGCAGCCGACGGGACATATGACTCCGGTGCCGGTGACTACGACGCGCTTGATGTCCATTAGCTCTGTTGCTGCTGTTGCTGCTGTTGCTGCTTGTCTTCGATGTACTTAATCGCCTGTCCCACGGTTTCGATCTTCTGCGCCTCTTCGTCGCTGATGCTGAGGCCGAACTCCTCCTCAAGGTCTATGACGAGTTCCGCCATGTCGAGCGAGTCGGACTGCAGATCGTTGACGAAGTGCGTGTTCTCGGTGACTTGGTCAGGCTCAACGCCCATACGCTCCGCCACCAAGCTGATAACCTTGCCACGAACGTCCTCGGTCACTTCATTACCTCCCTATCTTAGTTCTCAGGTTTCCAGTCAGACAGGGGCTCCCCGCCTGCGGAGCCCCTCGGCCAACGCGCGGACTATTCTACGGGCAGCTCTGTAAATCCCGCAAGCGCAACAGCTCATTACATGGCCATCCCGCCGTCCACGAGGATCACGTGGCCGGTCACGTAGGCCGCGTCCGGGCCTGCCAAAAAGAGGACGGCGCCTGCCACATCCTCCGGCTGGCCGAAGCGGCCGACCGGGATCTGGGCCAAGGAGGCCTTGCGGGCCTCCTCGCTCAGTTTGTCCGTCATGGGGGTCACGATGAAGCCGGGGGCCACGGCGTTAACGTTGATGTTGCGTGAAGCCAACTCGCGGGCCGCGGACTTTGTCAGGCCGATCACGCCGGCCTTGCTGGCCGAGTAGTTGGCCTGACCGGCGTTCCCGACGATGCCCACGACGCTTGCGATGTTGATGATGCGCCCGCTGCGTTGCTTCACCATCGGGCGGGTCGCCGCTTTGATGCCGTGGAAGACACCCGTCAGGTTGATTGCAAGGACGAGGTTCCAGTCCTTCTCATCCATGCGGACCAGCAGGTTGTCCCGCGTGATGCCCGCGTTGTTGACCAGTATGTCGAGGGCGCCGAAAGCTCCTGTCACTTTACCGACGGCTTCCTGGACTTGAGGGAACTGGGACACGTCGGCCTGGAGGGCCAGAAACTGCACCCCCTTCGTGCGCACAAGCGCTCCGGTCTCTTCAAGGGCGTCTGCAATGACATCCAGGCCGGCGACGTTCGCGCCTGCCTCGGCGAGCTTCAGGCAGATTGCCCTGCCGATGCCTCGGGAAGCGCCCGTGACGAGGGCCGTCTTCCCTTCCAGGGGCTTCATGGCACTTTCCTTTCCGTTTCTCGGGGGGCGGCAGCCTCCACAAGAGCCCGGACATCGCCGGCGCCGGCCAGGCTGACGCAGGTCATCGAGGGGTCGGTGCGCTTGAGCAGCCCTTGCAGGATGCGGCCGGGGCCGACTTCATAGTACTCCGCGATGCCCTGACCGATGAGCCACCGCATGGAATCCAGCCAGCGAACGGGGCTGGTGATCTGCCGCACGAGGAGCCCCCGGATTTCGTTCGGGTCACCCGTCGGCCGCCCCGTCACGTTGGCTACGACCGGATATGCGGGCTTTCGGATGTGTGCTTTGGCCAGCTCCGCTCTCAGCTTCTCCGCCGCCGGCTGCATCAACGGTGTGTGGAACGCGCCCGCAACGTTCAGGCGTATTGCCCGCCGAGCGCCCAGCGCGATGCATGCTTCGGCTGCCTCCAGGGCCGGGCCTTCGTCGCCGCTGATGACGACCTGTCCGGGGCAGTTATAGTTGGCCGGCCAGACGCCGCCGCCGGTCTTCCCCCGGGCGGTTTCGCATGCCTGCTCGACCTGGGCATCCTCCAGGCCGATGATGGAGTACATGGCGCCGGGGCTGGCGTCACACGCTTCCTGCATGTAGACGCCTCGGTGCTGCACCAGGCGTACGGCTTCTTGGAAGTCCAGCGCGCCCGCGGCCACGAGAGCCGAGTATTCCCCGAGGCTCAGCCCTGCCGCTGCTGACGCCTGGACAGGCATGCCGGCCGCCTCGGCCAAGGCCCGCAGCAAGGCAATGCTGACCGTCAGGATCGCAGGCTGGGCGATGTCGCTGCGCGAGAGTTCGTGGAGGGGCCCTTGGAAGCACAGCTTGTCAAGCGGGAGCCCCGTCTCACGGTTTGCCATGTCGAAGACCTCGCCCGCGGAGGCGTAGGTCTCGGCCAGGTCCCGGCCCATTCCGACGGCCTGGGCACCTTGTCCGGGGAAGAGAAAACTCTTTCCGCCCATCTCGCTTTACCTGATGTCTCAAAAGTCGCGGAGGCGCCTTCAGTACCGGATGAGGATGCATCCCCACGTCATCCCGCCACCGAAGGCGAGCAGCAGCACCAGGTCCCCCCTGCGGATCTGCCCCGCCTCGACGGCCTCGGCCATGGCGAGCGGTATGGAGGCGGCCGAGGTGTTGCCGACCCGTTCCATATTCGTGTAGGCCTTATTCAAGTCGAGGCCGACCCGCTCGAAAACGCTCTTGATGATCCGCATGTTGCTCTGGTGAGGGATGACTATGTCAATGTCCGTCAAGGGGATGCCGGTGCGCAACGGCAATCTCTCCAGCAGTTCGGTCAGCTTGTTGACGGCCAGCTTGAAGACCTCCCTGCCTTGAAGGTGCATGTAATGAGAGCGCTGCTCGATGGTTTCGTGAGAGGCGGGCAGCCGGGAGCCTCCGGCCGGTATCCTGAGAAGCTCCGGCCTGGACCCATCCGACCCAAGCTCGGTATAGAGCACTTCGCTTCCCTGGCGGGCCGGACGCAGAACCGCCGCACCGGCGGCGTCGCCAAAGAGTATGCAGGATCGGCGGTCGGTATAGTCTGTCGAACGCGAAAGCATCTCGGCCCCGATCAGGAGGACATTGCCCGCCATGCCGGAGGCGATCATCCCGCCCGCCCAGGAGAATCCGTAGAGGAACCCGCTGCACGCTGCCTCCAGGTCGCAGGCCATGGCGTTGGCCGCGCCGATGGCGGCCTGCACAAGGCACCCGCTGGCGGGGAAGAAGTGATCCGGCGTGCAGGTGGCTACCAGGATTGCGTCGAGGTCAGCCGCCTGAATGCCGGCGGACTCCAGCGCCCGCCCAGCGGCCACGATGGCGAGGTCGCTGGTGGCCTGATGGTCCGCCGCGATGTGGCGTTCCTTGATGCCGGTGCGCCTGACGATCCATTCGTCGGACGTTTCCACCATCTTCTCGAGATCCGCATTCGTGAGCACGCGATCAGGCACGTAGCCGCCGAGGCCCGCGATTTCAATGGGGAGGCGTCGCTGAGTGTCCATGGTCAGGTTTTCGGCACCCTGTAAGGTTGGGAAATCTGACGGGTGCGGCGGGCTGCAGCTACTTTGTCAACTCATCATGAGAGTCCCACGTACTGTCGGGCAGTTGATGTGACCGCCACAACACGCGGCGCTCAGCCGACAAGAATCCCCGGCGTTGACGCAGTAGCACTAAGCGCGACGGCCGCGGGCGGCGGCGTCCTTCTGGACCGCTTCCTCAATCTGGTCGTTGACGTGCATCTCGACAAACATGCGGGCCTCGCGGATTGCGTTCTGGATGGCCCGGGCGTCCGATGTGCCGTGCGTTTTGATCGTGACGCCCTTGATGCCCAGGAGCGGAGCACCGCCGTATTCGGTGTAGTCGGCGCAGTGCTTGAGGTGCCGGAAAAGGGTCCTGCACAGCAGGAAGCCGATCTTGTAGCGGAAGCTATGCTCGACCTCCTCCCGCATCCACCCGATCAGCCTCATCGTGAGGCTCTCGGCCAGCTTCAGCACTACGTTGCCGACGAAGCCATCGCAGACAATTATGTCGCACCCGTGGTGGAAGACCTTCTCGGGCTCAACGTTCCCCACGAAGTTCAGATCTGAGCTGGCGAGCAATTCGTAAGCCTGCTTGACGACCTCGGTCCCTTTGGAGGCCTCTTCGCCCACGTTCAGCAGCCCGACGCGCGGGTTCTCGATGCGCACAACTTCCCGGGCGAAGACGCTTGCCATCAGTCCATATTGAAGGAGGTGCATGGGCTTGCTGTCCGCATTGGCCCCCACGTCTATGGCGACCACGGGGTGGTCAAAGATCCGCATGGCCACAGCGATACCGGGCCTCTGCACGCCTTTCAAGCGTCCCAGTTTGAGGGCGGCGCCGGCAGTCACGGCCCCCGTGTTGCCGGCACTGACGAAGGCCTGCGCCTCGCCGTGGGCGACCATCTCCATGCCGACCGCGATCGAGGACTTCTTCTTGGACCGCAGCGCTTGGACCGGCGCTTCCTGCATGCCGATGGCTTCGGGCGCATGGATCAGCGTGATGTTGTCCGGCCCGCCGCCGAGCGCGGCTATCTCCCGCTTCAGGTCGTCCTGAGCGCCGCAGATGAGGACCTCAATGTCCGGATAGAGGCGGGCGGCGTTGATCGCTCCTGCCACGCGTTCGCGGAGCGGGGCGTCGCCTCCCAGGGCGTCCAACACGATACGGGCCCGTGTTGGTTCACCGGCCGGGGCAGGCGCGACAGCACCGGCGGGCTCCGAAGTTGCTTGGCCTTGGGCCGGCACGTTCATTCGCCGGGATACCTGACTCATCTCTCAACTTCGATCACCGGCTGCCCCCGATAGTAACCGCAATTGGCACACGCGGCATGGGGAGTCTTCGGCTGGTTGCAGTTGCTGCAAAAGAACCGCTTGGAGCGGCTGCCTTCGGCCCTGCTCTTCTGGGTCTTTGGCAAGCTGGGCACGACCAAAGCGTCGTGGGTCCGCCGCTTATCTCTGCGTGCTTTACTATGTTTTCTTTTTGGTAAGGCCACTGTTCCACACCCTTAGAGTTGGACACCGAACACGGCGCCAGCCCAGCTTCCAGCATGAGCGCGGTGCAATGGACAGGACTCGAGCGCAAGAAAGCCAAACATCGGCCGTTAGCCGAAACTCAAAGCACGGGCAAGGAGGCCCGCGCTTGGTCCCCGCTGCAAGGTTTTCGACCTGACGGATTCTATCCTGCGGGGCGTCGGCCTGTCAATCGAAAAGGCCGAGCCGCCTCGCGCCTCAGCGGGCCACGCCGTCTGCGGAGGCGCTCATTCGCCCGCAACGGGCGCCGGGGACCCGCCCGGCGCGATCGCGGGCGTCTCCGGTGCCGGCACCCCCCAGAGAAGCACTCGGGCATCGTTGCCGCCTGTCGCCAGCGTGCGTCCGTCCGGGCTGAACGCGAGGGCCGTGACCCAGCCATCATGCCCGGCGAGCTTCCGAATCGGGCTGCCGAGGCCCGCATCCCAGAGCGTGGCGAATCTGTCCGCGCTGCCCGTCGCCAGTAGTCTCCCGTCGGGCGAGAACGCTACGGCCTCCAGTCGTCGCTCGCCGGCGACGAACTTGGCCAGGAGCGCTCCCGACTCGACTTTGCGGAGCTCTGCCGTCTTGTCGTCAAGCAGAACGGCCAGAACGGATCCGTCAGGCGAGAAGGCCAGAAGAAGGGGGATGCTCGGCGTGGGCACCTCGCGCACCAGGTAATCCCCAGGCACGTTCCAGATGTGCACGCCGGTCCCTTCCGTTGCAGCCGCGAGGAGGCGGCCGTCTGCAGAGAGGGCAGCCGGGCTCTCGCCGCTTATCCTCTTGAGCGCGACCTCTTTGCCGCTTTTCACGTGCCGCAGCGTGAGCTTCTTTACGTTCGCGGCCAGCAGCAGCGAGCCGTCCCGCGAGAACTGTAGTGATGTCACCCAGTTCTCCCGGCCCAAAGTCCAGGTGTGGGCGAGCCCGAAGTCAGGCAGCGACAGCATCGCAATGGAGCCATCTTCCGCGCCGGCCGCCAGCAGCTTCGCGTCGGGGGAGACAGCAATGGAGCGCACCGCCGCTCCCGCTGTAAAGGTGTGAACCGGCGTGCCGTCGGCGACCCGCCACCACGTCACCGTGCCGTTGTTCGCGCCGACTGCCAGGCAGGCGCCGTCCGGCGAAAACGCTGCGCACTTGACCCGGCCGGGTTCCGGCAGCGGCCCCGAGGGCGTATCCAGCACGCGCAGAATCTGCAGGCGGGGCGCGGTCGCCTTCCGGATGACGGGGTCGAGCTCGCCACGCCATTCTGCGAGCGCAGTGCGCCATTTGGCGCGGGCGGCGTCGTCCGGCCCGGCCAGCATTTCCTCCGCCGACTGAAGCACGGCTTCAGCGGCCGGCCAGTCGAGCGCCGCCATCGCGCGGCCGAAGGCGCCCTCGTGCCTCTTCCGGAAGTACGCCGGCGGCTGAGTGGCGAGCATGGCCCTCAACTGCTTCGCCTCGCGGAAGTGTGGGCTGCTCGACAGGCCCTCCATGAACCTGTCCAGAGGCGCAAGCGCGGTTTCGAGCGTGTACGCGTGGGCGGACGCCTCCTGCGCGTCCGCCCAACATCGCTCGTCGAAGGCGGGCTCGAGCTCGGCAGCACGTTTCTTCAGGTCGTCGTACGGCATGAGGGCCGCCAGCGCGCTCAGCTCGGAGGCGTGCTTCTTCGCGGCGGCGTAGTCTTGTGCGCCCAACGATTCGGCAAAGAGCGCCAACGCCTTGTTGACGCGCGCCTCGGCGTTGTCGCGTACTTTGGCCGCGAGGTAGTCGAGGCCGGCCTCTTCGGGGAAGAAGCGGGGCGCGAACTGTGCGAGTTCGAGCGCGTCCTTCCACTGATCCCCGCTGATGAGTTCGTCCACCCCGGCCGGGGCGCTCTGCCCGCGCGTCAGGAATCGCTCGAACTTCGCTCGTTCCAGCTCGAGCGCGCCCGCGCGCCGCCCAAGATGCGCCAGCCTGTGCCATAGCACGGCCGTCAGGATCAGCATCACGAGGCTCACGAGTGCGACGGGCGTAAGGACCTTGCGGTTGCGCCACGCCCACCTGTTCAGCCGGTAGCTGACGGTGGACGGGCGGGCGCTGATGGGGCGTCCCGCCAGGTAGTTCTCCAGGTCCTGCGCAAGGGCCTCCGCGCTCTGGTAGCGCTGCTCCTTGTCCTTCTCGACCGCTTTCAGGAGTATGATCTCCAGGTCGCGCGGCATCGCCGGGTGCAGCGCGCTGGGGGTAAGCGGGCTGGCCCGAACGAGCACTTCCAGGACGCGCAGGCCCTGAGCTTGTTCGAGCGGGTATGGAAGGACGCCCACGATAAGCTCGTAGAGTATCACGCCGAGCGCGTAGACGTCCGTGCGTTCGTCCACGTCTTTCGGGCGCCCGGCGGCCTGCTCCGGGCTCATGTAGTGGGGCGTGCCCATGAGTTCGCCCGTCACGGTGAGCGCCGCAAACTGCCCGTCGGGCTGGACGGACGTGCGCGAGAGGCCGAAGTCGAGGATGCGCGGCCGCCGGGAGGAGTCCACCATGATGTTGCCGGGCTTCAGGTCCCGGTGGATCACGCCGTGTTGATGGGCGTAGTGGATGGCATCGCAGACCCTTACTATGAGGCGGCAGATCTCCTCGCGGCTCAGTTGCTGTTCGATGGCATAGCGGCGCAGGCTCGTGCCCTCGACGAACTCCATGGTGAAATAGGGCTGTCCGCCGGCTTCGCCGCATTCGTAAACGGGGACGATGGCCGGGTGTTTGAGCATTGCTACGGCCTGCGCTTCCCGTTCGAATCTCTTGCGGTGGGCCGCGGAGGCGAAGGTGCCGGTAAGCATGATCTTGAGCGCCACCTCGCGCGCCGGCTGCTTCTGGCGAGCCCTGTACACCGCCCCCATTCCGCCCCGGCTTATGTAGCCGAGAATCTCGTACTTGTCCTCGAAATGAGCGCGCATCCAGCGCATGCTTGCTTCATCCGCCCCTCCCGGCTGCTGCGCGGCGGGCTGGGGCGGCGCTCCCGCGCCCGCTCCTTCTGCTCGCGGCGCTCCCTTCTTCGGGCCCTTCTCGGTCATGCTGAACGGTGCGCCGCAGCGCGGGCACACCGCCTCCGCGTCGCCGAGGGGTATGGTGAACTCGCAATTGCACTGGAAGCAGTTGACCCGCACCTGCGGACGCGTCACCGCCGGCGCCTGGGTCGAGAGCTGCTCCGAGGAAGGGCTTCCAGTGAGCGTGTCGGCTCCTGCCAGCACGCTGAACGTCCGCCGGCAGGAGTCGCAGACGGCCTCCGTGACGGCGGATTGGACCTCAAGCTCGGATCCGCAGTGAGGACATCGTGTGCGCACGCCCGGCCCCTCTGAGCAGAGGCGTAACCCGCCAAAGACGGGCCTGGCTCGGCCAGGATGACGTGATTATAGCGCCGACGAGACGGAAGGCGCCAGAAACCGCGAAAGATCAGGACTTCACAGCGGCGGACATCCGGTGGATGAATTCCAGCGCGACCTCTGCCGGGTCCTCGCCGCGCTCACGCGCGTCTGCCATCCTCTTTACAATGGCGCTGCCCACGATGACGCCATCAGCAGCCTGCGCGACAGCCTTCGCTTGTTCAGGCCTCGAGATGCCGAAGCCGACGGCGACGGGCACCCGCGTCAGTGCTTTCAACTCCCGGAGGTTCTCGAACAGGTCCGGCGCGAGGAGGGCCCTCTCGCCTGTGATGCCCTTTACGGACATGTAGTATATGAACCCGCGCGCACGCCGGACGACCAGGCCGCGCCGGGCGCCGGTCGTCGAAGGGGCGACAAAGCAGATGAGGCGAAAGCCTCGCTCCTCCGCGGGAGCGAACAAGCCCTCCGCCTCGTCCACCGGCAGGTCGGGAATGGTCGCGCCGTCTATGCCCGCTGTGAGCGCCCGGGCAACGAAGCCTTCAAATCCCATCCGGAACACGATGCTGTAAGAGACCATGGCGACTACGGGCAAGCGGCATCCTTCGCGCGCCTCGGCGCGAGACCCTCCTCGGCCCTCGGCGCGAGACCCTTCTCGGGCCTCGGCGCGAGACCCTCCTCGGGCCTCGGCGCGAGACCCTCCTCGGGCCTCGCGGACAATCTCGAACACATCGCCAACCGTCTGCCCCGACTCGAGCGCCCGATGGTATGAGTTCTGGATGGTTAGACCGTCGGCAATCGGGTCGGAGAAGGGGATGCCCAACTCAATCACATCGGCGCCGGCCACCTCCGCCTCCCGCATAAGGCGCAGCGTGGTTTCGCGGTCCGGATCCCCAGCCGTAAAGAAAGGTATGAACGCGGCCTTGCCTTCGTCTTTCAGTTTCGCGAAGCGGGCGTCTATCCTGTTCATGTGCCGTTCGAGCCAGTCCTCAGATGTCCAGGCCGCGTATGCGGCTCACCTCCCAGAGGTCCTTGTCTCCGCGGCCCGACATGCAGATGATGGCTATCTCGTCTTTACCCAGGTGGTTGCGTTCCTGCATGAGGTAGGCCACCGCGTGCGCCGTCTCAAGGGCCGGGATGATGCCTTCCGTCCGGGTGAGAAACTCGAACGCCTCTAACGCTTGCTCGTCCGTCACCGAGCAGTACTGCACCCGCCCGGCCTCTTTCAGGTAGCTGTGCTCGGGGCCCACGCCCGGGTAGTCGAGGCCTGCGGAGACGGAATGGACGGGGCTTGTCTGGCCGTCTTCATCCTGGAGGACGTAGCTCTTGGTCCCGTGCAGGATGCCGGGCCGGCCGAGCATGAGGGTGGCGGCATGCTCGCCGTATCCGCTCCCCCGGCCGCCTGCCTCCACGCCGATCATGCGCACCGACTTGTCGTCGAGGAAGGGATAGAACAGCCCCATGGAATTGCTGCCGCCCCCGACGCAAGCGACCAGGCAATCAGGCAAACGGCCCTCCTTCTCCAAGATCTGCTGACGCGCCTCGCGCCCGATGACGGACTGGAAGTCGCGCACCATCACGGGGAAGGGATGCGGGCCGGTCACCGTGCCCAGGACGTAGTGCGTGTCTCCGAAGGAGGCCATCCAGTCGCGGAACGCCTCGTTGACCGCGTCTTTGAGCGTCTTGGCACCTGCGGCGACCGGGATGACGCGGGCGCCTAACAGCCGCATCTTCAGCACGTTGGGCTTCTGGCGGCGGATGTCCTCCTCTCCCATGTAGATGTCGCAGGAGAGGCCGAAGAGGGCGGCCGCCGCTGCCGTCGCCAATCCGTGCTGGCCGGCGCCGGTTTCGGCGATGACGCGCTTCTTGCCCATGCGGACTGCTAACAGCACCTGGCCGAGGGTGTTGTTTATCTTGTGAGCGCCCGTGTGGTTCAAGTCTTCGCGCTTGAGGTACACCTTGCCGCCGGAACGCTTTGAAAAACGCTCGGCGAGGTAGAGGGGATTCGGCCGGCCGGCGTATTCGCGCAAGTAGTAGTCGAATTCCCTCTGGAAGGACTCGTCCTGCCTGGCTGACTCGTATGCCTCTTCGAGCTGTTCGAGGGCCGGCATGAGGGTTTCGGGTACGAACCTTCCTCCGAATTGGCCGAAATACCCGCGCTTGTCCGGCAGTTGTTTGGTCACGTTACGACTCTCTAACAGAATCACCGCGGAGATCGCAGAGGCCGCCGAGAAAAGCTCACCGACGGGGGCAGATGGAACCTCGCGCTTGGTAACGAAGAGGTGCTAAGCAGGCTCGCAGGCAACCGTGTCTTCCTTGGCGGCGCCAACGACCTTGCATGGTCCTTTCCATTTATCATTCCTCATTCTGCATTGTTCCGGCCCCCGCCTGACGTCAACCCGACTTTATGCTAAGAGCAGCAGCGCAAGCTGTCAACGACAACGCCTCCGGCCGAAGTCTACCCGCCAAGCCTTGTGGAGGGCTTACCCCCGGCTTTGTGGCGCAGGTTTCATACTTCAGCCTTCATAATTCATCCTTCATAATTCCTCATTTTGCATTGCTCACGCCCCTCATACCTCGTTCCGCATCCATCATTCTTAGTCTCTCCGCGCCCCACGGAGCGGCTGCCCTCCACGCTTTATCGCCCGCTTGAAGCGCCTTTGCAGCGGCCCTAGATCACCACCAGCTTCCTCGTCAGCTGTGCCTCTGTTCTCTCCTGAACGCCAGGACCCATCCTTGACACTTGTGGTCTGTACCACTATACTAGGAACCGATAGTAGGAATCGAGAGGGATATGTGAGACCAACCGAAGTCCTCGAAACATTCAACGACGAGCTGCGCACGACGCTTCTAAATGTCCTCTACAATCGCTCTAAGGAGCGCTGCTATTACTGGGTTCACGCTGTCGTCAACGCTATTGCCGTCCTCCTGGTAGTGATGGGTCTGCTCCTGTGTGGCGCCCACCACGGCCTAGGCATCGCAATCGGCGGTGCAGGCGCCTTCCTGCAGTTCATCCGTCTGCTTTCCGACCTATCTGACAGACGATCCCATTACACCGAAATGCGCGGCAAGTTCAACCTCATGTTCGTAGAGGCCCGCGAAGCCCACAAACGCTTCCTTGATCGGAGGGTCAGTACGAAGAAGCTGTTGGCTCACCGAGACAAGCTCGCGTCCGAACGCAAACGTGTGGCCCTCCACGACGACACGCCCTCTGCCAAGCGCGTCGCTAAGCTACTGCGACTGGTCAACGAGATGCTACCCCCCAGACTTCTGTGGCCGGAAGGTTTCTGCCCGGAGGAGGAATAAACATGGCTAAGGATCTAAAGGGTGTGCCTAAGCCCCCAATGCCCCTGGAGAAGCGCGGCAAGACCGAGCCAATCATCGAGGGAGGCAAGAAGGACACCTACATCGAGCCCGTGAACGAGTGGCCCAAGACGCAGCCAAGACCCAAGGACTCCGGAGCAGGCGGCGGGAAGAAATAGCCGTAATGAGCGCCCAACAGACTGCGACAGGCTTTACGCCGCCCGTCAAGGCCACGAACACGCAAGGCATTGCAGGCTCACTGGCTAGGAGCCTGTCGGAGAATTACGCCTGACAAAGTTCTAAATGGTTGGCACGTAGTCACTTACTGCAATTGACCGCTTGTCAGGAGTGAATTGCTAAGTCATTTGCCGATAAGGACTTACAACCTGCAGATCCGAATATCTCGACAGGCTCCTAGAAGGCTCTTCCGGTGAGGATCATCGGCGTATCAGGCTGTCTGCCAGGCTGCCGCGAGGCCTGTGCTGGTCAGCCTAGTCACTGTTGGGCCAACGAAGACACAGAAGAATGATGTCCTTCCTTCTCCTTAGTGATAGAGTGGACTCGTGAGAAGACAAACACAGCCGAGTCTGTTTGCTACCGAGACTGAGCCAGTGACGAGATTAACCAGGGACGGAACCACGCGCGAACCGTTTGGAAGGATAGACAAGGACGAAGACCTACGCGCCAGGTTGCAGCCTCTGTGCCGGCTGCGCCACAGCGAGATTTGGGAAGATCCTCTCCACGGTCACCGCGTGGGCGTTTTGGATGCAACTAAGCTGGAAGACGTTAGGCTTGTAGTCAGCGACATGCAAGTCCGTTCAGTCATAAGCGACCCACCTTACAACGTCCGGGTGGGAAATACCAACACGCGAGATCTATTCAAGCTATCCCTGCCACAGTATTTGGACTTTTGCCGGAAGTGGGTGGCTAACACTCTCGACGTCATGGCCACTGATGCCCACTTCTACGTTTGGTTGGGAGCCGACTACAAAGATAACTTTCAACCGCTGCCTGATTTCATGATCCTCATGAGGCAATTCCCCGAACTGACCCCGAGGAACTTTATCACCCTACGAAACCAGAGGGGGTATGGAACCCAGAAGAACTGGATGTGGGTCCGTCAGGAATTACTCTACTATGTCAAAGGCAATCCCTCTTTCGGTATCGAGGCTGAGTACACAGATATCCCGAAGATTCTTCGTGGATACTACAAGAAGGTGAAGGGACGCATGACGGAGAACCTGGAACGCAGCAAGTCGGAGAACATCCGGGCCGGGAACGTATGGGTGGATATCCAGCAGGTTTTCTATCGGGTGGAGGAGAACGTGCCCGGCTGCTATGCCCAAAAACCGCTGAAAGCCATAGAGCGCATTGTAGCGGCAAGCACTGGTGAGGGCGCCGTCATTCTTGACTGCTTTGCCCACTCAGGAACGACGTTGTTGGCCGGTGAAAGAATGGGACGCCGCGTCGTCACGTTCGACATAGATCCGATTTTTGCAGAACTGACAATCCGCCGCCTTGAACACTTCAGAAGGACCGGCAAGACCGGTTGGCAGTGGCGAAATCCGTTCCCGGAGACGGAAGTGGCACATGACACAACAACAGTTGCGTGAGTACCTTGACCGCATGGTTTTGACCCTCGACAAGAAAGACCGCGCAATGCTCGAGGCTCGTCTCCAGAGCTTGGTCTCTGTATTCCCGTTCAATGAGTACGAGTTCGTCCTGATGTTCTTGCGTGACCGGTCCGTCATCACCTTCGCGCAATATGAGGATCTTCGCAGCAACTACGTCGCAGCCAACAAGTATCTGAATCTGTACGGCCTCGCCCCACGCATATTCGGACAGGTCTGGGGTGAGCAGCACCTGAGAGACCTGGATTCGCGATTTCGGAAGGCTGATCGGACGGTCGATCCAGACCATGAGGGGCAGTACGACCTGTGGATCGAAAGTGTTAGGGTTGAAGTCAAGGCGGCGCGTGCGATCGACACGAAGAAGAGAGGCGATCTCGTTGCCAAGGCTCTCCGCTCGGATTCCGACAGGCCATTCTGGATGAACTTCCAACAGTTGAAACTCGACGCGTGCGATGTCTTTGTCTTCATCGGTGTGTGGGTGGACCAGATTCGGTACTGGGTGCTGTCAAACGAAAAAGTGCGGCGAAACCAGTATCTGAGTCATCAGCATCGGGGCGGAGTGGAGTACCAGATCGGGATCACGGAGAAGAACATCCAGAAGTTCGACGGTTTTCTCACTGATGCTACGCAACTCGCTGACCGGGTCATTGAACTCGGCCGCAAGCAAGCCTCCTGAAGGAAAGGACGCCCCAACAACCGCATGGAGAGAAGCTTGGGTTCCGCGCGCTGCGCGTCACCCAAGCGGCTCGTGCGAGGCGTTCGAACTTCGAAGTACGCCTATTTTTGACAGGTAAACGACACGTTCCCGGCTCCTGAAAGGCACCGACAGCCCACGTCTGCAACGGCAGGCCCTGAGGCGTGAGCATGAGGCCGGAAGGCTGAGGAATCGAGCACTGGAAAGGTGAGCAGGAGAGAACGCCCAGGCCGGAGGCTTGAGGCATGCGGCCTGAGGTGAAGAGCTTGCGTTCTCAGCCAAGGCCTCCGCGCGCCGACTTCCCTTTTTCCGCTCCATCCATCGTTCCTAACTCTGCATTTGTTCTCCCCCTCAGGCCCACAGCGCGAATGGCTGGGCACGGCGAACGCCTTGACATGGGCGATGCCATAATGTAACTTCCCGCCGGGCTGCGATGAACAGCGGCTTCGCGTGAGCGTCGTTTTCAGAGGGCATTATGGGCTATCTCGGATATCGGCTCGTCAGCTTCGGCGGGCTCTTCGTCATGCTCGGCATTGCGTATGCCCTGAGCGAGAACCGCCGGGCCATAAGCCTCCGTGTCGTGGCATGGGGGCTCGCGCTGCAGCTCATCCTTGTCCTGCTTGTCCTTTACACAGCGCCCGGGCGGTGGCTTTTCGGAGGCGTGGAGAAGGTCTTCGGGGGAATATTGTCCTTCAGCAACGAAGGCGCCAAGTTCGTGTTCGGGAGCCTGGCGACCGAGCCGACTTACGGCGCGTTCGTCGCTTTTCAGGTGCTTCCAATCGTCATATTCGTGTCGTCGCTTTCGGCGGTGCTTTACCACTTCCGCGTCATCCAGAAGGTGGTGGGCGCGATGGCGTATGTCATGCAGCGCACGATGAAGATTTCAGGGGCGGAGTCGCTCTCCGCGGCCCTCTTCGTCTTCATGGGGATCGAATCCGTGACGGCCATTGGGAAATACGTCGCCAAGATGACCCGCTCGGAGCTTTTCGTGGTGATGACGGCCTTCCTGGCCACGATTGCAGCATCCGTCATGGCGGCGTACGTTTCCTTCGGGGCCTCGGCAGGGCACCTGCTTGCAGCTTCTCTGATGAGCGCGCCGGCCGCGATCGTCATCGCCAAGGTCATGATCCCGGAAACGGGCGTGCCCGCCACTGCGGGCCACGTGAGGTTCGATCCCGAAGTGACGACCCTCAACACGGTGGACGCTGCCGCAACCGGAGCCGCCCAAGGCGTGGTGCTGGCCTTCAACATCGCCGCCATGCTGATTGCATTTGTGGCGCTCGTGGCCCTGGTCAACTTTGTGCTTCGGTGGGCTACGGGCCACACGCTGCACGAGGTACTCGGGTGGGCGTTCTCCGGCTTTGCCGCCGTCATGGGCGTGCCCAGGGGCGAATGGCTCCAGGTGGGCCAGCTGCTGGGCGTAAAGACCGTGCTGAATGAGTTCCTGGCGTACGGGCAGATGCAGGAGATGGTGGGGCAGGGCCTGCTGAGCCAGCGCGCAGTCGTCATCAGCACTTACGCGCTGTGCGGCTTCTCAAACTTCGGCAGCATCGCGATCCTGATAGGCGGCCTCGGCGGCGTGGCGCCTGAGCGGCGCAGCGAGGTGGCCGCGCTGGGGCTCAAGGCCCTCATCGCGGGGTCGTTGGCCTGTTTCATGACCGCTTGTTACGCAGGCATGCTCATCTGAACCTTCAGCGCGCCCAGTTCTGGGCCACCGGCAGGCGGCGGCCCGGGCCGAACGCCTTGCTCGTCACGCGGAGGGTGATGGGGGCCTGGCGGCGCTTATACTCGGCGCGGTCCACCATGAGCAGCACGCGGCGCACGATGTCCGGGTCGTAACCCGCCGCGACGATTTCGTCGTACTCCTTGTTCTGCTCAATGTACAGGTTCAGAATAGCGTCGAGCAGTTCGTAGGGCGGCAGGACGTCCTGATCGGTCTGATTGGGCTTGAGCTCGGCAGTGGGGGGCCTCTCGATGATCGTCCGCGGGATGAGGGTCCTGTCTCGGTTGATGTAGTGCGCGAGCTGGTAGATCATGACCTTCGGCACGTCGCCGATGACGGCGAGCCCGCCCACCATGTCGCCGTACAGGGTGCAGTAACCGGCGCCCAGCTCGCTCTTGTTGCCCGTGGCCAGTGGCAGGTGGCCGTACTTATTGGAGTATGCCATTATGAGCGTGCCGCGGATTCGAGCCTGGATGTTCTCCTCGGCGATGCCGCGTTCGGTGCCACGAAAGACCGGTTCGAGCGCCCGCTCAAAGGAAAGCCTGAGCTCTTCAACGGGCACCGCGTGGTACTCGATGCCCAGATTGCGGGCTACGGCACGTGCGTCAGCATAGCTCAGCTCGCTGGTGAAGAGCGTGGGCATGAAGAGCGCCGTCACGTTCTCAGGGCCGAGGGCCGAGGCTGCGATGCAGGCCGTCACGGCCGAGTCCACGCCGCCGCTCAGGCCCAGCACGACCTTCTTGAAGCCGCACTTGCGCACGTAGTCGGCCAGGCCAAGGTTTAGTGCCTGCCATATTTCCTCTACTTCGGTGAGGGTCGGCGGCGGCTCCGGAGCGCCTGCCTGGCCCGTGTCAACGACGAGCAGCTCCTCGCGGAAAGCCGCCCCCTCGGCGACGATCCGCCCTTGTGCGTCGAACATGATGCTGCGGCCGTCGAAGATGAGCTGATCGTTGCCGCCCACCAAGTTCACGTATGCCAGGGGCACGGCGTGCCGGCGGGCGCTCGCACTGAGCATGGCGCGGCGGAACTGTTGTTTTCCCACCGAGAACGGCGAGGCGGATATGTTGAGGAGCAGGTCTATCCCGGCTGCCGCAAGCTTCTCAATGGGGTCGGTCTCGTACATGCGCCGCTCCCAGAAGTACCTGTCGTTCCACGTATCCTCGCAGATGGTGACCCCGGCCTTGAGGTCGCCGAGCACGACGGGTTCGTTGTCAGCGGCGGGCTGGAAAAGGCGGGACTCGTCGAAGACATCGTAAGCGGGCAAGAGGGTCTTATCGCGGCGGCACAAGACCTTTCCGTCGCGGACGACGGAGGCGCAGTTTGCGGCAAGCTTGCCCGTCTGGGTGGGCGCGCGTCCGACGTGCCCCACGACGGCGTAGATGCCATGCGCGGCCGCTGCTACGCGTCGCAACCCCTGCCGGTTCGCCTCGACGAACGCCGGGCGCTCGACGAGGTCCTGCGGAGGATAGCCGCTCAGGGTCAGTTCGGGCAGCACGACCATTTGGGCACCGCGGGCGGCAGCTTCGTGGATGGCGGCGACCACCTTGCGGACGTTTCCTTCGACATCGCCGACGGTAGTATTGATCTGCGCAAGGGCTACCTTCATGGACGGGCTCCGTAAGGGATTCCTGAAGCGACGAGGCGACGGCTGCTGCCTGGCCTCCGGTTGTGGACATTTTAGTGGGGGAGGCCCTTTGTCTGCAACGGGCCTTGCGCCCGGGGGGCGCGTCCGCCCATGCCTTGCATGCCGGCCGTCCCGCAGGTAGACTCAGGCAGCAGGATTGTGGGCTCCCGTCCGAGCGCGCCCAAGATGCCGTGCGGGCGGCTGCCGTGAATGGCTAAGCGGCGACTATAAGCGCAGGCCGCGAAGGCTTGACTTCGCATGCTCACCGGTGGACCAACCACGTGGTCACGTCCGCCAGGAAATGCGCAGGCGACGAGGAATGTATAAAGTAGGATTTCCGATATCGGGAAAGCAGGGCGAACGCAGACGCGCGCTGCTTCCAGAGGACCTTGTGGCTGTTCGCAATCCTTCGCTGCTTGTGTTCCAACGCGGGTATGGCGAAGTGCTCGGACATGCTGACAAGGAGTACGACTCACGGGGGGCGGCAATTGCCGACATAAGCGAGGTGGATGAGTGCCCGACCATATGCGATCCCAAACCAACGCTCACTGCTGCGTACTTCGGGCCGGGAAGGACCCTCTTCGGCTGGATACACGCCGTCCAGGGGCGCCGCATAACGGACTTGCTTGTTGACAACCGCATGACGGCGATTGCCTGGGAGGAGATGTTCGAGGAAGGCAGGCACAGCTTCTGGCGGAATAACGAGATCGCGGGAGAGGCGGCTGTGGCGCACGCTTTCCTGCAATGGGGCCGCGTTCCGTACGGCTGCAGCGTGGCTGTCATCGGGACGGGAAACGTTGCCAAAGGCGCCCTCCGGGCCGTGGAACGGGCGGGCTGCATCGTTACGCTGTATGACCTCCAAACATCACACCTCTTGAGAGGCGAGATCGGCCGGTACGACGTGATCATCAACGCTGTGCTTTGGGACGTGTTCCGGACCGATCACCTGATCTGCGAAGAGGACCTGGAGAGGATGAAGCCGGGCAGCATGATCATTGACGTTAGCTGCGACGAAGGGAAGGGGGTCGAGACGAGCCGCCCTACGAATATTGCCGATCCGGTTTACTGCCACAAAGGCATTCTTCACTACGCCGTGGATGATACACCGGCGCTCTATTTCAGAACTGCCATAGAATCCATCAGCAAGGTAGTCGCGAGGTTTGTAGGCGATCTTGCTGAAGGCCGAGCGAACCCCGTGTTGCAGAAGGCGACCATCATCCGCGACGGGACGATCCTCGATGATCGCATCCGCCGCTTCCAACACAGATCATGAAACGCCTGCCGTCGGGATTGCCGCCGTGCTATCTGACCAATGGGCAGGCGGGGTGTCTCGCTTCGCACCGACCATCAGAAAGCGTGGGGAACCTATGTTGGCCCTCTTCGCCGCAGGCAACTGCGGGCAACTGTTCGGCGCACGAGGCTCTGCCAAGCACAGGGGCATTCCGCGCTGAAGACTGTCTGCTTGACACCGAGCCGGTCCAAGGACGGGTGTATGACGAGCAAGGAACGGGTTCTCGCCGCGTTCGAGTTTCGGCCACCGGACCGCATTCCTCGGTTTGATACGTTCTGGGAGTTTCCCGCTTCTTGGGCCGAGCGTTTCGGTCCCGCGTGCGACCTGACCGACATATCCATCTGGGTCCCGGACGAGGGCGCCTTCGCGACCCGCGCCCGGGTGCTGAAGGAGAAGGACGGCTGCATCACCCGGGTAGACTCCTGGGGTCGGACCCTGCGCCGGAGGAAGGACGCCTACTTTGAGGAGGTCCTCGAGGTGCCAATTCCCGAAGGCGTCGCGCCTGACGCCGTGCGGTTCGACCTGCCCGACTTGCCCGAGCGCTTCGAGCGGGGCCGGAGCGAGACGGTGACGTCTGCCGATCTTGCCGGCGACAAGGCACGTTTCTGCGTCTTTGGCAAGACCGGCGGGCCTTTCCTGCGGACCTCGTTCGTGCGGGGCGAGGCGCAGTTCCTCATGGACATCACGGGCGACCCGCCGCTCGCGCGCGCCCTGGTCGAGAAGATGGCCGACCACCTGATCGGCGTGGCCCGGTCGGAGATCCAGCGCTGGGCACTCCAGGACACGGGGATATGGATCTATGACGATATGGCCATGAACAAGGGCCCGATGTTCAGTCCTGCCTCGTTCGAGAAGGTCTTCCTGCCTGCCTACCGCCGCATGATCCGGGAGTACAAGGCCGCGGGCGCAAGGTATGTGGTGCTGCACTCCGACGGGAACATCCTCCCCATTCTGGACATGCTCGTGGACGCCGGCATAGACGGAATCAACCCGCTTGAGCGCCGTGCGGGCATGGACCCGGCGAAGATACGCGCGCGCCATCCGCGTCTCGTGCTCATCGGCGGCATGTGCAACACCGACACGCTTCTGAACGGCCCGGTCGCGCGGATTGAACGGGAGGCGCGGGAACTCATTGATATGGGCCGCTACGGCGGGGTCGTGATCGGGACGCATTCCATCAGTCCCGAAACCCCCATCGGGAACTTCGAAGCCTATCACCGCGCGTGCCTGGAGCACGGCCAGTTCCGAAAGCAATGAGGCCGATGATCAGACGCCGTGATGCCGGCCGTGCAATAACGCGCACGGGGGGCCATGCCGTGTGGTGTGGCGTTAGTCCGCCCCGTCGAGGATGAGGACTGCGTCCTCCCAGTGTCTTGCCGTGGTGAACCACGCAGTCCGCGGCACGGGGAAGGTCCCTGTGCCCAGATTGCCCGTCTGATACGTGCCGGCGTCGCTTTGTGCGCCGTCCTGCGGGTTGACCAGGGTGGCCCTCACGCGCCGGGTGAGGATCTTGCCCAAGTGGATGAGGACGTGGCATTGGCTGCTCATGTAGGCCATGGCGCAGTCGCCGTCGGCTGAACGGCGCGCGGCGTTCAGCGTCCTCTCGGAGCCCACGCCGCTGGTGAAGAGGCCCTGGTCGGGCACCATCTTCCACCAGGGCCGGGACGTAGCGATGGCCTTGAAATGCCCCATCTGGCCCTCCTCGACATCCCCGCCACAAAGCAGGCCGGGGAGCCAGGGCGGGGACGTCGTGGCTACGCCGCGTGGACGGCGCGGCTACGCTCGCATGCCGAACCAGCGCTGATTGACAACGCGGGCTGTCAGTGGTAATCAAGAGGCCGAGCATGTGCCGGAAGGAGACGTTTCGTCCCCAGGCCTGAGAACGTCCTCGATCCCCGGAGGCGTGCACTAAGAGGGAGCGCCATGAATAGACTGCCTGCACTGTTTGATGCGAACGGACGGTTTGGCAGCAGCTCGAGCCAGACGCCGGTCTTCCCAAGACCGAAAGACCTGCTGGCCCATTTGGATCGGTTGGGCGTTGACCGCGCGCTAGTGTGGAATACGGAGGCGGCAGCGGGCAATTGTCCCCTGGCAAACCGCCAACTGCTGCACCGGATCGCCCGAAGCCCCGGGGCGCGGGGCCGCTTGATCCCTGCCCTTGCGTTCTCGCCGACGATGCTCTACGAGCGCGGTGCGGTGCAGGGGCTCAAGAAGATGCTGAAAGGCACGGGGGTTCCGGCACTGCGGCTCCCCGGCACCGTATCAGGTCCGCACACCTTGCGCCACACGGAGCCGATCATAGAGAGCATCAGCGCCGCGCATCCCACCATATTCATCAACAACAACGACGCGGACGGGCCGGATATCGCGGCCCTTGCTGAGAAGTTTCCATCGGTCTCCTTCATACTGACGGAAACGATGTGGCCACGGTACGTCTTCGTGTTTGACCTGATGCGGCGGTGCAAGAACGTCCTGATCGAGAGTTCCTGGCTCCACACGATGGGCGCGATTGAGCTGATCGCCAAGGAGTTCGGGGGGGACAGGATTGTCTTCGGTCTCGGCGACAAATCCCATAATGGTGCCAGCATTGCCGCTCTGGCGCATGCCCGGATCTCAAGGAAAGAGCGGGAGATGATCGCCCATGGCAATATGGAAAGGTTGCTGCGACTTAAGCCGGCACCTGCGCGACGGGCGAAGAAGGTCGCGGGTAGGAGGGACACACTATGGTCTCGCCTGATACAGAACAAGAAGCTCGGCGTGGACATTATTGACGCGCACGTACACCTCGGTCCCGGTGCGGGGTTTGTTCTCGAGCAGCAGTCCATGCCGGGGCAGATCAGCATAGCGCTGGAAGGGGCAAGGACGCTCGGCATCACAACGATGCTGGTGTCGGGCGCGCAAGCTTTGGCCGGCGATCCAGTGGCCGGGAACAGGATGCTCGAAAAGCAGCTTCGGCCATACGGACGTCGTTTCCGCGGGTACTTCGTGTTCAACCCGCACTATGAGAAGGAACTCAGGCGGGGGCTGGATGCCTTCTTTGCCGGCGGGTTCTTCGTGGGTTTCAAGACGCTCTGTGACTATTGGCGCGTGCCTATCACCGATGCGCGGTTTTCCGCGATGCTGCAATACGCGGACCGCCATCGGCTCCCCATCCTGAACCATACGTGGACGGGTCCGTATGATTCGCCGGGCATGTTCAACGACATCGTGAAGAGGTATCCCGGCGCCATGTTCCTCCTGGGCCATTCCGGTGGGACCGACACTGGACGGCGCCAAGCAGAAGAGTTGGCTGCAAGCAATCACAACGTCTACCTCGAATGGTGCGGGAGCTTTTGCTCTTCGATCCCCTGGGAGGAGACGTTGGCTAAGGTTGGAGCCGACAAAGTGGTTTACGGCAGTGACGGGATGTCCCATGGCCTCGCCTGGGAACTGGGCCGCCTCCTTTCGGTTAACCTGCCGGACGCAACGATCCGTCCGATCCTTGGCGACAATATACGGAGGATATTGGCGCTGCGAAGGGCTTGATAGTGCCGGTGTTCTACCAATCTGGCCTTGCCCCTTGCTTGTGCGGACAGCGGGGGGCTTGTCCCACGTTTCGTCTGAGTTTTGCAGGAGTCCTTCATGTCATTCTTCCTGAAGCACCCGATCAACGCCGCTAAGCATAATGACGAGGTGGAGAGGGTCTGGCAGGCCTATCGCGAAGGCAAGCCCTATCGGGTGCCCGTCACGCTCTCCGGCAGCATCAGCAACCTGCTGTGCAATCCTGCCATTAACTCGACTGGCTACGCGTTCCGCGACTTCTTCGAGTACCCGCGCGTCCAGATCGCAGCTCAGCTCGCGTACCAGAAGTGGTGGCGTTTCAACGTGATGTGCGACCAGCCTATGGGCCTTCCCGAAAACGGCTGGCAACTCAACGTTGACCTCCAGAATTCGTACGAGGCCGGTTGGATGGGCTGTCCGCTGCAATACCTGGGCGAGAGCCTGCCGGACACCCTCCCCATCCTGAGGGAGCGCAAGGAGCTTCTGCGCGATCTGGAACCGCCGGACCCCCTCAGGGGCAACCTGCTCGGCCGGGCCATGGAGTTCTTCGACTACATGCAGGAGCATTGCCCTGGGATAGAGTTCGAAGGCCTGCCCGTGCTCCCGCCCCGGACCATTCCCGGCGAGGGCACCGACGGGCCTTTCACGCTGGCCTACAAGCTGCGGGGGGCAACCGAGCTCTGCATGGACGTGGCCGAGGACCCGGGTTACGTGCATCAGCTTATGGCATTTGTGACGGAGAACATGATCCGGAGGATGAAAGCCATCCGCCGCTGGCGTTGGGGCCGCAGTCCTGACAGCCCCGACGCCGGGCAGTTCAGGAGACCCGGCTGGGGGTTCGCGGACGACGCCATAGTGCTTCTGTCGCCGTCGCAGTACAGGGAGTTCGTCCTGCCGTATCACAGGCGCCTTGCGGAGGAGTTCAGCGACGGCGGGCCGATCTCAATCCATCTTTGCGGGGATGCGTCCAGGTTCTTCTCGCTGATGCGGGACGAGCTGAATGTGCGGAGCTTCGACACGGGATTTCCGGTCCCCTGGGAGCGGCTGCGCAAGGAGGTGGGCTTGGACGTCGAGATAAAGGGAGGGCCGAGCATAGCGTTGCTGCAAACCGGCCCGGCGGAACGGATCGAGGAGGAAGTGAGGCGAATCTGTTCATCGGGGATCACGGAGGGCGGGCGTTTCATCCTCCGCGAGGGCAACAACATGGCTCCGCGGACGCCCGTTGAGCACATAGAGGCTATGTACGAGGCCGGTAAGCGGTACGGGACTTATGGTGAGGGCGGTCTTCAAGGGCTTTGAGTTGGCGGTGCTGGTGAAGGGTCGCTTTCTCCTCTGCGTGAACTCCTTTGCGTGAACTCCCCGAGGGAGGCGGGCCGACTGCGTCAGTCGTGGGTCGCCTTGCAGGCGATGTCCTGGCTGAATGGGGGCAGCTCGAAGGTGACTGCGCCGCCTTGTGCGGCAGTGGATGAGGTGCTCAGCACGGTTCCCCGCCCTGTGTCCCAGATCTGTACGGTGTAAGGGCCGTCCCGAAGCCCAGGCACGGTGACCGAGGCCCCGGCGGGCTTCTGTTCCGTCCAGCTTGCCTGCGAAGAGAACGCAA
>Ga0315289_10000709_pt1 | contig 51059 bp, 46 predicted proteins | sample YL17G11_40_MG_FD_203452 | JGI IMG/M metagenome (GOLD analysis project Ga0315289, IMG submission 203452) | Sediment microbial communities from Yellowstone Lake, YNP, Wyoming, USA - YL17G11_40 | ecosystem: Environmental > Aquatic > Freshwater > Lake > Sediment | place: USA: Wyoming | collected...
TTCCTGGACCACGGCCAGCTTGAACTTGACAGGGTACTTCGAACGGGGCATCTGAATGCTCCTTTCTCCCGTACCCTCAATATACCATTTTCCCCTCCACTCTGTCCAGTCCTATGGGCGCAGTGCATAGTAGGGGGATGACAGGGGGTTCGTCCTCGATTGTGCCTTGCTCGTGCAATGGAACGGAAGAGCAGAACCCTCGGCCATAGACAAATGAAAGCGAAGTCTGCACCATGAAAAAAACGATTGTTATCCACAGCGAAGCGCTTGGGCGGGGAGACGATGAATTAGGCAAGAAGCTGATGGGGCCGTTCCTGCGAAAACTCTTGCTCGCGGAAAGGAAACCCGAGCGAATCATTTTCTATAATTCGGGCGTGAAACTGCTGGCCGAGGGTTCGCCGGTTCTCTTTGAATTGGACGAGCTCGCGAAAGCAGGGATTGACCTTGCCGGTTGCGGCACTTGCATCGCCTACTACAAATTAGACGACAAAATCGCCGTCGGCCGGAAAAGCAACATGCAGGAGATTGTCGGCTATTTGACGGAAGCGGATGGGGTGATTACGGTGTGAGGCAATCGAGGACGATCCGTTCGAGGAAAGGGAACTGTAAGTGGCGGAGGTGTTTCGGCCGGAAATGCTAGAGAAGAATCTTTAGAACAGCTCGAATACAAGAAGAAAGGAGAATCCATGGCAAATTCAAATGAAACAGAAGGCTCCCAGTGGTTGGCAGTTATCGGCAGATGCCTTGCTTACCTATGTCTTAAGTCCGCGAACTTAGGAGACGAAAAGCTATCAGATCAAGCAGACTTTCTGTCCAGATTTGGATTATCACGAGCCGATTGCGCCACAATTCTCGGTAGCACAGATGAATCACTTAGAGTACTTAAACATCGAGAAGAGAAAGGGACTAAACGTGCCTCAAAAAAAGCGGGCAGTGCCAGCAAAAAGCGAACGTCTTGAGTCACCGGATGTGGCTCTGCAACTTGAGAGAATTACAAAATTGTTGGCTCTCTTGGCCGCCAAAGGGGAATCGCAGGCCAATCAGATACTGATGCTCAACGCTATCGGTTTCACGGCGAGTGAAATCGCGAGCCTGCTGGGTACAACACCCAATACGGTCAGTGTCACAGTATACCAACACAAGACTGGAAGAACAAAGACCAAATCAAGGAAGAAATGAGTCGGATATGGCTCGTATCAATCAAGAGCTTTTGGAGAGACTTAGAGGGAAACTGGGCGTCAGCCAAAGTCATGTCTACAGGCTAATAAACAGAAAAGTCAAAGCGAACTATCTGTCACAACAGCAAGCTGCCATCGCACTGGCAATCGAAGCAGGCATCAGAGTGGAGAAATACGCTGACGATGACAAGGTTACAGAGATTCGTCGAGCGATTCAAGGCCAGCCTGCGGTTCCTCAAGTTGAAACAGTTGGTCTCCCTTCAAAGATCCTCACAACTGCGAGAAAAAAGACGAGACAATCTTTAACAAAAGCATCAAAAAGGCGCGGCACCTCCGTTTTTGTTGTGCACGGACGCGATGACAAACTCAGAGATTCGATGTTTGATTTCCTGCGTTCGGTCGGCTTGAATCCCATTGAATGGCGCAAAGCTATTAAGCTAACGCGCAAACCAAACCCCTATATTGCAGAAATCCTTGATGTTGCCTTCCGAGAGGCTGTGGCTGTTGTTGTGCTACTCTCGCCCGATGACCAAGCCAAACTCAAGAAGAAGTTCATAAGACAAGATGACCAGGACTATGAGAGGCGCTTAACTGGGCAACCGCGTCCCAATGTGCTTTTTGAAGCCGGTATGGCTCTTGGTCGCAATCCAGAAAGTACTGTCTTGGTGCAAATCGGAGAAACAAGGCCGTTCAGCGATGTCGCCGGTAAACATATTGTTAGACTCTCCAATTCAACTGAGAGCCGTCAGGAATTCATAACGAAGCTTGCAAATGCTGGATGCAATGTTGATACCTCGGGAACTGACTGGCACAAGAAAGGCGATTTCAGCGGCTAGGATGGCTCCGACTCGGCAGACACTGATGGTCAGACAATTTGGAGTCGCGAGAGAGAAGATTCCGGCAGGATCGGGCGACCCTGCTCGGCGGATTATTTCGGCCAGGTTGAGAACCTGGCTCGGCGAAGAATAAAAATGGAGGACTTCGCTCGACGGAGGAAAAACTTATGAAAATTGACAGACGCTATTTCGTGTTAGGGCTTTGCTTGATTGCGGCCATCGTGCTCATCGGCTGCGCGCCGGGGAATGAGCGATGGGACCAACAGATTAGCCCGGGCAATAAGGCGGGATTTTGGGCAGGGCTGTGGCACGGGCTGATTATTATTATCACTTTCGTTGTCAGCCTGTTCACAAGCCATGTCCGCATCTACGAAATCAGCAACACGGGCTGGCCCTACAATCTGGGCTTTGTCATCGGAGTCCTTTGAAGTGTCGGAGTCATGTCTCCCGTTGGGAAAAAGAGAGCGAAAAAGCCATTTCCAATCCGTGAAGAGGAATGGAATCAGATTGGAAGCAAAATCGAATCGAGCGTGCGCGAAGGAATGAAAGACTGGCTGGGCAAAGAGGAGCACGAAAAGAAAGAGCAGGAATGGGAAGAAATCGCGCGCAAAATCGAGGAGAAAGTCAAGAGGGTTCTAAAGGATTGGGCGGAGAAGCCGTGATGAGTGCCGGGCGGTGTAGCGCCGCACGGCAGTGCGCTTGGGATTGCGGGAGGGTCTAATGACCCTCCTCGGCGAGAATCCACCACGGCGAGAGAAAATTCCGGGTGGTGTAGCGCCGCACGGCAGTGCGCTTGGGATTGCGGGAGGGTCTAATGACCCTCCTCGGCGAGAATGTGGCGAAGGTTCCGGGCAGGTCGGGGGACCTGCCTCGGCGTGATATAGGTGAGGTGGCAGAGTGGTCGAATGCGGCGGCCTCGAAAGTCGTTGTACCGCTTGTCGGTACCGGGGGTTCGAATCCCTCCCTCACCGCAATGATTGCGGGAGGGTCTAATGACCCTCCTCGGCCCCCCGCTGCGCCGCGCAGGGTACCCTCACCCTGCGCGAAATGAATTCAGGGCGGGTCACAGACCTGCCCCTACATGTGCTTCTGATTGCGGGCGGATGAGGGCATCCGCCACGGCAAAAATATAGGAGTCCACTATGAAAACCAAGGAAGACATTCGACGAGTTGTGCGTGAGAGGTACGCTCAGATTGCTGAAGGCGAGCGCGAGTCCTGTTGCGGCCCGAGCAGTTGCTGCACACCACAGGTTTCCACGACTTCGCAAATGGCACAGAAGATTGGCTACAGCGACGAGGAGCTTGCGGCCGTGCCGAAGGGCGCGAATCTCGGACTCGGCTGTGGGAATCCGCTGGAACATGCGAACATTGAGCCGGGCGAAATTGTGCTGGATTTGGGCAGCGGAGCAGGAATTGATGTATTCCTCGCCGCGCGCGCTGTGGGCGAAAAGGGCCGGGTGATTGGCGTGGACATGACACCTTCGATGATTGAACGCGCACGAAGAAATTGTGAAGAGGCGGGAATATCAAATGTTGAATTTCGCTTGGGCGAAATCGAGCATTTGCCCGTCGCGGACAATTCGGTGGATGTCGTCGTCTCGAATTGCGTCATCAACCTATCGCCTGAAAAAGCGCAAGTCTTCGCGGAGGCCTACCGCGTGTTGAAACCCGGCGGCCGCTTGATTGTGTCGGATTTGGTGTTGAAGCAGAAGCTCTCGGAAAAATTGCGCAATGATGTCAGCGCTTATGTTGGCTGCGTCGCAGGTGCTTCAATGAAAGAAGAATACCTCGAATTTATTCGCGTTGCGAAATTCGAGAATGTCGAGGTCGTCACTGAGAATTCCTACGATGCAGGTCTGGAGATGGTCGAAACAAGTCTGCGCGATGAGGCCATGCGCGCCGTTCTGTCGCTGAAAATGCGAGCATTCAAACCTGTTCGATAGCTGCTCATGAACGAAAGAAGCCGAGGAAGTCGCAAATTTCTGAGGAAGATCTCGCAAACCGCGGGACTGCCCCCGGGAACGCTCGTGCATGTCGGGGAGAGGAAGCTCGAGCGAGCGCGCATCACTGCCATGGTTTACAGCGCAGAGCGTGTCGTCGAGAAGGACATCACGGATGTTTCCGAAGTCCGCACGCTTCTTGCAGAGCCGGGAGTCAAATGGATTGATGTGGACGGCGTGCATGAGCTCGCGACCATCGAGAAGCTTGGCGAAGAGTTGAAACTCCATCCATTGATTCTCGAGGACATTGTCAACACGGAACAACGGACGAAACTCGAGGATTATGGCGATATTCTCTATATCGTGACGAGGTGGTTCGAACTCGAAAAGGCAAGTGGCCGAATTGTGTCGGATCAAATTAGCCTAATCTTGGGGCGGGATTTTGTTGTGTCTTTCAGCGAGAAGGAGGCTGATGAATTTGCTTCCGTGCGGCAGCGGATTCGGGAGGGGAAGGGGCGCGTTCGCAGCATGGGAGCGGACTATTTGGTCTATCGCCTTTTGGATTCGATCGTTGATAACTACTACATCATCCTTGAACCGCTGGGCGAAAGAATAGACGATTTGCAGGCGCGACTCTTGGAAGCTGCGTCGCCGAAGATTCTCCCCGAGATTCTTGACATCAAGCGGGATCTGCTTTTTCTTCGCAAATCCGTTTGGCCAATGCGAGAAGTGCTAAGCTCGCTCGAGCGGGGAGAATCGCCCCTAATCAGCACAGAGACTCGCGTGTTCTTGCGCGATGCCTATGACCACACCATCCATGTCATGGACACGATTGATATTTTCCGCGATATGGAATCGGGGAGTATGGAGACCTACTTATCAAGCCTGAGCTACCGACAGAATGAAGTAATGAGGATGCTGACGATTATCGCGACCTTTTTCCTGCCTCTCACCTTTCTCGCCGGTGTCTGGGGAATGAATTTCGCTGCAATGCCCGAGCTAAAATGGCCCTTTGGATACGCGCTGGCCTGGGGGGTAATGCTGGCCATCGCGGCAGGGATGGTGGTCTATTTCAGGAAGAAGAAATGGCTATGAAGAAAGCACGCGACGGCGAAGGAACCAGAGGTTGCAAGATGCAGCACAAGCTGAGACCACAGCGCATCACCCTTCCTCTCGATAAGAACGGGAGCTGCTCGATTTTGGATGCATCCCAGACGATAGGTGTACAATCCGGTTTGGTAACTCTCATGCCCGGCGAGGATGTCGGCGAGCATTCGACAGGCGCACATGAAGAGACCATTGTGATTTTGGAAGGCCGGGGCGAGGTGCAAGTGGACGGTCATGACCACCAACATGCGGAATATGGCACGGTGTTCTATGTGCCTCCCCATATGCGACACAATGTACGCAACATCGGAGAGATTCCTCTGAAGTACATCTATGTCGTCGCGCAGGTTCCTTGATCGAACAGCCTGTTCTGGAGTTAGATTGATTATGGAGAGATGGCCGAGCGGTCGAAGGCACACGCTTGGAAGGCGTGCGTACGGGTAACCGTACCGTGGGTTCGAATCCCACTCTCTCCGCAGCAGTACTAATAAAAATCCCTGGCCATTTGGTCAGGGATTCTGTTTGCAGCGAATTGGAAATCCGATTCCTTGAATCTCCTCAGCGAACAAGAGTTGCCTGGGCTTCTGGTTCCTCACGCGAAAGGGCGGTGCGGAGAGCAGTCAATGCCACCTCACACATTTCGGGCTCGGGTTCGCGAGTGGTGATTCGCTGAAGCCAGAGACCGGGAGCAATGAGGGCCTTCACGAGGGGTTGGCTCATGTGTTTGCTGGAGAACTTCAGGACTTCATAGGACAGACCCGCGACAATCGGAATCAGCGGCAAATGGACGAGGAAGCGCGTGAAGGCGCTGGGATATTGTCCAAAAGCGGCGACAATGATCGTATCAATGATCGCAAAGAACGCGATCGCCGCAAGCGCCACAATCAGCAAAAAGGAGGTACCGCAGCGAGGATGGAAACGGGTTTGCGCCATTGCAGTAGGAATGTCCAGAACGCTTCCCTTTTCATAGGCGAAAATGGATTTGTGTTCCGACCCATGGTATTGGAAGATTCGGCGCACATCTTTCCAAAGGGAGATTAATACAAGATACGCCAAAAGCAAGAGCATTCTGAGCGCGCCTGCCAATAGATGAAAAGACAATTGATTCGCCTGCGTCCCCCCTACCCCGCGAGCAAACCAATAGGGCACCAGCATAAAAAGAGCCAGACCAAACGCGAGAGCGAGAACAATGGAAGAACCTGTGGCGACGGATTTTCTCCAGCCTTGTCTCCTGGGTTTCTTCTCCTCGGACAATGCTTGATCAGCGGACCAATTCAGAGCTTGAATGCCGATGACAAGCGCCTCAACCATGCTGACCGCTCCCCGAATAACCGGCAATCCCAGGAGTCTGTTGCGTCGCGCATAGGGTGTGTGCAATCGAGTTTGAATAACGATCTTCCCCGAAGGAGTACGCACAGCGGCTGCGATGCGATGAGCACTGCGCATCAGCACTCCCTCGATCAGCGCTTGCCCGCCCATCGCCAATTCGGCAGACAGCGTTTTGCGGTCATTATTGCGCACCGATTCGGACACAACCTTGCGCGTTTCCGCGCCATCATTTCTCATACTCATTGACCCAAACAAATAAAGGCGGTCCACACGGGTGGATCGCCCTCTGGAAAATCCATTTCCGACAGGTCTACTTTGCTTCGCCGCGTCCGTATTTGCGCAGATATTTCTCGACGCGTCCGGCCGTATCTATCAGCTTCTGCTTGCCCGTGTAAAATGGGTGACAGACCGAGCAAATTTCGACTTTCAGCGTATCGCCGGAAATCGTCGAGCGCGTCTGAAAGCTGCTTCCACAAGCGCAATGGACTTCGACAAGATGATAGGCCGGATGAATGTCAGGTTTCATTATTTTCTCTCGCAATTTTCAAGTTTTATAATATACAAAATTTTTTTGCTTTCGTCAAGTCCTCAAAGCAGCGTGCCACTCCTTGGCACATGCCGCACCTTCGCCACCATAATGACAAAGCACAGAAGTCGGGTCAGTATTGTTAAAAAGGATTTCAACTCGCCTTGTTCATGATATCGAAGAATTCCGCATTGCTGCGGGTCATGCGGAGTTTTTCGAGAAGGAACTTCATGGTTTCGGTGGGATTGGAATGATCAAGAACCGAACGCAGAAGGTAGATGCGTGACAGGGTGTTTTTATCCAAGAGCAATTCCTCTTTCCGAGTCCCTGATTTTTGAATATCAATCGCGGGGAAGACACGCAAGTCGGCCAGACGCCGATCCAGCACAAGCTCCATATTGCCTGTTCCCTTAAATTCCTCAAAGATGACTTCATCCATGCGCGAACCGGTATCAATCAGAGCGGTCGCGATGATGGTCAAACTCCCTCCCTCTTCAATATTGCGCGCCGCACCAAAAAAGCGCTTAGGTTCATAGAGAGCGTTCGCGTCCACACCCCCGGAAAGAATGCGACCCGAATGGGGAACGACAGCGTTGTGAGCCCGGGCGAGGCGCGTAATCGAATCCAGAAGAATCACGACATCCTTGCCGCACTCCACGAGGCGCTTCGCCTTCTCCAGCACCATCATCGCGACTTGAACATGGCGCTCGGCGCGCTCATCAAAGGTCGAAGAAACCACCTCGCCTTTCACCGAACGCTCCATGTCCGTGACTTCTTCCGGACGCTCATCAATGAGCAACACAATGAGAACGATTTCAGGATGGTTTTGGGTGATGGCGTTGGCAATCTTCTGAAGAAGAACGGTCTTGCCTGCGCGCGGCGGTGAAACAATCAATCCCCGCTGGCCCTTCCCAATCGGAGTGAAAATGTCCATGATACGCATGGAAAGTTCCGGCGCCTCTGTCTCGAGGTGAATGTGTGAATTCGCATAAAGAGGCGTGAGATTGTCAAACAAAACCGTCTCTTTCACGAACTCCGGTTGCAAGAAATCCACCGCCTCGACGCGGAGGAGTGCGAAGAATCTCTCGCCTTCTTTGGGCGGGCGCACTTGACCTGAGACAACATGGCCTGTTCGCAGATTGAATCGCTTAATCTGAGACGGACTGACATACACATCATCGGGGCTTGGCAAATAGCTTGCCTTCGGAGACCGAAGAAAACCGTATCCGTCGTTCAGGATTTCGAGAACGCCGGTAGCGAAAAGGAGACCATTTTGGGTCGCTTGTTTCTCGAGGACTTTGAAGATGAGGTCGTGTTTGGGGATACCCGAGATTTCACTTATCTCAAGTTCCCGTGCAAGTTTTGTCAACTCGGGCATTTTCAGGGATTGGAGCTCAGCGATGTCCATGTTTTTTCTCTACTGGAAATGGGGGGATGAATTCGTGGATACTACAGATTCATGAAGCAAAAACTATGTCAAAAGAATGGTATCAAAAACTGATTTCCTAAGGAAAACTTCATCCAATGAGTGAAGAATGAATCACTCGCCTGCCAGCGAGACAAGCCCCACATCGTCCAACGGCTCGCTGAGGAAGCGCGCGCCAATCTCGCGGAATCGCCGGGGCAAATCCGTCAGAAGAACCGTGAGGCGTCCACCGTGCGAACTTGCCGAAGCCATCTGGCTCTCTCCCAAGAGGGTCGCAAGGACCTCTGCCGTTTCAATCCCCGAGTCAATCAGGACAACATTTTCCCCAACAACCTTCTGAATAACCGGCGCCAGAAAAGGATAGTGCGTGCAGCCAAGAATCAGCGTGTCAATTCCGGCCGAGACAAAAGTGTCCAGGTAGCGATGAGCGATCGCCTCAGCAATCGGGCCGTCCAGTAGCCCTTCCTCCGCCAGAGGAACGAAAAACGGACACGCGACTGAGATCACATCGAGGGCTGGATTCTGACGATGCAGAGCTTGGGAATAGGCATTGCTTTCGATGGTCGCAAGCGTTCCGATAACGCCGATACATCCATTCTTGGTCCTGCGAACCGCTCCCGCGACTCCGGGTTCGATGACACCAATAACCGGCACCGAGAGCGAGGCAATCAGGCTTGGCAGTGCAATCGCCGAAACCGTGTTGCATGCAACAACCAGCACCTTAATGTCCCGATGAAGCAGGAAATCGGCGATTTGGCGCGCGAAACGCATTACGGTCTGTTCGCTCTTCGTGCCATAGGGAAGCCGGGCAGCATCGCCGAAGTAGATGAGATCTTCCGCGGGCAATCGGTGACGGATAGCGCGCACCACCGTCAGGCCACCAATGCCTGAATCGAAGATTCCTATAGGACGGGAATTAGACATTTGGAAAATCGTAGAATTTCTTGTCTTGCGCGACTGCGGGCCGACTTAGCGCAGGGCTTCCGTTTCAAGTTGTGATTTCAATTGCAGAATCGAGCGCGCAAGAGCGTCCGCGACCTTCTGGCGTCCACGCTTACTCGCGAGGAATTTCTCATCTTCCGGATTTGAAAGAAAACCGGTTTCAAAGAGAATCGCGGGCATGGATGCCCCAATCAAAACATAGAAACCCGCCTGATCAACCCATCGCTGCGACAGCGGCGTGCTCCGCACGACTTCCTTGAGAGCCAGACTGGCAAAATGTTCACTATCCTTCAAATACTGGCTGGTTGCCATCGTGAGCAAAATGTAGTTCTCGTCAGTGAGGTCCTGGTATTGGCCGGCGTTTTCCTCAAGCTTAACGACGGAATTCTCGGAAACAGCAACCTCGACAGCACTCTCGGTTCGGGCCGGACTCAAGAAATAGGCTTCGGTTCCGCGGGCACTGCGAATCCTCGAGGAATTGCAGTGAATCGAGATGAACAAATCGCCACGATTGGCATTGGCGAATGTCGTGCGCTCGCCCAAGGGGACAAAGCGGTCGTCATAGCGTGTCAGCTTTGTCGTGATACCCTTGTTCAGCAAAATCTTCGCCAACTGCCTTGAAATATCCAAGACCACATCCTTTTCCCTCGAACCGTTCGCACCCACACAGCCGACATCCTTCCCCCCGTGCCCAGGGTCAATGATGACAGTTCCCATCGTCCAGACGGAAGGAGAAACCCGCGGCGCAGGCAGGCGCGATTCGTCCTTTGTTCCGCGAGCGGAGGGAACTTTTGTTTCCGTTTCGAGGATTTTCCTGACACGAAGAGAGCCATCCTGAGGATGTTGGTAGAGGAATTCGGAGGGAATCGCTTGAAACAGCCCGGACAGCGGCACCCACAAAACACCATCCCACTCCTGGGGAATAGCAGGGAACTGGCAGCACCTGCTATTCAGAAAATAGAACGAATTGCCACGCCGGGCACGAAGAATCAGAGTATCTAAAGACAGAACTTCAATGCCCGCTTCGTTTCTCAAGAGCCAGCCCGCCTTATCTGCAATGGCAGACAAAGGAACGAATCGCTCGTCGCCACGCTCCAAATAAGGCACTCGTCCCAAGGGAGCGCCTTGTTCATCAGCCAACAGGAGCGAACTCGCCCCCGCAGGAATGGCGGCGCACAGCATGCATGCAAGAGCAATTACAACTCTAATCATAAGCTCCTCGTGCCTTTGATCAGGACAGACTCACCGGGAGTTCGGCGTCCGATTCGCATTCAGTTCTCCTTTGAGAAGGAGCGGGACGACCCGCAAGGATTCGGTCAAACAGAAATCGAGCAGAGCGCGAGCCCTCGCCCAAGGGCTGGGCAAATGCTTGCGCAAAAGGATTCGCAGGCTGTGCCACTTACGCATGAGCTTCGCACGCGACAGATTCCCTCCGATCGCTGCAGAAACCTTATGCCACATTCTTGCCGAAGGCACATAGTAGATTCCAAAACCGGATGCTTTTGCCCGCAGGCAAAAATCCACATCTTCATTATAGAGTCCAAAACTCTCATCCAGCAGCCCAATCACATCAAAGGCTTCTCGCGGCACAAAAAGCGCACAACCCGTTGCCCAGTCCGTCGGCTCCCTGTTGTCATATTGGCCCGCGTCTTTCTCGCGGATGCCACGGTGAGCAAAATGTGCTCGCCGAATATTTGCGATGCCGCCAGCAAACCAAAGCACATCCGGGCGTGAAGCATAATAGATTTTCGGTGCCAGAATCGCTCTGGGTAGCTCTTCTCCCGCATGAACAAGATGAGCCAAAAAATCCGGGGCGACGGTCGTGTCATTGTTCAGAAGCAGAATCCAAGCATGTCCATCTTCAAGTGCTCGCCGGATACCCACATTGTTGCCACCCGCGTAGAGAAGATTCGCCTCATTGCGAATGAAGGTAACCTCACCGGGAAACTCCGCGGCTATCATGTCGGCTGATCCATCCGATGAGCCGTTGTCCACGACATAAATGGTCGCTTGTGCCTCTTGGAGCATCTGGAGGCTCTTCAAACACTCGCGGGTGTCCTCAAGACCGTTGTAAGTGAGGACAATTATCGCAATATTGTTTTTCATAGAGTGATCAAGTTATGTCGGCCGGGCGGGGTGCCGCAATCCCACTGTTACTCTGAGACCTGTAAGCACCGCCGCCATGCCTACCAAGTCATTTCCCCTTGGAGAGCAAACTGCCAGTCCCAGCCATACTCACCGTGAGTCGTTTTGTCCGTGCGCGTTGCCTTTGCTCCTGCCTGAAAGTGACCCCAGCGACGCGAAATCATGACCATCTTCCGGCTGCCGTCTCCATAGAAGGAGACCAAGGGATAGCTACCGGGAAAGTGATTCTCATAGACTGCGAGAGTCGCCTTGTCACTCGATACATGGAAGACTGTCAGGCGCGCCAGCCACGACCAGACAGGCCGTTTCTGTCCAACTTGAATAAAACTCAAAGTGCCAATGCCGCTGTTTCCGGCAGGCCCATTAGCCCGCCGAATCTGTGTGCGCAAGCGCAGGTCAAGGGCGGACAGAATTCCAAGGTCCAAGCGACCACCGATGATTCGTACGGGATTGCTTGGCCCCTCAGCGCCTCCGGCTTCCTGCTCACCACGCTCGCCGCGAATCTCCACCGAAAAGTTGCGCAGGCTTGCCCTCCATCGTGCTTCCACTTCACTTGAGGCTCGCGAAAGCGAAGATGTCGCTGTGCGGAAGGGCGTCTGAGACGAAGCGGCACGAAGCGTCAGCAGATGATTCGCCAAGGCCAATCGAAAGAGCGTTCCGACTGTCTGTCTATTCTGGAAAGGAGCGCCAAATTCATCCCAGCCACGGGAATGGGGACTATGGAAATCAGCATCAGCGTGCGTCGCAAAAAGAGCGAAAGCGACTGGGCCATCATGCATGCTCAAGGCGGACTGAAATGCCTTGCCACCGGGCTCAGAAGCGGCCAATTCGGCAACAAGAGAAAGCTTCCTGTGAGTCAGTGAAAAATCCAGCGAGCCGACGCGCAGAACGCTCCCCGCCAAAGGCTGGGGGATCTCTGGCGTGGCCATGGGTGTCAGGCCTGGTTTGAATCGCGCCAGAAGCCCTTGAGCTCCAACAGCCAGTGCCCCGCGCGATGCTGAGGCTGAAAAACCGCCCAAATCCTCCCGAACTTTCCCCTCACGCGCACTTGACAGCTCATCTGCCGAAAAACTCTGCCAAGAAAGCTGCGTCGGACGGCCCCCTTCAAGCACCGCCGCAAGGTCAAGGGAACTCAGAAGCATCGAGAACCTCAAGCCTCTTGACGCAGCCTGCAGGGCGGCCCCACGAAAAAATCCCAAGGGCGATGCCGTCGGTGCACATCGAAGGCCCCGCGCCTCCGGCGCACTCACTCGAACCACATCTCGCGTCCACCCGTTCTGTCCCAGAGGAGAGGAGAACACAAGGCCTGTGGCAAAATCAGCTTGATAGTCACCGACGAAAAGTTTCGATGAAGACCAGCGAAATTCCATCCCAGCCGAAGTGAAGTGAGAAAGAGCTGGCGAATTCGTGGGATGTCGGGCTAAGACAAACCCTTGTGCGCCTGAGAGTGAATGGAAGCGTGCCCGGGTTTCGCCATAGATGTCTTCGGCCAAAAGGGGTTCTTCTCCTCCACACCGTCCGGCTGCAATCAGGCGCGCGTACCCAAAAAATGGATTCTGGGGAGCCGGACCGATGATAGCCGCCTGCCGAAGCAATTCTATTTCATCGAGGGAAATCTCGGGCAATTTCTCAATCTGTGAAAAATCCCGAAAGCCGCCGAGGCGGCTTCGCTCGCGAAGAATTGCTGAAGTGGCTTCCGCGCTAAGCCATGGCAAGGACAGGAGGTCAGCGCGGTTCGCTTGGTTCAAATCGAGGGGCACGGCCAATTGTTCCTCGACCGATAGGGACCTGTCTGCTGCCTCTGTGTCTCCCTCCAGATAGTCCTCCAGGGGTGAGCCCGCTATCAACGCAAAGTCAAAGAGCAAGAAAACCAATAGGAGAGCCGCCCTCACCGCCAGTCCACTTCAAGCCCCAGTTCATGCGAAGGGCCGAGGTCGGGATGCAAATCGCCCGCGTAGTGAAAGCGCCATCCTGACACCCGCACGGTAAACCCGGCGGAGGGGCGAACGGGTTCCGCGCGGGCTCCTATTCTCAAAGAGAGGGCCGGTAAGACGGGTGCTTCAGCACCGAGGCGGTACTCCGTAGGAAATCGCGGTTCCTCAACAACATCAAAGGCGAAAGTGCCGCGAGGCAATCTGAGGGCGACGCCGAGCTGCAATGCCTCGGGCATTCGCGCGTTCCAACCTCCGAATCGAGCCCGGGGGAAATTGCGCCAACAGGCGGCGGCACTGAGCTCCGGAATCGGGCAGCAACATACACCGAGAGAAATGCCGTAAGCTGCTGCATCACCATACCGGCGAATAGCTACTTGGTTCACCGACGCCTGGCACCCGACAGACACAAGGGAAGAAAATGATTTCGCCAAGGAAACAGCGGCTGTCGTTTCTCGATACAGCTCACCTCCGAACTGCTGGACTTCAAGGGCAGCCGCCCAACGCCGTAGAGTGAATTCGCTGGCCAGATGCAGGCGCGTCAGCTCGGGCAAGTCAAAGAGGCGCTGCCACGCCAATCCTATTAGTGGAAGTCCGTCATGCAGCAAAGCCGGATTCCGGCTGGCGCACCAGGCATCCCCGGAGAGTGCCACGCCGGCTCCTCCCAAACCCGTTGCGCGCGGACCGCAGCAATCTTTCTCGAAAACGGCGAGCGCTGAATCGGCCAATCCAAATAGGCATAACACCACGATCCAGGCTCTCGACCTGCTCACCGCTTGATTTTTGACGAAAAATTCGATAATATTGTTATGGTAATTAAGGATAACCGATATGAAAGCTGCACGCAGGAACAGGAGCAAGCGATTCCATCAGGGTAAGCAGGTCGCGAAGGCTCTACATCTCTATCTGCTACTGGCTCTTTGCCTCATGGTAAATCCGTGGCAGGCCGTCGGCCAAAGACTTGTTCCCGAAGTGCAAGTCAATATGGACAAGATGCCCCAAGAAGATCAGGGCAAGCTGCAAAATCTACAGCAAAAACTGCAAGATTATGTCGAGCGGAAAAAATGGGCTGATGACGACTATCGCTATGACCTGAAGGTGCGTATCAACATCTATTTCACGGACTATGCCCCGGGCCCTCCGGAAGACAAATACAAGGCGAGCATTACGGTGACGAATCTAAACGACGCGAATGCCTATTTCGAGGATCGTCGCTGGGATTTCAGTCTGCGCCAAGGATACCAATTTCAGGAGAATGAATATAATCCCTTGACTTCTGTTATTGAGTTTTATATTTGGATGATCTATGGTTTGGAATTCGATAAGCTGGAAAAACTCGGTGGCCGCCCCTATTACGACAAAGCGCGGGATATTTACCTACAGAGCAATCGCTCCTTTTTCGTCTTTGGATGGGACAAACGCAACGATCTGTTGCGTGCGCAAGTCGGCACGGATAATACGATCACTCGCGAAATGCGCTTTTTCTGGGATACGGGGATGTATTATTACGATACGAAAGATTACAGGAAGGCGAAAGATTACCTTTATTATGCTTTGGCAAAACTGGAGAAGGTGCCTGCCGAAGTCCAGAGTCAGTTCTTAGACGCATCCTACCAGAAACTTGGGGAAGCCTTGGTTCGGGTGGGATATTCTGATGGTATCAAAATACTCAAGCGAATCGATCCCGGCCGTGCGACTGCGTATGACCGGATCTTGGCGGAAAGTGGGAAGCCATAATAATATATTCATTTTCGGGGAGTTTGTCAAGTTCGCAAAACATGGGTAGGCGAGGGCAAACGAAGCCCCTTGTCAGCTTCCCGTGTTCAGGTTCGCCGCTTCAACATTATTGTTCGCACTCTGCTGAAACCCTCCCAGTAGGATTGTCCGTCCCCAAGCGCCGTATCGCGGATCCCTGCTCAGCAAGATGACCTGATTGCGCTGTGAAAAACGCGCCAATAGCTCCCGCACACGGGTTAAATGTTCCACATCCAAGCGACCGAAGGGATCATCGAAAACGAGAGGCAATTCGGATATTTCCAATTTCTCGATCATTGCGAGCCGCAGAGCAAACATCACAAGGTCGTACAGACCGCCTGAGAGTTTTTCGACGGACAGTGTGCGTTGCGCCGCATTCACGATGCTCAGGCCGTTCGGCTCCCAAATAACCTCTTGAATCCTCCCTTCTGTCAGCGGTCTCAATAGGGCGGCCGCTGCATTCAGAATCTCACCGGGAAATCCCTCTGTGCATTCCGCAATCTCAGCGTCAATTCGTGCCATTACATGCTCAAGCTCTTCTCGCTCTCCTTGCATCTCAAGGAGTCTTTGACGGCACTGCTCCGCTTCTGCCGCCAGAGACTCCGGCGAAATCTCGATTGCGAATCCAGTTTCTTCGAGCGTTACCGGCAGTTCCCGCCGCATCTGCTCCATCTGCGCGATTTCTGACTCACGGCGACTTATCTCCGCTTCAAGGCTCTCCAAATCGGGCAATCGGTCGGTTTCCGCACCCGCTGCCTCCGCTTGAAGCGGATTCATTTCTGCTTTTAGGATTTGCTCTCGACAGCCCAATTCATCCAAAGTGGGATGCGCAGAAAGCTCATCCCGGACAGCACGCAGCTCGGTGCGCAGGTTCACCATCTGTTGCCACTGCTCCCATAGAGCGGATGGATTCCATTCTCCCAACTGGGTGGCATTCTCACTCAGCATTTCCTCAAATTGTGCCTCCAGTTCTACCCTCTCACGAAGGAGAGGTGCAACGACATTCGCTTCCAGTTCCGATTGAAGCTTCTGCTCTGCATGGGATAAGTTCTCGATTTCCCGGCAGTACTGCTCTTGCAGAGGATGCTCTTCGGCTTCACGGCCTTCGACCTCCGCCAACTCTGCGTCGAGCTGCGCCATCTCGAGGAATTTCTCGCCGTGAGGTTTGTACTCGGCGAGGCTCGTCAGGATTTGCTCGAGATCTTCCTCCAATTGTGCGCAGGCTTCGGCATGACGCACGAGATGCTCTGGAACCATGTTGCGCAGCTTTTTAGGGAGGGTAGCCGTCAAGGTGGCGATTTGCGTTTCCATCGCTTTTAGAGAGGGAAGCGCCGCCGCTTCGGCTTCGCAGGCGATCAAGTCATTCCGAATCGTCTGCAATTTCACCTTCTGATTTTCGTAGTTCTGGAGGGTTTTCAGAGCCGAGGCAAGGTCGGGGTAGTTCAGCAGTGGTTTCAGCTTCTGCTCCGATTCATCTTTTATGTCCAGGTTTCTTTTCCACTGATTTCTCAGCATGTCAAGTTCCGCCTTCAGTCTTTTTTCTATGCGAGGCGGAAAGGCAAGGCGCCGTCCAAAGAGAAGAAGAGAAATGCCACTGACCATCAGAGCCAAGAAAAGCCCCAACGCCCAATCGGCCATGGCGATTCCTACACCGAGGCCAAGAAGCGCGGTCAGAAATGCGAGGCCTCCAGCGGCAGTCAAATGCGGATGGCGGCGAAACTGGGCAAGTTGGAGCTGCATTCTCGTGATTTGACGCTCGGAGTCTTTCAATTCACTGCGAGCGCGAAATAGTCTGGGCAAAAGCTCGGCGGCCGCGACCGGCAGATTATCGAAGCCCGGAAACCCAAGCTCGCAGCTCTGAACTTGCATTCTCTCTCTTTCATACAACGCCAACCATTTCTCTTCGCAACTCTCTCGCTGCTGAGCGAGCTTCTGGCGAGTCGTGTGAAGGTCGAGAAGGCGCCGGCTGTTGTCCAGCAGCTCCCGACTCCGGATGCACGCGCCGCCAAGCGCCTCACTCAGAAGACGGAGCTTCAGGTCTCTTTTTTCCTCCAGCTCAAGGCGCGCTTGATGCAGAGACTTAAGCCGAGCCCGAGTCTGCAAGACCTGGGCACGGTTTTCCTCAGCAGACGAAAACTGATTCTGACGCTCGGCTTCACAGCACTTCCGCTTTTCGCGGATGGCTGCCAGCTCGGACTCTTTTCGTCCTCGTTCTTCGGCCACTTTCTCGATCTCAATGGAAAGCACTTGCTGTTTCTCATGCAATGCGACAAGTGCGGCCAAGCTCTCGCCGAAATCCTCAGGCAATCCCCGGAACAGGACATAGCTGTCTTCGAAGCGACCGAGGAGGTCCACATGTCGTTCACGTAATCTCTCGACTACCGCGCGCTCCTGAGCCACTTCAGCCAGCCAACTGATCAGAATCGTGAGCCGCTCAGCGAGATTCTTCCGGTACATGAGGCGGCTGCGCTGCTGCTGCTGCCTTCGAAGCTCTCCAGCATGCTCGCGGAGTTCTTCGTCGAGAGACTGGCGCTTGGCCTTGTTCTCTTCGATCTGCGACAATGCTCGCGCAAAACTCTTTAAACGCTCCTCGATTTGATCGAGTTCAGCCTTTCCATCTGCAAGCAGAATTGAAATCCGTTGCCGTTCTTCTTGCGCATGTTTGTGTGCCGCCTTCAAAGGTTGAAGAACGGCTTCCGCCAGATTCGTCAACAGCGTCTGGTTGAATTCGACTCCAATATGGCCATCCGCAACCAGGAAGGTTTGCGATAGAAGCGCATCATCCAGGGTGAACCACAAAGGCAATTCGCCATCGCTTCCGTCCTCGCCGCCTTCGTTCAGGCCTGGTGTTTTCAAATCCGCGTGGCCGTTCGCAAGGAGGGTTCTGACCTTTCTTGTCCTCCCTTGGAAGTCCGCCTCGATTGCAAGAATCCCGTGATTTGTCTCGATCTCCAGATGAGCCGTGTCGAATTCAGCATGCCAATTTGAGGCGAATTCGCCTTTCCAGGTCAGAAGACTTTGCAGTATTCGAACAAACAGAGTCTTGCCACTCGCATTTCCGCCCAAAATGATAACAAGGCCTGTATTTGGGAAATCAAGGAGATAGGATGACAATTCGTTCTGAGAAGGCAGGGTACTCAGCAGAAACTTGCGTAGTCTGGCCATTGAGAAGGTCCGTAAGACGCTACAACATATTTAATATAATATAAGAAGAAAGAATGAAAACAACAATAGTACGGTTCCAGACGCAACGACTTGGGCGAAAAGGCGTAGGTTGCGATTGGAGGAGTTTTTTACTAAATTGGTTCGACACAAATCTCATTTGCTGTTTCGGGGAGAAATCCAGGCAAGGAGGTCTTATGAACCCAAGGAATTGCTTCGCCTGTTTACTGGGACTTCTGTGCGTTTGGGAAATCGGCGCCGCTCAGGATTATTTGCGCCTCAAGAATGGACAGATCGCCCGCGGAGCCATCGTGCGAACGGACTCGGCAACCGTCTTCATGGCCGAATGGGAGGAACGGCACCTACCGCTGCCCCGTCTGCAGGTTTTCACCAAGAAAGAAATCGAGAGTATTTGGTTTCAACGCCCTCCACAGATTGAACAGAAGGCGATGTATCGCCCCCATGAGCGCGGGTATGAATTCGGCGGCGGGATCGCTTTCCAGAGCATGAAGGATGGAGATTTTTCGCGCCGGATGCTGCAACTCTCTCTGCTGGGGGGCTATACGATTTTCCCTACGGTCGGCATCGAGACGGAAGGTGATTTCACTTTGCCTCACGGAGAACGGGAGGATACGACTTGGCATGATTTGAAGAGCGGGTATCATGTGGCCGTCAATATTCTCGTGCACCCTGTTGCGTTGCGGGGCTTCATTCCTTTCGCTCTCATCGGAGGCGGAACAGCCCTTGCCATCCCCGCTGGCCACACGATTCTCACGACGAATAACGACCAACGAAACCTTTTGAATTTTGGAGTGGGACTCAAATTCGGACAAGGTGGAATCGGATGCCGAATGGAGTACCGATACTTATTCTATGAATGGACACCGGACGAAAGCGTTGACGAACGAAGAGCGGGAGGCCGGGAAGCTTTTTGTCACCTTGTCCGCGCAGGCCTTTTCTTTTATCGTTAGCTTGTTTAGTTCATATACGAAGGACACCATAACATGATGATAAGAACATGTATTGGAATGATTAGCTGCCTGGTGACCGTCGCTGTCGTTGCGGCTGCAGGCCCTTATGATGTACCCGGCAATGTTGATGTGAGGGATATACACAATGCTCCCTTGGCGCACTCACAGACTTGGGAAGAGCTCTCGTCGAATTTGCTGTGCGGATGGATTGGACTCTGGCACTCGGACTATGGCACACCTATGACAACTTTTGGCCCTCCTTTCGCTCTGGTGTCTCCTCAGGCCGACGATGCAACTCGCCAAACTCAGGCACATGATTTCCTGCTTCAGATGGCCACGCTCTTCAGGGAACCGACGCTGCATTTAGATCTCGTCAAGAGCGACTATGTGCTGGGAAAATGGAAAGGGCTTTTCCAAGAAGCGCGACGAGGAATACCCGTTCTTGGCAGCCGCGCCGATATGACGCTGAATCACCGGGGTGAGGTCATGCGCTGGGGGATGCGTACTTATTCCAGTTGGCCTGAACTCTCCATATCGCAACTCTCACTGGGCCAGGCAGCTGCAAGACTTCAAAATAAAATCGGGCAGCCTGAGTGGTTCGTGGATGAGGACAAATCCTTCGCCGCCTTCTTCCCCGACCATATTCTTCATGGGTTGCGCCCCGTCTGGGATGTGAAGCTCGCCGGCCAAGCGCCCCATGCCAAATGGGAAGGTATCGTGGATGCGACCACGGGCGAAATCCTGCTCGATTGGCCGGGGATTCAAAATGATGAAGTCTCGGGCACCATTGAAGGGCAATTCTGGTATCCTTACAATTCAAGCCCGGTGGATTCCGCGGCCTATACGATGGAAACAATCTTCATCAATAGCAATGAAATCACATCCGACATGGAGGGGCACTTCTCCCGCGAAATTACCGGGAATGCTTCGCTGGTTGCTTGGTTGCGTGGATCGTATGTTGATGTCCAAAATGACGACGCTCCTCCATCCCACCTTGACCTGGAACTCAGCCCTCCCTTCTCCCCTTTCGTCTGGACATGGACAACCGAGGACGCGACTCGAGAGGAGATGAATGCCTTCTACCACACTCGATTTATCCATAGCTGGTACAAAGTGATCGACCCGGGATTCACGAGCCTTGACTATGCGATGCCGGTGACTGTCAACTATGGAACAAACTATGAAAATGCCTTCTGGAACGGGTATGGGTGCTACTACGGAAGTGGAGGCGGGACCTACGAAAATTTTGTGATGTATTGCGATGTCGTTTATCACGAATACACACACGGAGTGACTCAGGAAATCTACTCCGGTGTTTGGCTCCCGTATGAGGGACAGCCCGGCGCGATGAACGAAGCGTGGTCGGACTATATCCCGTGCACCATCACGGATGAGCCGCTGATAGGCGAAGGTGGACTCATCGGCGGAAATCCTCTGCGCTATATGCGGAACCTCTACAACGACATGCACTTTCCGGAGAGCTGGCAGGGCGAGGTGCACCGCGATAGTCCCTTCATTTCGGGTTCCCTTTGGCGCATTCGCTTGGCATTGGGAGCGGACATTGCCGACTCACTGGCCCACTATTCCCGCTATGGACACGCGACAGACTTTTTGAGCTATCTGGTCGAAGTGCTCGAGGCAGATGACAATGACGGCGATCTCTCCAATGGCACGCCGCATGATGAAACGATTTACAGTTGTTTCGGTCACCATGGTATCGGTTCCGGTATAGATCCCAATCTCGTTTTGGCAAATGTCCGTTGGTATGAAACTGGCGAAGGAGGAAGTGCTGGTGATGGAGACGGCTGGCCGGAGCCGGGCGAGCGACTGGAGCTGACTTTCCAAGTTTTCAATGATGTCATCCTCTTCCCACCACCTGCGGAGAATGTATCTATCGCGATGCAATGGAATGATCCCGACCTGACCGTCACAGGAGGAGAACAGAATCTGGGAAATCTTGGGCCGGGACAGGCGGTCAGCGTCAATCCGATTCTCATTGACATCGCGCCCAACGCACAGGATCACTGGGCAAAGATGACCGTCACCATTTCTGCCGAAAACACAAGTCAAGTTTTTGAACAGGATGTCCAATTCAGCATAGGGCGGCCAAAGATTCTCCTTGTCAAGGATGATCCGACGAGTGATGTCGAATCGTTTGTTGTGAAAGCGATGCACAATATGAATGTCATCTTTGACCAGATTTCACTTGAGCAACATGAGGAGCTTCCGGACTCGATATTGCCGGAGCCCGGTCTTGTCTTGTGGCTCTCTGGAAATGCACGGGAGGGAATTCTGACCACAAATGATCAATACTTGCTCAGGGATTATTTGAGCCGTGGCAATCGGGTCATTCTTTCTGGACAGGACATTATTGATGAATTGGCTGGCAGCCCGTTCGCACAGAATACTCTCGAAATGGGAATCACTCAGGATAGTGTGCGGATGACTTCTGTTCGACCAACGGCGGGGAGTCCGCTTTCGCCCGAGGACTGGTTCCTCCTGGTCGGCTTGGCTGGAGCTTCCAACCAGGTCCGCTCATCCATTCTCACTCCGCTGGGGAATAACGCCACGATGTGCGGCTATGGGCGGTATGGAACTCAAGGAATTGCAGGTTTGGACTTCTATGGTGGGCAGGGAATCGTCTTTGGATTTGGCATCGAAGCGATTTCAGGTATGGACACCTCGGAGTCTTTGGGGGTTTTTCTAAGCGAGCTCTTCTATCGCTGGGCTCAAGATATTCTGCCAGCCGCGCCTCAGGAACCAAAAGCACCGCTGCCAACAGTAGTGACTCTCGGGCCAGCTTTTCCAAATCCCTTCAATGCGATTGTGCAATTGCCCTATCAGATTCCCGCGGGACATGAGGCTGATTTGATTGTCTTCGACATTCTCGGTCGAGAAGTGGAGCGCATCGCACTCCCACTTGGTCATGGCACCGCCGTTTGGAAAGCGGAAAGCGCCACCGGCCTCTATTTCGCTCAGATTCGCTGGGCAACAGGCTCCTCTCCTGTGATAAAACTCGTTTTGCTGAAATAAGAGAGAAACAAGAACACTGCCATTTGCATCGCCATCGGCTATCCTCACTGCCGGTGACTTTTTTGCTCAAGCTCGCACTCCATTGGCGCCCAAACGCACCCGCTTAAATGATTACCGCTTCTTGGTGCTTTTTCGCGACAAGTTGGACTTCACCGATTCGAAATTCCTCGACAGGTGTCTGGCGAAGTTCTTCGTCAATCAATTCCATCGGAAGGGGCTCTCCTTGTTTCTCCTCAACACGCACAAGCTCAATCACTTTCAGATACTTTGAAAAGAGCGATTCGTAGTTTCTAGCGAACAGACGATTAGTGTAGGCTATAGAATTGCCGGCCCAGAACTCCCAAGCCTCTTCGGAGAATCTAAGAAAATGATTATAGGGAAGTCGCCTGTCGAAGTACGCAAAATGGTCTTTTAGATCAATGATATGAGATACTAGGGCACCTGTTTTCAAAACGCGCATCATGTGCTGGAGAATCCTTTCAATATCCGCCGGTGCGATATGTTCAAAAACAGCGGTCGATAACCAGAAGTCAACAAGGTTACTCTCGATTTCGCGATAAGGTTTACTAACCGGTGCGATGTATCTAATATTACCTTTTTGGGTTATCTCACGGAGTGTCCTGCATCTCAAGAGATTCTCGCACCTGCTTTCAATCTCATTCCCGCTAACACCGGGCATCTTCAGCCTATCGATGTACTCTCCTATCGCGCGAATCCCCCTCACGGCATGTCGAAATGAGACATACCTCACAATATCCACGGTTATAACCTCACGCACACCCCAGAGATGGAGAAGTAGGGCGGTATTCAAGTCCCAGCCCGTACCGATTTCCAAAACCGTGATTTCATCTAATCGCTTACCCTTGTATATATCCCAAGCTTGAAGATGGCGCTTCAAATTTGGGACAATCTTTGTAAGCAGGTCGACTCTTGAATCATGGCCGGCGAACATCCTCGAAATTGCACTGTTTACATGAGCGCCCATAGGAAGCATACTCAAAAACTTCTGAAATAGGGCCTTCATCCACCAACGTTTCAGTTCCATTGTGTCAAGCCTCCCCCTGAGTGCAATGTTTCCAAGCAAGATACGCTCCCGCCAGAACAAACGAGCCCGCAATCACAACGAGGTCGAAATTTTTTCGAGAGCGCACACGCTCGAAGGCGCATTTCTCATTTTCAACTGTTTCTGCTCTGACTCCCGCAGAGGAAGCGAAAGCTGCCAAGTCCGAGGGTGAACGCGAGCGAGGATGCGACAGTCTTGCGAAGACAGCTTCGCTTATCCAGGGCAGCACATGGTTTAGACAAGAACGATAGTCCTTCTGTTCAAGCATGCCACAAATCAGCAGAATTTTCTTCCCATAGAATCTCGCCTTCAGATAATCGGCCAAAACGCGAAATGAAGCGGGATTATGCGCGACATCCAGAAGAATCGGCGGTGAGCCGGGTAACAACTCCTGGCGGCCCGGCAAGATGACTCGGCCAAGTCGACGCCGAACCTTCGCCTCTTCGAGATGTATTCCGAACTTCTCCAACAGAAGCGCCACACAAAGCGCAGTGGCGGCATTCTCCTGCTGGTGCGTGCCCCATGCGCGAAGATGCAATCGTTCAAATCGTCTCTCGCCCTTGTGCCAATAGTCCCAGAAGCCGTGGTCTGTCTCGCGCCAGTCAAAATCATTGCCCAGAATCATTGCGCGACTGTGGCGCTCCGACGCTATTCGGCAGAGCATTTTTTCTATGCTCGGCTTCTGCCTGCCAATGACAACAGGGCAGTGCAGCTTGATGATTCCGGCTTTGTTGCGCGCAATTTGAACAAGACTCTTTCCCAGAATCTCGGTGTGGTCGTAGTCTATCGGCGCTTGAACGCTGATCGTCGGGGTGAGGATATTTGTGCAGTCATAAGTGCCTCCCAATCCAACTTCCACTAAGGCGACCTCGCCCTTCAAGTGAAAGAGCGACCATAAATAGAGCAGAAAAGTCGTTTCAAAATAGGTCAAGGGGCTGCCCTGAGCTTGCGAGAGATCCAAGATTGGATACAGAGCATTGAAACCTTTGACCCACATCGTTTCACTCACGGACTTGCCGGAAACGCGGATACGCTCTCGAACGGAAATCAGATGAGGACTCATGAAACTGACGACACGCTTTTGTGGGGCCAGTAGAGCTTCAAGATAGAAAAGGATCGAACCCTTCCCTTTTGTTCCCGCGATATGAATGGTTATGGGGGGCGCTTTCCAAAGATCGGCCACTTTGATTGCTCGAATCAAGCGCTGAAAATCCGGCCTGCCGCGAGCGCGCGGCATCGGATGACCTCGCTCATAGTCTATGAGCTGATTCAGATACTCCTCGGTCTGGCGGAAGTTCGAGAACATCATTCACATTTCGTTAAGGCTTCAATGTCATAACATACTAAAACCGAGAGACTTCTACAAATCACAAAAAAACAAACCGAACACGCCTGGGTCTTTTGACCACGGGCTTTGTCCGGCTGTTTCGGATCGTCGCGGAGAGGCGATCCCTATCCAAAGGATGAGTTCGTTGTCAGTCCCGGAGAGGCATCCTGGGTCGTTTTACCTTCAATCGGTGGAGCGTTTATCCTTTGATCGAGAAGGACAAAATAGATTTCGAACCCAGCGACATAGCAACTTCAAGCGTGAAGTCACTCCCTCAGAACTTGTTCCTTCCCGCTTTATGAGCGAAGAGAAACCGAGAAAAGGGAGGTGACTTTGGTCTGTCATTTCCTCCGATTTGGGCTCGACGCGTCGCATGGATAACGCTCAGATTTTTTGTGCCCTGCGAAATTTTCCCTTGATTCTTTCGGGTAAAGATAGTATATTTAGTATGGGAACACCACTCTGAAATCGTTTAGACCTTTTGTGCATCGTGCAAATCTTCCGGTTGCAAAGTGCAAGGAGCGAGATATGGCAAATTTTGACGAAACGATGAGTAACAGCCGGATCTTCCTGACTTACAGCTTGGCGATGACCATGCTCGGCAAGTCCGCCCAAATTCTTGCCGAACGAGGAGCCGATCCGAAAGCCATGAGCTTTATCACGACGGGGATAGAGCTCTTGGCGAAGCAGTTGCGCGACTACGCCGATCAAAAAGATTTAGAGGAAAGTGCCGAGGCCGAACTGACTAAGCTTTGCAAACTCCTCGACATTCGCCGCGCCTGAGCGTCGGCGAAGGCTTCACACTCCGCCCCATCCGAAGAAATCCCACGCAAAAGCCGAGACAACCTCTCGGCTTTTGTTATAGCATGCTCAAGAGCGCTGCATCTTCCGCAGCTTTCTCTCCATCTGATGGAGCACCTTCTGAGCCACCTTGTTGGGGGTCGTGCGTCCATTCTCCCAGCGATTCACCGTGGCAAAAGTGACTCCGATTTCGTGAGCGAAGTTCTCCTGTGTCAGGTTGAGACTGAGGCGCAATTCGCGAATTCGGTCCGGATTGAAATCGCTCGGCACACTCAAACGCCGATGACCATAAGTCCGAGGAAATGATTCCGTCATGTTCTGATTCCCCTTGGAATTTGGATTAAGATGTATTTCTCGAATTTCTCACAACGCGACGATTGAACAGTGCGCCTGGCTCCCTTTTTCCCATTCGGAGCAGGCTTTCAAAATCCTCTATGCTTCGTGCTATAAAATAAGCAAGGGCTGTGCCACAGCAAATCGGTCGAGAGACAGGTGTCTCTCTCACGATTAAATACTTGATTTTTCCGATATTCAGGGTGAAGATGCTTTGGCGGATGGGGGAAAGCGATGGGAAAGAATTGCCTGCGAGAAAGAAAATCCAGGCTATGCGAGCCTGGAACAAATGCTTTGGCGACTAAGAGAAAGGACTTTATCGCAGCCGTTTGCGTTTGGTCAGGTATTGGAACAGAGCGGTATCGTACGGCACGGAGGTATCAAGCAGGTGGTAGTCAACAAGTTGCTCGCGGCAGCCGCGTTTCAATGTATCAATAAATTGCCGCAACAAAGAGCGATAGTCTCGGCGGATATGCCAAGGTTGAGTGGGCATCTCTTCCTCAGTTTCCAGATCAATGAATTTGGCATCACTTCTGAAAGCGAAACTGCGTTCCATGGGATCAAGAATGTGAAACGCGAGGACTTCGTGTCCATCATGCCGAAAGTGCCGCAGACCGGCCAGAATCTTCGCGGGGTCGTCCAAGAAATCGGATAGAACGATCACCAACCCGCGGCGCCGGATGCGTTCGGCAACAGCATGAAGATTTCTTCCGATGTCCGTCCTGCCCGACGGCTGAAGATTTTCAAGATGAGAAAGAATGACATTTAAGTAACTGCGGACAGAGCGTGGGGGAAGATAAGTGCGCAATTCTGTATCATAAAAAACCAAGCCAACCGCGTCGCGTTGCTGAATCATAAGGAATGCCAAGGCCGCCGCCAAAAAGCTTGCGTATTGGAGCTTCGTTACGGAAACCGTTCCGTAATCCATGGATTTCGACACATCGAGCAGAAGATAGGATTTTAGATTGGTCTCCTCTTCGAATTCCTTCAGATAGAAGCGATCCGTCTTGGCGAAAACTTTCCAGTCCACATGCTTCAGCGGATCACCGGGCATGTATGGGCGATGCTCGGCAAATTCGACGGAGAAGCCGTGATACGGCGATTGGTGAAGACCGGCGACAAATCCTTCCACGACCATGCGGGCGCGAAGCTGCATGTTCTTGAGCCGTGAAACGACATCCGGCTTTAGAAAATCACGCGGCGATGGCATACTTATGAATAGATTCCTATCGGATTGATTCAGAGATTGAAAAACAGGTTCCTCGATGATTCGGCCAGAACCATCTCATCATAGAAATTCGCCTACTTTGAATCCAGAAGCCGACTCACAATTTCCGGAGGTGTGATGCCGTCGGCTTCTGCGTTGAAATTTGTCACAAGACGATGGCGAAGAACCGGCAATGTAACCTGCCGAACATCTTCGATATCCGGCGTGGGGCGACCATCCAACGCCGCTCGCGTCTTTGCGCCAAGAATCAGATATTGCGACGCTCGTGGGCCGCAGCCCCAAGCCACATAGTCCTTGATGAACTTTGGAGCATCATCCGTCTTGGGTCGTGTCCGGCGAACAAGATGCACGGCATACTCGATGACATTGTCCGCCACCGGAATGCGCCGCGCCAAATCCTGAAGCTCCACAATCTGCTTGCCGCTGAGAACTTTTTCAACGGGCAGGAAATATCGGCTCGTCGTTGTCCGAACGATTTCGTTCTCTTCGCTTATTGACGGGTAGTCCACCCAGAGATTGAACATGAAACGATCAAGCTGAGCTTCAGGAAGTGGATAAGTTCCCTCTTGCTCGATAGGATTTTGAGTCGCCAGCACGAAGAATGGTTCATCCAGTTTATAGGTCGTCCCCGCTGCGGAAACCTCATGCTCCTGCATGGCCTGCAGAAGTGCCGCCTGAGTCTTGGGGGGAGTTCGATTCACTTCATCAGCGAGAACAATATTGGCGAAAATGGGGCCCATGATGAACTTGAAAGTGCGTCTCCCCGTTGCCCGGTCTTCTTCCGCGATTTCGGTTCCTGTGATATCCGAAGGCATAAGATCTGGAGTAAATTGAATTCGACTGAACTTGAGGTCGAGGGCTTTCGCCAGTGTGGAAACAAGAAGTGTTTTCGCCAGCCCCGGCACACCCACCAAAAGGCAGTGACCTCGCGCCAAAAGCGAAATCAGCAACTCATCTATGACTTTTTCTTGCCCAACGATGACCTTGCCGATTTCCTTTCTCAAGATCTTGTGGGCTTCTCTTAAGGAATGAAGAATTTCCGAATCGGACAAAGAAGGGTTCGTCATTAGCTCTCCCAGAAGGCGTGCTTGATTTTCGCGGAATCGCTCGGTATATTGCTCAATGCATACGACGCAAAGAAAATGGTCAATCTTAGAGATTTAACGCAGCAGGAACTGGAAAGTTTCCTGGCCTCTTTAGGGTACCCCGCCTATCGAGGGAGGCAACTATATCGCTGGATTTTTGCCCGACGGGTCTCGAATTTCGACGAGATGACAGACCTGCCGCAAGACTTGCGAATGCAACTGTCTCACGCCGCAATGATCGAAATACCACGCATTGCCGATTTGTCACCGGAGGCGCCGGATGGAACGCGAAAATACCTCTTTGAATTGCGCGATGGCCGTTATATCGAAACCGTCTTCTTGCCGAGTTCCACCGGCCAGACAGTTTGCATTTCGACACAAGTCGGGTGCTCGCTGAACTGCGTGTTTTGCGCCACCGGTCGAATGGGCTTCTACCGCAATCTCACGACCGCAGAAATTGTCAATCAGGTTGTCGAAATCGAAAGGGAAGAGAAAACCCGAATCAGCCATGTGGTATTCATGGGTATGGGCGAGCCTTTGTGCAATTTTGATGCGGTAATGAAAGCTGCACATCTTTTTGCTGATCCTGCAGGCATGGGTCTCTCCGCGCGTCACATCACGATCTCAACGATTGGCATCGTCCCCGCGATTGAAAGAATCATCCATGAGCGAATGCCAGCGAAACTTGCTGTTTCCCTCCATGCCACCAATGATGAGCAGCGGTCTCAAATCATTCCCGTGAACAAGACATATCCGTTGAGCCTCCTGATGAAAACCCTGCGCGCGTACGCCCATGTAACGCGCTATCCGATCACTTTTGAGTACATTCTTATCAAAGACCTGAATGACCGACCGGAAGACGCCGCCGCGCTGCCTCACTTGCTGCGAAACATTCCTGCTAAGCTCAATCTCATTCGCCTTCACCCCACTGATTGCAGTTTTAAACCGTCTCCAGAAGAACGCGTCGAGGCTTTTCTCAAAGAGCTACGAACGGCCAAACTCGATGCGACTCTGCGTGTTAGTCGCGGTTTGGAGTGTCAGGCGGCCTGTGGCCAGCTTGCTCCTCAAGAGCCGCGTCGAAACTCCCCTGCGTCCGATTCAGTCCCGACGGATATGGCGAATCTCTCGGATGACATCTAAGAGAAGCGCACGCGCCAACGCATAAGCGGATTTCCTGCGCGTCACGGCATCATCCAGCAAACTCTTTCGCTTCGCCGTCCAAAAGGCTTGAAGGATTTCATCCTCCACCACGCGCTGATACTTTCTCCGTCCGCGTTCAAGGCGGCGCTCATTCCAAAGGCCTTCTTGCTGCAGGTAATTAATGTGCTGCTTCAAAGCCTCAGCCAGTTCGGGGATTCCCGTTCCCGTCGCCGCAACAGTAGAGAGAATAGGCGGCATCCATCCAGACCACTTTTTGAATTTCATCACGGCCTGCAATTCGACCGCGAAGCGATTGGCACCCTCTCGATCTGATTTGTTGATGACGAAAAGGTCGCCAATCTCCATGAGACCCGCTTTCATCGCTTGAATCGCGTCCCCTGATTCCGGAACAAGAACGACCGCCGTCGTATCCGCATATTGAACGATATCGAGTTCTGATTGCCCCACACCGACGGTTTCAAAAACAATCAGATCGAAACCAAAGGCGTCCAGGATATCTGCCATTTCCCCTGCGGCACGCGCAAGGCCTCCCACGCTGCCCCGAGTTGCCAAAGACCGAACGAAAACACGCGAGTCCATGCTGATGCTGCCCATGCGCACTCTGTCGCCGAGCAACGCACCACCTGAAAAAGGACTGGTCGGATCCACGGCCAGGATACCCACCTTGTGATTCTCCGCGAGCCAATGCTGCGCAAGCTTTGCGATCAGCGTGGATTTTCCTGCGCCGGGCGGCCCGGTAATTCCAATGCGAATCGCGCGCCCAATGCAATCGCCAAGCTCGGAGAGCAAAGCAAACGCTTCAGGGGAACGACTTTCTGTGAGAGTTAGTGCCCGCGCGAGAGCAACTCGTGACCCGCTCTTAAAATTGGTCAGTAATGTATTTTCATTCACAGGCATTATTGGGACAATGAATTGCCGGCAACCATTCGGCCATCAAAGATCTCTGGAACAGAACCTGGGGTTGAATTGCTTCGCATTGTTTCATTCCAGATCATATCCGCCGCTGAAATCAGTTTCGAGAAGAGGTCCTGCTCATGGTCTATCGAGAAATCGAAATGGTTTCTGCTATCTGCATGACCGTACTCCGCTTGTGCCCCCCCTCGAAATAAGCCGATCGAAGGGATACCGAGAGCGACAGCGAAATGGCGTGGCCCGGAATCTGCGGACAGAAACCAGTCGAGTGTTTTCAGGCAAGCTCCAAGTTCCCAGATGGGACCGCTGAACCTATGATGCCGAAAGCATGAGCCTATTCTTACAGTTTCCGCTGGGCCGGAAAGAAGCACGGGAGAAAAACGGCGAGGAGTTTCGTCATCGAAAGTGCGATAGAGCTTGAGGAATTCGTCCAGCGGCCAACACTTGTCGCGACGCCCGCCAATCCATAAACCACACAGATGTTCTTCGTCGCTCGCTCCCAGAGCCTGTCGAAATTGCCTGGCCATCGTTTCATAAAAGGCAGGCAACGCAAGGCGCGGAGATGAAACTTCTACCGCAATACCCAAAGGTTGGATCAAAAGAAGCTGTTCTTCAATGTAGGAATGCGGACTGGGAGCGGGAATTGTCAGGTTGAGAAAGCGCTCACTTCCGTGTCGCGCAAAGCCCAAGCGCCAGCGTGCTCTTGAAGCGGCCACCAGAAGGAGATTCGTCACTGAGATCGTACGCGGATGCGCTGAATCAATCGCCAAATCCCACTGATGAGTCCGAAGGCCGCGCAACCATTCAAAAAGAAGCAGAGGATTTTTGGCTAACTTGAACTGCGGAAAGACGATCACTTCGTCTATGAGAACGCCGGGCACATACAAGTCGGCAAATGCTTCTCCTACCATGAGAGTCAACCGAGCTTGAGGGAAATGCTGGCGCAACGCTCGCAGCAGGGGCTCAATCAGAATCAGATTCCCCAGCCGATTGTCTTGCCGGACAACAAGGATGCGCCGGCATTCCCCTCCGTCAAAGGCTGACATAGGTGATGGCTGAACGAAGAAGCGTGCGAAAAAAAGGAGCAATTTCTTGCCCAAATTTTCCGCGCTCTTTCCCAATCGCTCATGAACCCCCATCCACAATCCTTGATTTCGTTTTCAACGGCTCATGCATCCTTGTGATGTTCGTCGGGCTGTTTCTGCTTGGGCTCAGCCATTCTCTCCTTCTCCGCGGTTGGCCGTTCTTCAAGAAAGCGGCGCACCTCGGGCAAAAGATAAATCGAATCCGTCTCGCTTCCTGCCAAGACTTGTGAAAAGATCTCGATTTTCTCTTCCGCACTTAGACGGCGATTGATGATAATCATTCGTTCCCCTGAGAGCAGGCAGGACCCTCCGTGGAAGTTCCCCTTTTCCTGGCGAATCTTCCATCCCAAGCGGAGCACGGCGCTTTCAAGTTCGGAGCAAAGTCTCTCGGCTCGCATTTCTTTCAACCTTCGACCCGGTTTCGCTTTGGCTTTGCCAGCCCATTTCGAGAAAAGTAACAGGTAATCAAAATGCTACGAATGATTTGCATTGTGTCGCCGCTCGAGTTCCTCGACAATCTCGCGGACTTCCTGAGATCTCTCCCGTGGACAGATGAGCACCGCATCCTCGGTTTCGACAACGACCAAATCCCGGACGCCCAGAAGAGCATAGAATTTGTCGTGCGCATCAACGAGATTATTCTCCGAGTGAATCGCGAGATGATTGCCGCGCAACGCATTTCCCTTCTCGTCCTTTGGAGAAAGACGCCACACTTCTTCCCAGCTTCCCACATCACTCCAGCCGAAATCCCCTTTGACGACACAGACATTCCGTGCTTTCTCCATGACTCCATAGTCAATGGAGATGGCCTTTAGAGATCGGTAGACCCGTTGAACGACTTCACTCGATTTCGGCTTGGTCCAAGAAGCAGCGATTTCCATTAGGCCGCTGTGAAGATCCGGCAGGAACTCAGCGATTTGCTCCAAAATTGCGGGAACTCGCCAAATGAACATTCCACTGTTCCACAGGAAATCACCGCTATCGAGGAAGAGCTGGGCCGTGGGTAGGTTTGGCTTCTCGGCGAAGGTTTTCACTCGGAACACATTGGAGGCAATTGGATGTGCGGTCGAGTCAATCTGGATATATCCATAGCCTGTTTCCGGCCGCGTTGGATGGATGCCGACCGTAGCCAGCATCTCGCGCGCGCAGACGACTTCGGCCGCCGCATGAATGGCTGTCTCGAACGCATCAAGATCGGGAATCCGATGGTCGGCGGGAAGTACGACCATTGTCGCATCGGGATCGTGCTGGGCAAGGTGAATCGCGGACAGCCCAATGGCCGGTGCGGTGTTTTTCCCCTGCGGTTCAAGGATGAATCTATCGTCTGCAAAATCAGGCAGAACTCTCTGAATAGCCTCTTTCAGCGATGAATTGGTTACGATCCAGATGCGCTCGAGCGAAGTCAAGCGTTGAGCGCGCCGCACCGTGTCCTCTATGAGTGTCCCTTCCCCAAAGAAATCCAGAAGCTGTTTCGGTGCACTTCGGCGGCTCCGCGGCCAAAAGCGTGCCCCGACACCACCCGCCATGATGACAACATGAAGCATAATCGAATCTCTATTTCAAGACAGGAGAACTCAACTGTATTCCTCCGCGATCCCATCGAGGTCGCACGATGAAGGTATCTGGAGGCGCCCAAAACAGCTCCGAATAACACCAGGGATTCACACTCCCGCCGGAGAAATCCCCGGATCCATCACCGTCGCGAAGGATTTCAAGCCAATAGGACCCGGCAGGGAGACCATCAAGAAGAAACTTCCCGGGCAACACACCCATCGCATATCTCATGACTTGCCGTGAATGGACTGACCACGCAGAAATAACATGGGGACCGCCCTGCGGATCATCTAAGATGCCGGAAAGCGAGCCGAGGCTATCATCCGGCAAAATTTGAAAAGCAAAATTCACAACCGTATCTCCCAGAAGATTTCCCGAGAGATCTGCGAAAGCCGCCGCATTGAAGGTGAGAGTATAGTCTCCGCCCCTCTCCAGGATTTCCAACGGTGTTAAGGAAAGATGGGCGGCATGGAACCAATGTGGCTGCAGCAATAGAGTATCCGGAGGCCGAGCACCATACAATGAAAATTGAGCAATCGAATCCGTCAAGAGAATCGCTTCCGAGAAATAGAATTCAACTGCCGCGGGTGCATCCGCCAATCGAGCTCTGGATGGAGGGAACTGTTTCACAATCTTGGGCCGTGTCGTGTCGCCGATGCTGCGCACAGTCACGCTATCAAGAAATGTCGTCTGCGAATCCGCCGCTCCCACTGTTGTCATTAGTTTCCATTTGCCCTTCTCCAGTGGTCGGACGCAGAAGAGCTTCCAAGATATCGAATCCTCAGGATTTTCATAGCCGAATACGGATACCGTGTCACCAGAGGAATCCTCAAGATAGAAACTCACCGGAGCCTGAATCTGCCGCGAAAACTTCACATCGAGCTGCCTGTCGTCCCTGGATGTCACTCCTCGAATTTGCAGCGCACTGGTATCGCAAAGGCTCAACCGAAAGCTCAAGTAAGGCAGCGATTCCTCAATGACCACCGCATCATAGGGCGGGATTCCAATCGGGTCAAGAGATGGATTCCAACATCCATCCAATCCTATGTCCAATACGGCGAAGACTCGGTAAGTGTCGGGACGCATGTGCGAGAATTGAAAGAGTCCGGAGGCGTCCGGTTGAGTGCGGTAAGCGGGAACATCAGCCTGCGGATTCGGAATCACGGAATCGGCAAGCTCGTAGGCCCACAGGCTGACACTCTGAGGCTTTTCTTCGTTCGCCACGCGACCCCAGAGGCGGCCTTGATCAATGTGGTCACCTGTCGAAAACGCCAGAGTGAATGGTCGCTCTATCGGATTTCCTCGAATATCCCGGGCCACCGAGCCGACAACGATGACATAGGTTTGTTCCGCGTCCAGTGAGTCCAGGTAGCGAATCCGCAGCTCGTTTCCTCGCCAAGAGAATCGAAAGCGATCCCGCAGATCAGGAGAAAAGAAGAGAGCATTTTCAACGGACCGACGATCCACGGCCTCATCAAAGCGAATTCTTGCTTCCATCTTCCGGGGAACGCGGACAGCATCGGCTGCGGGAAATGTTGTCAACACCCCGGGCCCATGTTCATCTTCAGGGCCCCCCGGAGGCTGTCCCATTTTGGCACACGAAAGGATGAGAATGGCAAGAACAAGGGCCATCCTCAGACGGCCATCTACCTCCCGCACCGTACCGTCGCTCTGCCGATGGAATAATAGGTGAATCCCAAGTCTCGCATGCGTTCGGGTTCGTAAAGGTTGCGGCCGTCGAAAATGATCGGCTCCTTGAGGCGCTGCTTCACTTGTTCAAAATCCGGCTCGCGAAACTCGGCCCACTCGGTGAGAATCAGAAGGGCATCGGCGCCGGCAAGAGCCTCGTAATCATCGTCAAAATAGGTAATGTGATTCCCAAGAATTTTCCGCGCTTCCTCCAACGCCTTGGGATCATAAGCCTGTATTTTTGCTCCACGGGCAGACAAGCTCTCGATCGTGTAGATAGAAGCCGCTTCGCGCATGTCGTCAGTACGAGCCTTAAAGGCCAAACCCCAAATCGCGAAGATTTTCCCCTTGAGATCCTTTCCATAATGCTGGAGCACTTTTTCCACAATCTTCAGGCGTTGGACAGTATTCGCCTCCTCCACAGCCTCCAGGATTTTCAGGGGTGCCTTGTAGTCTTGTGCTGTCTTGATTATCGCTTTGACATCCTTTGGGAAGCATGAGCCGCCGTAGCCCACCCCGGGAAAAAGAAAATGCTCCCCGATGCGCTTGTCCGAACCGATTCCGAGTCGAATCGAAGTGATGTCGGCACCCACCAATTCACACAAATTCGCCATTTCATTCATGAAAGTGATCTTGGTGGCCAGAAAACCATTGGCCGCATATTTCGTCACTTCCGCCGAGCGAATGTCCATCACCAAAATCGGATGACCCGTGCGAACAAACGGAGCATAGAGTTCGCGCATGAGTTTCTCAGCGCGCTCACTCGCCACACCGACGATAATGCGGTCGGGCTTCAGAAAATCATTGATCGCATCGCCCTCTTTCAAGAACTCGGGATTCGACACCACATCGAATTCTTCCTTCGCAATCTCGCCAATCCGCTGCCGCACCGCATCAGCCGTTCCCACGGGCACAGTGGATTTGTTGACAACGATTTTGTAGCTACTCAGATTCGCCGCTACGCTGTCAGCCACGGCAAAAACGGCCGTCAGGTCGGCAGATCCATCCGGCTGAGTCGGCGTTCCAACCGCGATCATGACGATTTGCGCCTCGCGCACGGCCCCGCCCATATCCGTCGTGAAATGAAGCCTCTTTTTCTTCCGATTCCTAACAACGATTTCCTCCAACCCCGGTTCATAAATCGGGATAATACCATCTTGCAGTTGGCGAATCTTCTGGGCATCAATATCGGCACAAGTGACGCTGTGACCTGTTTCAGCCAGGCAGGCTCCGGTCACCAGACCGACATACCCCGTCCCAATGATGGCAAGCTTCATGGACAGTTCCTACGCTTCTGAATTCTTTCAGATGTGACAAGTTATGAAACTTCTTGACCGGCGATCTTTTGCCGAAGAAATCCGCTGATAAGATGGTCAAGAATCATGTGCAAATCCTCGACCGGACCGTATTCACGGCAAGTGACCGTAATTTGGCGGTCAACCAGATCAGCGAGCTTTCCTCCCCCGAAGCCGATGAGGCCGACAGTCGTGCAGCCCATTTCATGCGCGGCTTTCGCTGCCGCCAGAACATTCGGGGAATTCCCCGACGCCGTGATCAAAATAACGACATCGCCCGGCTGGGCCCAGGACCGAATGGGCTCGGCGAAAACAGTTTCGTATCCGCAGTCATTGGCATACGCTGTCAGAAGCGCTTGATGATCGCCAATAGACAGGACCCGAAATCGCGGTTTTCCCTCCGCGACCGTGCCCTTACCGAGGTCACAAGCCCAATGAGATGCTGTCGCTGCCGAGCCGCCATTCCCGCAAAGGAAGACCGTCCTTCCTCTTTGATAAGCCTCCTCCAAGACCTGAACCACCTCGCCAACTTCATCCGCCGAGACTTCATCCATTATCTTTCGTACCTTGTCGAAGTAGGCGGAAACATATCCACTCATCGAGACCTCACACCTATTTCAAGGAGTAGCGTTTCAAATTGAAAATAACCTTGCTGCCATCGCGTTCAAGCAGGAATGGCAGTTCATAATAATTGGAGAGAGCGGCGCGTACGGCGTCTTGCTTCTCGAAAGGCACATAGAGCAGAAGGAATCCCCCGCCTCCGGCTCCGGTGATTTTTCCTCCCAACGCACCAGCCCTGAGGGCGCGTTCGTAAGTTTCGTCAATTTCGTTATCGCTGATTCGCTGCGCCATCTGCTTTTTTAGCAGCCATCCTTCATGCAATGCAAAACCGACTTCGTCGAACTTCGCTTCCAAAAGAGCCTGCTCAATCCGCTCAACGATCGGCAACATCGCTTCAAGAACCGCCCGTCGAGATTTCGTCTGCGCTCGTTGCTCGTGCAGAATCTCGGAAGATTTGCGTGTGCGATGCGTATAGAAAAGCATGAGATTCTGGTTGAATCGCCTCAAAACCGCCTCCGAAATGGGAAGTCGGCGAATCCCAACACGACCATCTCGTTCGAAAGTAAGCCGCCGCATGGAACCATACGCGGCGATATATTGATCCTGTTTTCCAATGGGCTTGCCACAGAGTTCGATTTCGATCTTGCACGCTTCGGAAGCCAAGCGTTCCGCGGTCACTTGCTCTCCTTGAAACATGTAGCAAGCATTCAGGAGACCGACGGTCAATGTCGAAGAAGAGCCCAAGCCGGAACCCTCGGAAGGAATATCCGCCAGGGTCGAGATCTCGACCCCTTTCTCAATACCCGTCATCGTCATCGCTTCACGAATGAGCTCATGCTTAATCTCTGCGACGGTATCCACGGTTTCATTGCGCGAATAATTGAGGACGATGCGCTCGTCAAATCGTTCCTTAATGATGACGAAAATGTACTTGTCAATGCTACAACTGATGACCTCGCCGGGGCCATCTTGATAAAACTCCCGCAGGTCCATGCCACCCCCAACAAGACTAATTCGAAGAGGTGTTTGCGTAATGACCATCGTTAGTGCCTGAATTTCGACTTTCTTTGCCGAGATTTGATGTCAATGAATCTGCATGTTTCGTATCTGCCGCGCAATTTTGTGCAAGTGCTGAGACGCGTCCAGTCTCGCCAATCGGATGCTCTCAGACTGCTTGCCCAACAAGGCGAGCCTTGTGCCACTCAATCGTGTGGGAAAGTCCCTCTTCAAACGAAACCTTCGCCGTCCATCCGAGTACTTTCTCAGCGCGCGATGGGTCAAGATAGACTTTGTAGATTTCGCCGGGGCGAGCTGGAGCATAACGCGGAGGACTCTGAAAATTCAGCAGCTTTGCCAAAGCCGCAAAGATCTGATTGACCGAGGTTCCTGTACCTGAACCAATGTTCACGATCTCCCCATTTCCTCGCGTTATCGCCAGGACATTCGCTGCAGCAATATCGCCCACATAAACATAGTCTCGAAGTTGTTCGCCATCCCCATAGATCGTGGGAACCGTGTTGTCCAGCATTTGGTCAATGAAGATCGCGTTTACGCCAGCCTCGCCCTTGGGATTTTGCCGTGGACCGTAAACATTCGGATACCGCAGCACGACATAATTGAGACCCTCGAGGAATCTGTAGAGGTAAAGATAGTGTTCCACCGTATGTTTTGAAATTCCGTACGCGCATTCGGGATTGACCGGATGATCTTCACGCACCGGCAGTGAGGCGGGTTCGCCATAGACGGCTCCGCCCGTCGAAATGTAGATGAATTTCTTGACCTTGATGCGCACGGAACTCAAAATGAGGCGCAGGCTCCCGAGGATATTGGTACGCGCGTCGAACTCGGGATCAACCAGCGACACGCGAACATCCATTTGTGCCGCGTGGTGATTCACGATTTCGGGCCGAAATTCCTGAAAAGCACGGGTGACAGCGTCTGAATCAAGAATGTCCATCTCATAGTAAACGGCTTTCTTCGGAATATTATGGCGAAATCCCGTAGAGAGATTGTCCAGAACCGCCACTTCATGCCCGAGGCTGAGATATGCATCCGCCACATGAGAGGCGATGAAGCCTGCGCCGCCGATCAGGAGAATTCTCATACAACCTCCTTTTTGCAGGCCGTGCGAACAACATTCAACGATTGCATTCTCTCCTGAGCGTACTCGAGGATGTCCTCGATATCGGTTTGTTCCTCAAGATATGCTCGATAGGCCCGCACACTTTCCTGCGGCGTGAATTGCGGTTCCCAACCCAAAGAGCGAAGCTTTGAAATATCCGACACGCTGTGCCTCGTATCTCCGAAGCGGAATAGGCCGGGGATTTGCGGATGAAGATGTTCCTTCTCAAAGACACGCGCCACGATGGCACAAAATTCCTTGACTGTGAAGGACTTTCCCCCACCGACATTGTACATTTCACCGTTTGCTCGCGGATTATCCAAGACCAGAAGATTGGCGCGCACAACATCTTTGATACTCACATAGTCGCGCATCTGGGCACCGTCTTCGTAGATGAGCGGAGCTCGATTGAAGAAGTAGGCCAGGCTGAATATTCGGCATGCACCCGAATAGTGGTTATAGAAAGACTGTCGCGGCCCCTGCACGATGGAGTATCGCAGAGCCACCGACGGAATGCCATATCGGCGACCCAAATTCAGTGCGATCATCTCCTGAGAGTATTTCGACATCGCATATTGATTCTGAGGATTCGCTACAGTCTCCGGAGTTGACTGCCACTGTAGAATTTCACCACTTTGGGAATCGCGAAGTTCCCATTGCCCTGCCTCCAATTGCTTGAGAGCCCTGATCGGGGGAAGAATCTCATGACCGGCAGCATTCCGATAGAGACCTTCGCCAGCCACCGCTTGCGATGATGCAACGATGACTTTCTCGATCGGAAGCTTCTTCTCCACAATCAGCTCATAGAGCAGCGCGGTTCCCACGGAATTCACATGGAAGAATTTGCTGAAGTCAGGCAAATAGTCCTGATAGGCAGCGAAATAATAGACAATCTGAACATCTGAGAGGGCTTTCAGGAAATCGTCTCTCTTGCGTACATCCCCCTCAATAAACCGAGCCGCCTTGGGGATGTAGTTCGGTTTGCCCTTCAGATGCACAGGTTTTTCGAGGCTGTCAAGAATCGTAACCTCGTATCCTCTCTCCAGAAGTGCATCCACAGTATGCGAGCCGATGAAGCCCGCGCCCCCTGTCACCAGAACTCTCACGAATTCTACCTCATTTCTGTATTCCGAGGGCTCTAATGAGCGCCTCTTCCCATGAGAACAACGGGGATCGTCTTCAGCAGGATTTTGAAATCAAGCCAAAGGGACCACTTATCAATATACTGCAAATCCAAACGCACCCATTCATCGAAGTTCTGTATATCGGACCGCCCGGATATTTGCCAAAGGCAAGTCAAACCCGGTTTGACCGAGAGTTTGCGACGATGCCAACTCTCGAATTTGTCGAGTTCCGATACCAGCGGAGGCCTTGGCCCCACGACGGACATATCTCCCTTCAGCACACTCCATAGTTGCGGCAACTCATCAAGGCTGAATTTGCGAAGAATCCTCCCAATCGGCGTGACTCTCGGGTCGTTCTTCATCTTGAAAACGACCTTCTGCATCTCATTTTTGTCCAGCAAAAGTTCCTTCATCCGGTCCGCACCGACAATCATCGTTCGGAACTTGAAGCCTGTGAATCTTTTCTTGTTGATTCCGACGACCTGCCAACGATAGAAGATCGGACCTTTCGAAGTCAACTTGATCACCGCGGCGATGGTCATGAAGAGAGGGGAAAATAGAATCAACAATGTCGCGGAGAACGCGATATCAAAGAGGCGTTTCAGAAGAAGTTCCCACTCCTTCAGAGGAGTCGTCGAGTAGATCAGAACGGGGATACCGTGAATCACATCACTTTCAACGCGCGAAATCAGCCCGCTGAAGAAGTCGGACATAATCAGTGTGCGCACTCCCTCTTGTTCACACAGGGCGAACATGTCCACGCACTCTTCCAGCTGGCGTGTGGGAACGGCGAAGACGACCTCATCAATGGCATAGCGGTGCAGGATGGCCGGCATGTCCGGCGGCGCTCCAAGTACTGCAGCTCCATAGTACTGCTCGCCGATTTTCTTTGGGTCGTTTTCAATAAATCCGATGACTCCAACCGCCCAATCCGAATGCTGGCGCATCGCGTTGATATAGCGCCCGGCTTTTTCTCCCGCACCCACAATCAGGATCGTACGCTGAAGGGTCCTCGCACCTCTGAGGTAATGTCGCAGAAAGAAAAAGAAGACCTTCCCCGTGAGCAGCAATAGTATATTCAAAGTGACAAAGAGAGCAAGGATGCTGCGAGGTGGGAGAGTGATGCGCAAAAGATAAGCGACGGTAAACAGTGCCAATATGCCGAAGAAGACGGTCCGAAGGACACTCTTGAAATCGAAGAAAAGCGAAGGGCTACGCTGGGGAGAGTAGGCATCTTGCAGGTCGAAGAAGAGCCACCAAATCACGACAATCACAAGAAGCGAGCTCAAATAGTCGCGGACATCGAGCGCCTGCCCGAACAGGAACCATGTTCTTATCTGCGCACGCAGGCCAAACGAAATCGAGAACGACACCGCCGTGAGAAACACATCCAAGGCCTGCGAGAGTAGCCCCATCCATCGCGATTGTATCGAAATCCCTGCCATGCGCGTTAACCTGTTAAACACGGGCCCGGCCGAAGAAGTCTCTTATCCGAGCAATGACCTCACTTTGTTTGTCTTCTGTCAGCTCCGCGTAGATTGGAAGTGCCAGAGATCTCCGTGCGCATTGTTCCGCAATGGGAAAATCCCCCGGCGCATAGCCCAAATCTCGAAAGCACTCCTGCAGATGCAGCGGAATCGGGTAGTAGATATCGCAGCCGATGTCATGACTTTGGAGGTGCTGCTTGAGACGATCGCGGTCTTCCAATTGCACAACAAATTGATGATAGGTGTGATAGAATCCCGGTCGTTGCACAGGCAGAACCAATGGGAGCCCGGACAGTCCTTCCCGATAGCGTGCAGCCACAAGTCGCCGCCCCTCGTTCCATGCGTCAAGATGCGGCAGTTTCACCAGGAGCACGGCCGCCTGCAATTCGTCGAGTCGTCCATTAATGCCGACGCGAAGGTGCACATATTTGTCGCGACCGCCATGCACGCGGAGAACGCGCAAACTGGATGCCAATTCGGCATCGCTCGTTGTGACCATACCTCCGTCACCGATGCCACCCAAGTTCTTTGTAGGGTAGAACGAAAAACAGGCCATCGAGCCGATCTGTCCGGCTCGAAATCCAGCTCCTTGAGAACCAATCGCCTGAGCGGCGTCTTCGATCAAGAGTGCCCGCTTCTCTTTGGCCACAGCCTGAAACTCTTGGCCGTCAACAAGATGCCCAAAGAGATGGACAGGCATGATAACGCGCGTATTCTGGGTGCAAACGGCGGCTGTTTTCTTTGGATCGAGATTGAATGTTTCCTGTTCAATATCCGCCAAAATAGGAGTTGCGCCCAAGCGGACAATTGAACTGACGGTCGAGAAAAAAGAATAAGGCGTCGTCACGACCTCATCTCCGGGCCCGACACCTGCCGCCATGAGAGCCAATAGAATGGCATCCGAGCCCGACGATACGCCGATACCGTGATGAACTCCGCAGAGCCTCGCTATCCGCTCCTCCAGCAGTTTGACCCGCGGCCCCAGAATAAAATACTGATCCTCGAATACCTCGTGAACCGCCGCCAGAACCTCGTCTCGAATGGTAGCATACTGGGCTTTCAGGTCAATCATGGGAACTTTCACTGGTCGCTCTCCAAGAAATATTTCACCGTTTTCTCAAGACCGCGACGGAAGTCGTGTTTCACCTCGTAACCCATCGCGGACATGATCTTCCCGATACCTGCTTGCGAATGACGCACATCCCCGGGGCGCGGTGTTTCGAATCTCGGCTCGATATTCACTCCCATAATTTCCTGAAGGCATCCGATGAGTTCGAGCAGCGAAAAACGATCCCCACAAGCCACGTTGAAGGCCTCTCCCGCCACACCCGAAACCTGGCAAGCGAGCAGATTCGCCTCGACGACATTCGAGACAAAGGTGAAATCCCGAGAATGGTGGCCGTCTCCGTAGATGATTGGCGGTTCTTTGTGCCTCAGCGCTGTAATGAATCGGGGAATCACAGCGGAATATTGCGAAGTCGGATCTTGGCGCGGTCCAAAAATGTTGAAGTAGCGCAAAGCGATCGTCTCCAGACCATATAGCTTCGCAAAAACCTGGCAATATTTTTCGCCTGTCAGCTTGGAGACTGCGTAGGGCGAAAGTGGATTGAGCGTCATCTCTTCCACTTTGGGAAGGGTGGGATTATCTCCATAGACAGAGGAAGAGGAAGCATAAACAAATCGCTTCACTTTCGTCTCGGCAGCGGCGACGAGAAGATTCAATGTTCCGTCCACATTGACCTGATTCGAAGTGATTGGGTCGCGCACAGAGCGCGGCACGGAGGGCAGCGCCGCTTGATGCAGAACATAATCCACACCCTCCATAGCTTCGCGCACCTGATGGTAGCTGCGAATGTCTCCTTCATATAGGGTAATCGAGGAAGAAAAAGGTGCCAGATTTTCATGCTTGCCTGTGGCGAAATTGTCGAAAACCGTCACCTTCTCCTCGCGCTCGACAAGCTCGGCAACGATGTTTGAGCCGATAAAACCGGCGCCACCGGTTACCAGATACTGGAATCTCTTCTTCAAATCGCCTCCGCCGGATCCTTTCGCCGAAAAACATAGCAGGGATTAATAATTCCCCGGAAAGCTCCAAACATATAATCAAGCTGCCCTGTTGCCAGTCTGGCGTGGCAAGGCAGGGCAAGGATTTGTTCCGCCGTGTCCAGTTCCACGGAAATGCCAAAATCCGCCAACCGTTTCGCGACTTTCTCTGCGCTATAAGGTTCCTCACACTGCAAAAGAAAAGCTGTGGGAGATTGTGATTCTTCTTGCGCCGACAGCGGTTTCATTCCCACAAAATGGAAGAGCTCTTTCAGGTGGCGCCAATTCTCCCGCCGACGCGCCGCGTAGGAGTCTCGCCGCGGCCAATGAATGAGAAGTTGCTCTCGGACAATATTGCGCTTCGTCACATCCAAACAGTGAAAGCGATCCCAAACCTCCCGATCGTCAAAATACTTCCCCAGGAGGATTGCACCAAACTGCATGGGAAAAATCCTGGCGAAGTCGAAAACCGACAGAGTTCCAAAACCACCAACACCGATTCCGTGCACCTCGGCATCAAAGGTGTCCCGGCAGTCTTCTATGAGGGGAATAGTGCTTTGCGAGAATTCCTCGACAGACGCATCAGTCACTCCCCAGCGATGGCACACAAGCACCGCCGCCGCTTCCTCACCCCCCGCCACAAAATTGTAGTCTGTTCCGAAGGCTTCCTTCAGACTCGCGAGATAACTTCGCAGACCGAGAGACGATTTCACCAGAATCGTCGCCCCTCGCTTGAGCTCCAAAGCACGAAACGCCGACTGCAGAGCGAACAATCCCGAAGGCAAAAAAGTAAATTCCGCCTCAAAATATTCCAGAAGCTGCGTATTGATCGGAGGCGCCGTCGGTGCGTCCCAATGCAAATCTTCATTCTCGAAAGGATTAATTTGCAGCGAAGGGCGCACATTGGGAGGTGGCGAATGAAAAAGAATGGGATAGGACTGAGTGCAATATTTCTGAAAGTAATGCTGCAATTCTTCTCGATAAGAAACGCCGACATCCAAATATTCATAGGGACTGTCTTCAAAGGTCTCCACAATGTGCCAGAAGAGATAGGCATTCACCTCATGGCGCCGACCCTTCTCCGTCGTGCCTCCATAGTGATAGAAAAGGGTGTTTGAAGTGACGGGAGTCACAATAATTCCACCGACGAGTTCCTCGCCGATATAGGCAAGAAAGAGCCTCTGGCTTTCCTCCAGATGATCCGTCAATGTGTCCGGATCATACCAGACTTTCGCCATGAGGCTGAGGTCGCGGCTCTCCACCATACGCACGCCGGCGCGCTGCGCCTTTCGAATTCCCTGTTTCGCTCTCGAACGCAGCTTCTGCCACGCTGTCTCGCGATTCAGATGAAGCAGAGAGCCCTGCGTAACGACATCTTTTCCTAAATACTGCATGCGTCTATCAGCATGTTATCCCGGCGCTGTCCGGACAGGATAGAAGAAAGGAAGTGATGATGACAAACGGACAATCCTCGTCCTGGCCGTCCCAAATACACTGATTGATCGCCGATTCACTAACGGTGCCCCAATAGTTCTGCTGAGCCTGCAGGTTATGATCCTTATTAAACTGGCATGAAGCCACTTGAACACAATAGTCTTCAACATTTGCAAAACAGTTGTAGTGAAGCGTTGGATAGGATGGTCCTGCATGTTCCGTCGTAAATCCCACGAGAATACCTTTATAAACACCAGAGAAATAATTTGCCTGAATCAGATTTGTGCTGTCACACTGTGAGCCAAAATATATTCCGTGATAGCAGTTGATTACACGATTGCGAGCGAAACGGACATCGCTACTCAGCAGAATATGCGCCGCTCCCTCGTACCCGCTTATCCCGCATTGCTCAAACCAATTGTTGTACACATTTCCCCCCCCGCAATCATAAATCACCACTCCATAGGCATCATTGCTGAAGAAGAGATTCGATTCGACCTGGAAGCTGGAGGCAACATTGACCTTCGCTCCACTTCCACCCACATCATAGAAAATGCAGTTGCGAATCTGAGGAGCCGCGCCGGCAACGGTCACGCCCTCTGCATTCACTTTGCGGAAAAAGCAGTGGTCAACGCTTCCTCCCGAGGTGGAAGAAACTATCGCCTGATCAGCTCCCTCAATACGGTTATAAGAGAATTGGGGGGCCATTGCCGCGGAGGTAAATCGAACATAATTCCAATGAGCGCTGACAACTGTGTCGGAATGACATGTCCATACAATCCATTTTTCCGGTGTGCCATTGGCAATTAGAGTCCCATTCACGACCATGTACTGCTCTTGTGCGAAACGAAGCACCGCCCCAGGATTTATGGTGAGGGTCGCACCCGGATCGCTAATTGCGTATACTTTGAAGACATAATGGTGGTCTTCTTCGAAAGTGGTACTCTGCAGCGATTGATAATGATCGAAAACCGTCTCCCGATACAGAGAAATGGGATTCACCGCCACATCGTTTCCTTGAACCGTCACCTTTACGGGAGAACTCCAACCGAAACTATCGCGGCGGGCGCAAACGATGTAAGTTCCATCGGTAACATCGGGAAGATTGAAGTTCCCTCCCGCGTCCGTCGTCGTTCCGTACAGAGGCTGTTGAAGTCTCCAGTCAAAATGGGCGGCAGGTGAATAGGGGAAACCGACACAAGGATGGCTCGATTGAATCGTCCAAATCGGCTCGTTTGACCCGATACCAAAGAGTTCAACGGTAACGCCGGCATGCGATGTCGCGCCTTCAAGAGTCACTCTCCCGGAGACCCCCCCTCCTCCATCTTTGTCGGCTTGACATCCTGCAAGAGCAAGACCGAGGATTATCCATGACAGAATGAACGGAGAAGTCTTAGATTCCATGAGCATCTCACCGAGAAAGAAAATAAACAATTAGTGCCGCACTCAGAATCCAAAGCAGCACATTGATTATCGTCGGTCGATCCCGCAGCAGAATTTGCGTCGGATCGCCTCCTTGCACACGATTGTAAATCAGGTAGAGATACCGGAAAAGGCCATAGACGACGAAGGGAATCGTCCAAAAAAGTGCTCGCGTTCCGTAATGCTTGAGCGTGTCATCAGAAATCGTGTAGAGGCTGTAAGCTAAAAGGGTTGTGGCTCCAAGCACCGCCAACATTTGATCAATGAAAACGGTTGAATAATGCAGGAGCGAAGCGCGGTGCAAAGCGGCGTGCTCACCCAGGAGGACAATCTCGTGCCTGCGTTTGGCAAGGGCCAAAAAGAGCGAGAGCAGGAACGCACACAAAAGCAGCCAATACGATAGATAGAAATCAGGGATGTAGCGCCAAATGACGGCGATTCCCCCCATCGCCCGAAGCACGAATCCCATAGAGAGGACCAGGACATCCAAGATGACAATCTGCTTCAGACCCAAAGAATAGGCCAAATTGATGATGACATAGACGACGCCGATCCATCCGAACCAAATGTCCAATGCAAAGGCCCAGAGGAGCCCTCCCGCCGCCAAACCCGCACAAATCAGCAAGCCGACGCTGGGCGAAATTCGCCCTGAAGGCAAGGGCCTCTTGCATTTGTCCGGGTGCTGTTTGTCAGTCTCAAGGTCTTTCCAATCATTGAACGAGTAGATCGCTCCTGAAAGACAGCAAAAAGCCAAGAAAGCCTGAAACACTTTAATGATGACGAAAGGATTTTCAACAGCCACGCGCGCCGGCGAAAAGAGAATCGCCGCAAAAACCACCAGGTTTTTAATCCATTGCTGCGGTCGAATTAACTCGATGATGTCACGAACTCGTGTCATTGATTTAGAGCTTGACAATGTTCTTCTGTGAGCCTACTCGTTCTGTGGCATTGCGCGTATCGAAGAGCAACTTCGCATGCCTCGCAATCCGTTCGTAGTCAACTTTTGTGTGGTCGGTTGCTATAATGATCGCATCCTGAGAAGTCAGCATTTCATCCGACAGCTCCACCGATTCAAATGACCTCTCACCAATCACGACTCGAGAAATGTAAGGGTCGTGATATTGCACATGCGCCCCTTGCTTCGTTAGGAGTTCGATGATGTCCAGAGCGGGCGATTCACGCATATCGTCTATGTCGCGCTTGTACGCGACACCCAGAACCAAAATCCTTGAACCTTTAACGGAGCGTTGACGGTCGTTCAGAGCAAGGGTGATGCGGTGAACGACATATTCGGGCATGTGGGTATTGATCTCGCTGGCCAACTCGATGAATCGAGCGCGATAATTAAGTGTTTTCAACTTCCATGAAAGGTATATCGGGTCAATGGGGATGCAATGTCCTCCCAGACCCGGCCCAGGGTAGAATGGCATAAATCCAAAAGGTTTCGTGGCGGCTGCGCGAATGACTTCCCAAACATCAACCTCCAAAAGATGACACATAATTGCCAGTTCGTTGACGAGGCCAATGTTGATCGAGCGGAAAGTGTTTTCCAAGAGCTTGGCCAGCTCCGCCGCCCGAGTTGAGGAAACCGAAACGACCTTGTCAACGACGAGACTATAGACGGCTGAGGCCATCTCGAGACACTTTGGCGTCATACCCCCGATGACTTTGGGCGTGTTGCGGGTTCCATAGATTGGATTGCCCGGATCAATTCGCTCCGGCGAAAAAGCGATGAAGATGTCCTCGCCTATTTTGAATCCGGCTTCCTCAAACGCGGGGGCAATGACTTCTTCTGTCGTTCCCGGATAGGTCGTACTTTCCAAGACGATAACCGTTCCGCGTTTCAGGTGCTTTATTATTTCATCGCGAGCAAAAATGATATACGAGATGTCAGGATCGCCCGTTTTGTTCAGCGGGGTCGGCACGCAAATCGAAATCGAATCCAATTGCCCAACAACAGAATAATCTGTTGTCGCTGATAGCAATCCTCGCGACACGAGGTTCGAAAGCTCGGTGCTGTTCACATCAAGAATGTAGTTTTGTCCTTGATTGAGCTTTGCCACTTTGCGCGCATCTTTCTCAATTCCGACAACGGCGATCTCTTGCCGCGCAAATTCGACGGCCAACGGCAGACCGACATATCCCAGACCCACGATTCCAACTCGAAGGGTTCTTGAACGAACCTTTTCTTGTAAAGGGTTAGTTATCATATACTTAAAACAGATGCATTTGGTTTCCTTAACTTTTTAATATACAAATATTGAAAACAAAAATCAATCAAAACAAAAGCGAGGCCACCGCACTGTTTCCTCGGCCTCGCATAAAATGATACGACTAATCGATTTCAGTTACGATTGCACTTTCGATGAACAGAGAGCTGCATGATTCTCCCTGCCAATTCTCTCCCACCTCCACCGCCATTAGTGCGGAAAAGAGAGAAAATACACTCTCCCTCCGTCCCGCCCACTCGCGTCATTCCATCGCGCGCCAACCGCAATATCCTCTGTTCCGTCACCATTGAAATCACCGAGTGGCGCGACACTGTTTCCCAATCTATCCCCGATCGTCTCACCCGTCATCTCATAGAAAGGGATTTCCCAGCCGCCATAGTAGAAGTGAAGTATGCCACGCCCTTCGGCAGCATCTTCCGACTGAACAACATAATCGGCTTTTCCATCTCGGTTGAGATCACCTGCTGCACAGACCGCTGAACCAAAATGGCTTAGGGCCGTACCTCCATTCAATATCTGGTCGGGTTTCGCATCCAAAGCCTGACCTCCCGAGTAGAGGTAAACCCTGCCCTCATCACCAGTCGTGACCTTCACTTTAGGAGCACTGACGAGTAGGTCTGAGCCTCCATCGCCATTGATGTCCCCAACAATTTTGACGGACGCGCCAAAGTAATCCTGAAAGGTTGTAGCTTCACCATGTAGAACGAGAGAGGGCTCGTTCCATTTGGCCTTGGAACCTCCAAAGTAAACAAAGACTGAACCGGGCAGCTTCTCACCCACATTGTGCTGAGGTGCGCCAACCACCAAATCTGCCTGGCCGTCCCCATTGATGTCGCCTGCGGACAGCGAGTTGCCGAACATGTCATTGGCCGTGCCTTGCCGCAGAATGATGTCAGGCTTCGCCTCATTTTTCAGTGCTTTGCTGCCCCACCAAATATAGACCGTGCCCGCCACCGCCCCTCCGCGATTTGAATAGGGCGCTCCCACGACCAAATCGAAAAGACCATCACCGTTCAAATCCTCCTCCAGACACACGGACATTCCGAACCCATCACTCATTTCGCCCGCTGAGACGGCTATGGGCTTCGCCGTTGCGAATTCTTGACCGCCCAGGAACAAATAGACTTTCCCCGGTTTCTGAGGGCCGGTGCGGCCATAGGGGGCAGAAACGGCCAAATCCGGAATTCCGTCGCCGTTCATGTCCTTGCCTCCCGACAAACGGTAACCAAAGAGGTCGCCTTCTTCGATTCCATTCAAAGTCATGGCTGGCGCCTCGTCCGTCAGTTTGTCGAAGAAATAGACCGCACCTCCGAATACCGGACCACCCACTCCTCCGGATGCGCCCACCGCGATATATTTCTTCCCAGACGCCGTCCAATCAACGCCGCCTTGAATCGCTGAACCGAAGTAGGCGTAAGGTGTCTTGCCGGTGATGACACTAATCAAATACTTTGCGCTGTCCGTTTCGGCAAGTGCTTTTCCGGCTAATCCGAAGACGAGCATGCCAAGAGCCACAATCCACGGTGTTCTTTTTACCATGTGGAGCCTCCAGACTTAAACGAGAGAGAAATTCCCGATCTTCTATTCTCCAATTCCAAAAACAGAAAAGAGCACCGACAGTCAGTGCTCTTTTCCGGATAAAATTGCCAAGGCAGGGTTACCGTTTGCGGACAATGTCAACGCGGCGATTCTGGTAACGGCCTTCCGGTGTTGCGTTCGATGCCACCGGCTTCGTGCTCGCATACCCATTGGCCTCCAGACGGCTCGCATCAACGCCACGCGAACTGAGATAGTTCTTCACTGACTCGGAGCGTGCTTTAGACAACGGGATATTGATCGCATCGGTGCCGGTGTTGTCCGTATGTCCCTGGATTTCAAGGAGCTGAATTTCTGGGTGTTCATTAATCAGCTGCGCGACTCCATCAAGAACGCGCGCGAATTCGTCGGTGATTTCCGGCGAGCCCACAGCGAAATTGACTCCGGGGAAGGAAATGGTGCCGCCCACCTCTTCCCAAACACGCCGAATGCTGTCCTTCTGCGTCGGCCGCAAGATCTCCAGCGAGAGTTTCATCGAAGGACTTCCCTCGAAGATGTAGCGATGAATAAACTCCTTTGGTCCTTCGGGAGGACAAGGAGCGTGGGCAGGAGGCGGCTTCAGTTCGCGCTTCAGTGAGCCGAAGATACTCCGCAATGGAGCCCGATCCTGGAAGAAGAAATTGACCGAGAGACGATGATTCTGGTCCAGGAATTCCTGAGGCTCCGTCACATAGGCATACTGAATAGCCCAATTGGCGAAGTTGAATCCCAGGCCCGCGGTAAATCCACGCGTCTCGCGCAGCATGTCATTCATCCCTGCTGCCAAATAGAAACTGCTCTTGTCCGTGACATCAAAGTTGAACGCACCGCCAACGCAAGCCGTCGCTTCGGTTTCCTTCACTTTGACGAAATCAGCGGTCAAAGTCACAGTTTTCCAGGGAAGAATACCCACGCCCGTGCGCCATTCATAAGGCAGGCGGTCCTTTCCATGTTGGCCGTCCAAATCTCGGATCATTGTCCCGACGAAGAACTCATCATAGAGTGGAATGAGCACTCCGGCGTCAATGCCGTAGCCGTCGTTATCCGCCAAATCCTCCTGCAGGTATTTGGCGGAAATCCCGAAAGCGATTTGAGCGAGCTTTCGCGCATAGGACAGCTGAAAGGCATTCGATGCGACATCGAACACCCCGTCAGGATTCTCCGTATTTCCCGTGCGCATGGGAATGCCAGTAATCCCGGCGTTCAACCAGGAGAGGCTGAACGAACCGATGCGGTCCAGTCGCAT
>Ga0315289_10000710_pt1 | contig 51026 bp, 36 predicted proteins | sample YL17G11_40_MG_FD_203452 | JGI IMG/M metagenome (GOLD analysis project Ga0315289, IMG submission 203452) | Sediment microbial communities from Yellowstone Lake, YNP, Wyoming, USA - YL17G11_40 | ecosystem: Environmental > Aquatic > Freshwater > Lake > Sediment | place: USA: Wyoming | collected...
CTGATGTAGGTTCTGCAAGGTCGTATAAAACATATTTGATTATGTCATCTCGATTAATTAACATTGTCAATGCAGTTCTGACTCTTTTATCTTCAAAGAAAGGCTTTCTTATATTCCAACCGATGTAGGAAAACATTGGATAAGTATAAGCGTATTTGTTAAATTTTTCATTAAATGACTTTGCATTTAACGTAGTAGTCCAGTGTTCAGGGCCGATTCCGTCGACCACATCTACTTCACCATTTTTCAAAGCTTGAATTTCTGCAACAGGATCGGTAATGATTTTATAAATAATTTTATCAAAGTGAGGCTTCTTTTCACCCCAATAATCCGGATTTTTTTCCAGGACAATTTCTCTCCCGGTATCCCATTTAACAAACTTATAAGGACCTGTGCCGATAGGTTTTCTATTATTAGGATGTTTATTGAAATCTTCACCCGTATCAAAAATGTGTTTTGGCATAATAGGAAATCCGCCTGTGAATTCGATTGCCTTGAAATATGGTTTTTTCATTATAAATTTTATGGTGTCATCTCCGATTTGTTCGACCTTTTCGACATCCTGATAATAATTTTTCAGATGAGCAGAATCTGTTTTAGGGTCCATAAGAATATTGTAAGAGAACATAACATCATCAATAGTAAGTGGTTTGCCATCATGCCATTTTATTCCTTTTCTTAGCTTATATGTATAAGTGAGATAATCATCTGAGACATTAAAGGATTCAGCAAGGACAGGGACTAATTTCTCAGTGTGTCTATCGTAATCGATGAGATATTCGTATATAAGATTTTCTGTAACAAGATCTGAGTATACATCTGTGGCTATAATAGGATTAAGAATTTGTGGTTCGGCACTCAAACTTCTGACGAGCCAGTCACCATCGACTGGAGTTTCTTGAGTTGTTGGAGCTTGAGCTTCCTCCTTTTTTGATTCTTCCGAAGGAGTTTTTGTAGTAACATCGATTTGTTCTGATTCTTTTACTGAAGGTTCTTCTGTTTTCTTTGAACAATAAAATAAAATTGAACATAATATGACCGTAAAGATTAGCAATTTGGTAATTGATTTTTTCATAAGACTCCTCTTTTTCATTTATTAATAAATTTTCAAAAATTATTGTTTACAAATTACTCTTTGGAGTGCGAAAGCTTGTTTTCCCCTGAACTTGATTCAGGGTTGCTTCCACTATAGAGGACAGGCATGCTTGTCCCCTACTAATAAGCGAGACCAAGGTCTCGCAATCTAAAGCGGTAGCAAGCTACCGCACTCCACATAAAACCTTTTTCATTTATTGGAATAAATAAGTTCTATTTTTATAATTTACCTTTTTACATTTTCGAATTGTGTTAATCAATAATAAAAATCTCAATAAGAAAATTCATAAAAAAAATATTATTTGACTCTTGAGGTGTGAATCGGATAAATTAAAGCAAAGTTTTGTTGACGAATTTCACTTGAAATTTATAAAAGTGTTATTTTGTAATGGAAAATAATTTTATTAGATAGGATTAAAAGTAGTCGAAGTATGAAGTTAGAACAGAATTTATCGTTAAGGCAACAACAGAAGCTTATAATGACTCCGCAAATGCAACAGTCGATTCAGCTGCTGCAACTTTCTACTCTTGAACTTTTACAATTAACCCGCCAGGAGATGCTCGAAAATCCGATATTGGAAGAGTCTGATGAAGTTGAGCTGACCAAGGCTGAGGAAGAGGATAAAGTTGAAACAGAATTGGAAGAGAAAAATGAGGCAGATGATAAAGCTAACGATAAGATGGAGAAAGACCTCGAAGATTTAGATATTAATTGGGATGCTTATTTTGCAGAAGGTGGGATGTATGTTCCACCCACATACGCAAATAGAGAAACAGAAAAGGATGTTGAGGATAATGATTTTCTTCAGAATGCAGTTTCTGTCTCTGAGGGCTTGTATGAACATTTGCAGTGGCAGTTACACGTCACCGCCCTGACAGATAAACAGAAGAAAATTGGCGAATATATTATTGGAAACATTAATGAAGATGGTTATTTAATCGTTACAATAGATGAGATAAAAGAGGCTGTAGGAGTAACAGAAGAAGAAGTTAAGGAGACCCTTACTCTCATTCAGGAATTTGACCCACCAGGTGTTGCGGCAAGAAATATTCAGGAATCCCTCATATTGCAGTTAAGTAATAATGGGAATAAGGACAAAGATTTTGAAGAAGTCCTTGCAAATCATTTTGAAAGTTTAATGAAGAAACATTTTTCTGAGATTAGTAAGGCAACAGGGATTGATGTGAATAAGATTCAGAGGATATTCAATGAGATAAGTAAGCTTGAACCCAAACCGGGTAGGCAATATTCGAATGAGTCTATTCGTTATATTGTTGCTGAAGTGATTGTAGATAAAGTGGACGGAAAATACATTGTGTATTTAAATGAAGATGTGGCACCAACGCTAAGAATCAGTCCTTTTTATAGAAGATTACTTGAAGCCAGTAATAAACAATCTTCCGAACAAGAAAAAGAATATATTAAGGGGAAACTTAAATCAGCAATGTGGTTGATTAAAAATATTGAAAAGAGAAAGAAGACCATTCTAAGCGTTACTGAAGCGATTGTGGATGTGCAGAAAGAATTTTTTGATAAGGGAATAGAGCATTTAAAACCACTCACATTAAGAATCATTGCAGATATGGTTGGAGTCCATGAATCAACAGTGGCACGAGTCACAACGAATAAATATACTCAAACTCCGAGAGGAATTTTTGAACTGAAATTTTTCTTTAACAGTGGATTACAGATGGAATCAGGAGAATCCGCCTCATCATTGTCTGTAAAGAATAAAATTAAAGAATTGATTGAACAGGAAGACCAGAAGAAGCCTTTGAGTGACCAGAAGATTGTCAAACTTTTAGAGCAACAGGGATATAAGATAGCCCGTCGAACTGTTGCCAAATACCGCGACCAAATCAGACTCCTCCCCGCCCATATGCGAAAATCAATGAAGAAGTAATTTCAATCTAAGACCTCTGAAAAACTAACTAACATAGCCACGAAATCACACAAAATTACACGAAATATCCCTGTCCACTCTTGAGATGGATAAGGGGTGTGTAAATTAAATATTTCAGAGATTTCAAATTATTATCTCTGCGAACTCCGCGACTACTTTATGCCCTTTGCGGTTAAATTCTTTTTTTCTTTGGTTAATATTCAGTTAATTCTTTAAATCCCTCAAATTATCTAATCTCTTCATTTATTCTGTAAATTACATTTCTGAAAAGTTAAAATTTCTTGACATTATTTATAGTTTTATGCTTCATTTTTTTAGAAAAATTTCCCATTGTGCAGTTTGAATATTGATAGTGGTTATGATATAAGGATTATACAGCAACTTTTAGGGTGCAAAGATATTAGAGCGACGATGATATACATACATAATCTGAACCGGGATGAGAGGGTTGTTCGGAATACTGTGAATTTCTTTTAAAACACCACGATTGGGGTGTTATATTAAAACCATATAAAAAGCCTACAATCTTGTCAGGAGAAGAAAAATATTTATCAGTATTAAAGTTATGTCAGAATCACACTAAAGCTGGTCTTATGTTGATAGTAAATAATATAAGATATCTTATCTGGAAACAATATAAGCAATAGTTTAGCCACGAAAGAAGAAGACACACATCTGACTATACAATCAAGGAAGTCCTTAAGATTGCCAAAGCATAGAAGGGGGTTTTTTGATGCATTCTTATCAACCTATTGTGCTTTTTGATCCCGTTAGCCTTCATCATTGTTCTGCCATTCCAAATAGTTTTTATCTATCGCTTGGCGTCAGAACTCAGAGCAGGGTTACCTGTTCTGTGGGTAATTGGTATGTTCGTTCCCCTTCTCAATCTTATTCTGTTGCTGATTCTTTCTCAGAGAACCATGAAAGCCATTCGAAACGCAGGATTCGGAGTCGGACTCATGTGCGTAAAGATTGAAGAGATTCAAGGGACCATTCCCCAGAAACAGTGAGACCGAACAAGTCGCTCTACCGAATGCGACTTCGTCTCGTCAGTAAGCTTTTCGTTAGTTGGTAGACTAATAACCAATTACATTGGAGGAAATCAATGAAACGGATAATTCAAGAAACTCTAAATGCTTTCGGGTATGAAGTTCGCAAATCCAATAGAAAGATAAATGTCGGATTTTATTCAAGCCTATATCCTGAAGATAGTATTAAAAATAAAAGATTTTATAATATAGGAGCTGGCGGCTTTTCTCACCCATGTTGGACAAATGTTGATTATGATAGTGAATGGTATGCATCAAATCGATCGAAGACCCGTAAGGGAATCCACTATGATCTTTTTACACTCGAGCCACTTCCGATTGATACTAATTCTGCAGAAGTTGTTTATTCGAGTCATACTGTTGAACATATCAATGACGAGGCAGCTCAAAATATGTTCAACGAGTCTTTTAGAATATTAAAGCCTAACGGTTATATTAGGATAACAACGCCCAATATCGATTTAGATTACAGAGCACATAAAGAAAATGATAAGCACTATTTTTATTGGATTGATACCTACAGTATTCCAAAAGAGTGGAAAAGGGTGAAATACAATAAACCCTTAAGTGAAGCATCAATCGAACAAATCTTCTTAGCTCATTTTGCAACAAGTGTTTCCACTTTACATATTGACGGTGCAAAGGAAAGAATTGATGATAATGAGCTCAATAGAATATTCAACGAAATGGATTACGAAGAAGCATTGAATTACTGTTGTTCTAAGTGCCCTGTAGAGATTCAAAGGAAATATCCCGGAAACCATATGAACTGGTGGAATAAAAAGAAGATGTTCTCTATGTTAGAGAAAGCAGGTTTTACTAAAATATACTTGTCAGGTTATGGACAGAGTTTTTGCCCTGTTCTTAGGGATGTTGTCTCTTTCGATAATACTCACCCCAAAATCTCTCTTTATGTAGAGGCAATCAAATAAACGATTATGTAATTACTCCAACTAACAAAGCGATCCGTTTGACCGCTATTCCGCTGTGATTCATGGCGGCAGGTGAGCTTTATCGTTAGATTTTTTGAGCCCAGTTTGATAACGAAAAAATGATTGGAAGCCCCTACTTTGATTCCTTCTTGTAGAGGATTCATAATAAATATTCAAAAAGTTCTGTTCATAAATTCAAAAGATTTTATGTGGAGTGCGGTAGCTTGCTACCGCTTTATCTGGCGAGACCTTGGTCTCGCCCACTTGTAGGGAATGGTCGTGACTGTTCCTCAAAGCAGAAACAATTTTCTGCTACCCCTCTCCCTATCCCTCCCCCACAAGGGGAGAGGGTAACATAGAAAGCGAAAGCAAGCTTCGTACTCCAAAGAGTAATTTGTAGACGATAATTAATGAAAATATATTATGCGTTCCCACAGGTAAGTCAGAAGTGGGTGCTTCTTATAATATTTTTGTTCCCAAGCAGGGCTTGGGAATGATACGATGTGGTGCGAGATTTATCTCGCAAATATTATGCGACATAAATGTCGCACCACAATTTTTCAAAGGTCTCAAATGGGTATATATTCAAGATTAAATCCGAAATATTTTGGATTGAGCCATTTGAGGATTTTGGGTTCTTTCAGGATAGGAGGGCAGGGGAAGGCATAAACTTCGAGATGGGTGCCGATTTCGATTTCGGCATTTCTCATAGGTTTGAAAATATTTGGCTCGATACAGCAGATAAGGTCAGGACTTGAGACAAGATATTTTTCATCTTTCCACGCAATATGATTTTCATTCTTGAAAAATATTTTTAGCTGGTTGCCTTTGAATTCGTTAATTCCTGCAAGAGTGTGAGAACCTTTGTAATAACATTCATCAGGGATTATTTTTTTTTTGATGACTTTGCCATTGAATAGTAATTTCCCATTAAATTTTTTAAATTCTTCGAGTAAATTTGTTTTCTTGTCTCTTGCGGATTTAATAATTTTTCCAATTTCATAGGTTTTAGAAATAGTTCCTCTTATTAAGAGTCTTTTCAATTGCTTTCCCGTTACTGGAAATCCAGCGAGTCCCGTTGAACCAAAGACTACAGCGCTTAAATATTTTCCCAATCGTTCTGCAAGGCTGATGTTGACCACTTCTTTTATTATGCACACGTTTCCGAATTTGTCCACGCTTACTCCGGGTGTGAATGGGACATCTTCCAACATTAGAGTAGTTTGAAAAATCTCTGGAATAGCTCTGCCAGCGTAATCGCCATCGACAATAATTTTATCAAGCTTCTTCGCCACAGCCATTGGGAATGGCATATTGGAACCACCAATCTCGATGGGAACAATAATATTAACTTTTTTACCAATGTAATTTTCCCATTCTAAAACTGCATTGATTAAATTTTGTGGATATTTTTTTTGAGTTAATCCGAGAGATTGCATTACGTATTGCTTTTCTTCAGTCATTGGAGCCGAAGAGCCCATCAGGAATGTGCAAAGAGCCGTATTATTGTCGTTTATTTCATCGACATCTTTCCATTCAATTGGACCTTTTTCATCAAGGGCTTCTTTTAAGACGTTGAAACCTTCGACAGGATTTCCACCACCTCCAACACCGAAGAACGTGCAACCGTCAATGAAAGCTTCTAAATCGGAAATGTTTTCAACTTTAAGTTGTGACATTTTTGACATTTCTCCCAAAAGATATGATTGATATTGTATCAAATCAAGCTGTAGGGAACGCATATATGCGTTCCCTACAAATTGGCGAGACCAAGGTCTCGCCCTTAAAAGCGGTAGCAAGCTACCGCACTCCACATTGTATTAGTTTTATTTATGAACAAAACTTTATGAAAATTTATAATGTCGCGTTGCAATTTTTTAGAGATCTTTAATTACTTTCTACATTGAATAAATTTTTCTATGGAGCGTTCATAGGTACGTTCGACTTCTTTTGAGAAGAAGCAAGCTGGAAGTTGATCCATTTGCCGATGATAATGCAGGCATTCGCAGCAAAATCCTTTGCGTGAACAAGGTTCATAAGTGCAATTACATTTTGCCATATTAGCTTTGTAATTTTTACAATCTGGCATAATGCGATACTCCTTTTTGTGTTATAAAATTGTCATTAACTTAGAATTTAAAGAATTTTTTATATTGCATATATATTTGTCAAGGGATAAGTCAAAGGTAACTTAGCTGCTTATAATTATGAAGAGATGATTTTGGGAAATGACATAATCGAACAAATACTTATTTGTAGATTTTAAGTAAAGACCTCTGAAGAACCAAATAAACTACAAGATTCTTCGCTTCGCTCAGAATGACAGAGACTTTAAGATGTCATTGTGAGGAGGCAAAGCCGACGAATCAATCTCGTTTTTAATTTACTATTATTAGTATCTCAGAGGTCTCAAACAGGGAGATAATAAATGACTTTTCAAAAATTTATAAAGTTAAGTTTTTTATCTTTTGTAATATTCTTCTTCTTGGGCTGTGTGAAATTATCGAGATTAATTGAGACTGGTCAACCTTCTCAGAAATTCAATTTACTTATTCGGAATGGCAAAATCGTTGATGGAACTGGCAACGCCTGGTTTTATGATGATGTCGGAATAAAGAATGGGAAAATTGCACGAATCGGAAATCTTACGGGATATAAATCTCGTAATGAAATCAATGCGAAAGGTCTCATTGTTTCACCAGGTTTTATTGACGTTCATACTCATATTGATAGCTCTCTTCTTAAACATCCTTATGCTGAAAATTATATTAGAGATGGTGTGACTACTATTGTTGCAGGTAATTGCGGTGGGAGTGTTCTGGATGTTACTAAACACTTTAAGAGTCTAAAGAAAAAAGGTGCAGCGATAAATGTCGCAACTCTGATTGGACACAATACCGTTTTGCATAAAATCAAAGGAGATATTGCAGGTGAACTTACTCCTGAACAAATGGAAGAATGCAAGAAACTCTTGCGAAAGGCGATGTATGAAGGTGCTGTGGGGATGTCGACAGGATTGATTTATTCACCCGGTAAATATAGTTCAATCAAGGAAATAATTGAGTTTCAAAAAGTTGTGGCTGAATTGGGTGGGATTTATGCATCACATATGCGAAATGAAAGCACAAGAATTCTTGAAGCGATTGATGAAACTCTGAAAATTGGCAAAGAAGCAAACTCTCGCATTGAAATATCACATTTCAAACTTCCCGGAGATAATACAATTGGTGGGAGTAAGACCATATTGCAAAAAGTCCTTGATGCACGTGCACAAGGACAGGAGGTCTGGCTTGACCAGTATCCTTATACAGCCTCAAGTACTGGCATCTCTATGCTTTTTCCTGATTGGTTATTTGAAAAGGGGAGTAGTGAAGCGAAGAAAATTCTTTCTGACCCAAATGGATTAAAAAGAGTTCTTGTTGATATGAAAAAACAACATGAAGAGGAACGACATAGAGAGGATTTCTCATTCGCAGTAATCACTTCGAGCAAAGCTTATCCCGAATTTGTCGGGGAAAGTATAAAAGAGGTAACGCAAATTCTTAAGCTCAAAAAAGAAAAAGGTGAGAGTGTTGATTGGAAAAATATTTCACCCCTCGAACTTCCAGAAGTCAGTATGGAAGAGCAATATCTCACGATTGTTGATATTTATTTAAAGGGTGGGGCAAGTTGTGTTTATCATACTCAGTCAGAAGAGGATGTTGTGAATATTATGCAATGTCCACTTGTTGCGATTTGTTCGGATGGTGGGTTACAAGAACCCGGAGAAGGGAAACCGCATCCGCGAAGTTATGGCTCAAATGCAAGAGTGTTAGGGCGATATGTGAGAGAAAAGAAAGTTCTCACAATTGAAGATGCGATTCGGAAAATGACTTCACTGCCAGCACTTGCTTTTAGATTCAAAGATAGAGGAGTTTTGCGAGAAGGTTATTGGGCAGATATTACGATTTTTAATCCCGATACGATAATCGACAAAGCAACATTTGAAAATCCGCATCAGTATTCAGAAGAGATTGAATATGTAATAGTCAATGGAGAGATTGTTTTTGCAAATGGGAAATTAACAGGGAAATTGCCGGGAAAGCCAGTATATGGACCAGCGTATGACTTTAATTAATAATAATTTATCCGCTTTTGTAGAGACGCAAAGCATTGCGTCTCTACATTCATTTTTATTCTTTCACGCTATTAAGAAACTCTTCGATTGCTTTTACAGTTACTTTTGCTTGTTCTTTTTGATAGTCAGGGTCGAGGAGGCGGGCTTCGTCTCCAATATGTGACATAAAAGCCTGCTCAATTAAAATTCCAGGTGTGCGTGTATTTCTTAATGGATAATAATGAAAATTCCCAACCACACCAAATTCACCCCAACCTAATTTTAAAAGTTCATCGTAGATTAGTTTAGCCAATGGTTCGCAGTGTTTATCTTTAAAATACGTGCTTGTTCCTGAAACTCGTAAGTATCCACGCTCATTCCCTGCAGCATTTGCGTGAACGGAAATAAAAAGGTCAGCTTTAGCATCATTTGCTGCCTGGACTCTTTCTTCTAAGGTGGGACTGGAATCGCCGGGTCTAACAAGAATAGTTTTTGCACCTTTGCTTTCAAGTTCCTTCTTCAGTTCTGTCACAGCCATTGAGTTTATAGTTTTCTCATTCGTCCCCATTAATCCTACTGCACCCGTACCATTTCCACCATGTCCAGCTTCAATTGCGAAAAGAAGTCCTTTGACAGGGGAATCAGGAGGATTGGCGATTTGTGGAGGTCTTTTTACGAAAATAGTTAGAGCATTATCATCTTTTTCAGCCCAATAACCCCAGATTTGTTTTGATTTAATGGGAACTTTTAAGCGTGTGCATCCATCTTCCTTTTGTTCACCTGTAACTGTTCCTATGACCTTTGCACCTGATTTGTGACTCATCCAGGTTACCGCATAATGTGTGTTAAAGAAATCTACATTAAGGAAATTTTGCGGTTCTGTTTCCGATGTTATTGAATAAACCACATTTTCTTTTATCGGAACAACAAGTTTATCATAATTTTCGTCTCCAGTAATCTCACAAGATGTGAAGAAAGCCTGTGGGATTGATGTGCCTTTAGGAAGAATTATTACATCTTTATCTGAAATCCAACCTGATAGAGATTTTGTTAATTTGATTCTGAATCTGTTACCAAATTTTCCAGAAATTTCAAGGCGTGTGCCTTTTGGGATTTCGGTCAGGTAGGGACCACCAAGGCGGACGTAATGTGTTCCAAAAGTAATTCCTGTTTTGTCGGCAGTCGTTTCGCCAATTTGTGTTTGTGAGGAATCCCAGACCTCAACTTTTGCTTTCGATACCACCTCATTCTTTTTCTTGAATGGATTTAATCCTTTTTTACCTTCAAATCTAACAATAATTGGAGATGCTTTTTTAGAGAAGTTCGCAGGGATTCTGAAACTTGCATAGTAATTACCTGTAGGCTTGTTATCTTTATCTAAAATTTCGGTTAGTGGGAATTTGAATTTTCTATTCCAACATTGCGCATACCCTTTTTGTCCAGTAGGACCTTTAACTTTTATTTCGAGGACATCACCTGAGATGAGTGAAACGTCTTCCCTTGGTTGTTGAATTTCATTGGTGGACACTGGGGCAATTGGCTGAGGTTCTTTTCTGATAACAGTTATAGAACGTGTTGTTGTTTTTCCTTCGGGATTAGTGGCAGAGATTTGGATTTTATTTTCACCCATATTCAGAGGGATATTATCAAGCGCAAAGGCGCCTGTTGAGAAAACCTCAACATCTTTATCACCAATCTTGATTTTATTTTCAGGCATCGTTTTTCCCAGAAGATTAACAACTTCTTTTTCTGTCTCAAAGGCATCTTCGGGTGAAAAGATATGGAAGAATACTTGCTCTCTTGCTTCTTTCGCACCCTTGATTGTAACATCGATCTTTTTTACTACGCCAGGGAGTACTAGAATATTATCAATTTCAGTTTTTTCTGCTCCATCATATTCAACTATCAATTTTATTGGGGCTCCAAAAGGCATGTTTAAGAAAGCAAATCGACCATCAGCACCACTTGTCCAGGTTCTTACTACTCTTTCTTTTCGGGGACTATCAGAAGGAACTATTAAAGACACCCAGGCATCGACAAGTGGTTTCCCATCTTCATCTGTAACAGACCCCAATATCATTCCATCAAACATCAATTCCGGCATCTCTGGCATCTTATTTGCCATTATAGGTAATGGAGCTTTGTTTTTATAAACAGATTTTTTGATTTCCTCCAATGCTCCACTTCTTTTTGCTGACCCATAAGCAAATATAACCGTTCCTAATATGTCTCTTTCACGACTATATTTTATTTCTTCAACATTCTCACTCTTCCCATCCTTTATGGCAAACATTCTTTGCCCGCCTATTAATCGATTGTTTCCTATTCCCTTTATAAAATCATCAACTAATTCGTTGTAGTTCGGTTTAGGGTCAGGAATATTCCAGTAAATCATCGGCATCAACACATCCATAGCACCGAGCCGAATCCATTCCCAGGTGTCCTGATAGTAATCGTGATAACCGCTACTGAATTTTTCATAGCCTTTGATATTATAACGATTATAAATTCCCCACGCAGCACAAGAAAGAATTACGTTCGGTTTTTCAGTCATAATTTCAGCATAAAGGTCATTGATAAATTTGTTAAGTTGTTCTCGTTGCCAATCGAACCATTCTTTTCGATTCGGATTTCCACGACCATAAAATCGTGCTTTAGCAATTTTGTCGTGGCTATATTCAGGTCCAGGAAAACGAATTCTATCGAGGTGGATTCCATCAACATCGTAACGGTGCACAACATCCATAATAACTTTTCTTAAATACGCCTGGACTTCTGGAATATTAGGGGAAAGATACCAGTAACCCGCTGAACCCGCATCCATTGGTTTTCCATTTTCATCATAGCAAATCCAGGACTCAGGAGACTCGGGTCCGTGGAGATAATATAAATGTTCTGGTGTGGAATGTTCAGGTGGTTTACCACCGCGTGAAGACGCTAAAGGCATAGGATTAATATAAGCGTGGAATTGAATACCTTTTTTGTGGGCTTCTTCAATAGCAAGTTTCAGTGGATCAAAGCCGGGATCTTTTCCACCAATAAGTGGTGACCATGGTTCGAACTGGCTTGGATAGAGGGTTTCAGCCTCACCACGAATTTGAAAGACGGCAGCATTAAAATTTGCCTCATCTAAGTCTTTCATTACGTTAATAATATTTTGCTTAGTTTCTTCTGGATTTTCTGAGGGCCATTCAAATCGAGTAATCCATAGTCCGCGAAATTCTGGTCTTTCTGAACCAATCTGCTCAGGTGGGTTTTTTGGTGTTTCTTTTTTTTCTTCATCTTTCGCAAATGTTAAATTCAAAAGAAAAAAAGTTAAAATTAGGGTCAAGGTTAGAATTTCAAGATGTCTGATGATTTTTTTAAATGGTTTCATATTTAACCCCTTTCAGGATGGATTTAAAAAATTTAATTTCTTTTAGCGAATAGTTAATCAAATGTCAAATAACTTTTTGAGAAAAGTCATAATTTATTTCGTATTGTAGGGAACGGTTTAAAACCGTTCCCTACAGATAATATTCTCATATCAAAAAGTTAACATACTGTTAACATTTTAGAAATGCTAAATTAATATTATTCCTTAAGATACATTTGCTTAATCTTTTCATTAGAGTTGGGAGAGAAAATTCATAACTAAAGATACAAGGGGAAGGATAAAAAAGGAGGAAACAAGTATGGACTTTTCAACGCCTGGTGGTAATGATGCCATTGAAACAAGGAATCGTTCTCGAGATATAGCCCCGAGTTCTGGGATTTGTTCCCGTTGTTTAGATAACTGCGTGGGGAATTGTGATGTTTTTAAGGCATCTTTTCGTGGACGAGAGGTTGTTTATCCCGGTCCTTTTGGCGAAATAACTTCTGGCGGCGACAAGAAATTTCCGATTGATTACTCACATTTAAACATTATGGGTTATGCACTTGGAGCTAAAGCAATCGATGAAGCTAATCCTGATAAGGCTATCTTCCCGGAGGTTGATACCGCTACAGTTTATGGACACACACATCCTATTCGGATGAAAATGCCCATTTTCACAGGTGCCTTAGGTTCTACAGACATCGCTCGTTTACATTGGGATGGATTAGCGGTTGGTGCTGCAATCTCAGGGGTCTCTATTGTCGTAGGTGAAAATGTTTGTGGAATTGACCCTGGGCTAAAAATAGATAAAAGGGGCAAAGTAATCCATTCACCAGAAATGGAAAGACGTGTGAAGATTTATAAAGAGTGGCAAGAGGATTATGGTGATATTATTGTGCAGATTAATGTGGAAGACAGACGCTTAGGTGTGGCTGAGTATGCGGTACAAAAGCTTGGCATTGACACAATCGAATTGAAATGGGGGCAGGGTGCTAAGTGTATCGGTGGTGAGGTGAAAATTAGAGATTTGGAGCGAGCTCTTGAACTTCAAAGGCGCGGCTATATTATAACACCTAATCCATCAAACAAAGCTATACAATCTGCCTTTAAGAATGGTGCTTTAAGAGAATTTGAACGACATTCGCGATTAGGATTTGTCGATGAAGAAGATTTTCTCCGAACGGTTGAATATCTGCGTCGTTCTATGGGTGTTAAACGAGTGACACTTAAAACGGGTGCTTATGGTATGCGTGAACTTGCTATGGCAATGAAGTGGTCTTCTGAAGCACGTGTGGATTTGATTACCATTGATGGTTCTGGTGGAGGGACGGGGATGAGTCCCTGGAGGATGATGCAGGAATGGGGTGTGCCTACTTTCTACTTGCAATGTATGGCGCATCAATGTGCTAAAAAATTAGCATCGATGGGTGAATGGATTCCTGACCTGGCGATGGCTGGTGGGTTCTCAACTGAAGACCATATTTTTAAGGTTCTTGCTATGGGATTCCCTTACTTCAAGGCGGTATGTATGGGACGAGCGTTGATGATACCTGGGTTTGTGGGTGATAATATTGAGGCATTTTTTAAGAAGGCATCTAAAAGAAATTGGGATAATCTGCCATCGACAGTGTCTAAATTTGGGAAAAAACCTGAAGAGATATTTATTACGTATGCAACACTAAAAGAAAAGTATGGTAGTAAGATGAAAGAGATGCCTTTGAGTGCTGTAGCACTTTACACTTTTATTGATAAGTTGAAAACAGGTCTTACACAATTTATGGCTGGTGCCAGAAGTTTCCGTCTGGATACCCTTAGTCGTGCAGATATAGTGGCATTGACGGAAGAGGCGGCGAAAATATCTGGCTTAACCTATATTATGGATGCCCAACGTGAAGAGGCAGAGAGGATTCTTGAAAGCTAATAATGAATTGCTCACATACATAAACCAGAATATATGATTTGAATTTTTTGTAGAGACGCAAAATTTTGCGTCTCTACTTTGTCGATTGAGTTTTTTCAGGATTCTCAGTGGGTTTGGGAGTTTCAGCTTCGACAGGTTTAGGTGTTTCAGAAGGGGATTTACTCTCTTCCGTTAAGCACTCTTTTATCCATTCATTGACCTTATCAACTTCTGGTCCACCTAAGGAAAGATATTTTTGATAATTGTCATAGGCTTTTTGATAATCTTGGAGATATTTCTGGTATAATATTCCTAATTTTTGATAGACTTCAGGTTTGCGTGAATCGATGCCCATAGCTATTGCGTACTGTTTAAGTGCCTCATCATATTTTTCAAGTCTTATATAAGCTTCTCCCATATTCAAATAAGCCATATAGAAGTTTTTATCCAGTGCGATAGCCTTTTCAAATTCTTCAAGGGCTCGAGAGGGTAAATCACGAATAAGTTTTATCTCACCGTATTTGTTGTGGATTTTTGCATTTGTATCATCTAATTTTAATGCCTTTTCATATTGGATTTCAGCTTCGGCAGGTTTCTTTTCATCAACATAAATGTCTCCTAATAATATAAGGGCATCTATATCCTCAGGTTTGATCTTCAAGGCTTGTTCAAGATGCTCTCTTGCATCAACATATTTTCTCTTTCTGTAATAGACGATCGAGGCGAAATAATGAGCTTTGAATTTATCAGGGTCGATTTGAAGGGCTTTTTCTACTTTATCAAGAGCCTCATCGTTTAATCCTTCTTTTAATAGAAGTTCTGAGTATTCACAGAGAGCGTCATAATTGTTTGGGTCGAGAGTAATTGCCTTTTCGAGAGTATCCTTTGCCTCTTTATACTGATTTAGATTTTTGTAGCAAACTCCAAGAAAATAGGTAGCAACTGAGTCATCACTTTTTACACTCAGGACATTTTTAAAATGTGTTTGAGCCGTGTTATAATCTTTTAAGTTGAAGAATAATTTACCGAGTCTTAAATTGACCTCCGGTGAATCGGGTTTTATTTTATAAGCTCTTTCCAGATAATTCTTTTTTTCTGCTGAGGTATCTTCTCTAATATCATCCGCTAAAGATATGTAGTAATTCAGGGCTTTAATTTTAGCTTTAGCGGTGAATTCAGATTCTTTTTCTAAGGTTTTTTCCAGATATACTAAGCTTTCGGTTATGTTATTACTTTCACCATAGAGATTAGCGATTTGAAAATATATTTGGAATTTTAATTTTTCATCAGGAGTATATTTCAGGGCTTCAATGAATTGTTTAATAGCTTCTTCCCGACCGGCACCTGTTTGTTTGGAGACATTTAAATTGGCTAAAAATATTCTTGCTTCGTAATTTTCTGGTTGAAGGTCTAATGTTTTTAGAATTTCTTTTTCAGCGCCCATAATATCAACTTTATCTTTGAATTGAATTGCGTTCTGGAAATAAATTTCAGCAAGAGTGTTTTTAGCATCTTTCTTAATGGCTTCAATGGGAGCGTTATCTTTTAGCTCATTCAAAATCTTAATTGCACCAGCCTTATCTCCTGATTGAATTAGTGTTATAGCCTTTTTGAGGTCGTCATAGTAGGTCTTCATATTTATCTCTTCGATTTTCTTTATAATGGTTTGATTGTTGGGTTCCAGGGCTTGAGCTTTTTGATAGAATTCAAGGGCTTTGTTAATATCATTGGTTTCAAGGAAATAATCACCTTGATAAACAAGGTTTTCTGCCTCACTCCATTTCTCAATTCTTAGGATATCATTGAGAGGAATATTAAATTCGACATTTTTTGATTTTAAGGTTACAAACTTTTCCGTTTGTTTTGAGATTATTCCTGTATAAGTTCGTTTGTTTTTCATTATGACTGCATCTGAAAATGCCGAATTTTGTAATATAATAATGAATAAAATTAACAATATAGATGAGACTTTTATTGTTTTTTTAAGTTTCACTTTGCGTCTCCAACTTTGTATTTAATAATAAAAATTGATATTGGTAGAGATTATTATATTATATACTACTTTTTATTTATCAGTGAATTTTGGCTTTTGTCAAAGATAATTTTAATTAAAAAAGAACATAACCGCGAATTACGCGAATCTTCGCTAATATTTTTTGACAGGATGAACAGAATTAATAAAACTGATATTTATATTATGAATCCTGTTTATCTCTATAATCCTGTATATCCTGTCAGATTCTTTTCTTTGTGTTCGTCGTGTCGTTGTGGTTAAAAAAATACTTTTAAAGAGTTTTTCGTGTTTTTTCGTGGCTATTTTTGTTTTGAATGAAGGTTAATTTTCTACTTGATTTAGAAAAAGCAAACTTTTAGTATGTATTGTTTGTGATAAGTAATATAGATAATAAGGGGGCGAAAGGTCTCGACGGGGATAGTTGAGGTTAGAGTTGCAAGCCGAGGATCCTATCTTCCTCGTTAATCCGATAGGAACAAAACTAACTGCAGACGAAAGTCTTGCACTGGCTGCCTAACTAGCAGCCACGTCTACCCTGATTTTGCCTGTGAATCAGGAATAGGCGTCGATTAGCAGGCTGGCTAATGTTTTTCACCTGAGGAATATCAGCGAGAAAATATCAGGTTGGCGAATCATAAACCCTGCCTGTTCTTGAAAAAGGGTCCTGAAAAGGATCGGGGTTATGATTTGCGAGACAAAAAAATAAACAGGCTAAGCTTGTAGATGCTTTTTCTGGGCTATCTTCGGACGTGGGTTCAATTCCCACCGCCTCCACCATTATAAATTTTGACCACAACGGCACAACGAAAAACCAACGATGGAGAATTAGGGGACAAGGAAAAATTATGAGGAAAAGAGATAAACAAAGAAAAAAAGTTGAGATGTTGGATGAATACGATTTTAGTAAAGGTGTTCGTGGGAAATATGCTTCAAGATATGCTCAAGGTAGTAATGTGGTTGTTCTGGAACCCGACATATTTAAAGTATTTAATAATGCCGAATCTGTAAACCGAGCATTAAAAGTTCTTGTAGAAATTGCTCGCTCTCAGTCAAAACGATAATGTCGTAACACGACATTTATGTCGTAGTAGTCTGCGAACTAAAGATCGCGTTACGTCTCGTAAAGCTTCAAAGAAAGACATCGCACAATATAAAAAAGTATGAAAAAAGAATACGATTTTTCAAAAGGTGAAAGAGGCAAATTTTTTCATCCAGATACAAAAATATATTTACCAATTTATTTAGAGACAGAGAATTTGGAATACTTAAGGAAGATGTCACAAGAAAAAGGTGTGGCAGTTGAAGATATTGTAAATGATTGGATAAAAAAAGATATTTCTATTGTAAAAACAGTAAAATAGCTGGAGGAAGAGGATAATGAGTAAGTATGAGATAGTCATTTATTGGAGCGAAGAGGATAAGGCATTTATCGCCGAAGTGCCTGAATTACCTGGGTGTATGGCGGATGGTAAAACATATCAAAAAGCCATCTCAAATGCTGAAGTTATTATTCAAGAGTGGATTGAAACAGCAAAAGAATTAGGACGCCCAATTCCACAACCTAAGGGGAAATTAATGTATGCCTAATAAATCGTTATAGGCAATAGTTGGAAGGTGAAATATGAAAAGTAAATGCTCTCTTAAATCATTGATAAAATAGGAGATTACAAATTTTGTGAAAGGCACAATTTTTAATGAAAGGATGGAACCATATTATGAATATAATTAGACTAAATAAAAATCTCAAGATTATCCTTGTAATTATAAGTATAATAGTAGCTTTTACAATAATTGCTAAAGGCAATGAAAACGGGAATGGCACAAAAATAGATTTTGTTACAACACAAAACATTGGTATGATGTCATCTTCATCTCCATCTGGAACTCAAATAACAGTAGCTATTAGTCCAACTTATTCGCAATTAAATACAAATGGAAATGGTTGTATTATGATTACTGGACCTGCGGCAGTTACATTAATGTCAGAGAGAACAACTTGTTCAATGTATTGGGAGTTATATGAATGATTTATTCCATAAAATTTAATTTAATAAATTAAGGAGGATTACATTATGAAAGGCGTAAGGAAAATATGTATAATTTTTAATTTTATATTTTTTATGATTCTAATAACATCTTCATTGATGTCAATTCCGTCTGTAATAAGTATCACAGGTTCACTTAAGGATTCACAAGGTAACCCCATTTCTGGAAATTTTGCTACAGAGATAAAATTTTATGCTACTGAAACTGGAACTACTGTATTGGATACTGTCATAACTACTGCTCAAGTTACTTCGGGTGTTTTTAATATAACGTTTACACCTCCTGATTCAATAATGATGGTAGATGATATCTGGTATAGCTTAGCAATTGATTCTAACTCTAACGGTCTGGATAGTTCTGACCTTTTTGCAAACCGTTTTCGTATTACTTCTGTTCCTTATTCACTTTCTACTCCACCATTGAATTATTTTAATACTTTCGGTGGAATTGCACACGGGGTAGAAATTTATTTAATGCCGGATGGATACCCGTGTGAAGATATGTGTGTCGTTCCATTTGTTTCTCCACCTGGTGGCGTTGAATTTAATAAAATGTCTATTTTGGTTTATGGATATGAAACTGTTTATTTCTCATTTGGGATTTATGATGAAAATGGATATCTTCTCTATTATTCAGGAAAACACTTATTACAACAGAGCAAAGGTTATTTAAATGTAAATGTAACAGGAAAGCTATTACCATCAAAAAAATATTATGTAGGATTTGGATATTACGCAGATGATCCTAATGATAGCCTGAACATCGGCTTTGCTACTCAAGGGCCTTCTGCTCCAAATTGGGGATGGTTGCATAATGTAGTAGGTTTTGGTGTAATTCCCAGTTGGTTCAATCCTGCTTTAACGGAAATTGATTTTTCTAGGGGTTGTATTCAACTTAATATAACTTTAATAAAAGATTAATAGTGGTTTTGAATAGTATTTGACATTTAATCGATCAGAGATGATTTTCGAATAATGTAGTAAGAGCCTTTGACGAGTTCTTCAGTGTTGAAGCCTGCGTGGAAGGTGTTGATGTTTTTAGCATTAATCCTGCCTATCAAATAAGTAAGCCATTCAACCGCGATGACCATTTCTAAGAATTGAATAATTGAATCTTGCGTTTGGGGAATTTCTATAAGTTGGGAACAGGTATACTTGTCCCCTACATTTGAAAAAGTCGGGACTGACGCAAGCTGTCTGTCCCCCATTTTTATTAGTATGATATTTGCAGAGAATAATTTTTGAATTGTTGGAATGATTTCTAATGCGCGTTTTAATGTGAAATCATTATGACATAAGAAAACAACGTTATCATTTTTCCGAGTGATGAAATATTGTGTATGACAGTATTCTTCCATTTCTGCGAAGTGGGCTGTGAGATTGTATTCATACATTTTATAAGTGGCGAAACGAGAAATGATACTGAATGGATGTGTAGAAAGGAAAAATGTCTGTTTAGCCTTTGCCCAAATATCAGCTTTGTTCAGGATGGGTTTATAGAATTTCTCTGATAATAATTTTTTGGTGTTTTGATTAAGGGATTTCCAATCAATTTTATATTGCGAAGCACGAAGAAGTGTGAGCAAAACTGCCCAGAAAGTCTTGGTTTGTGCAATATCGTGATGATAGCCAATATATTCTTTTGCTTCTTTCAATTTATAACTTGAATGTTTGAGTTCCTCTTGCGGTGATGCAAGGATTAGCCAGGTTTCATCAGCTAATTGTGATGCAGGGGAATCAGCATTATCTGTGATTGCAATTGTGTATGCACCAACTTGCTTTGCCAATTTAAAAATCTCGATGATTCGATTCGTTCGACCTGATACACTTATTCCGATTACCACATCATTTTTTGTTAGTTTTGTAGCCCTGACTCTCTTGTCAGAGTAGTATTGCAGGCATCCTGCCTGCTTTTGTAGGGAACAGTCGCGACTGTTCCCTACCGCCGACAAGATGTCGTCGTTACTAATTGATGAATATTGGAGAGCATCCATTGCGGGTTGGGCAATGACATTATATTTATCTTTCAGAATCCACTCTCCGAACTCTGAGGCGCAAAAAGAATCACCAGCACCAGTGATTATAATTTTCCCTTTGACATCAGGGATAGAGATTTTAGGAGCGTTTTGATGAACCCGAATTAGACGGAGTTGTTCCTGAATTTCCTGATAAATATATTCGTCTTTTAGCATATTGTAACGCGACATTTATGTCGCTATTTTGTGCGAGATAAATCTCACACTACATTGAATTGAAGAATCTAAACCGCAAAGAGCGCAAAGAAGTCGCTGAGGTCGCAGAGAATCTCAATGTAGGGAACGCATAATAAATTTTAAAAAGTTCTGTTCATAATTAATGCATATACCCCCTCACCCTTCCCTCTCCCCTATGGGGAGAGGATTAAGGTGAGGGGGTAAAGCTGGAAACTATACAGAATCCTGGATTTGGAACAATAATTTCCAAAAATTTGTTATATGTTCCCTACAAACTTTTTGCGTTCTTTGCGCCTTCTTGGCGAACTTTGCGGTTAATATTATTTTTAATCCGAATATCCTTTTGCCAGTTGTGCACTGCTGATGAGACCTGCATTATAGGATGGATGAAAGACCTTATCTTTCTCTTCTTCTTTTCCCTGCCAGATGAATTCAACTTCTTTTGTTTCACCAGCTTTTAAGTCAGAGACAATTATTTCCCCGAGGAAATTTTCATCCGTCTGTTCCTTTTCTTTATAGAACCGAACTGTGATACCTTTCGCATCTGTCTCACCTATATTTTTTATCGTGGCTATCAGGTGAACAATACTCTTCAATTGTTCTTCAGGAGCGCTTTTAAATTTTAATTTTTCAGCTGCAATATCAAATTTCTTTTTTACATTCATAGTCTTCATTGCTATATTATTCTTTTCATTTAATTCTGAGTGTTTTGCGATGGAATAAACTTTGAAATATAGGTTATTGATGCCAGCATTATCAACAGAGTCCCATCTGATAGTAAAAGTATGTGAACCTTGAGGTTCAATATTGATGGGTTCTTTGTCAACTGTTTGAATCCTTGATTTCATCAATCTTCCGCCTTCGTCTGGATTTTTCTCGTATCCTTCAACTTTCACATTTTCTGCAGGACCCTCTCCAAGATTATGAACCGTTGCATTAATAAAAACTGTGAATCCTTCTGTGGGATTATTATCATCAAAAGTTATATCCTCAGGAGGTATAGCCAAATCAGGTTTAGGATAAACTTTAAGATCGAATGCGTACATATTATCAGATGAATCATTGTCTGTTAGTGGGGATTCAGGTTGAGTGCTTATCGTGATTTTATAACTTCCCTTTTTAATGGGATTATTGAAATGGGCTAAGGCTGAAGCAAGACTTCTCTTGGAAATGCTTGTTATTGAATCGACGGTGCAAATTTCACTATTGTTTTCATCTGTTATTTTCACTTGAGGTGATTTTAAATCCTGATTTGAGAGGTTATATATTTTGAAAGTAAATGATGGTTTGTCATCTTCAAAAGCTTTTTGATCCAATAAAGTAATAGATATTGGCGAAATAGCCAAATCAGGTGCATCAGAATCGGGAAAAACCACAATTTCTTTTTGATGGTTTCTCATTTTGTTCTCATATTTGACATTACAGGATAAAATATGAATTCCTTTATTGAGCTGTGTGGTCGTTCTGAAAATTTTGTATTCATTTGCTTTAATCTGGTCTATAGTTTCAATATGAAGCTCATTATTTATTGGATATGTCTCAATTAATTTGAGCTCAACATTTTTTAAATCAAATGAATTAGCGTTCTCGAGAATAATACCAATATTTAGATTTGTATTGGGTTTTAGAGAATCCTCATCGGACACAACAGATAAATCTTTTATATTAAGTTTAGGCGTTTCGGCGTGAATAACAGCGCCACCGAGTGCATCCTTTGATTGAGTCTCATCGACACAATAGGCACTTATCATCCAATTGCCTTCTGAAGAGCCTTTGGGAAGAGTTATTTCTTTTTGAATCTTTCCATTGATGATTTTTATCTCTTCATTATCGACCAATTTTTTATTGTTTGGACTTGTTACGTTGAGAAAACATTTACCAGAATTTATATCCGGAACCATCTCATCAATGGTGAATTTAAAATCATCAGTATTTTCTAAATTCCAGGTGAGATTATTTTGTTTAAAAGTAACCATTTTATCCGGGAGAGACAATTTGAGAGTTGGATCACCGAGCAAAATAAACATATCCATCTGACTCAAGTTTGAAATATATGCTACATAGTTGATGTATGATTGAGTCAAAATATCTCCCAATCCGAGAAGATTATTTTTAAAGATTGCGTTTCTTATGAATTTAGAGATTTCAAAATGATAGCGGGTGAATCCATCGCCTGTTGGTGAATAGAGGGCGATTGCACCTCCGTTTTTTGTTCTGAGTGTATCCTCACCGATACAAATATTCCAGGGCTTTTCAGGAAAATCGATGGCACCTGTCGAACAGGTCATATTGATTATTAAGGGCAATTTATCCGCATTGGATAATCTCAGATTATCACTATATTTTGAATCACCACCAAACCAAATGCGTTCATCAGCCCATATATTAGGAGCTCCATGCCCATAAAACTCCATTATTGAAGAGCCTTTCTGAAATAGTTCGAATATGACGTTGTTACAATCAGGACTCACTTTGTTGTATTGTTTGAGTAAATGAACTTTTTCTTTAGGGACGTAGAAATTGTCTTCATACTTAAAATTTTCGAGATAGATTCTCACAATATCAAATATGGGAGTTGTGTATTGATTAATCAGTACCTCGCATTTTGCTGAAAAGCCTTCACTATCATCAGAGATAAAAGATAATCTTGCGCGCCAATCTGATTTTTTATTTGCTTTGCTATAGTTAATTATTTTTTCTACGATATTATTGGCATCTTCTTTATTATTAACGCTTATTCTGCCAATATTCATATCAGGTAAATTATCATTTCCCAGACAGGTGACAAACCAGTATTCGCTGGCATAGACATTCCTTTGTTCGCCAATTAAATATATAGGCACATAGTTTATAACATCATTTCGATAGTTACCGAGATAATCTCTCGACGAGTCTCCGAAAAGGATAATGTTTGATGGTTTAGGATTAGACCAATTTTTAAATACATAAGCTATGAATCGCTTAATGGCTTCAGGAGAGAAGATGCCGTAATTAAACTCATTATAGATGTCGAAGATGTTGACTGTTTGTGTGGTGATATTTTGAGATTTTTTGAACTCAGCGAGTTTCTCTACAGCTTCAATGAATAAGGGATGGTAAATGATGATTAAGTTTGCTTGATTTGTAGTCTCAGTAATTTTCGATTTTGAAAATTCTTCAAATTTTAATCCTTCAACATTGTCCAGATTCTTCAATAATACTTCCTTATTTGTTTTTGCATTCACAGAAAAAGATAATGCATTTTTTATTTGTTGAGTGGGAATTTGTTTAGGATTGTTTTTATCTGTAATATCAAGAGCAAGAACTTTAACATATTGAGGCGTTTCCAATTCGTATTTGACAAATTCTTTGTTGTTGGAATCCTTTTCTGGAGAGAGTTTTAAGGTGTCCTTTTCAAATTTTAGATTTCTCTTATAGGTAATTAGGAATTTGTCTAAATAAAAAGCAAATTCTTCCTCCTCTTTTTTTTGAACCTGTTCTTTCTGAGTTATAAGTTCAATTTTAATTTTATTATCTGTTTTCTTTAATGTGTTTGCAGGGATATCAATTTTTTCTGATAGCCCTTTTGTTTTTGTCAGAGGTAATTCTTTTTTCAGAATATCATTTAGAGTGATTACTATTTTTTTATTATCTGATTTGTTAACCGCGGCATAGAAGTCAATAGAGATTTCTGCAGGTAAATTTTCATCTGATAGATTATCCAGATTGAATGAGGTGTCAAAAGGTTTATCGTTTTTTATTTCCTGCCAGAGCCAATATACAATTTGACCCTTCATAACCTCTCCTTCTTTATATTCCTCCTCATCTTTTTCAAATATAATCGTGTTTTCGATAGACGAAGGCGTATTAAGATTTTCTTGAGGGGCACTTATTTCTGCAGAAGAGATTCTTAAAGGATTCACAATTTTATGAATACTAATCCAATAGACATTATCACGTGTATAATTAGAACTTTCTGCCATTCCAAAGAAGGTGATGGAATCTTCTGGGTCAAAGATGCCATCAGCATTATCGTCGAGAATGTGTATTGGGACAGGTTGATTTTTGTTGAAGATTTGGATGTAGGATACAGGACAATTTTTGATTTTAAAATGTTCTAATAAATCTTTGCCGTTGATTTTGTATAAATCATTTTTATTAACAGTACATTTGACACTAAAATCTCTCAATTCATCAAGAAGCCTGAAGTCACCATCAAATCCTTTTGTGAGTGAGGGATTTTTATCGATGAAGGCGATGAGTAAATCGGGATTGCTTACTATACTTTTCAAAATATAAAAATAATCTGAACCATAATTTTTATTAAATTCATCCTGAGAAATATTGCTGGAATACGGTTGATCAAATTTTATTATTCCTTTGAGATTTTTATAGAAAAAATGTTCGTTGTTATTTATGGTCTTGAGTCTTGCATTGACTGTGACTTTAATCAGGCGATTAAAACGGGCATATCCCAACTCCTGGATTTTTATAGTTGAAGATACATCAGGAGCGATATTCATTTTCGTTAGTAGTTGAGCATCATTTTTTGAAATGGTTTTTTCATATACGTAGTCTTCTTTGAGATGAAGGATTTCGTAGTCTGTTATTTCTGGTTGGAAATTAGTCAGAGGGGGAATAACAAGAACAAATTCGTCTTTTAAATCATTTGCATAAAGAATCTCGGATTCATTCCAAAAGCAGGTAAAATCTATTTGCGAACTTGATGAGTTCTCAATCTTATATGCAGAAAATAAATTGAGATTGATCATAACAAGGCTAACTATAATGAATATGAGTTGTTTGGTAAAAATTTTCATATTTTAGATTCCTATAGGAAAAATTTGTATCTGTTTATAATTTTAAAGTAATGAATATTGCAATAAGAAATTAAAGTTTGCATTATAGAAAATGCAAGGAATTAGTTTTATAAAAAAATTAACCACGTTTTTATGAGTGATTTAGTCTTGACACTTTTGAGATATATTTTATCATTCAGAAGTTATAATAAAGTTAAGGAGAGAAAAGGGCATTGGCGAGATTGTATGAATTTCAAGGAAAAAAATTGTTAAAGGAAAATAAGATTGCTGTCCCCATTGGCGGTGTGGCTAAAAGCCCTGAAGAAGCTAAAAAGATAGCAGAAGAGATAAATAAACCTTGTATACTTAAGGGGCAATTATTCATTACGGGCAGAGCCGGTCTTGGTTTAATAGAATTTGCTAACAATCCTGATGAAGTCTATAAGATTGCGGATGAAATATTAGGCAAAAAAATTGGGAATCAAACAGTTGAATTTGTCCTTGTAGAAGAAAAACTTGATATTGAACGAGAATTCTACGCAAGTGTGATAATCGATGATGCTAAGAAATGCCCCGTTTTAATATTTAGCTCTAAGGGTGGAACAGGAATAGAGGAAATAGCGAAAGAATATCCTGATAAGATTATCAGAAAGGACATAAACATACTTGCAGGTATAAGAGAGCATCAAGTCAGGAATTTGCTCCGAAAAGTAGGTATAAAAGGGAAATTGCAATTATCACTTGGAAGTGTGATTGTATCTTTATATCATATAGCGAGGAAGTATGATGCGCGTGCCGTTGAAATTAATCCCTTAATTCTTGATAAGAATGAAAAAATAATTGCGGCTGACTGTAGAATCACCATCGATGATTATGCTGTATATAAACATCCTGAGCTGGGAATTCAAATTGCAAGGGAATTTGATAGACCTCCCACACCACTCGATGTTATTGCTTATAAAGTAGAAGAAGGTGATTATCGTGGGACTTTTTATTTTGTTCAACTTGAACAAGGATATAAAAAGGGAGAAGGATATATAGGCTTTCATGGAGCGGGTGGTGGTGGTTCGATGATGTCGATGGATGCGGTCTTGAAGAAAGGATACAAGATAGCAAATTTTTGTGATACAAGTGGTAATCCTCCAGCATCAAAAGTGTATCGAGCGGCAAAAATTATTTTATCTCAAGGACCAATAGATGGTTATTTTGGCTCTGGTTCAGGAGTTGCGAGTCAGGAGCAATTTCATTCTGCAAGGGGTCTCGTTAAAGCATTTAGAGAATTTCAGATTGATATACCTGTCGTTATAAGACTCGGCGGAAATCAGGAAGAAAAAGCAATTGAAATAATGAATGAAGGGACGAAAGATTTACCGGCTTATGTGGAGTGCTATGGAAAAGATACTTCGGTCCATTATTGTGCGGAAAGATTTGATGAGCTTGTAAAGTTAGGTAAGAAAAAAATTGTTCATCCACTTCCTGAAAAAGAAAAACCAAAAGAGCCATATTCATTTAAAACCGTTACAGGTGGAGAGGTAATTTTTGACCATTCTAAGTGTGCTGATTGTAAGACAAAGATTTGTGTAGTGAGTTGCATTCCCAAAATACTTAAGCTTGATAATGGAAAACCTGTTCTGAATATATCAAAAGAAGAAGCGGCAAAAGGGAAATGCACAGAATGTCTTGCCTGTGAGATTGAATGTGAGTTTCGTGGAAATAAAGGAGCAACAATTATTTTACCAATTCCAGGACTTGATGAATATTTACATAAAAAAATATAGCAATTGTGTTGATGTGACCAAGTTAAGTCTTAAGAGGTAAAAGATATGTCCATTCTTGTTGATGAAACAAAAAGGGTTCTGATTCAGGGAATTACTGGCAGAGAAGGAATGACAAGGGCGAAACTGATGATTGGTTATGGCACAAAAGTTGTTGCTGGATGTACTCCCGGCAAGGGTGGAGTGGATGTAGAAGGTGTACCTGTATTTGATAATGTTGAAGAAGCGATAGAGAAGGTTGGTAAAGTAGATATAAGCGTGATATTTGTTCCTGCGCCTTTAGTTAAAGATGCGGCGATTGAGGCGATTGAAGCAGGAATCAAGCTTCTTGTCATTGTTCCAGATAGAGTTCCTATTTATGATGTTCTTGAGTTCTCAGAATTAGCGAAACAAAAAGGTGCTCAATTTGTTGGACCTAATACGCTTGGCGTATTAAGTCCGGGAAAGGCTGTGGTGGGAATGATAGGGGGAAGAAGTGAAACGGCAAAGAAATGGTTTAAACCAGGTCCTGTTGGTGTTACATCAAGGAGTGGAGGAATAACATCATCAATTGCCTATTATCTGAATCAAAGTGGGATTGGTCAGACGACAATTATACACGTTGGTGGGGATTCTGTTGTTGGATTACCTCATCCAGAAGTGGTGAAATTATTTGAAGAAGATGAAGAGACAAAATTAGTTGTAATGTTTGGTGAGATTGGTGGTTCGCAAGAAGAGCAGGTCGCTGATATGATAGAAAGAGGAGAGTTTACAAAACCGCTTGTAGCCTTTATCGGAGGAAAAGCAGCAAAAAGTGGAACAAGATTTTCCCATGCTGGTGCAATAATTGAAGGAAATCGCGGAACCTGGGAAGGGAAAGTTAAGCGTTTAAAAGAAGTGGGTACACACATCGTAGATAATTTTGATGATATACCTAAAGTTACAAAGGAAGTATTATCAATAATACAATGGAATTCATAGAGAGAAGGAGATACTGATTATGTCTGAAGAGATTTTTGAAGCCATCAGAAAGAATGTTGAGAAGGAATCCTTCACAAATTTATTAGGGATAAAACTAATCAAGATTGATGAAGGATATTCCTTAGTTGAAATGAAATTCAGGGATGATATGTATAATTTGTTTAAGACACTTCATGGAGGTGCAACGTTTTCATTAATTGATGAAGCTTTTCAAATTGCTTGTAATTCGTATGGAACGATTGCTGTAGCTTTGAATGTGACCATCACATATCATAGTGCACCAGCAGTGGGAGCGGTTTTAAGAGCTGAGGCAAAAGAAGTTCACAAATCTAATCGGATTGGAACGTATTACATACAAGTTAAAAATGATCAGGATGAATTAATTGCTTCCTGTCAAGCTGTGGCATATCGCAAAAAAGATCCGTTGCCTTTTCTTAATAAATAATATGTAGAGACGCAATGCATTGCGTCTCTACAAAGAAATTTAACTAAATATGATTAGTGTTGATTCGTGAAATTCGTGGTTTAAGAATTAAAAAATTTTTTTGTGAGGTTTTGAGATGGGCTTTAGATGCGGAATTGTGGGTTTACCCAATGTTGGAAAATCGACTTTATTTAATGCTTTAGCAATGGGACATAAACATGCTGAGGTTGCTAATTATCCCTTTTGCACGATTGAACCGAATGTTGGGATTATTCAAGTTCCTGATGAACGCTTGAACAAAATTGCTCAGATTACTAAACCTGAAAGAATTGTCCCCACGACCTTACAATTTGTTGATATTGCAGGTCTGATAGAAGGCTCAAGTAAAGGAGAAGGTCTTGGGAATCAATTTCTTGCACACATACGCGAAGTTGATGCGATAATTCATTTGGTTCGATTATTCAAAGATAAAAATGTTTCTCATATTGCGGAAGCTATTGACCCAATCAGAGATGTGGAAATCGTAAATATAGAACTTTTATTAGCCGATTTAGACACGGTTGAAAAGAGATTTCAAAAAGTTCAAAAGATGGCGAAATCAGGTGAGAAAAAAATTAAGCTGGAACTTGATGTTGTTGAAAAAATAATGAGTGCTATTGCGAAAGGAATACCGGCAAGACAACTTTTGCTTGATGAACATCTTTCTGAATTAGTGAAAGAGATGAGTCTATTAACAGCAAAACCGGTTTTATATGTAGCGAATGTTAGTGATTCAAATTTAGAGGAAGACAAGGAACATATAAAAAGACTTGAGGATTACGCTTCAAAAGAAGGAGCGAAGGTCGTTGAAATTTCCTGTAAAATACAATCTGAAATCGGAGAGATTGAAAATGAGGAAGAGCGGCAAGAGTTCTTAAAAGAGATGGGAATAGATGAACTCAGTTTAAATAAATTAATCAGAACTGGTTATGAATTGTTACATCTTATCACATTTTTCACGATACTTTCTAATGAAGCGAAAGCATGGACTGTAGCGAAGGGGACAACTGCTCTGAAAGCGGCAGGAAAGATTCACACTGACTTTGAAAAAGGGTTTATTAAAGCTGAAGTTTTATCATATAAAGATTTGCTGACTTATAAATCAGAACATATTGCAAGAGAGAAAGGGATTATTCGTGTGGAGGGGAAGGATTATATTGTTCAGGATGGGGATATCATCCATTTCAAATTCCATCTCTGATAAATCAAAAGGAATTTAATACATATTTTTGACAGGATAAACAGGATATGACACTGATGAACAGGATTTAATTTTAGGACAAGAATAAAATTTTTATGTTGATTAAGAAACAATGCATTTTCCGTTTATGCTTTTAATTAATTCAAGAGATTGTTTAACTCCACTCCATTTCATTTCTAAACTATAACCAGCTATTATATTACGGTTGTTTAGCTCTTCCAAGACTTCCGAAAAATCAATTTCACCACTTCCTAAGGGTTGGTGACTATCTTCACAATTGTCATTATCACTGAGATGAAAATGACATATATAATTTCCTAATTCTTCAAGCCAGTTTTTGTAATTCACTTTTGAAAAAACGAAACAATGACCGATATCAAAACAAAATTTAAAATTATTGGAGGGAAATTTCTCGAACATATCGTTAATGATAGCTGGGAAAGATTCCCAGGTATTTTCTATAGCGAGTGTTATTCCAATTTCTTCGGATTGACGGACTATTTTTTCGAGGTTAATGTAAAATCTATCAAACCAGAGTTTCAATTTGGAACTCGGAATGAGCGGAATATAGTTGCTGTGAAAAACGGTCAGTTTTGAATTTAATATTTTGGTTACTTTCATCCCTTTGATAAGGCTGTTAACAGCATATTCACTGATGGTTTTATCCTTACAGCCCAAATCGAGACCATAAAAAGGAAGATGAGTAACGATGCGAATTTTTTCTTTATCTAATAAGTTTCTGAGAGACTCAATCTTCTTGTAATTCTTCTCAGTCAACTCCTCAACGTCAGTTAAGCTGATGTCGAGACCGATTTTAAATTCTTTACAGTTTTCAATGAGATTAGAGATTTCTTCGATGTGACACTGAAAATAGATATTATTATTCATTAACATTCCTTTTATTATAAATTAAGGTTTCTGAAAAATTGTGGTGCTACATTTATATCGCAAAGTGCTTTTTTATTTAACTCTTATGGAGTATAAATGTATTTGGACATTCGTTATTACTACGGGTAGCTTCGCAACACGTAGCTATGTTATTGAACTGCTACGCAGTAAAAATGTTATTGATGTCCTCAAACACAAATTAAAATCTCTGAAATACTTTCAAAAATAACCTAAAGACGAGATTGCCGCGCTCACTATCGTTCGCTCGCAATGACACTTAAATATCTTGTTCCCAAGCCCCTGCTTGGGAACGAATATGTCTCGAAGCCCTAGCTTCGGTAATGTCAAATTAGTCGTTTTGGATTATTTCCAAGACCTCTCTGACTCTATCTTCAAATCCTTCACTTTTAACAATATGATATTTGATCGAATATTTATTCAGGTATTGTAACAAAAATTTATCTATTTTTAGGTTTAATTCGTTATCTTCAAATCGAAAACCATCACCTTCAACTCTTAGGACATCACAAGTCAATACAAATATGTGTGAGTAATTAAAAATATTTTCTTCCATCCAGTGATGATAATATTCCTGGATTTTCTTATTTGCATAATTTCCACATAAAGTTGTGAAATAAGCGTAATAATCAAGCACAGAACGATCAGAAACAAATTCTTCATATTTGCTTTCTTCGAATTTTTGATAAAGAATACTTGAAATTTGAAGGAGAATTCGTTCACGATTAGAGATGTTCACAACATTATCGATATCTGCGTATTCGGAAATGGTTCTTACTGTTTCTTCGATGAGAGGGAGCTTGAATACATAACGGACGGCTCTTGCGAGGGTTGATTTTCCTACGCAGGATGAGCCTACGAATGCAATTCTCAAGGGTCTTCTCATTTTATCTTTCCTTATTTAGTTTTAGGTGGAGATAAAAAAGTGAGTTAAATGTATAATTTTTATTGATTACATAATTATTCTCTGGAATTTATTTGTAGAAATCTCTATCGTATGTCAATAGAAATTGATAAAAATATGGATAATACCGTAAAAATTATATCGCAAGAGAATACAAGAAGGATATTTAAACTCGTCATCTACTTCCTCATTATTTCAATCTTGGTGAGCCTTTCGATTCTTAATCTAATCTTAAAAACTACAAATCATATCAACAAGGACGTATGGATACCAATAACTGAATTCAAAACTGATTTTGATAGATATGTGAGAACGAATATTCAAAATCAGATGATTGTTGATGATAAATATTTTCTATTATTCTTTCAAAGGCTTATCTATCATCAGAATGAGAATACTAATTTTGTTCTTAATAAAATCAAGACAAGAGTTTTTATCCCTTATCCTTCTTATGTGGATATATTTTTCAGGAAGATTGATAGTAATTATTATGTATTCCGATTGGGAAGAGCTGAAGGTATTGAAAGCGGTTTTTTCAAATATGCTGATGGACATATGATTGAGTCTGAATCTCTTTTTGAAGGTTCTTTTGATAAAGATATACTCACGAATTTGTCGGTAGAAAAATTAAATTTTCTTCGGACGAAAAATTATGTCTATCCACAGAAAATTTATAATGATTTGATAAAAGATTTGAATGGGAAATATTATGATGTTGAGGTCAGAATAAATCAGGGAAACTTTGAAGCTTATGTAAATGGAAAGAAAGTCTGTGAATATAGCAATGATGAATATAAAACAGGATATTTTGGATTTTCTACAGGTGACCAGCCTGCGATTTATGTTGATAAAATTGAGATCGATGGCATTAAGAATAAAGCTGCATTCGAGTTTGTTGAAGATTTCAGGAATCCACGCTTAAACGCTCAATACATCGTAAGAGTTTTGCTTATATCTGTTATCGCGTTCTTCCTTATCTGGTTTGGATATTCCTATTTCTTATCATTAATAATGAAAATCGATTTAAGAAAGATATTGATATTCGATATATTCACGTATTTACCTTTTGTGATAACTTTTTTTGCTCCATTAAGTAAATTATTTTTGATAAAGGTAAATTATCAAACAATAAGTTTTTATCGACTCATTATCTATCCCTTAATTATTACTTTGTTCTTAAAATTTTTGTTTGTTATTGTTCATAAGAAAATACTGATATTTTATGAAAGTAATAGAGAAAAATATAATTTCAAGGATTCAATAAAAGAATTATTTTCTGATAAGATATTCCAATTAGTTTTCATCATATTCCCGATTTTGTTGTTACTTTTATTTACATTTGTTGTGCCTAAAAAATCTGTTTCAATCTTTGATAGTCAAAGAGAAGTATTTGTGGAGCAGGAAAAGTTGTTTAATATTGGAGATACATTGTTCTCAAGGCAAACTAATATTCGGGATTTTAAAGTTTATTTTAATGTTTTCGTTGAAGAGGGGAAGAAGTTTGAGATATTTTTTCGGAAGTTTGTAAGACAGGAGGAAAACAATGTGCCTTACTGGTATTCATTCAGGCTTGATACAACGTCACAATTTGCAGAAGCCGGTTTTATAAAAAGTGAAGGATATAATAAAGTTCCGCATAGAATTAATCTTAAATTCAATCAATGGTTAAGAATTGGAATTATCACTCAGGGTGATAAGTTTTTTGCTTTAATTGATGGTGAGATAGTTGATGAATATAGAGATGAGGATTACAGGAGTGGGCAGATTGGTTTTGTCCCTATGAGTGATGGCTTGAGGATTAAGAATTTTGATTTGTGGGCTTCAGATACAGAAAGTTATATTGATGAATGGAGTGGTTTTTTTTCCCATCTATTGTGGGTGATTGAGAAATTTGTATTGAGTTTAAGATATTTTTTAATCCCCCTTTTGATTATAATCTTGTCGTTAGGTTATTCTCTTCTGATTTCTTTAATATTAAAAATAAATGCTCGAAAAGTATTTTATTATGATTTTTCAACTTTGATTCCTTTATTTTTTATTGTTCTTATATTTAATAATCATAATTATTATATAGGATTAATTTATCTGGGAATATTGATAGCATTAATCCTTAAATATCTTTATATTCTTGTGAATATCAGGCATCCGCTCAGTTTTAATTTGTTGACGATTATCTTTTGTATCTTAGTTTTTATTGTTGGAGAAAAAGCCATAGAAAATTCTCCTTACGACAGATTCTGGAGAGGAAGTTGGCAGGGTGGATATATCCGGGACGAATTTATGTTTAGTCCTCTCAGAGCAGAAGAAATGTGGAATTCGTACACAAGGGCATTCATTTTTTGTGGTGAAAAGTTTTCAAGATTTAAACAAGAAGGGACCACAAGAATTATTTGTCAAGGTGGCTCAGCAACACTCGGGGTGGGTATTAGTAAAAATGAAGAGAAATATCCGAAAATTCTTGAGCGATTATTGAAGGTAGAGACGCAATGCTTTGCGTCTAATCAAGAAAGAAGTTCAAAAAAATACGAAGTGATAAATGCGGGCAAAGAAGCCTACACATCTCTTGATGGACTTTTGCAATTGAAAAGGGATTTGTTGATCTTGAAACCAGATATAGTAACGTTAATGTTTGGTGGGAATGATGGAATATCTCCCTGGTGGTTGCCGGATACACAGACGAGGGTTTGGAGTTATATCAAAAGAAGTATTGAACAATATTCACCCATTCAACATTATTTATTGAATTGTAGAATTTTTACGGGGATTATTAAGGAAATCAAAAATGTTATAGAGACTGTTAAGGAACCCAAAAAGAAGAGTCAGATACCGGTAGAAGAGTTTGAAGAAAATCTGCGTGAATATGTGCAATTATCAAAAGAGGGTAATTTCAAACTTGTCTTTATTTACGAAATGCTTTATGAGAGCCTATATTTAAAAAATCCTTTTTATAAGCCGTATTATGAAGCAATGAAAAAAGTTGCTCAGGAAAACAATATTCCTCTTGTTGATACTATATCTGCATTTCGTGAACAAAAATATGATGAGATATTAGTAGATTCCATTCATCCAACAGCATTAGGAAACGAGATAATAGCAAAGACAATAAAAGAGTGCATTGACAGGGATGAACAGGGTAATTAAGAAAATTTAAAATGAGAAACTGACAACTGACAATTCAAAAATGTCATTCTGAGCCAAAGTCCTGAACGAAGTGAAGGAGCAGCGAAGAATCTCATAAATTTGTAGGGAACGCACATTGTGCGTTCCATTTTCTGAATGCATTTCTACTTTTAATACATTGTTAATTTCAGTAATGTAAATGGGAAATATGGAAAAACTTTACCAGATTGAAAACATAAGTTTTTCTTATGATGAAAAAGATGTTATTAAAGATATATCATTGGATATTGAGATAAGTGAATTTGTCGGAATCATAGGTCCTAATGGCTCAGGGAAAACAACTCTCTTAAGATTGCTTAACAAAATCTTAAAAGAAAAGAAGGGAAAGATTTATTATAAAGGGCAGAGTTTAAATAAAGTTGAACAGACGCAAATCTCAAAGGAAGTTGGCTTCGTTCCGCAAGAAACTTTTATCAATTTCCCTTTTACTGTATCTGAAATTGTGATGATGGGACGGTATCCATACATAGGGATGTTCGGTTTCGAAGGCAAGAAGGATATTGAAATAGTTAAACAGTGTCTTGAGATAACTGATTTAAAAGATATGGGGGAAAGGTTGTATGTGGATTTAAGTGGCGGTGAGAAAAAGAGAGTTATAATTGCGAGGGCATTAGCGCAGGAACCGGAATCCCTTCTTCTTGATGAACCCACATCTGCATTGGATATTAGATATGAAATTGAAGTTTATAATCTTTTGAGAAGATTAAATCAAAATAAAAAAATTACGATAATAATAGTAACACATAATATAAATTTTGCCTCATTATATTGCTCGAGATTGGTTTTAATGAGAGATGGCAGTATATTTGGTATAGGCAATGCTGTTGATATAATCAAGCCCGAAATAATTAAAGATGTTTACGGAATTGATGTGAAAATAAACTATGATAATGAAACAGGAGCTCCGTATCTTTTGCCTAAAACAATTATGGAAGATACAAACGATATACTTTTATTTGAAAGACCTTCTACTTCATAGAGATTCCTGAAATACTAATAAACCATACTGTGTCATTCCGAACTTGTTTCGGAATCTCAATTGGGATGCTGAAACGAGTTCAGCATGACAAATAAAATAATCTTGTCTTTGAAGTATTTCAGAGAACTCTCATAGAGAGTTGTATGGAATGGTTTTAAACCGTTCCCTACAGTTGGAGAAGACAAATGGCGGATAAAGAGCATTATGACATATTGATTGGAGTTCTATCGGGGAAAAAGGAATATAAAAAGTGGTTGGATTTAAAAAAGAATGTTGTGCAGGTAGATTTGACCCAGGCTGATTTGTCGAATAAGAAGATGAACAATATGAATTTATCAAAAGTAAATTTATCTGGTGCAAATTTATATAACAGCGATTTAATTGGAGCTGATTTAACGGGAGCCAATTTGAACTATGCAAATTTAAAAAGGGCAAATTTGACAAATGCATTTTTGGATGATGCCTCATTAGCCGGTGCTGTTTTAGAAGGTGCGAACCTGATAGATACAAGTTTTGGAAGAGCGGATTTAACAGGAGCTAAGATGGGTGGAGCACATCTTGTTGGGGCTAAATTGGTTGATGCGGTTTTAACAGGTGCAAATTTAAGAGGCGCTAATGTAAAATATGCAGTCATTAATGGTGCTAATCTGAAGGATGTGAACATTGACGAAGCTGATTTTACTGGCGTGAATATTCCTGAACAAATGAAAAAGCTAATGAAGGGTGTGGAAACAGCTATATTCTCTAAAGGAGTCAAGAAAGAGAAAAAGGTCACAGAAGAAAGTTTGATGGAGACCTTCCACGAAGAAGATGCGTATGCAATCTTGGGTTTGAAGCCGACGGCTTCTGTTGATGATGTAATCAAGGCATATAAGACGAAGGCAAAGGAATATCATCCTGATAAAGTTAGTCATTTGGGAGAAAAGTTAAAAAAATTGGCTCAATTAGAATTTGAGAGGGTCAATCAGGCGAAGGAATTTTTGGTTCGCAAATTAAGAAATCCCATTATTGTTGATGCCTCTGTTTCTCCAAGAGTAAGAAAAGAGAGAGGAATTACATTACAGGATTATATTAATATTGCGAATGTAAATCCCAAAAACGATGTTGCCTGGTATAATTTAGGTGTCAAGTATCAAGAATTAGGATTATTACAACAAGCTATAGATGCTTATAAAAAATGCCTTCAAAATAATCCTCACAATCAATTAGCCCAGCATAATCTTAAAGTCGCCCTCTTCGCAGAGGCGTTTAAAGAAAGTAAATAGAATTTAACCACGAATTACACGAATCAACACAAATTAAAAGAATTTGCCCACAAAATCACAGAAATGAAATACTTAGACAGGATGAACAGGATTAATATGATAATATTAAGAAATAATAATCCTGTATATCTTGTTAATCCTGTCAGATTATTTTTTTTCTCGTGCCTTTCATGGTTCGTTCTTTGTTTTTTAGCAGTAAGGTTTTTAATTAATCTTAGGAGTTAAAAGAAATGGGACTTAATCACAAAAGTTTATCCGCTATTATTTTTGATTTGGATAATACCCTTGTGAATTCATTTGGCTTGATACTCGACACATTTAATCTAATTGGTGAAAAGTATATAAATAGAAAATTCACGATGAAGGAAGTGGTCAAATTATTCGGTCCAACAGAGAAAGGAATTTTGGCGAATCTTGTTGATAAGAAAAATTATGAAAGTGCAGTAAAGGATTTTTATGAATATTATACAAAAAATCATAATCATCGTGTTCAGTTGTATGATGGAGTCAGAGATGTTCTCGAACTTTGTAAAAATAATAATATTATTCTATGTCTAAATACAGGAAAAGGAATTGAGAGTACATTAATAACATTAAACCAATTGAAAATTAAGAATTATTTTCAAATGATTATAACGGGGAGTGATGTCAAGAAACCCAAACCCGACCCTGAAGGAGTTAATAAATTTTTAAAAAAGTTCGATCTTGAAAGAGACAAAGTTATTTTTATAGGTGATTCAATGTCAGACATCAGATGTGCAAAAAATTCCTCAGTTCTCTCTGGTTCAGCTTTATGGGATAGCTGTTTCCGAGAGGAAGTCCTTGCCCTTGAACCAGATTTTGTTTTTAATTTGGTTAATGAATTGGAAATGTGGCTTGGAGAAGTAATTAAAAATTGAGTTAGTTTAGGTCATCTTATCATTTTTACATTATATAAAATTTATAGTATTCAAACAAGAATAACATAATTGTTTTAAAATATCCTTAAATTATGAAGTTATGATGAAAAGGGGAATTTATCTATTATAGATATAGGTGGATAGTTCAGTGATTAAGTCAGAATCCTTCTGGAAAAGTAATTTCATCTCAATTATGTTTAATCAATAATAAAAATATTTGCCTCTTATTTTACATTAGGTTTAAATTATTATTTGAATGATATGTCTTGACAATTGTTATATTAATGAATAAAAAAATTTGACAATTTAATGACATAATATCATTCATCAATTATTTTAATTAAGACGTGAAATCAAACTTTGTCATCATCCCTTTTGTTTAAGTGAATCATCAGTAATAAACAAATTTTTTATGTTTATCTGTTTATGTTTAGATAAAATAGATGTTTTTGTTTTCAGGAAAAAGTAATCAAAGAAAAAGGAGGAACTTATGCTAAAAGAATTGAAAGTCATTCACTTTTACTTTATTACATTTTATGTACTTATATTGTCTCTGTCAATACAGGGGATTCAAGAAGCTAGAGCAAAAGAAATTACTCAACTAAATAAGGACCGATCAGTATTTAAAAATAAGTATGGGGCTGTTATTCTTGATGGATTTGGAACCAAAATAAATTATTCTAAAGAACAATTAGATGAATTAGCCACCCAAGTTCAATCCAATTTACCTGAAAAAGGGAAAATGCCCGAAACCCCAATTAGTGATTTTAATATCACTTGGACGTATGCACCTTTTGGAAGTTGTATTGGTATGAGTAATATTATTTGGGCGGATAATGAGGGGCAAATTGAGATTTATTTAGGTGGATCTTGCTCCACTTTTGGTGCCAATAATTATTGGCATACACTAATTTATAATCCAAGTACAAATGATTATAAGCAAATTTATGTAAGTCCATTTTATTCAACAAGCATAAGTCGTATGGACATTGGTGATATTCTGGGTGATTCGAATCTTGAAATTCTTGTTGCTCAATCAAATGGCAAAATTCAGGTATATGATCAGAAAACGAAGGAATGGATTTTAGAAATCAGTTCTTCTGCGAGCTCTCTTAAAGGAATGGATATAGTTGATCTCGATAGTGATGGAAAAGATGAAATTGTCTTATGTACTTCTTCCAATCTGTATGTGTATGAAGGCAACGGTACTTTAAAATGGAGTCTTACCGGTGTAGGTGGGGCGGATGTAAAAGTGGCGAATATGGATTCTGATGCCTCTTTGGAGATAGCTGTTGGAGGTGGATATGTTGTAGATGCTGATACACATACTATTCAATGGGATCATTCTGGTGCATTCGGGGTAATACTTGAATCGGCTGATATTGATGATGATATGAAGGAAGAGCTCATTGCTGCAGAAGCTTGGTATATAGTATGGGCTTACAATGTGGACACGCAGACAATAAAATGGTCTATTCCGGTAGATCTAGATGTCAATGCAATTAATGTAGATGATATAGATAATGATGGAACATATGAATTGTTAATTGGTGATGGGCAATGGGGCCATATTCATGCTTATGATACAAAAACACAGACTAAAGAATGGTCAATCAACAATCCAGAGCATGGAGTAACGGATATTGCTGTTGTGGATGCGGACAATGATGGGGTAAAAGAATTGTTATGGGGGGCTGGTGCTACTTCGACAGGTGAGGATCATCTTTATATCACCGACTGGCAAACAAAAAATGTTGAATGGCAAAATGTTCATTTAGATGGTCCTTTTATTGGACCAGAGATTGGTGATTTAGATGGAGATGAAATTAAGGAAATTGTAATTGTTTCCTGGGAATCTGATTCTGGATATGGAAGTGGAAGAATTCTTGTTTTTGATGGTGCTACAATGGATTTAATAGCGATGTCAGGTGAAATTGTTAATGGCAATGCTTGGACAGGAACTCATGATTTAAAATTACGAGATGTCGATAATGATAGTCAATTGGAGATTCTTATTGCGGCAGACCGTCTTTATGATGGTGTGATTGAAATTTATGATTTTAACGGACATGATTTTTCCTTGATATGGACGAATTCGACTCGTCCTGAAGGTGCTCCTTTTTATTCGGTTGATGCTGCTGATATTGACAAAGATGGGGATTTAGAAATTATAGGAGGAGGAGGTCGAGAACATACAGGCGCAACAGGTGTTTATGTTTATATTTATGATTATGCCACTGCTGTGGAAGAATGGCATTCGTTTCAAATAGGTGGATACTGGGATAATATCTCGGGACTAAAGATGGAGGATTTAGATTATGACTTATCTCTGGAAATCATTGCGATGGTGGATGGAGGGGATGTATATATTATTGATGGTGTTAGTAAAGAGCATGAAAAGACTATAACCGGGAGTTTCTCTTATGTGGAGGTTTATAACGCAACGGTGGAAGATGATTGTGGAAAATATCTGCTCTTAGGCGATGAAACTGGCAATGTTTCTATATATCAATATGTTGGTGGTACTTATTCCTTGAAGAGTCAGCAAAATTTCGTCTCTGGTTCCATAGATGGCTTTACCATCTATCGGTTTGATCCTTTAAAAATATGGATTGGTAGTGGTGGAATATTAAAATTCTTTGATTCAAGTGTAATTCTTTTGCAAAGTCCCAATTATGGCACTCTCTTTGGGTCTCGTGTCAGGTACAACCAGCATACCGGTGATTATTTAAGTTCTGGACAATATTCTTTGAACGCATTTTATGATGTTCAGGATCGATTAGATGTAAAAATACCTTGGTTAGAGTTTAATTAGTTTAATAGGGATTGTTTAATAATCCCCAAAAGTGAGATTGCTTCGTCGGTTTCACCTCCTCGCAATGACACTCACATGCTTTTCTAGAGGGGTCCATAAGGGTGTATCACGATGCACTCCTACGATGTCATTCTGAGCAAAGCGAAGAATCTCATAAATTTGTAGGGATAGAACATTGTTCTGTTCCTACTTTTCTTATCAAACATCGATAATCAGTATTCAATTGCTTTGTGTTCTTCTTCAGACCAGTAGAATCCTATTTTGGGTGGATCAGGTAAAGTGGGAAATCCCTGAGCATAAAGTTTTTCAAGATATTTTTCATCCCCACCATTAATACCAGTATTTAGACTACATACTCTACAAAACTCCGGTGGATTATTTGAATTCAGTGTTCTCTGTAACTTTCTATAATGTTTATTATTCCAGATTGAGCGTAAATCGTTTTCGAGAATGTTACCCATTCCAGTCGAACTTGTTGCACAGCAGGGGCGAATCCATCCATCAACATCCACATAAATCTCAGTAAATAGAGCATAACACTTTTGCAAAAAGATTCGTTTGCTCTTCTTACTTATCTCAATTTTTTCTGTTACATCTTTTATGGAAGGTTTCAATATATAAGTCGGGTAGCTAACACTAACTCCTGTTTCTAATTCAGCCTTTTGAATATCTGGAAGATATTTACGATAAATATCCTAATAATATCCGATAGTCTGCAAAGCAAATTCATCTTTTCTATCTCCGACTCCTGGGGTTATTAGATTAACATTCGAAACATCGAACTTTTTAGCCAATCTGATAATGTCAGCAATTTCCTCGATATTATATCGTGTTACAACTGTGCTAAAGCAAATTGACATTTGCCCTGAAGGATATTGCTTGCGTGCTTCCTTTAATTGCTGGAGGACATCAAGAATCTGAGAAAAATTGGAGCCTACTTTTGAATACTGATGAGTGTCAGCTTTTGCACCATCAATCGAGATTACAACGTTTGCTCTTGCTTGAGCGAGAATTCTTATGTGTTCCATTGAGAGTTTGGAGGCATTCGTTACAAAAGTTATGAAAAAATTGTGTCGAATTGCATCTTCTAACATTTCAGTGAACATTAGCGAAAGTGTTGGTTCGCCTAATCCTTGAAGATTTACTGTCTCTGCCGTATCAAATGCTTGTTCTTTAATTCGCTTGTAAACTTCAGGTGCCATATGGTCATTATTTGACCTGTAATAATTCTTATGGCAGGCACGACATCTTAAATAACAGGCATTTGTCGGCACAATCTGAAGAACACATGGTTTTTCAAGCATATAAGGAAGCGAAAATTCTTTAGCCAGACGGGTTGCGACTCTTTTTATTAGACTTCTTTTTGTCATAATATTATTAATTTAGATTTTTGAAAAGATTCTATGAAATGAAATTTTTAATTGTCAACAGCTTAAAGATATTTTCAGATTGAAGATTGAGCTCAGAAATGAGACTTTTTAGTTAATATTTAATGTAGTCAAGGACTGAAAAATAAATTGACTTTATCAGGAGTGTCAAATTATCTTTATTTCACGATTAAGATAAAATTTGTGAGGGATAAATCGTGGGAAGAATTTTTAAAATAATATTAGTTTTGTTTTGTTTACTGTTTATGGTCTCCTGTTCATACAGGATTCAAAGGATTTCAACTGAGAAGTATAAGAAGAAACCGAAAGGGACTGAGATTGCACTTTATGAGGGTGAATTATTGGAACCGCATACTTCTATTGCTGTCATTTCGTCTAAAGGATTTCCAAAATCTGAAGGTGAAGCGAAGAAAGAGCAGTTATTACAGTTGAGGAAAATCGCCTGCAGATTGGGTGCTGATGCTGTAGAGAATATTACTATAAAGAAGATGGAGAAGAGAGGGATGGTAAAAAATCCACGCACTCCATTTCCTTCAATAATGCAGGGAATAACCTATTATGAATACCTCGAAGGCACAGCGATAAAATATACAGAAAAGATGGGTGTTCATAGCAAAGATGATATCCCTCACTTTGTCAGATAAAATATTTAACCACGAATTTCTCGAATCCAAAATACTTTTCTAAACCACGAGGATCACGAAGAACATAAGGAAATCTTGACAGGATGAAGAGGATTAAAATGGGATAATAAAAGAATGCATCCTGTATATCCTGTTAATCCTGTCAAAATTAATTTTTCTTTGTATTTATTGTGGTTAATTAATTTCCGTGTTTTATTTATGGGTAACATCAAGGTATTATCACAAAATTTAGTTAATAAAATTGCCGCAGGGGAAGTAATAGAACGACCAGCCTCAGTAGTTAAAGAGTTAATCGAGAATTCCATTGATGCTCACGCTTTTCTTATTACGATCTCCTTTGATAATATGGGAAAAGATATTAAAGTCGTGGATGATGGGATTGGGATGGATGAAGACGATGTGAAACTGGCAATGTTGAGACATTCCACAAGTAAAATTTCCAGTGAGGAAGACCTTTTTAATATTCAAACAAAAGGATTCAGGGGAGAGGCATTAGCGAGTATTGCCTCAGTGACTCATCTTGAAATAATCTCGCGTGCGAAAGATAGTCTACAAGGCACAAAATTGAAAATGAAAGGTGGAGAAGTTGAAAATATTTCAACCATCGGAGCTCCTGTTGGAACTACTATTAATGTCAAACATCTATTTTATAATACACCTGCGAGATTAAAATTTCTTAAATCAGAGGTGACTGAAACTCAACAGATAATTCAGACAATAATCAAACAAGCGATTGCTCATCCTGAAGTTGGATTTAAAGTGATTAAGAATGATAAACCTTACTTCGATTTACCGTTGAATCAGGATTTGCTCTCAAGAATAATTTCCCTTCTTGGTTCACAGGTGAAAGATAATTTATTGGAGGTCAGGCTTGAAATTTCACCTGTTCGAATAGAAGGATATATTTCAAAACCCGAATTAACACGTAATGATAAGCGTTATCAATTCCTCTTTGTGAATGATAGACCGATTTATAATCAATCGATAGGTTATGCAATTTCTGAGGCATATAAAACACTCATCCCGCAAGGAAGATTTCCAGTTGTTGTGATAAAAATATATTTACCCAACAATCTTGTTGATGTGAACGTTCATCCCACAAAAGCAGAAGTGAGATTTTCCAATAATAATCTGATAAAGACAGCGGTATACAGGTCAATTTTCGAAGTATTGGAATCAAGCGATTTGTCTATAAAGTTGAAATTAAAGAGAGAAAAGGACAAGAAGACGGATGAACATCCTTTGTCCAAATCTTCTGCTAAAGATGAAAGTGAAACGATTGATAAAGAAAATTTATTATATCAAAAATTTCGGCAGACTGTTATTGGGCAAATTGATAAATTGGAAGATAGAGAAAAAAGAGAGAGTAATTTTCAAGTTCTTTTTCATAGTAAAAATTTAGAAGAAGTCGAGCAAGGAATTGAAGAAAGAGAGATGCAGAGAAAGGATGAAGTAGAGGTTAGTGCTGAAGCAAAAGAAGTTAAAAGTGAAGAAAATTTTTCTGATTTGATGCGACAAGAAATCCAGTTTGAGCCTGAATTTGAAGCTGAGGAAATAATACCGCTTGGACAGGTTGGTAAAACTTATATCGTGGCTCAAAAAGGCGATGATTTGGTATTAATTGACCAGCACGCTGCTCATGAAAGAGTGATTTATCAAAGCTTGCAAAAGAGGATTGGCGCTATTTCCATTCAGCCTTTACTTTTTCCCATTACCACTGACGTTCCTGTAACCTCTGCCCATATAATAGAGTTACTGATTCCTGAGTTGAAGAAGTATGGGATTGAGATAGAGCATTTTGGTGGGAATACATTTCTGATCTCAGGTGTCCCATCAGATGTTCCCAATCTTGATGTTGAAGGATTTCTTCAGGACATTGTGGATGATTTTTCGGAAAAAGAATCATTGGTTGAACGTGATCAGGTTCGAAATAGAATTTTAACCAGAATTGCCTGCAGGTCAGCCATTAAATCAGGACAAAATTTATCTAGAGAAGAAATGCGAGAAATAATTAAGTTGATGGGGCAAACGAAACTTGCCTATACCTGCCCGCATGGAAGACCAACAATGATTGTAATATCAAAGGAACAGTTGGATAAGAACTTTAAGAGGAAATAAAGAGTATTTTGACAGGATTAACAGGATTGTCAGGATACGGTTAAAAAAAAATACAATATAAGTATTATAGTAATTTTTGGAATTCGTCTGTTGTTAGATCTAAATCTTTGATGATTCCTGATAATGTTTTGGATTTGATATCTTTTCCAGAATGTATAGGAATTACAACACGGCGCTTATCAGATTCTCGATAATAAATGGAATGCGAACCGGATTGCCTATCAAATTCAAAACCCAATTTTAAGACAATCCTAATAAGCTTTTTTGCTTTTATTTGTGGTAAATGAGGAGTCATACTGATACTTTGATTGGTTTAATTGTTATGTCTTCTACAGGAATCGGTTCATTATGTGCCTTAAGGCTTTCGATATAGAGTTTAATCGCATCTTTGATGTTTTCTATAGCTTCATCATAAGTATTACCCTGAGAATGACAACCTGAAAGGGCGGGACAAAAAACGTGGTAGCTACCATCTTCTTCCTTTTCCAGAATTATTGTGTAATTAAATTCTTTCATTTTTTACATCCTGATAATTAATAGATGATGATAAATGATCTTATAGGTTTATTATCTGATAATTGTCAACTAATACTTTAGATGTGTTAGTTTAGACAGTGTTTATTTTGACAAGTATTATAAATTAACAAGGTTTTAAAAATTATGAGTAGTGAACTAATTAAGAAGTCCTGCCCCTTGCTTATATTAGCGGGACCAACTGCAGTTGGTAAAAGCAAGATTGCAGTCGCATTGGCAGAAGAGCTTGATACGGAGATAATTAATGCTGATTCGATGCAGGTTTATAAATATTTTGATATTGGGACTGCTAAGCCTGATTTAAAAACGAGACGTAAAATACCTCATCATCTTATCGATATATGTGAACCTGATGAAGAGTATAATTCGGCAAAATTTATAAATGATGCTGACAGTGCAATAAAAATGATATATAATAAAGGTGGAATTCCGATTCTGGTAGGGGGAACGGGATTATATATTAAGTCACTTATTGAAGGTTTGACAGCCGATATTGAGCCTGATACCGAAATTCGGCAAGAATTGAAACGAGAGTTGGAAGAAAAAGGATTACAGGTTTTATATCAGGAATTGTGTAAGGTCGATGAAGTATCGGCGAAAAAAATTAAACCGAATGATAAGACGAGAATATTAAGAGCTCTTGAAGTTTATCGGCAATTTCAAATTCCAATATCAGAAATTTACAAATCTAAAGAGAAAAGGAAGGGAATTTACGATCCGTTATCGATTTTTTTGAATCGGGATAGAGATGAATTGTATGAGAGGATTAATAAACGTGTTGATGAGATAATAGAGAGAGGTCTAAAAGATGAAGTGGAAAAAATTCTTAATATGGGATACTCGAAAGAACTGAAGCCTTTTAAATCCATCGGTTATTTACAGATGGTGAATTATTTAGAAGGTAAGATTTCATTCGATGAAATGGTAAAAGATATAAAACAGGCAACAAGGAAATATGCAAAAAGGCAAATAACCTGGTTTAAACATCAAGGGCAATTTGAAGAAGTAAATTTGAGTCATTCAGAAGAAAAGCGAATTGTGAATATGCTTAAGAAAAAGCTTGAAAATGCCTATTCGGGCAAATATTATAAAAACTAATTTAAAGTTTTATGTGTTAAGTTTCAGGAGGTTTCTTAATGAATCTACAGGATAATTTTCTCAATGTCGCAAGGAAAGAGGGAGCAGAGTTGATATTCTCATTAGTAACCGGCGCGAGTTTCAGGGGCATTGTGAAAGGCTTTGATAATTTTACCGTGATTGTATCGAGCAACGGTAAACAAAATTTAATTTATAAGCACGCCATTTCTCACATTGAGTCTGTCAATAGCAATCCAAAATTAGAAATCAAACCATTCCCACCTACAACCAGAAGGTTCCAACCAGATAGGACACAACCAAAAGAAAAGGAGAAAGAACCTCCTAAAGATAAGTTCAATAGCATTGATTTATCAAATGTGAAGATAAAACCAAAATAAGGTTATTGAATAAATTTTTTTTATTCTCATCAAGTATTGCGTACCTAATGGTTCGTATCTAACCAAGCAAATTGACCAATTTGTTAAATTTCTTCCTTTGATTAGCCTATTTTAAATCATATTTGTTTCATCCCCAAGCCCTGCTTGTGAATGAAAATATGCTCAGAAGCCCCCGCTTCAGTTTGGCAAGAGCTGGTGTTCTTTTCTACATAATTTGTAGCGCGGGCATCTTGCCTGCTTTAATAAAGCCGACGAGACGTCAGCGCTACAAGGCAATTTGTAGAAATTAATTGTGTGTCCCCTACAAGAAGTTATCAACAGTAAGGGTTTTACTAAATATAGTTTTGTTCCCAAGGTGGACCTTAGAAACAAGATTTCTCTACCCTGTACCATTGATGTAGTGCGATGTGGTGCGACATTTATGTCGCAGATGTAGGGGCGGGGTCTCCCCGCCCTAATATCTAATAAATATTGATTAAGGGGTTCAGCAAACCTGAACCCCCTATTTATTTTGAATAACCATGGGATTTTTCATTAAACTATTTTTTGATGGCTTGGTATATATATCCTGAACTGCATTAAAATTCTATATAACCTATCGAAGAAAATTTAAATAAAAAATGTTAACTGCGTTTTTATTAAAATCATAAAAATCCTGTATATCCTGTCAAAATTCTTTTTTCGTGTTCTTCGTGATTTTCGTGGTTAAATTACTTTATTTCATTTTTTAGGCTTTTGATGGCATCGCGGACATCTTTGTAATCGCTTTTTTGGAGGAATAGAAGAGAAGTTATTTTTTCACCTGTGAGTTTTTTGAAGACGATGAAGGAGTAGATTGTGCCGAAGATGTAAGTTAGGGATGAAACAAATGCGGCACCATTGATCCCCCACTTTGGAATGAGAATAAAATTCAAGATAACATTGAGAATGCACATTAATCCTGCCCCAACTGAATTATAAAGTTGTTTTCCTTCACCAAGAAAATAATTCGAGACTATCATATCCATACTGAATATAATAATCCCCGGAAGTAATATGAGAAATGGAATAAAGGAACCTGTGTATTTGGGAATAAGTATATGAATGCAAATGTAAAAGAGAACTGTCAAACCAAGCCCGAATGGTATTACCACGGTTCCAATGAGTCTTGTAATTTTCTCAGTTAAGTTGACCGATTGTTCCTTATCCTGAGCGGCTGTTTTGGGGAATAATACAAAGCCTACGGCATTCGGTAAGAACCAGAGTGTTTCAGCAAATAACACTGCACCGAAATATAATCCTAATTGATAATCCCCTAAGAAATAATTTATTAAAAACATATCAAGACGGTAATTTAGAAATGAAAATATGTTAGCAGGATAACCTTTCAGTCCGTAAGATAACGATTCTTTGAAGACGGATAGACTGAATCCAATTTTTGACTTAGTGATTTTTGTAATGTCGAAATAGCCCATTATCACCGTTATAATCCAGCTTATCGACCAGATTAAGATTACACTCTGAATATTCGTGCCGAATAAAAATAGAGCGATTATTAATAGGATGAGAAAGAATACAGCTCGTGCAAAATTAATGATGTTGCATTTGATGATATTTCCGAGACCTTGCAAGATTGAGATGAAAAAGTTCGACATAAAAAGTATAGGAATTGTCCAGATTGCGGATAGAAAATATTTCTCTTCTATTTTTAAGTAAGGTTTGAGTAACCCAATTTCAAATCCAATTGTGATAACGATAATAAGTGAAATACCTACTATAATAGAATAAAAAATTGAATTTCCGAGGATAACATTTATGGGAAACTTCTTTTTCGCGGAATAATAAGTATTGGCGAGACCCAAACCCAAATTGCACAGGAGAGTTACTGTGGAAGGAATCAGAACAGCCAGGGAATATATTCCGCTCCCATCAGGTTGAAGTTTTCTGAGGATAATTAGTCCTGTAATAAATGAAATGCCTGCTAAAAAAGTTCTTGTTACGAATGTTGTCAGACTAAGCTTAAATATTTTCAATTTTGTCCTCTATGGAATTTCTCTATGGTATTGATATCAGATTCGCTGATTTCAGATTTTGGAACAATTTTTGTATTTTTAATTTATCTTTTTTGCCTGGCGAAATTTCTACTCCACTTGAGATGTCGACCCAGTCAGGATTTGCTATTTGTACCGCCTCTACTACATTATCAGGATTTAATCCACCGGATAAGAAAAATACCTTATCTCGTGGTAAATTTATTATGAGGGAATAATCAAATTGCTTTCCTGTGCCTCCATAAATCCCTTTCTGATAAGTGTCTAACAAGAATGCATAAATAGTCTGATATTTTTTTATTTCCTGTACAAGATTTGGGGATAGACGCTTTTCGTCTGTCCCCAAATTGTTTGTAGGGAAGGGTTTGAAACCGTTCCCTGCAATAGTCCCTAATTTATCCTGTAATCTAAAAGCTTTTATAATTGGGAAAGTAAGCTGTTCACAGTATTCCGGTGATTCATTACCGTGAAGTTGTATATGAGTGAGTTGGTAATAATTGGCAATCTCAATTATGGTATTTATATCTTCGTTGACAAATACACCTACTTTAAAAATTGGGAATTGACCCGAGATGTCGGTCTCTAATTTATTTATAATCTCTCTGACAATTTCCTTAGAGACTTTTCTTGGACTTTCCGCAAATATAAATCCCAGAGCGGATGCCCCAGATTGTATGGCGAACTGAGCATCATCAAGATTGGTTATACCACATATTTTTACTTTAATCATAGTCAGATATCCAGAATAGAACGCGGGTTGACACTGATTAAAATGAATTTCCGCAGATAAAAAAATATTTAGACAGGATAACAGGATTAACAAGATAAATAAAATTTAAAATGTTATACTGACAATTCTTTGCGTTCTTTGCGCCTTCTCTGCGAACTTTGCGGTTATGTTTTTAGTAAATTGTAGGTTATCAGTATTTAATTGTTAATTTTTTCACTCCTGTCTAATTCAGGTTCTATTCATTAGATTATTTATTGCTTTAGCAATATCTTTTTCTCGCATCAGGGTTTCACCGACAAGAATAGCATCGATGTTGTTATCCTCTAATAATTTTACTTGTTCGTAATTCGAAATCCCGCTTTCACTCACTTTGATTTTATCACGAGGTATGCATTTTATTAATTCAATTGTGTTGTTAATATCTACTTCAAAGGTCTGTAAATTTCTGTTATTAATGCCAATGATTGGAAAATCAAATTCAAGGGCAATGTCCAGTTCCTTTTTATTATACACCTCTAACAATATAGAGAGATTCAATACAGAACATAGTTCCTTAAAATCCTTAAGTTGATACTTATCGAGAATTGAAACTATAAGTAGAATAGCATCAGCACCTGCAATTCTTGATTCGTAAATTTGATATTCATCAATGATAAATTCTTTTCGTAAGATTGGGATATTTACTACTTTTCTAATTGATTTGAGGTATTCGATTGATCCCTGGAAGAACTTTTCATCGGTGAGGATAGATATTGCTGAAGCATTGTTTTCCTGATAGATTTTTGCGATTTTTTCAGGATTGAAATCTTCTCGTATTATGCCTTTAGATGGCGATGCCTTCTTTATCTCAGCTATCAGATTGATTTTGGTGGTTTTTTTAATCGTTTGCTTAAAGTTTGAAGATTCAGGTAAATCTTGTATTTGTGAGATAAGTTTTTTTAGCGGGACTTTGAATTTTTGATCTTTAATAAAGTCTTTTTTGTATTTAACTATTTCATTTAGTATCATTTTTGAATTCTATTTTTAGACAGGATAAAAGGATGTTCAGGATAATAAAATATCTTGTTAATTCTGTTATCCTGTCTGAAATTTTCCTATATGAATTGTTCAAATTGATTAGTAAATTTAATTAAGCTTTGCAATTTGTCTTTAGCCATACCGGATTTAATTGACTTCCTTGCCAATTCGATCCCTTCTTTTATAGATTCTACCTTATCTGCGACATAAATTGCAGCCCCAGCATTTAATATGGCGACATCCGTTTTGTATCCTTCTTTTCCTTCAAGGATAGCAAGGATAATCTGTGCATTTTCTTCCGGTGTGTTTCCGAGTAATTCTTCTAATTTTGCGGGTTTGAAACCGAAATGTTCTGGGTCAAT
>Ga0315289_10000711_pt1 | contig 50984 bp, 27 predicted proteins | sample YL17G11_40_MG_FD_203452 | JGI IMG/M metagenome (GOLD analysis project Ga0315289, IMG submission 203452) | Sediment microbial communities from Yellowstone Lake, YNP, Wyoming, USA - YL17G11_40 | ecosystem: Environmental > Aquatic > Freshwater > Lake > Sediment | place: USA: Wyoming | collected...
GGGGGACCAGTACAGGGGGCGCAACGCTTTGGCCGCGTCCAGGGCAAAGGCAAAGCCGTCGGGGGTGCCCGCCCGGATCGCGTCCATCACCAGGCGGGCCGGGTCGGCGCCACCCGCCCCGGTGGCCGGGTCGGCCGCGACCATACCGGCCAGCGCCGCCCGCGCCCGGGCCCAGGCGCCCACATAGACGCACCCCAGAATGAGGTGGCTCCCAATCACGGCGGGAGGGCCGCGGTCGCCGGGCTGGGTCGCGGCCTGCTCGGCGGCCGCCGCCTCTGCAGCCGCGAGGTCGCCCGCCCTGGCGAGCGAGGCCACAATCGCGCGGTGCGTGAACGTCGACGGCCGCACGCCCGCCGCGATCATATCCCGCCACATGGACCGCACATGATCGACCGCCGCCTCGCCCGCGGGGGTCAGCCAGGGCGGGCGAGACCCGTCAGGGAGGGGCACGGGGTCGAAACCGTCGTAGTACGGCACCGTCCGTTCCAGGGCACTCAAAAAGGTGGAGTAGGTGACCGCCTCCAGCCGGGCGCCCGCGGACTGGCTGGCCGCGTACAGGGACGCCGCCCGGTCTAGGCGGCGCGCCTTTGCGTGGGCGGAGATGGCCTGGTTGAAGGCCTCCTCGTCGGGGGCGATGCCGGCGGCGACCATTCTAAAGAATGAGGGGAGGTGTGAGTGGGATGTTGGTTTGCCCTCTCGACCCCCCCTTCCTCCCCATCCTCCAGCCTCCCCTCCTTTTTCCCATTTAAAAAACTCACTTGTCCCAAACCTCATCCACCGCGCCGCCGTCCCCGTTCAACATGCTGACGTGCATGAGCACCGCGTACACGGCGCGCGTCCGGGTCGGGTAGCCCACGTCCGCCGATTCCAGGAGGTCGTGCAGCGCGATTGCGACGGGCGCCCCACCCTGCCGCCCCAGGCGCCGCAGGATGGCCAGCAAATCCCGCTCGCCCAGGGCGTCCAAGTCGTGGAAAGTAGCGGCCACGCCTGGGCCGCCCAGGGTGGGGACGCGTGGGGAGGGAGGGCCAGCCCCCTCGCCGGGGACGTGTAGGAGCGGCCCGCTCCCGACGCCTGGCGGTGGGATGACCGCAAACAGGGCGGCCGCCAGCTTGTTGGGCCCGTCCGGGGTGGCCACGTCCGTCTCCACCAGGCGGGCGTAGATCTCGTCGGCCAGCTGGATGACGGCGTACGGGACGTCCAGGCGTTTCAGGGAGCGGAGGATGGCGCTTGGGGGGGGGGGAGAAAGAGGAGAGGATGGATGGATGAGGTGGTGGTTGCGTCTGGAGCGGGATTTTGGGGGAGGGGCCGAAACGCCGCTCATCCACTCGCCTCGCCCCTGACACCCTCACCTGCTGCTAGGTTCGCCATCATCACTGTCATAGTCGCTCATGTCCAAGACGTCCCGGGCGCCGCGGGAGCCCGCGTCGGCGATTGCCACGAATTCCCGGACGGTGGAGGGGGAGGAGGCCGGGGGTGGGGGGCTATCGGCGGTAGCGGCAGGGACGACCGTCACGCCACGCGTGCGTGTGGGTGACAGTGTCAGCCTACTACACGATGGCCTTGCCTGCAGGCATCCGGGAGTACTGGTCAGGGCGGGTGCACCCGATGCGTGCCGCCGGCCCCCCGCAGGCGGCCGGGCTGAGCGCGGCCTGGCGGGGCCGCCGCGGGCGCTGTTCTGCATTGCAAAAAGCTCTGTCGAATAATTAAGTGGGAGCTTTGAGTCACGCGCTATGTAGATAGGTAAGAATTTGACAGCAGCAGTGGGCGCCTGCTCGTACACGAAAATGAAACTGAAAAGAGAGAGAGATGCCGCTATTGTCGCCAGACGCATTCGTTTTTTTGTTTTGAAGCGTGTGTGCGCTAGAAACGCAACCGGTTTGCAATGCCGCTGCACGCACATGCCTGACGCCCCTTTGAGGTCACGCATCGTACATTGATACTTGCATTGACCACGTGCAGACGGGTCGGCGCCGTGTGCACGCCCCTTGAACCCGCCTCACTAGGCCTCGCACCAACCTAGCAAGCTTTTCGTCTCATCCTTTTTTCTTTCGTCCCGCTTTTCGCATCATGAAGTTCGCCCAATACCTAAAAGCCGTGGAAGTCGAAGCCCCTGACGAGCTGCAGGGCCGTTTCCTGAACTACAAGGCCCTAAAAAAAACGCTCAAAAAATGTAACGCGGCTGCGCACGCGGCGGCACGGTCACCGCCGTCGGCCGCAGCGGCGGGCAAACCTCCCCCGCCGGGGCACGTGCCGGCCGACCTGCGGGACGGCTTTGTGCGCCAGCTGGAGGAGGAGGTCAACATGGTCAATAGGTGAGGATAGAGTTGGGATGGGGGTGAGGCCTGAGAGAGGACAGGCGGCCGTGCCCCCACCCCTTTCAATTGCGCTCAACACGTTATCTCCTCTCGACCTTGTCCCCCCCCCCCCCCCCCCATCAGCACGTTCGAGCGGGTCGCCAACTCGGTGCTCACCCAGTTCCGGCGGTCCCCAGCCGCGGCCCGCATCGCCAAGCAGGCTGACGCGGCCACGGATGCGGCTGCCCGGACTCTGGCCCCAGCGGGGGGCGACCCGTGGGGCGGGTTTGAGGATGAGGGCGATGGGCGGTCGACCTCGTCCGCGTCCTCCCATGGCTGGCGGCGCCGGTCGGCGCTGCGCCTGGTCGGGTGGGGAGGCGATTCCCCACGCCATGACAACACGGGCGGTGGGCGGTACGGCGGGCAGAGGCGGACGTCCTTGGAGGATGAGGCCGGGGTCGCCTCGTATGCCGCCCTCCACCGGCCGGCGGGGCGCGCCAGGTCGTCCATCCCGCCCTGGTGGGTGGCGGCCGGGCGGGCGGTGTCAGCCAAGCTGAAAGCAGTCAGTGCCGCACGCGCCGCTGCTGAGCGGGCCAGCGCGGCGGCCGCTGGCCGGGGTAGCGCCCCCGCCCCCGCCCTACTCCGCCCGCCGCGCACGCTCCTCGGCCGCTGGCTGGCAGCCCAGCACGCGGATGCCGCGGCGCGCTCCCTGACCGCCACCCGAGCCATTGCGGCTCGCGCCGCCTGGGGGCGCCGGTACGCGCGCGCCAACATGGTCGGCCTGCGCAAGATTGTGAAGAAGTACGGCAAGATGTGCGGCGATCCGGACGCCGGGCGGCTGTTGCAAGCCTTCTGGGCGGGCGACGCCGAGGCGGGGACGGGGTTCCTGACCTCGCCCCTGGTGGCCGAACTGCGCGTCGTGGAGGTCCTCCTGTCGCACGACCGGGCGGTGACGCTGGGCGGCGGCGCGCATGGGGGTGTGGGCACCGAGCACGCCGTCCCGCCTGCCGACCAGGCGGCCACGGACGGGGTGGCGCCGGCGGACGAGCTGGCCGCGCCGGCGCCGCCGCACCTCATCACCCCGCCGGCGGCGGCGGGGGTCGACTCGCCACGGCTGCCGCCGCCTGCACCTCCGCCTGAGGACGCCGCCGCCGCGGCCGCCGCGGCTGCCCGGCGTGCCTCCAAGGGCAAGTCCCCGCTCATCTTCCCGCCCGTGCCCTCGGAACCCCCGTCCGACGAGTCGGACAGTGACGGTGGCGGCCTGCCGCGGGGCCGCCCCCGCCCGACCTTAACCGGGCCTGGACGGCCAGGCCCCGCCCTCACCCACCGCGGCGCCTTGGCCCCGCCTCCCCTCGCCTCCGCCTGGGCGGAGCCGGCCGGTGGAACCACCTCTGCCGCGGCCGCGGCGGCCATAGAGCGCGGCGTCGGCGTCGTCCCCTTTTGCCCGGACGAGGCCCTGTTTGAGGATGACGATGATGATGATGAAGACGAGGAGGACGACGGGGATGGGGAGGAAGCAGCAGAGGCCGGCGCCAAGGGCACCGCCTGGTACATGGCAGGCCGGCCGATGGGGTGGAGCCAGGCCACGACGGCCAGCCTGGCCGGGCGGTCACCGCCACGGGGGCCGGCCTCGCCCACCACGCCGGCCCTCAGCCTCATCAACACCCTGATCTCCCCGCCCCCCTCCTCGGCCGGGGGCCGGGGCGCGTCCTCGGCCGCGTCAGGGTCGCGCCGCGCGGCAGCGCGTGGACCGCGCCACCTGCCACGCACTGCCGATGCCGCCGCCCTGGATGAGGTCCTGGACGCGGACGCGGTGCCCTCGGCGCGAGCGCTGAGCGTGGGGTCGTCGGCCGCGTCGGGGGTGGCGTCGCCAGGGCAGCAGCCACCGCCGCCCGCGTCCGCTGTGTCTGCCGCGACGGCCGCTGTGCGGCCCATCGCGCCGCATCTGAGGTGCCCGATCTGCCTGGACGCGCTGTTCAGGCCGCTGGGGCTGGGATGCGGCCACTGCTTTTGCACGGACTGCGCGCTCGCCGCGGTCGGCCAGGGCAACGCTGTCGGCTCCCTCCGCGCCCGCCTCTCCGCCCTAGACAAGGCCGCGCCCTGCCCCGGATGCCGCCGCCCGGGCGCCTTCATCGGCGCCGTCCTCATGCTGCACACGTCTTCGCTGGTCCGGTTGCGCCACCCGAAGGCGTGGGCGGAGCGGCGGGCGGAGGCGGTCGTGCGCGCGAGGCAACAGCGGCGGGCGCTGGACCGGCGCGCTGAACGGCTGACCCGCAGGTGGCAGGGGAGAGGGGTGACGCCGTTTGACATACTGAGAGTGCCGGACACGGAGATATTTTGAGAGTGCACGGCCTCTCTGCTCTCTCTGTAGAGGGTCTCCATCCCGCACAAATGAAAAATCCTCTACAAAAAACAAATTTGTCTATGCAACCGCCAACCCCGCCCGCGCGGCCGCGGCCGCCCGCCCCGCCCGGCACAGTAGCTCCCCTCTGTCCGCCCCCCTCAACTCCACCTCATCCACCACCTGCCCATCCTCGCTGGCCACAAATTGCAGGCGCAGCGCATCTCCGCCCGCAGCGTCCAGGCGCACGAAGCCCCACAGCTCGGCCGCGGCCTCCAGCCAGGCCGACTGGTCGCCCGCAATGTCAGACAGCTTGCGCCCGCCCGTGCCGGCCAGCACGTGCGTGGTCCCGCCCACGCTGCGGGCCACGCACTGCCCATCCCGCCACACGTTACACGTCCGGGCGTACGCGTGGACGTGGCCGGAGACGTAAACGTCCACGCCGGCCGCCTCAAGGAGGGGCTCCAGAAACCCGCGCAGGTGGTCGCCGACCTCCCGGTTGGATTTGTGTGGGAAGGGGACGTACAGCGGGCGGTGGCCCGCGACGACCAGCCAGGGCGTGACGCATCGGTCGACGGCGGCCAGGGCGGCTTTGATCCAGGCCGCCTGCTTGGACCTGGGGGAGAGGTCGTGTTCGGTGGAGATGATGACAAAGTGGATGGGGCCGTGCGTGCCCGCATACCAGAAGGGGGGCTCCCCCCCGCCGCCGGGCGAGGGGCCCGCCCCGCGGAAGCGGGCGGCCAGGGGCACGCCGCACTCGCCGCCCGAATCATTGCCGTAATTGCCCCAGGAGGGCGAGTAGGGCGAGGTGGCGCCCGTGGGGTCGGAGGGCGGAGGGGGTTGTGGGGAGGACCGGCCGCGCCCGGCCGCCCCTTTCCGCCCACTCTCACTCCCCCCTACGGCGGCCGCGGCCTTCATCCAGCCGACGTCGTGGTTGCCCGCTGCGACCAGCCAGGGTGCCGACGCCGCCGCCGGCTCCACCAGGTCCATGAAGGCGTCCCAGGCGCCGGGCGTGCCGTCGGCGTACGCGACGTCGCCCAGGTGGAGGACTGCGGTCGCCCTCCCCTTGGCGACCGCGTCCGCGACGGCCGCGGCGGTCGCGGCCGCGCCGGGGCACTTGCCGCCCGGGTGCGAGGCGGTGCCCATGTCGCCAAAGGCGAGCAGGGCGGCGCCGGCGGCGGGCCCCTTCACGGGCGCCGCCCGGAAGAGGGTGGAGGAGGGGAGAGGCGGGCGGCGCGCGACCAGGGTGGGGGGGCCGTCCGGGCCGCCCCCGCTGACGAACCGGTACTCGTGCTGCCTCCCCGGGGCCAGGCCCGTCAGGATGGCCTCATAAAAGTGGGGCGCAATGGGCCCACCCGCGGCGTTGGCGGGCGAGGCACACATGTCGCCCGCGCCGTACGTCCCCGCTGGCTGGCCGCGCGCGATGCCGTCGCTGTGGAGGCCGCCCGGTCCGCCGCCGCCACCGCCGCCGGCGGTGCCGTAGGCGATGTCTATGGGGCAGCCGGTTGTGGAGGCCGACCACTGGACCCGCATCTCGGTGGGGTCGCCCGTGAGGGAGAGGTGGACCTGAATGAGACAGTGCAGTGCAGTGAGTTTTGAGAGGTTGTGCTTCGAAAAAAAAATGCTCGAGGGCGCAAACGCCGCCCCGCCCGGCCTCTCTTAGGCGGGCGCGTGGGTGGAGTAGGCGCCCCTCTTCATGCCCGATCCAAACAAGGGTGAGCATGAAAGCCTGCCCTTGCACACGTGAAGCACGCATACACGGCGAGCCTGGCCCGTGCACCCCCGCCCACGCTGTGTGCTCGCTCCCCAAGACGTCGAGCACCAAAAAAAGAAAGAAAAAAACTTCGCCTCCTTACCTGGCGGGGCGTGCAGCCGTCCTCCGCGGCCAGCGCGGCTACAACCGCTGCCAGGGCCAAGGCCCAGGCGTCCAGGCGGGCGCTGAGGCGCGCCCTCATCTCTCTCTCGCTGTGTACGGAGAGAGAGTGGGCGCGAATCGAACAAGGGCCAAGAGAGAGTGAGTTCCCATCTCTCCAGCCAGACTCCAGAGAAGAAAAAGAGGTGAGGTGCTTAGTAGACGTCCCCGCGCCACAACCCCACCGCACTTCGCTCTCTGCTTGACCCTCCAGGCTGGAACTTGACTGATGTCAGACCACGCTCCATGTGTCGGATGATGCGGCCGTGAGGGAGTGTTAAGGCTGCCGCGACGCGGCAAAGTTACGCACGCATGCGGGGCGGGCCGTGTGTTTGTGAACTATCTCCTAGCCACGGGCGCCGCACACCGTTGGCCACAGAGACCATCTCGACCATCCCTAAGCCACTCACAGGCCATCGCGCCGTCCAACAAGAGGGTTGGATGCGTGGCATGGGGCGGATCAGCAACGCAGAGCGCGACGAAAAACACATGCCGCTGTCTGGCGCCTCGCGCGCGACGGCGGCGCGGCCGTGCACTTCTCTCCTGAGCCCACGCGCCTGGCCACGCGCACAGGCCCGCCCGGGCTCGCAAAGCCACGCGCATACAGCTATTCGTCAGACAAGGATGTCGGATGCGTGGGGCGTGCGGGGGAACTGAATCAGAACAAGGCATTGCTCCCCCCCCCCTCCCCCCCCGCCTCTAGCCCTGTCACTCACTTTCGACCCCTCTCATCATCTCTTGTTCCCTCTCCTCAGCAGAGCCCCGTCACAACGCGTGTTGCGCCCCACCCCTTCCCTTCACACCCCTCCACCATGGCCTCACCCCTCCGCCGCCTGGCCGCCCTGGTGGCCTTGCTCATGCTTGCCTTGGCCCTCCTCGCCTCGGGCACGGCCGCCAAACGCCACGACGCGCCCAAGACGGACGCCGTGGTCACCCCCGAGTCCGCCTCGCCCTCCTCCCCGGCCCCCCTCCTGGCCGCCGTCGACGACACCAACCGGCCGCCCGTCAGGGTCGCCTCCTCCCGCATGGCCACCCCCTTTGGTGATGGCGGGGCCGCGCAGGCGGCGGACGAGCAGGCGGACGCGCCCGCCGCCGCCGACCCCAAAGCGAAGGCAGCGGAGGATGAGGAGGACGGCGCGCGCCAGCAGGCGGCCGCCGACCGCCGCAACGCCCGGGCCGCCCGCCGGTTCGGCGCCCGGTCGGGGGCGGGCGGGTCGGGCGACGTCCCTTCCGGCCCCACCTGCGGCGGCGGCTGCAACTCGGCCGTCCGGGCGGGGGCGATGCTGATGGGGCGGGTCCTTCAACAACAGCTCGCGACCGACCCCGGCTTCTGCTGCCAGCTCTGCCAGATGCGGGGCGACTGCGGGGGCTGGAACTTTTGCGCGGAGGACGGCGGGTGCGCGACGCCGACGGCGCCTCTGCCCTACATCAAAGGCTCCTGCGAGCTGCGGGCGGCGGGGGGCGGGTCCAACAACAACCTGAAAGCCTGGACGCACGGCGTCAAGGACTGCGACGGCATGCCCGCGATGGAGGTCATTACCTAAATGATGATTGTAGAGGCTCTGTGTGGTGCGTGTGTGTGTGTTCTGTGTGTGTTTCCGTGTGTCTACGTGCGAGAGTGGAAGGAAGCGGAGGCGAGAAATCGAATAAGGAAAAAGAAAAAAACGCGGGGCGAGAGGAGTGAGGGGGATGATGAAACAAGGAAGACAGCTCTCTCTACTCTACAGCCGCACCAGCGCCCGCACTCCCACCTCCACCGCCGCCACCCCCGCCACCCGGCGCGGCGGTCGCGGCCGCCGAGACCGCCGCCACCGACGCATTCACCTTCACTTTAGACACGGGCTCCGGGACCAAGTCGACCACCGGCCCTCTCCCCAACGCTTCCAGCGCCGGCCGCACGGTCCGGGCATCCCCGACCACGACCGCGACCGCCCCGCCCCGCGGGTGGAGGTGGGCGGCCGCGGCCGCCGCGACGCTAGCCGGGCTCACCGCGCCCAGGCCCGCCCTGTAGGTGGCCAGGTAGTCCGGGTCCAGGTCGGCTAGGGCTAGGGACGCCGCCCGCGACGCCAGGGCGTCCGGGGAGGCAAAATTGAAGACGAAGCCGTTGATGGCCTGCTCGCGCGCGCGGCCGACCTCGTTGGTGGACAGCGTGGCCGCGCCGCCCGTGCCCAGGCCGTCCAGCGCGGCGACCAGCCCTTCCAAAAACTTGGCCGGGTCCGCCGTGGACCCGCCCGCGATGAACAGCCCCACGTGGTCGGCCCGGCCCGTGTCCCACCCGGCAGACACGGAGTAGGCAAGGCCGTCCCGCGAGCGCAGGCCGTCAAAGAGGCGGCCCCCAAAGGAGGAGAGGGCGCCGCCCAGGATGTCCAGGGAGGGCGCGTCCACGTCCGTGAGGAGCACGCCCGGCTCGGCCAGGACGACGGTCGCCTGTGCCAGGCCAGGGCGGTCGACCAGAAAGGTCCGGCCCGCGTAGGACGCCCGGTCGGCGAGCGGAGTGTCGGGCAGGGGCGGGGGCGGCCCGGGCACCAGCGCCGCCCACTCGGACCCTAGAGGCGACGCCTTCACGGCCTCCACCACGCTGTTTAGGCTCCCATCCCCAACCACCGCCAGCACGGCCGCGTCTGGGCGTTGCCAGGCACCCAGGAAGGCCCGCAGGTCGGCGGGCGTGGTCCCCATCACGCCCTCGATGGTGGGCGACCGCGCGTGCACGCTGCCCTTCCCATAAACCAGCTTGGCCGCCTCCCGCCCGGGCAGGGACCCGGGCGCGTCGTCCCGGTGGCGCAGCGCGTCGACCGCGGACGCCTGGGCCAGCGCAAGCTTGGGAGGCGGCAGCGCTGGAGAGGTCACCAGCTCGCCCACAAGGTTCATGATGGGCGCCAGGTCGGGCGCAAGGCCTTCAAAGCCGATGGACGTGCCGTCAGCCGCCGCGACCGCCTCGATGGAGGCAGCCATGGCGTCCAGGGCATCGTCAAAGGTCGAGCCCGGGTGGGAGGTGGAGCCGCCCGACCGTTGGACGGTCGCGGCCAGGGATGCGACGGCGGGGCGGGCCGCGGGGGCAGCCCGGGACCCGCCCCGCATGATGAGCACGCCGCGCACGGTGGGCGTGTCCCTGTCGGGGACAAACAGGATGCGCAGTCCGTTGGCCAGCGTCGCGCGCTCCACTTTTGGGGGGGTGAAGTTGCGCAGGGGCGGGAGGGAGGTGGTGGCTAGGGGCGGGTCGGACGGCGACCACGGGGGTGGGAGGGGCTTGGCGAGCTCGGCGGCCGCAATGATGGCGGGCGCCCCACCAGCAGCAACCGCCGTGCTCCAGGCGGGAGGCGGGGTGGATGTGAGCACGCCCAGGCTGAGGATGGTCGCGGCGGCCACCGCGAGAGCGCGGTGCGGCAAGGTCGGGGTGCGAGCGGGCGGCGGCAGCGGTGGTGCTCCCCCTGTCCGGCCCGTGTCAGGCCCGGACGCCACGCGCCCGATAGCCGCACAGGTGGGTGGGCCACGCCCCTGATGAGTGGCCAGGAGACGCATTTCGTCGGGCGAGGCGGAGTTTGTGGAGAGAGGGAGAGAAAAAGCGTTGTGTGTGTAGCTATCTTATTTTTCCGCCCTCCCACCACCCCCAACAACAAATCTATATGCCCTCATCCTCTCATCCTCCTTCCACCACCCCAACAAACGCCAGCCCCCGCCACGCCTCATCCCAGTCCAGCCCGTACCCCACCACAAACTCATCGTCGACCAAGGTGAACCCTACCAGGTCGGCGCCCACCCCGCCGCCGCCGCCCACCCGCCCACTCGGCTTGTCCAGCAGGGACACGACCGTCACGCTGGCCGCGCCGGCGTTGTCCAAAGCGGCCTTTAAGGCGATGAGCGTCCGCCCGGTGTCGACGATGTCTTCCACCAGGATGACGTGGCGGCCGGTGATGGCCACCTTGGTGCGAAGGGGCGAGGCGGCGGAGGCGGAGGGCGGACCAGCGCCTTCTAGAACCACTTTTCCAGTCGACCCCGTCCCCTCATAACTAGTCGCCCGTAAAAAATCGACGCTCAACCCGTGCGGCATCGGCACCATCGCCCGTACCAGGTCGGCAGTAAACATGAATGCCCCCGTCAGCGTGCCCAAGATGAGCGGGGCACGGGCGGCGTGGCTGGAGGCCAGGGCAGCGCCCAGGGCGGCGACTCGGGCAGCGATTTGGTCGGCGGAGAAGAGTGTTTTTACAGGAGGTGTTTTGAGAGGGGGCATGGCGGTGGATGTACGCTTCGGGGACAGGCTCCGCGCCCCGCGCGTGCTGCGTTTGGTTTTTTGACGCGGGGTCATGCGCAGGAGGAGAAAAGAGGAGTATGCACTTCCAATTGACAACAAGCGCCCCCCCTCTCTGTTTTCACGCACACCCCCACAGCGTCATGACTTCCCCTCCGCCCTCAAACAAGGGCGTCAACGCCCTCCTGGATGAGCTCGGCCTTGCCCCCCCCGGCCGCCCTTCCCCGGCCGGAGCCACTGGCCCAGCGGACGGCCGGCCGGCCGGCATTGGGACTTTGAGCGTCGCACCGGCCGGCCTGGACCCGGCCGACGCGGCCAAGGCTGCATCCAGAGTCGAGCGCATCCGGGACAAGAACAGGAGGTGAGTGGATTGCGGAGTGTGTGGCGTGCTCCGGGAGCGGGTGCCGCTCCAAATTGTCCCCCCACCCCCCCCCATTTCTCGCTGTTTTTTTCCTTTAACTCGGCCCCGCCAACTTATGGTCTTTTGGACGGTCCAAGGGGCCCGCGGCGGCCAGGGCCCGGCCCGACGCGAGTGGCCGGTAACGCAGCAGAGTGGAGCGCGGGTGGTGCCAGTTGCCACCCGCCCGATCGCGCGCCCGCGATCGCGCGGGGCGGCGGCGGCGAGCGGAGGCGGAGGCAGTGGTCCCTCGCTTGTTTTTTTTTGTGATGGCGCCGGCCTTATTTTTTTGGTAGCCCGCCTTCCAAAAAACACGGCCGCTGAATGACGTCCTCTTCCGCCCCGGTGTCGGGGAGTGGTGGCCGCCAAGAGTGGCGGCGCAATCGAGGGGTGTCAGAAAAAGCGGCGACGGCGGTGGCGGCCGTGCCCTCGGGAGCGGCGTGCCCTCGCCCGTTCGTCGTCGATTTTCGGCTCCGCGTTGTTTTTGGGAGGGCCCTTACTAATCCATATCTTTATCCCCGCGCCCCCATCCTTCTCCCACCCCCAACACACCCACAGAGCCCAGCGCAACTTCCGGGACCGCCAGCGCGTCCGAGAACACACCGCCGACGCCCGCCTGGCCGACCTGGCCTCCCGCATCGTGTCCCTGGAGGCGGAGGGCGCGGCCCTGCGAGCCCGGGCGCGCGTGCTGGAAGCGTTTGTGACGCTGCGGGCCGCGTCCTCGCCGTCGCGTTCGTTGTCTTCCGAAGGCGATGGTGGGGAGGGCGGGTGTGATGCCGCCTCCAGCACACCCATGATCGCCGCCGCCGCGCTCTCCGACCACCAGGTGGCACGGCACGCCGCACCCCCGACCCCGCCCAGCCAGCACGGCAGCCTGGGCGCGACGCCTGCGGCCGGCGACCCGCCCCTCGACTGGGCGGCCATCGCCCCGCTGTGGAGGTCCATCACCGCCCGCCTGCGGGGCGCGCTGCCGGTGGCCACGGCGGCGGCCAACCCGGCCTCCCAGGCCGCGGCGGGCGAGGTGGCCACCCTGGTCCAGGAGGCGTCGGCCCTGCTGGCGTCCGTCACCCTGGCCGAGGACGACGCGTATGGCGGGTACGGCCAGGCGACCCAGCCGGCCACGCCCGCGGCCGCGGCCGCCGCCAGGGCCGCCCCGCCGTCACCCCTCGCCCTGGCCGCCTCCATCAGCTTGACCCCCGCCCAGAAGGCGGCCCTGGTCGGCGCCCGCCGGGCCTACCTGGCCTCCATGCACTCCCTCCGGCGCGGGCGGGCCACGATCGCGGCTGCCCTGCACGGCCTGCCCGAGCCGGTCCCCTGGACGGGCGCGCCCGCGTACCGGGCCTTCCTGCACATTGCTGGCGCGGTGGAGGCGCTGGGACGGCACGTCCGGGAGGGCCGCATCGCGGCGGCGGCCTTCACGGGCGCGGCCTGGCGGGACATCCTCGCCCCGGCCCAGGCCGGCGAGCTCATCCTGCTGACGGCGCCCGGGCGGCCCTGCCTGCTGGAGATGGCCCGGGCGCTGGCGGTGGATGCGGGGGTGGATGAAGAGGCGGACGCGGCGGCGGATGCTGCTGCTGCTGCAGAGGCAGCGACGGCGGTGGGTGCGCAAGGGCCGGTGCCTGAGGAGGAGGAGGTGGACGGGGGGTGCTGATCACACTTTTGGGGGGGGGCGACGGAACGGACGCTGTTAAAATTGCGACCTACACGACACGCGGGAGACAAATAATGAAAAGGCCAGATAAATATGGTTTGGTTAACACAGCATGTGCGCGCACTCCTGCGCTCTCGCACAGCCACTTCAGCGCTCTCGCACAGCCTCCTCTCCATACGCTCACTTTGAGGAGGGTGGAAGAAGAGGTTGTTTATGGTGACACTGTCGACAGCGCCATAAATAACGCGCTCCCGCGCCCTCTTACCTGACGTCGTCCAGCGTGAACGCGCACCACAGCCCAGCCCGACCGCGAACGCGCCACCTTGGCCACATTCCGTCCCCCCGTGCGCGTGTTCAGGTGTGATTGAGGCGGATATCGCGCACAATAGAAAATATGCCGGAAATTGGCCGGCGGCAAACGCTGGCCAACAACGACGCTCCTGCCGCCGCCCCACCTCCCACCCGTGCCGTCGGCGATGATGATGAGGCCATGGCATGGACTAGTTCCAACGGCTCCGAGGACGGCGACCGGGAGGGCAGGCCGAGCGGCGGAGGCCGGGGCGGCGACAAAACAACCTCTGCCAGCGAACACCGAAACCACCCGCCCTCCGCATCCATGTCCCGCCGGGGCGCCGGCCGGACCCGGGAACACCCGGGCCTAACCGCCCGCACCCGCAACTGTGAAGCCCAGAAACGGTACCGGGAACGGTACAAAGGGAAACTGGTGGAGAAAGAGGCGGCGGTGACGCTGTTGGAGGCCCGCCTGGAGGCGCTGTGCCTGGAGCGGGCCCGTCTGCAGGGCGAGGCGGCCGGCCTGGAGACCCTGCTGACGACGGCGGCCGCCACGCCCGCCACGGGCCAGGGGCTGCCCGGCGGCGGTGCTTCGGGCCTGAACCGGGAGTCGACCAGCCGCAAGACTGGAGGCGGTGCCGGTGTGCCGAGCGTGGCCAGCCCGCCCAGCCGGAGGCACCCGGCGGCCAAAACGGCCACCGCCGCCACCACCACAACCACCCCGCGCCCGCCCCTCGCTATCCCATCCCCACCCTCGCCCGCGCCCGCACCCCTGGATCAGCAGACAACGACCGCGCTGCGGGACCGGTGCCTGGCAGCCATGACATCCCCTCACGACCGGGCGGACAGGTCGGCGCTGGTGAACGGGCCGGACGGTGGGGATGCGTCCGACTTTGTGCCCGCCCTGGGGTGGACCCTACCCTTGCCACCCTTCACCGCCGTCATCCTCATGGCAGCCCAGACCGACGGCACCCCCACCCGCCTTACCCTGGACCAGGTGGACGGCATGAAGCCGGCCGAGCTGGCCGCTTATTTCCGGTCGTACGTATACCTGATGGCCGAGCGCTTGCGGGAAGGGCCGCCACCGGACGATGGCCGGCTGGGCCTGCTGCTGGAAGAGATGACGGGCTTGGGTATTATCGTCTGTGCCCGCAACCCGCTGATGCGGCATGCCACGGCCGCCCATGGTGTCAGCGCGGCGCTACTAGCGAGCGGGGCTGGGCAGGAGGAAAAGGGGGTGGCCGCTGCAGCCGGCGCGGGCGCGGGCGTGGCCACTCCCACCGCCCCGCCTACTGCTGCTGCTGCTGCTGCTGGGGTCTCGCAGCCAGCCACGCACTCGGCGTTGGCCGACTCCCTCGTCGTCTCCGAGTTTGCGGTCGGGGCCCTGGGCCGGGCCGAGTGGGGCGTCATCATCGCATCCCTTGCCCTCACCCCGTCCCAGCGGTCCGACCTGATCGCAGTGCGGGACGTTTACGTCCGCCTGGAGGCGGGGCTGCTGGCCCGCGTCACCCGGCTGGCGTTCCAGCTGGGCGGGTCCGGCGGGGCCGGGTGGTCAGCCGGCGACGGCGAAGGCGGCGAGGACGGGCTGGAAGAGTCGCACTCGCGGGGGAGCGTGGCCGCGCCTACGCCCACGCCCACGCTCACTCCCACGCCCACGCTCACGCCCATGCCTGCGGCGGCCGCGACCACAGCGGATGACCACCAACGCGCCCGCCCCCATATCAGCCGCCGCCCCGCCGCCGTGGCATTTGCGGCTGACGCGGCAGGCCTCCTCACCTCCACGGCCGCCATCGCTGCGTCCTTGGAAGCCAACGCGGCCGAGCTGTCCGGAATGCTGGCCACTGCCAAAGTCCTGGCCCTGAAACGCATTCTCATGCCGATCCAGGTCGCCCAGGCCATCGTCCGGTCGTACCCCTACGGCCTGGACATTCTCGCCATCATTGACGCGGTGGAGGCGTCGGGGGAGGGAGGAAGGCGGGGTGGCCCGCAGACGGCTGGTCTGCCGCCGGCCGTGGGGGCGTCGACGGCTGTGAGTTGAGAGGGAAAATTCTGGTGCAAAGCTCCCAAAGGTCAACGTTGCAAAGAAAAAGAAAAAGAAAAGCAACCCCCCACGGTAACGTTGCAACAAAAGGACGAGAGTGCAGGACCCACGCCCGCGTTTTTTTTTTAGAGAGGCTGACGAGCGGAGGCAGACGCCGCCGGCACACCAACACAAACCAAGCACCATAATGGCAGCATACCTCCTGACCCGCACCGTGGCCGCGGGTGGCGGGCCCGTCGGCGTCGCGGTGGGCCAATTCCGGGAAGGACTGATGGGAAGCAGCGCACCTCCGGCCGCCTCGCCGCCCTCCCCGGTCGACCTCTTGGTCATCGGGTATGAAGGGTGCATCGCCCTGGTCGACCCCGGCGGCGGGAGCGTGGAGTCGGGTGGAGTGGGCGGCCCCGGTGCCGCCGCCTCCCCTGCCCGCTGTCCCTCGACCTCCAGTCCCCGCCTCCCCTGCTCGCCAGACCCGACCAGCCCGGCAGGGACGGCGCTCCGCCAGCGCGTGCATGCGGGCCTCGTCGGCCTGGCTACGCTGCCCAGCATTTCCACCTCCTCCCTCGACTCCCTGCTCCTTCTGACCGGCGACGGCCGCCTGGTGTGCGTTGCTTGGCGGGGGCTAGGTGGTGGGAGTGGTGGCGTTGATGTGAGCGCCTCCATATCCCGCCCGGCCGCCGCCCTGGGCGCGCCCGGTGGAGGCCGCTTCGTGGAGGTCGGCGCCATCGACCTCGTCGGCGAGGACGAGGAGGACGAGGAGGAGGGAGAGGGCGGCGGCGGCGGTGGCTCTCCAGCGGGGGAGGAGGACACCCGCTGGGCAGCCGGCCCCCGCCCAGCGCCAGGCCTCGTCGCGGCGGCGGCCACCCTCTCCGCCGCCGCCCGGGCGCCGGCCTTGATTGCCGTGGATGGCGGGGGGCGGGCCGTCCTCGTCGCCGCCCGCTCGGGCACGGCCTGGCTCATGTTCCGGGAGGGGGCGGGGGACGCAGCCGCGGGGGTGGGCAGCACCCCGCCCTCAACCATCCCCACCCTCTCCGCCCCGACCCGCTTCTCCGGCGGCCCCGACGGGCCGCTGGGCCCCGTCCTGGCGTGCGCCTTTGTTCCCGCGGGGGAGGGCGACGGCGGAGGCGGCGGCACCGCCGGCGGCGCCGCGACCACCACCGGCGGCACGGCCGTCCTGCTCTCCATGTGCCCGGCAGGCGGCGGCGGGGCCGCCCTGCACCTTGTCTGGAGGCGGGAGGGCCTCCTGCCGCCAGGCGGGCGCGGCGCGCCCCGCCCGCCCCCCACCCTCGCCTCCTGCATCATCCGCCCGGGCCCGGAGCCCTCGCCCTGCCCGGACCCGGTCCCGTACGGCATGACCCTGCTGCCGTGCGGGTCCGCGGGCGCGGCCGGCCGGGCCGCCCCCGTGGCGGTGCTGTGGCAGGCCGGCCGGGCGAGCTCGATCGCGCTCGACACGGGCGAGGTCCTGTCCAGGGCCGACCTGCCCCCCCTGCCGAATCCCACGCCCTGGGCCGGCAGCCGGCGGGACGTGCCCGTGGCGGGCGCGCTGGTGGAGGGCGGTGGGTGGGCGGGCGGTGGCGGTCGCCCCGGGGCTTCCTGCCTCGGGAGGCGGCCGCTGGATGCTTGCAGCGGTGCCCCCGCCACCCCCCTCCTCCTCGCCCTGTCCCTACAGTCCGGGCGGTTTGTATGCGTGGAGGTCGGGCGGGGCGCGTCCCTCACCCTGTCCGCGGACTTGGCCCTGCCGCCCCTCGGGCGGGACGCCTCCCCGCCACTCGCGCAGCCCGCGGCCGTCCTGGTGCCCCTGCCCGGCCGGCCGGGCGCCGTCCTCTCCATACCGGCCGCCGGGCCCGCCACCGTCCTTGTGCTGGACGCCGCGGCGCGCGCCATCGCGGTGGCCGGCCCGCCCGCTGGCTGCCCGCCCCCGCCCATCCTGGCAGCGGCTGTGGAGGGGGCGACCGTCTACACGGCGTCCTCCGTCGCCGGGGCCACCACGGTGTCCGCCGTCACGCCCGCGGCGCACGTGGACGTGCTGGCGGAGACGGCCCCTGGGACCGCGCCGGGGGTGACGGGTCTGTGGCCAGTGGAGGGCCACTGGTCAACCTCCGCCCATCCCTCCGCCGCGGTCGTCTCCTTTGCGGACGCGTCCCGGGGCCTGGTCCTGGAGGCGGGCGCCACGCTCGGAGATGGGACGGCGCTGCTGGGGCTGGCCGACGGCGAGCGCACCGTCGCCTTTGGCAGCGTGGTGCGCAGCGGGGGAGGGGCGCCGGGAGGCGGCTGGGCGGGCGTGCAGGTCACGCCCACCCGCGCGCGCGCGCTCGCCTGGCCGGCCCAGGCCAGTGAGGCGGGCACGCCCGCGCCGCCGCCGCCGCCGCCCGCAGACTGGACGCCGCCGCCCGGGGTGACCATCGGCGCGGCAGCCGTCTTCCCGGGTGGCGTCCTGGTGTCGACGTCCGACGCCCGGGGCGTGGCCCTGCTGGTGGTGGTTGGTGGGCCCCCCCGCCACCCGGCCCCGGCCCCGGCCCCGGCCCCGGCCGCCCGCCTGGCCCTGGAGGCCGAAGTCTCCTGCCTGCACGCGGGCGGGGAGCCCCTGGCGGACGGGTCCTTCTTAGCCCTGGCGGGCACTTACGCGTCCTCCATCGTGCTCCTGGCGGCCACGGTCGGTGGCGGGGCTGGCAGCCCGCGACCCCGCCTCGACCGGCTGGCCACGCTCGCCCCGCCCCCACCCCGGGCCGTGCCCTGGGCGTGGGAGGGGCCCGCCGCAGCGACCGCCGCCGCCGCATGCGGGGGCGGGGGTGGCAGCAGCAGCCAAGCAGACGCCGCCCTCGCCCGCCCCGGCTCGCTGGCGGGCGCCCCGCCGCCACCGCCGCCGGACGTGCCGGAGTCGGTCCTGCTGTTGCAGCAGGCCGGGGAGGTGCACGCCCTGATCGGGTGGCGGTCGGGGCTGCTGGCCCACGCGGCCGCCCACCGGTCGTCGGGCCCCGACGGCCAGTGGGGCATGGTGCCGGTGACGGCGGCCCGCCTGGGCGGCCTGCCCCTGACCCTGCGGGAGGTCGGGTGGGGTGGCGGGAAAGGACACGCGTCGCCGTCGTGCGCCCGGGCGGTCGTTGCGGGCGCGCGCGCGGCCCTGGTTGCCCTGCCCCACCCGGGCGCGGCCGCCGGCATGGTCGTCGACCGCCTGGCCCTGCCAGCGGGCACCGCCCACGCGACCGCCGTGATGCTGCCCGGCGCCGCCGCCCTGCTGACGGCCGACCGGGCGGACGGCGGGTGCCTGCGGGTGGTGAGCCTCCTGGGCGGCGGCGCCGCCACTGCGCCCGCCGCCGAGCCCGCCCCCGCCGACGACGACTCGCGTGCCTCCTTCCATCACCTGCGCGACCCCACCGACAACTGGCCGCCCTCCCTCCATCACCCGCGCGCCCGGGCCCTGTGTTGCGGCCTGGGCGGCACCCCCACCCACGTGGCGGCCGCCCCGCGGGCAGGCGCCCTGGTGGTGGCCCTGGCCCCCGCCGCGGGCAGCCCGCCACAAGCCAGGGTGTGCGCCCTGGCCCTGGATACCGCCGGCGGCGGCGGGTGCGGCCCCGCGTCCGCGTCCTGTTCCGCCCGCAACACGCACCAGGCATTCTGTCTGGCCCCGGACGAACAGGTGACGGCTCTGCGGGCCTGGGAGGTGACGCCCGACCTGGCGGTCACGCTGGCCGCCGCCGCCGCCCGGCGGCGGCGGCGGGAGGATGCGGCGGCCGCGGGCAGCGGCGGCGGCGGCGGCGGCGGCGGCGGTGGCGGTGGCGAGGCAGACGGGGAGGCGGGCGAGGCGGCGGGCGAGGCGGCGGTCTCGCCCGAGGACGCGCAAACGATTGCGGTCGGGGCCTTTGAAGCCCGCGCGTGCGGCGGGCCCGCCCCACAGGGCGCCGCCATCCTGGTCGGCACCGCCAACCACCCGTCCTTCCACCCGGCGGGCGAGGGCGCGCCCCACCGCCGCCCTCCCGGCGGCCGCCTGCTCATCCTGTGGCTGGACGGCGCGACCCACTCCCTGACCCAGGCCGTCTCCACGGGCGGCGTCCAGGGGCCGGTCACGGCCGCCGTGCCGACCTCCCGCAACTCGGTTGCCGTGGGCGTGGGGTCCCGCCTGGTCAGCGTCGGCCTCACGGGCGTGGTCTACCCGCGCTGGGTGCGCCTGGGGTGGCGGGCCCTGGCGGCCCCGCCCGCGTGCCTGGAGCGCGGGCCGTCTATCCTCGGCTCCATCCTGGACGACGCCACGCCGTCCGGGCACGGCCCCCGCCTCTGGCCGCACCACCCGGATGGCGGCGCGTACGTGGCTGTGGGCGATTCCGTCTCCGGCAACGCGGCCGTCTTCACCGCCCGCGCCCCGGAACAGCACCTGCTCCGCCTGGGCGAGCCTGCCTCGGGCGGCCCAATGGCGCCCGGCCTTGGCGGCCTCGACTTTGGCGCCCCCGACTGGGGCGCCGGCCTTGGCGGCGGCGGCGGCGGTGGCGGCGGCGGCGGTGCCCCGCGCGCCCGCCGGGCGGCCAACATGGGGGGGGCCGGCGCGTGGGCGGGCATGGGCGGGGAAGGGCGGCAGGGGCGGGCCCGGGCGGCGGACCGGATGGCGGGCCAGCCGGGCGTGTGGGACGACGGGCGGGGCGGGGGCGTCGGGCCGGGCGTCCCCGTCCGCACCACGCCCGTCGTCCGGTGCGTGGGCGTGTCCCGGGACGGCAGGCCCGTCACGGTGGTCGCCCCAGTCGTCTACCCCCTGCACGAGGCGGGCGAGGCGGACATCGGGCTGTCGGAGGGGGCGGCCCGGGCGCTGGTGGGGGTGCTGGTGGGGGATGGTGCGGGCCGCCTGGCCGCCCTGGCCCCGCCCCGGCCGGGCCCGCCCGGCGCGCCGCTCGCGGTCGTCGCGCCCTACGCGCCCCGCTCCACCCGCCCGCCCCCGCCCACCTCGCCCGAAATCAACATGGCCTGCAGCGCGGAAGTGGACTTGGGGGCCGGGCCCGTCACGGCCCTGGTGGCGGCGGAACTGAGGGGCGGGCGCGGCGACGGTGAGGGTGAGGACCCTGCGGACGGCGCGTGCTGCCCGCCCCGCCCGGCCGGGGGCATCCTCCCCATCCGCTGCCGCCGCCCGCCCCGCACCTCCGACGAGGATGTCGACCCGTTTCCAGGGGGCTTCGACCCGTTCAGGAGCCTGCTGCCGGCCCCGCCGAGCGCGTGGGTGGTGGCGACGGCGGGCGGGAGCGTGACAGCGGTGCGCCCGCTCGCCCAGGCGCACTGGGGGCTGCTGGCCTGCGTCCAGGGCGCGCTGGAGGCGCGGGTGCCGGGCCTCGCGCCCCTGGGGCTGGCGACCGCGCGGGCCCGGGCCGCCCGGGCACACGCCCGCCGCCAATCCCGCCAAGGCGTGCCGGGCCTGCCGCCCCCTTCCCCGCCGGCCTCGCCCCTGGTGCAAGGAGGCGGTGATGGCGGGGCGGGCGGGGTGCTGCCCGCCTGGCCGGTCGGGCCGGCGGGCCCGGTGCCGCCGTCCGCGCTTGCGTCCGCTACGCCCGCCCCGTTCCTGGACGGGGACACGCTGGCCGTGCTCCTAGCCATTCCAGAGGCGGACCGGGCGGCCGTCCTGGCGGGCGCGCGCGCGGCGCCTGGGGTGGTGGTGCCGGGCGGGTCGGCCGCGCGGGCGACGGCCGCGGCAGAGGCGGCCTGCCCGCTCGCAGCGTCGGCCGCCGTCGCGGCCGCGCTGGCTACCTTTGATTGAAAATGTGGATTTATTTGTAAACTGGACTAGCTCTCATCATTCTGTTCACCACCCCCCCTCAGCTCGCACTCGCACTCCGCCTCCCTCACAACACCGGCCGCGCCCGTGTTCATTCACCGGAACCCCCTGTGATCAATTCGATAAAGGTCTCCAAGTCCAGACACGTCACGGCCGCGTCGGCTGCCGCGGCCGACCGTTCTTCGGGCGTCGCGTAACCCCAGGACGCGTGGTGCAGGCGTAGCCGCCCCGCCTGGACAGCGTTCCCCAAGACCGGAGAGGCCGCGACGGCCGCCAGCGTTTCGTACCTGTCGTCCACAAAGTGGATCGTGGTGGGCCTTGCGGCTGCTGCGCCGTCGCCACCCTCTCCCTCCTCTAGTCCACCCCACACACTGGCCGCCAGGTCCGCGATGGCGGCGGGCTTTGCCGTGTCGGGCGGCTGCAAGCCAGCGCGCAGGCGGGGGCCGCCTACCTCAAAACCTGAGGCCTGGCCCAAGAGGCCGCGCATGAGCAGGGAGACCCGGGCCGCGGATTTGGAGGACACCACGAACCAGGGGCCGCAGACTTCTGCCAAAGCCGCCACGATTCCGGGGTAGGCGGCGTTGGCCCGTATCCAGGACGCCTCGTCCGCGGCGGCGCGCACCCGGTGTGCCTCAAACACGGGCGCCAGCGTCGCAGGGGACTCGCCCCACCGCTCCAGGGCCGCCTCTAGCGTCTTTCCCGGCCAGTCCTCCAACACGGCTGCCACGCCGGCGTCTGGGCCCAGCTCAGCCATGAGGCGGGCCTGGGCCAGGGCTTCAAAACCGGCGATGACGCGCGGCCGACCACCAGCCAGACCTGCCATGATCTCTGCCTTTGTGAACCCACCCGCCCGCACCATCACGTCCGGCCAGCGCGCTACAGCGCAGGCGTAGGCCGATCCAGCTAGCTCGGTCGCCGAATCGACGAGGACGCCGTCCAGATCGAGGAGGAAGACGTGGCGTGGCGGAGGAGGGGGTGTTGAGGGAGGGGAAGGGGAGGCGGCGGCGGGAGGCAGGTTGTTTCCCAGGCGCCGGGGTGAGACGCGGCGTGGCGCGGCGGGAGGGTGGGGAGTGAGCTTGGGAGATAGGTGGGGCGGGGATGAAGCCATATGGCGGAGGCCAGGTCGCGCGCAGCCCGCACGCGCGTGTCGGCGGGCCCCTTCGTGGCCGGGAAAGGAGTGGGAGTGGGAGAGTGAAAAGAGAGAGGAGCCCAGCGCACTCTCCTTTTTCGCGCACACAACTCACTCCGTGCGCGTGAAACCTGTCCTCCTCGACCAGATGCGGTTCGCCTTCCTGGTGGTGCGTTGTGTCTGACGTTGGTATCTGGCGTGCGGGTCGGGCGACCACGGAGCGCCGCGAGCTCTCTTGGCATTGCGCGAACCAGCGCGCGCTTCTTCAATTGCGGCGGGCGGGAGTGCCCGCCCCCCCCCTCTTTTCCCTTCACGCCGCGCCCGCATCCGGCCACCCTCCCTGCCAATTCGCACATGGATAGGTGCAGAGGAGGCAAGAAGTTGGATGCGTGGACGTCCCAGTCGCGCGTGATCTGTGCCCCCCCTCTGCCCGTCCCGCCCGCCCCAACGCCAAACAATCGCGCGACCCTCGTTCTCTTCACAACCTCATCAACCCGCCATCCACAGACCGCCGCCCTCGCGGCCACCACCGCCCTCGCCGCCGCCGCCGCCGCCCCGCACACCTGCTCGGCCGGCGGTGGCAGCGCCTCCAAGAAGGGCGGCACCTGCGGCCTGGCGGCCGGAAAGGAGTTCTTCCCGGGCGTCCCCAAAATCGCCTATGAAGGCCCGGACTCGACCAACCCGCTCGCCTTCAAATGGTACGACGCGGACGAGGTAATCGCCGGCAAGCCCATGAAGGAATGGCTCCGCTTCTCCGTGGCGTTTTGGCACACCCTGCGCGGCGACGGGTCCGACCCGTTCGGCGACGCAACCAAGGCCTGGCCCTGGGAGGATGCAAGCCTCTCGCCCGTTGAACAGGCCAAGGTGCGCATGCACGCCATGTTTGAGTTCCTGGACAAGCTGGGCGTCGACTACTGGTGCTTCCACGACCGGGACATCGCGCCGGAGGGCGAGACCCTGGCCCAATCCAATGCCTGGCTGGACGAGGTGGTGGATGAGGCGGTGGCACTGCAAAAGGCGACGGGCAAACAAGTCCTGTGGGGTACGGCCCAGCTGTTCAAGCACAAGCGGTACGCGCACGGCGCGGCGACCGCGCCCAACGCGACCGTCTTCGCCTACGCGGCCGCCCAGGTGAAGAAGGCCATGGAGGTCACGCACAGGCTGGGCGGCCAGAACTACGTGTTTTGGGGCGGGCGGGAAGGGTATCACACGCTCTTGAACACCGACCTCAAATTGGAGCTGGACAACCTGGCGTCCTTTTTAAAGGGGGCGGTCGCTTTCAAGAAACGCATCGGTTTTGAGGGTGCCCTCCTCCTGGAGCCCAAACCCCAGGAACCCACCAAGCACCAGTACGACTGGGACGCGGCGACGACGCTCGGCTTCCTGCGGACGTACGGCCTGGAGAAAGAGTTTGCCCTGAACATCGAGTGCAACCACGCAACCCTGGCCGGCCACTCGTGCGAGCACGAGCTCACCCTGGCGGCCGCTTACGGCGCCCTGGGCAACGTGGACGCAAACACGGGCGACGCCCAGACCGGGTGGGATACCGACCAGTTCCTGACGGACCCCAAAGAGGCGACGCTCCTGGCGGCCGTCATCCTGAAAAACGGGGGCCTCGCGCCGGGCGGCATTAACTTTGACGCCAAGCTCCGCCGGGAGTCCACGGACCTCGTCGATCTCTTTTACGGCCACATTTCGGGCATGGACGCCTTTGCCCGGGGCCTGCGCAACGCGGTCGCCATGGCGGAGGGCGGCGAGGTGGACGCCTTCAAAGCGGCGCGCTACTCGTCCTTCGCGGCGGGCCTAGGCGCCAAGATCCGGGCGGGCAAGGCGACCTTTGAGGAGCTGGAGAAGGCGGCCCTGGCGGGCGAGGACCCCGCGGCGGGGGAGGGCCTGCCTTCCGGGCGGGCGGAGCTGATGGAGATCTACCTGAACGCGTTCGTGCGGTGAATATGTGGGATGATTAAAATGAGCAGAGCGAGACGCGGGGGGCGCGGGGCCCTATGTTTTCCCAGGAAAAAAAAATGCTCGCTCCTCCACTTTCTTTTTTCTTCTCCCCCTCCTCCCTCTTTTCCACGAAATGGCCCTCACCCCCCACCCCACCATCCCCCCTCTCGAGGACGGCAAGCCCGTCCTCGTCCTCATCAATGACGGCTGGGGTGTCAACACGGAGGACCAGTACAACGCGGTATTTTCCGCCGAGACGCCCGTGTATGACGGCCTGGCCGGCGTGCCGGGCCGCTTCCGGACGGTCCGGGTGAGTTTGATAGGAGAGGTGGAGCCCGCATGCCGACCCGCACCCTGGTGGATTACGCAGGTTGATGGCTACGCACCAGCACTTGCGGCGCGTGCGGAGAGAGGGATTGATGGGGCACACGGCCTGTGTTCTCTCCACTCTCGCCGCCGCCAATGCGGCTAGCCTGCAGCTCACGCCCTCTCCTCTTTTCTTCACAGGCTCATGGCAAAGCGGTCGGCCTGCCATCCGACGATGACATGGGCAACTCGGAGGTTGGCCACAACGCGCTGGGTGAGTTATTGGAGGGTTGGGTTGGGGGCGGAACGCGAAGGAGAGAGAGAGACCGCGGAGTCGCACTGGGCGGACGAGCATGGGCGCCGCGGCGCTGGCCGCTTGTCTTCTCATTCTCTCCTCGTCTCTCTCTCTGCTCAGGTTCCGGCCAGGTCATCGACCAGGGCGCCCGCCTGGTCGACATCGCCCTGGAGAAGGGGACAGCCTTTGAGGGCGACGGTTGGAAGTGAGTATTTTTTTAGGGGCGCCTAAATTCGCACCGGGGCTTCGACCTCGACCTTGCTGCTTCGCTCTCGCCCTCATCTCACGTCCTCCTCTCTCCATCCTTGTCTCATCACCCCACCTTTTTTTCTAGGTACATATCCGAAGCCTTTGCCGACCACACCCTCCACTTCATTGGCCTCCTGTCCGATGGCGGCGTCCACTCCCGCACGAACCAGCTGTTTGCGTTCATCCGCGGGGCGGCCACCCGGGGCGCAAAACGCATTCGCGTCCACATCCTCACCGACGGCCGCGACGTCCCCGACGGCTCGTCCGCCCGCTTCGTGGCCGAACTGGAGGCCGTCCTTGCGGACTTGCCCGCCGGCATCGACGTCAAGATTGCGTCCGGTGGGGGGCGCATGGGCGTGACGATGGACCGGTACGAGGCGGACTGGAAGATCGTGGAGCGCGGGTGGCGAGCACACGTGCTGGGAGAGGCCGACCACACCTTCACCGACGCGGGGACCGCGCTCAAGACCCTGCGCGGGACGGGGGACGACGTCGTCACGGACCAGTGGCTGCCGCCCTTTGTGATCGTGGATGGTGAGGGGAAGCCTGTGGGGCCCGTCCAGGACGGCGACGCGGTCGTCATCTTCAATTTCAGGGCGGACCGGGTCATTCAAATCTCAAAGGCCTTTGAGTACGCCGACTTCACGGCGTTCGACCGGGTCCGCTGGCCGGCCACCCGCTTCGTCGGCATGATGCAGTACGACGGCGACTTGAAGCTGCCGGCGCGCTATTTGGTCGCCCCGCCCGCCATCAAAAACACGAGCGGCGAGCTCATGGCCAAGGCTGGCATCTCCACCTTTGCCTGTTCCGAGACTCAGAAGTTTGGGCACGTCACCTTTTTCTGGAACGGCAACCGGTCCGGCTACTTTGACGACAAGCTGGAGACCTACGTCGAAATCCCGTCGGACACCGTCCCCTTCAACCAGGCGCCCGACATGAAAGCCGCTGAGATCACGGCTGCCGGCATCGCGGCCTTGCGGTCGGGTAAGTACAAGATGGTCCGCATCAATTACGCCAACCCGGACATGGTCGGCCACACGGGCGATCTAGCCGCCACCAAGCGGGCCTGCACCACCGTCGACGGGTGCGTGGGCGAGCTAATCAAGGAGGTGGAGGCCCTGGGCGGGCGGTGGCTGATGACGTCGGACCACGGCAACGCGGACGATATGGTCCAGCGCCACAAGAAGACGGGCGAGCCGTTGAAGGGTGAGGAGGGGCATCTCCTCGCCCTTACCTCCCACACGCTCGCCCCCGTGCCCGTCGCTATCGGCGGGCCGGGCCTGCCGGAGGGGACGGCCTTCCGGGGCGACTTGCCAACCGCGGGCCTCGCCAACATCACGGCCACCTACCTCAACCTGTTGGGCTTTGCGACGCCGACCCACATGGAGCCGTCTTTGATTTGATGGATGAATCAAATAAAGGGTGGTGCTGATGGAGGAGACGGAAAAGAGGGGCGACCGACAGAGAGCGGGCGGTGTTTTCATATGGTTTGGGGCGACGTGAGAGGAGAGGGATGCGGAGGGCGCGGAGGGAGAATGCAAGTCCCTCTCCATTTTTTTCAACCGCGCCGCCGGTCGCCGCCACGCCCACCACCACCACGCCCACCACCACCGCCACCCCTGCCCCCACCACCACGCCCACCACGCCCACCACCGCCGCCCCTGCCCCCACCACCCGCACTCCCCTCCACCCGCGGCTGGCGCGCGAGCGAGGGCAGCTTCACAGGGTAGCTCTCCCCCAAGACCACGCCCGCCGCCTCCAGCGCTGCACGCGGCGCACACCCCGGGTCATGGACGGCCCCGCCCGCCAGGCCCGCCAGCTCGGGCACCCACGCCCGCGTGTACTCCCCCCGCTCATCATAGTCGCCTGCCTGCTTGCGCAGGTTGAACACGTTGAGGCGCGCGCCTGGCGACGCCTGCCCCGTCAGCGCGCACCAGTTGCCGTAGTTTGAGGCCGGGTCGTGGTCCAAGAGGGTAGACTCAAAGTACGCGGCCCCCACCCGCCAGTCCAGCCCGGCATCGTTGATCAGCCAGGACGCCGCGTTCTGTCGCCCTCGGTTTGACTGGAAGCCCGTCGCGGCCAGCTCCCGCATGTGGGCGTCCAGAAAGGGGATGCCCGTCCCGCCCGCCACCCACCGGTCAAAGGCCGGCGTGGAGCCGGGGGTCACGGTTCCCCACGCCACGCCACGCCGCGGCGCGGGCCCGCCCCGACTGAACATGCGGGCACCGGTGCGGGCGGCCCAGAAGCGGAAATAATCCCGCCACAGCAGCTCAAAGGTGACCCACCCCGTCGACTTGTTGGCCCCGTACTGAGCCTCATAATCACCCAGGGCCAGGTAAACCGTGCGTGGCGACAAACACCCCGCCGCAAGCCAGGGAGAGAATTTAGTTGAATCCAGCGGTCCCGCGCCGTTGCGCGTGTCAAAGTAAGTGGAGACAGCCTTTGTGCCAAACAGGTACAGGCGCAGGCGGGCGAGGGCGGCAGCCTCCCCGCCTTTGAAGACGACTGCTTCCACTCCCGGAGGGACCTTGGAGGTGGGCGGGTGCAGGGCCGGCCCCCCAGCGGCCGTGATCGCCGGGTTGAGGTCGTCCAGGGAGGCCGGGGGCGGGGTGGCGAGCGCGGCCGCGACCGCGGCGTCGCCTACCGGCAAAGGCAGCGACCCCGCGCTCGGCACGGGCAAGGGTTTCGGCACGTGCCAAAATTCGGACGCCTCCACCTCCTTGCGCCAGGCCGTGAATAGGCCGGGCAGGCGGGCAAAGGCCGGGCCACCGTAGGAGGCCGCCATCTGGGCCGGGTCGAGGAGGGTGTTGGAGACGCCGGGGCCGCCCACCAGGCGGAAGGCCGCGCCCGCCGCCTCCACCGCGCCCTTCACCGCGGCCTCGACCGTCCGCTCCTCGGGGCAGCCCTCTGGCGAGACGAGGACGACGCTGCCGGGCGGCGGGCGGGCGCCCAGCAAGCGCAGGATGGACGCCTCGGGCGGGGCCGTGTCGACGACCAGCCCCGACCCGAGCGCCGGGTCGGCGAGAGACGCCCTCACATCAGCCACGCTCTCCATCAGGAATCGCGCCCGGTGCGGGCCCGTCTTCGGGAAGCCGCCCACCCAGGTCCTCCCAAAGGCCCGGCCGACGTCAAAGGAGTAGAACGGGATGACTGAGGCGACGGTGCCGTCCGCGACCAGGCGGGCGGCCTCCGTGAGGGCCGGATTGTCCCGGACGCGCAGGTCGTTCCTCAGCCAGACCACGGCGCGGGCGGCGGAGGAAGATGCAGAGGCCATGGCGGTCAGGGCCCGGGCCCGGGCCCGGGCGGCGGCGTGGCGGTGGGCGAGTGGGGAGGTGGGCGGGTTTGTTGCCTAAAGAATGAGAGAAAGCGAGAGAAGCGCGTGAGTGCCCAGCCGATGCAGTCTCTACGGTCCGCGCACGCCTGTCGCGGTAGTGCAGGTTGGACACCACTCCTTCAGCGCAGCACGGCATTCCCCCAACACTCACCGGAACGCGGGGCAGGCGAACGAGCCGGGCGCGCATTCGTGAAGAAGAGCAGAGCCACAAAATAGAAGAGTTCAGTGTCGAGCAGTATGGCAGCCTGTCCTGATGAAAAGAATTGAGCTCTCCATCCTTTTTTTTTCTTTAATACAGTAACGCGCGCGCTCTCATTTCGTTACCTTGAACCCCTTGACCCGCTTCAGCAGGTCTGCCGCCCGGGCGTCGTTGGCAAAATGCGCGCGCACAGGTTCCAGGATGGCGTTCAGGGCCGCCGCCAGGGCGGGCTTCAGGTCGCCCGGGTGGACAGACCCGGCCAGGTAGTCAGAGGCCAGGTCGGCGAACTCAGTGTAGGCGGCGCTCCCGCCCCCGCTCTTCTCGAACCGGGGAATGTCAAACCTGCCAAACCAGGGGAAGACGATGAGGCGGGCGTACTCCATGCAAGGGTTGCCGTCCACGTTACCGGGCGGGCAGAAGGCCTTTTTGATTTTGGTGGCCACCTCAGCCGCGCTGTCCTCCATAAAGATGGCGGAGTTGGGGTCAGACTTGCTCATCTTTTCCTGGCCCTGCAACAGTCCAGGCAGCATGGCGTGAGACAGGATGACCGGCTTCAGCTTGCGCTTTGTCGCGTCGCAGTACTCGCGGGCCAGGACGTTGACTTTGCGCTGGTCCATGCCAAGCTGGCAAATGTCGGCGTGGAGGAAAAAAATGTCTGCACACTGCATGCAGGGATAAAAGATTTGGGCGGCGGACAGGTCGTCCGTGTCGGCGCGGCCCATGATCTGAGGAAAGTAAATAAAGAAAGAAGGCGAGCGTGGGCGTGAGAAAAGAAAGTCAGGAGATCAGGGGCGTGGGGCGTGAGACGAGAGAGGCCGGCCAGGCTGCGTGTATCTCCAGTCGCAACGGAGGGGGTTGGGGTCTGCTCTTTTCTCTCATCCATCTCCATCCTCTCTCACCTGCGAACACCGGATGATGCGCTTCAGGTTATTCCGCCGCGCCACGTCCATCACTAGCGTCCAGTACTCCCCCGCTCGGGCATTGATCTCCTCGGACGCGTTCAGGAAGAGGACTTTCTCACCGATGCCCTCCATGCCGACCGCCTTCCATATCTCAACCATGTACTCTCCCACCGCCTGGATTTTTTTCAAGTCGCCGCCCATCTTGTTGTTCAGCTGGGCAAACCAGTCCGCCACCCAGAACTTGAAGGTCACACCCGACCGGGTCAGCTTGTTGACGTTGAGGGCCTTCATGACGCCCTGGGCGATGTGCATGCGCCCCGACGGCTCGAACCCGTCGTACGCGACCGGATTTGGCTTTTTTTCTAGCAGGGAGCGCAGCTCTGAGTCCTGGATGCATTCCGCGCCCACGGAGCGGGCCAGGGCAAAGCGTTCGTCGAGGGTCAGTCTATGCAGAGAGAGGAGAGAGAGAGCGTGCGAGTGAGCGGGGCGGACAAAGGGGGAGTTTGATGAGCAGGTTGAAGAGCGCGACACGAAGAGGGTCGGGCGTAGGCGCTCTCTCTCTCTCTCTCTCTCTCATCTCTGAATTGAATCAACTCACTCTCTGCCCGCGCTCATCAGGTCCCGCATGGCAGTGGTCACGTCCTCTTCTGAGGCGGAGACAGGGGCGACAGGGGCGTCGTCCTCGTCGTCGGCAACGGCGGGAGGCGGAGCGACGGCTGCCGGCGGCGACGCGTCAGTCCGCGTTGGGGCGTCGGTCATGTTTCTTGTGCGCGTGTCTTTTTTGTAGGGGTGTGCGAATGTGCGGGTGTGTGTGCTGGGGCTGGCTGGCTGCGCGCTGGCGGATTGAAGTGTGGCGAAAGCGCGTGCGCAGTCGGGAGCGTTTCTCGTTGATGTGAGGAAGAGGGAATGCGAGCACTTCACTCTACAGCTCGCGAAACGCGCGTCCTGCGCCGCGATGGCCTCCACGCTCCTCCCGGCCGGCGGGAAAATGGGCCATGCCCACCCCCCTCATCCCTCCCACCGCGAGCTGTCCGTCCTAACTATCGAGATCGCGACCTGCCTGCGGGACGCAGCGGGCGCGGGCGCCACCCAGCCTAGCGCGGGCGAGCCTGTCTCCCGCCGCATGCGGGCCCTCCTGCCCCAACTGCTGGGCACGTGCGTGGAGGCGGCCGGCACGGTGGCAGGTGAGTTGGAGAGAAGGGGAGGGCGCGCGCATGTGCGTGTGTGTGAGCGCCTGCCGAGGAGATGACGGGCGCCCAGCGGCTGTTTTCAATGCGCGCAGGGCCCAGCGACGAGGGGCGCCTGTTTTTTTTTTTCTCTCTCTCTCAACCTCACCCCTTATCATGACAGCCCGCCCCGAGACCGACCTGCACACCGTCCATCAGCTGGTTGATATGGCCCTGCGCGCCTACCCGACCGCCCTGGTCGGGTCTGCCTCCGCCCACGCCTCCGCGGCGACGTGCTTGGGGCGCCTACTGGCGCTGGCGGCCAGCGGGGCGTCCACCAGCGGCGGCCCCGGCGGGCCCCGCCCGGGCACGCTGCGGGCGCCCTTCCTGAAGAACGCGCTCGATGCGCTGGCGCTCATCGCCGCGACCGAGGAAGCAGCCGCATGCGCGGCGGCTCGGGAGGGCGAGGACGAGGAGTATTTGGACGAGGACGATGAAGAAAACCGCCCTCCACCCCCACCCGAGCGGGCGCCTGTTTTCGCGCCCCTCGCCGCCGGGCTGGCCGCCCTGGCGGCGGACGCGGGCGCCGCCCTGGCGCGCCTGGTGCGTGGTGGGGCGATGGACGATGATGACGGCACCGCCATCCCCTTGCTGGACGCGGCCAGCGCTGAACTGGCGGGCGGCGCCAGTGCCGGCAGCAGCGGGGCGCCGCCCTCCCCGCCACCCTGCCCACCCGCGGCCGCACGCGCGGGCACCCCCGCCCGGGCGGCGCTGCTCGCGGCGGCGGCGCTGACGGCCCTGTCCCGCGCCCTGGCCCTCCGCCCCGCCGACGCGCTGGAAGGCTTCTCGCCGGTCCTCTTTGCCCCCGTCGTCGGCCGCCTGCTGGGCCTGAGCGCGGCGGCGGTGAGTGGGCCGCCCGGCGACCCAGCGGCCTCGACCGCGGCCGCCACCCTCCTGGCCGCCTCTTTGGAGGCCGCGACCGCCTTGGTGGCCGCCGTCGGCCCGGGCGAGGCGGGCACCCTCGCCTCTGCCCTGGAACCCCCTGCCTGCGCGGCCTGTGCCTGCCCGGACGCGGGGGTCGTCGTGCCATCCGCGCCCGCCCTGCTCTCCTCCCTCCTGTCCGCCCGCGCCCGCGCGCCTGCCCTTGACGCCCGGGCCGCCTCCGCCCTGGCCTCCGCCGCGGGCCGCACCCCACACAACCAGGCCCGGGCGGACTTGCTGGGCGCGCTGGCGGCCCTGGTCGCGGTGGCCCCGGACGCGACCGCCCAAGCGCTCGCCGCCGCCGCCCCGGCCTTGCTGTCCGCCGCCGACGGGCGGGCTGGTGGGGACGCGCTGGTGGCGGCCCTGGCGTCCCTGGCCGGGGCGGCCGGGGCGGAGGCCCTGGACGCCGCTGCCGAAGGCATGCAGCCCTCATTTGCCACCACGCCGGCGGCCAAGCGGCGGCGGTTAGTGGGTGAGGGGACGGCGGCGGCGGCGCTTGCTTCCTCGTCCTTCGCGGCCGTCCCCCCACCCGCCACGGCCGTGGCGGTGGCTCTGGCCGCCGCCCTCGCCCACGCCTCGCCCAACGCGCCCACCAACCCGGACTGGACCCGTGACGACCAGAACCGGGCCTTGGCGGCCATTTTGGCGGGCGTGGGTGGGGCCTCGTCGGCCGTCCGGGCGACCGCCCGCCCGGCCGTGGCGGGGTGGGCTGATGCCTCGCTTGTGCCCTCGCACTACGACGCCGACCGGGTGGCGACGGTCGCCCTAGCCCTGGCCTGTGTCGATGCATACTTTGGTGCCGTCATCCGGGGCGCGGGAGGCAGCGTGGCCGCGGGCGAGGCGGCCCCGCCCGCCGCGGCGGCGGCGGCCCGGGAGGAGGCGCGCGCGCTCGGCATGACCCGGGACGCCCTGCGTTCCCTCACCGCGGCGCCCTGGGCCGCGGCATCCGACGCATCATCTCCTTACGCTGTCGCGGCCAAGCTGGCCTCCCTGCGCATCGCGGTCGTCATGGCCGCCCTGGAAGTGCCTGGTTGTGGCGGTGACGGCGGCGCGGCCGCTGCAGCCGCCCCCGGCCCCCTCCTCGCCCGGGGCACGCCCGCGGCCCGGGCGCTGGAGGACGCGTCCCCGTCCGTGCGGGCTGCCGGCGCCTGGGCCGTGGCTGCCCTGGGCGCGGTCGCCCACCGGGGCAGTGCCCGGGCCGCCCAAGCCGCCGCGGTCGCCCTCGCCCGCCTCGCTGCCGGCCCAGAGGCGGAGGTGGTGGCCGCGGCCGCCGATGCGGCGGCCGCCCTGGCGGCCGCCCGCGGGGCCACCCCCGCCGGGCCGCCCTCCCTGCCGGCGCTCATCGGCATCGTGGCCACCGCCTGTGCGGCCATGGAAGAGGTGGCGACCGAACCGAGTCCCCTGGTCCGCCATTGGGTCGGTGGCCGGGCGGCGGGCGGGGCGTGGGCCGATGCAGGCGCGGCGGCTGGTGGTGGTGCGGCCGCTGTGGCCCCGCCCACCGCCGCGCCCTTCCCTGGCGACGCCGCGGCCGCCCTGGCCGACGCCACTCTGGCCGCCACCCCGCCCGCCCCACAATCGGTCCAGGCGGCGGGCGTGCGGGCCCTGTTTGCCTGGCTGGCGGCGTCGCCCGCGGACGAGCCGGCGGCCCGGTGGCTGGCGCCGCGGTTGCTGGCCGCGGTCACTGCGCCGGGCTGCCCGGGCCTGCGCGCGGCGGCCGCGGCGGCTTTTGCCTCCTCCCGCCCCGCCCCGCCCGCCCTTTTGGCCTCCTTTGCCGACGGTGCGGCCGCCGTCGCCGCCGCCGGCCGGGCAAACGCCGCCACCGCCGCCGCGGCGACCGCCCGATGCGAGGTGCGCTTACTGCAAGCCCTGGCCGCCTTGCTCGCGTCCGCCCAACGCTCCGCGAAGCCCGTCGCCCTGGTCGCCCTGGTCGCCGCGGCGGGCGGGTGCCGCAGCCCCAGCGCGGACGTGGTGGCCCGCTTCTCCGTCCTCACCCCCCTGGACGACGCGGACGCGATCCTGCGCGCGACCGCGGGCGACCTGCTGTGCACGATGGCCGTGCTAGCCTTCCACGCCCGGCCTGCGGGTGCCCGCCCGTCCACCAGCGCGCCGCCCCTCCTGCCTGCTCCGCTCCTGTCGCCGTCCGCGGTGGCGGCCGCCGTCCGCCGCTTCGTCTTTGCCCGCCCCAAGCTGCTGGCCTTCGTGGGGCACTCCCTCACGAAGCACCCGGACCTGCTGGGCGAGCTGGTGGACGTCATGGACGGCCCGGACGAGGTCGCCCTGGCCCGCCATCACGTCGCCCCCGCCTGCGTGCCCGCGCTTGTCGAAGCACGCGAAGATGCGGGCCTGGCGGCCCTCGCATCTCGGGCGGGCTATGGCGGCCGCGCCCCCGGGTCCTCCATCCGCCTCCTCCTGAAAGAGCACGGCCACCTGGCCATCGCCCGCGCCCTGTGGGAGTCCTCCACCCAGGACGCCCACTACGACATGGACGGCTTCATCAACTACATGGAGCGCGGGCTGACGGAAAAGCTGGGGATGAGCGGGGGAAACGGAGGTGGTGGTGGTGGTGCGGCGGCGGCGGCGGCGGCGGCCACACGCGGCCGCGCGCGCGGTGGTGAGCCGCCCACAACCACGGCCGGCGCTCCGCCCGCCCCGCCAGCCCCGCCCGCCCAGGCCTACTTTGACTTCATCACGGGCGCTGACGTCCTGCAGCGCACCATCATGGAGCTGGTCGCCCGGGCGGGCTCCGCGCAGGCGTGGGGCGGGGGCGCGGGGCGGGCGCCGCCCTGCGTCGACCAGCGCGTGCGGACGATGCTGGGCGAGCTGGCCAACCAGGCGGGCGTCGCGGGCGTCGGCACGGCGGACCCGGGAGGGGTGCCCACCCCCGAGGCGGTCGCCAATTACCTTGCGTCGGGAGACGCGATGGTGCGCATCCTGAAAGCCTACGGGGACGCCCTGGCAGGGGGCGGGCCTGGGGGTGAGGGTGGTGGCCCGGCGGGCGCGCCAGCATCCTCTGCCGCCCTGGCGGGCTCGACTTCCGCCGTCGGGGGCGTCCAATCCCCGCTCAACGTGCTGCGGTGCGTGCTGCTTCTGATCGGGCTCAGCGGGCGGCACGTGTCCCGCTTCCTGCCCCAGTTCACGGTCCTGCTAGGGATGGGCGTGCGCGGGGGTGCGCCGTCGCCAACCTCAACGGACGGCGGCGGCGGCGGTCTCAGCGGCAGCATCCCGCTCGTCGCCCGCCTCCAAGCCCTAGAAGGCTGGCGCGCGCTGGTGGGCGCCCTGGCCCAACACGCGCCCGACCAGCTGGCCGCCGTGGCGGGGCAGGTCGTGGTAGCACTGCTGGAGCCGGCCGTCGCAGGCGGCCCAGCCGCCGCGGGCGCGGCAGCCGCGCTGGAGGAGCTCGTCCTGAGGGGCGGCCTACCCTCCGTGGCCCTGGCAGCCCTGCCCCCCCTGCCCGCCGGCCCCGCCGAACTGGCGGCCGTGCGTTCCGCCCTGAATGCGGCCCGCACGGCGGCGGGGGCGGGAGCCGCGGGCACAGCGGAGGCCCGGGCCCGGGCGCTGCTGGCCCCGCTGGCTTCACCCGCCCCGGCCGTGCGCGCGACGGCGGCGGCCGAACTGCGGGACCACCTGGCCTCCCACCGCCCCTGGCTGGGGTCGCTGCTGGCCGCCGCGGCGGGGACGCGGTCGGTGAATGGGCTGGCGCCTTCCACTGCTGCTGCGCCGGGCGGGGCGGCAGGCGCGGCCCCCACCTCCGCAGACGATGAGGCTGCAGCGACCGCGTCAGCGCGCGCCCTCCTGTCCAGTCTGGTCACCGGCTTGCTGGCCTGCTGCGCGCCCGGCGTGGACGGGCCCGCCGGCGGGGCGGCTGCTTTGGCGGCTGCCGAATGCTTGGGCCTGGTAGGCGCGGTCGACCCGGCCCTCATCGTGCGTGGGGATGGTGGGAGCGGTGGCGGGAGCCCTGTCGGTTTGGGCGGCGGCCTGCTGGGGGCGGTGCCGGCGACGCCCGCGGAGGCTGGCGGCGCGCCCGCCTCCATCAACCTCCCGCCCTCGTCCTCAGGCGCCCCGCCCGGCCTGGCCGCCCCGCCCGGCGACCGTGCGGGGCTGCCGGCCGCGCTCTTGGCCGGCCACCTCGTGCGCCTGCTGCGGGTGGCGGACTCCATTCGCACGCTGGACGCGGCGACGCTGGCCATCCAGGAGGTGCTGCGCCACTATGGAGGCGGAGGCGGAGGCGGAGGCGGAGGCGGAGGCGGAGGCGGAGGCGGAGGCGGAGGCGGAGGCAAGGGCGGGAAAGCCGCCTGCCCGCTCCTGGCGTCGCTCTCAAAGGACGACCGCGAGCTGGTCGCCCCCTTTTTGACCTCGCACTACCGCCTGGTCGACCCGCCCGCCCGCCCCGACACGGGCACCACCATCTTTGCTGCCCTGCCCCCCGGCACGCCTGCCTGGCGGTGGCTGGCGGCCTGGGTGCGCCACCTGGTGGAACGCCACGTCCAGGGGCCCTGGGAACGCCTGCACAGGGCGTGCACCATCATCCTGCGGCGGGACGTGGGGACGGCCCTGTTCCTGCTGCCGCACGCCGTCGCGGACGCCCTGGCCCACGGCGGGGACGCCGCGTACGAGGAGGTGGCCGCCGAAGTGTGTGCCGTCCTGGCGGGCGGGCGGGCGAGCCGGGAGGGGGGCCTGGCCGTCCAGGCCGTCTTTGGCCTCCTGGACACCCTCCACGCCTGGGCGGACGGGACGGACGCCGCCAATGCGGCAGCGACCGCGGCCGCCGAGCGGGCGGCTGCCGCTAAAGCCGCGGGGCGCGGGCCGGAGATCAGCCGGCGGGGGTCGCAGCCCGCGCGCGCACCCTCCACCCCGGCCCTGCTGCCCGGCCCTGAGCAGGGCGGCATCGATGCGGCCGCCCTGCGCGCCTGCCTGGACCGCATCCCCCTGTCCGCCATCGCGGACGCCGCGGCCGCCTCCTCCGCCCACGCCCGCGCCCTGCGAGCGGGGGAGGAAGCCGCCCGGGCGGCGCATGGCGGTGGCGGCGGCAACCCGGCCGCGCTGAGGAGCGCGACCTACGACGACGAGACCGTCTCCTTTTTGATGGGCGTGTACGGCCGCCTGGGCGAGCCGGACGGGGACGGCCTGGCAGGGCTGGCCCGCCTGCGCTGCCCCGCCGCCGCCCGGGCGGCAGCGGCGGATGATGAGCTGGCCGTGGCGGAGGCGGCGGGCGCGTGGGGCGAGGCGCTGGCGCTGCGGGAGCGGCAGCTGGCGGCGGCTGGGGAGGGGATGGTGGTCGCGGCGGCGGCGCCTCGGCCGCCACCACCGCCGCCAGCCGCCGGTCCGTCTCGCCGCCGCCGGCGCAGCGGGTTGTCCGCGGGCGGCGCCGGCCGGGTGACGCCCACAGCCACCTCCCTGCCCTCCTCGCAGGACCAGGACCAGGAGCAGTGCCCGCCCGACCGGCAGCCCGCCCACCTCCTCACCGGCCTCCCACCCGCCCGCCGCGGCCACCTCCGCTGCCTCCTTGGCATGGGCCACACGGCGGGCGCCCTGGCCGAGGCGGACGGGTGGCTGGCATCCACGCCGCCTTCCAACGAGGCCGCCCGGTCCGCCCTGGCCGCCATCGGTGTGGCCGCCGCCTGGCGCCTGGGGCGGTGGGAGGAGTTGGACGGGCGCCTGGTGGCCGCGCGCGCGCCCTCAACCCGTCTCGCCGCGCCCGCGGTTGCGGCCCTGACCTCGCTCACTGCCCACCCGCCGTCCTGGGCGGGGGCGACCGCGCCGACAGGCGAGGACGCCTCCACCGACCCGGCCGCGCTCTTCCTGGTGGATGGCGACGACGATGACCGGTGGGAGGTGCGGGTGGGCGGCGCCCTGGCGGCCCTGCACGCGCGCGACGGCGGCCGCCTGCGCCGCGAGCTGGCCGCCGCGCGCGCCTCCCTCGTCCCGGCCCTCCGTGCCGCTTCCTTGGAATCGTCCTACGAACGCGCGCACGGCGCGGTCGTCCGCTTGCACATGCTGCAGGAGGTGGAGGACGCTGCGGGCCTGCTGGTCGCGGCCCGCGGGGCGGGGACGCTCGACCCGAGCACCGGCCCCCTCGACCGGGCGCGCCGCCTGCGGTGGGGGGAGCGCCTGGCCGCGGCCCGCCCCTCCCTGGCCGCCCAGGCCCCGATCCTCGCCCTCCGCATCCAGCTGGCCCGCCTGGCCGGCAGTTCCGCGGACGCGGGCGGGGCGTGCCTGGCCCTGGCCTCCCTATCCCGGGCAGGTGGGCACAGGGAGGCGGCGGCCGCGGCCGCACTCGAGGCGGCGTCCCTGGGCGCGCCGGGCGCGGCCCTGGAACGCGCGCGCCTTTTGTGGGACCGGGACGCGCCAACCCGGGCCCTGGCGCTCTTGCGCGAGGAGGTGGCTGCCCTGGACGTCGCCCGCGGGGGCGGGCCTCCCGCGGCCGGCACCCCCCCGGACGCCCGCCGCCGAGAGGCCGAAGCCGTCCTCCAGCTCGGGCGGTGGAGCGCAGAGGCGGGCCAGGGCGCGACCGCGGACGTGGCCGACCTCTTTGAGCGGGCCATCGGGCTGGCGCCCAAGGGCTCCCCCGTCGGCGCGGAAGCCCACTTCCACTTCGGGGCCTACCTGGACGCCCTGGCCGCGGATGCCAAGGCGCGGCAGGGCGGGAGCGCGGGTGGAGGGAGTGGCAGCGCGTCGTCCGCCATGGCCGGCCCCTCGTCGACAGCCGCGCGCGGCGCGGCCGCCGCCGCCACGGACCGCCTGTCCGGCCGGTCCCGTATCCCGCTCGGCGAGGACGTGCCCTTCGTGGACATCGTCCCCCGCGTGCTGCGCCACTACGGGGCGGCCGTCGGCCTGGGGTCCGACCACGCAGCGCAAGCCCTGCCCCGCCTGCTGACCGCCTTTTTCGAGGTCGGCTCGCGCTGCGTGGCCCTCCCGCGCCCGCCCACGCCCCGGGAGCGGGCCGCCCGGGCGGAGGTCCTGGCGTCCATGCAGCAGCTGGTAAAAGCCCTCCCCCTGCGCGCCTGGCTGCCGGCCCTGCCCCAGCTCACCTCCCGGGTGTGCCACCCGCACCCGGAGACGCAGGGCGTCGCCCGCCACCTCCTGACCCGGGTGGCGGCCGCGTACCCGCACCAGTGCCTGTGGGCCCTGGCGGCGGTCAGCAAGTCGGCGGTGCCCGCCCGAGCGGAGGCGGCCGCCGCCATCCTGGCCTCCGCCAAACGCCACGCGGAGGGCGGGCGCCAGGAGGCGGCCCGCCGCCTGCACGCCTCGTTCGCCGCGCTGTGCGACCAGCTGATCCGCCTGTGCCACCACGCGCCCGCGGGCAAGGCGCGCGCCTTCTCCGTGTCCCGCGACTTTGCCGCCCTGGCCCGCCTGGCGCACCGGGGGCTGGGCATCGTGGTCCCCGTCTCGGCCGCCCTGGCCGCCGCACCGTCCGCGTCGGAGGGCGGGCTGGGCGGGGAGGGCGAGGGCGAGGGCGAGGCGGCGCTGGTGCGGGCGACCGCGGGCGCGGGCGGGTCGTCGCCGCTCGTCACGGTTGCCGGGTTTGTGGATGAGGTCACCCTCTTGGTCTCCCTGCAACGCCCCAAGCGCCTCGTCCTGCTGGGCTCGGACGGCCGGCCGTACGCCTTCCTGGCCAAGCCCAAGGACGACCTGCGCAAGGACGCCCGCATGATGGAGGTGGCGGGCGTGGCCAACGCCCTGTTTGCGCGGGAGCCCGCGGCCTCCCGGCGGGGCCTGCGCCTGCGCCGGTTTGCAGTGCAACCGCTGACGGAGGATTGCGGCCTGGTGGAGTGGGTTTCCCACACCGCCACCCTGCGCACCTGTTGCCAGGACGTGCTGGAAGGACACGGCATGTACAGCGGGCGGTCCACCAACCCGATGATCAAGGCGTGGTATGATGAGGCGACGGGCCCGGGCGCCCCGAGCGGGGCGGCCTCGGCCGCGCGCCGGAAGGTGGAGTGGTTGGAGCGCGTCCTGGGCGCCCTGCCGCCCCGCCTGCACGCCTGGTACGCGACGACCTTCCGGGACCCGGCGGCCTGGCATGCGGCCCGTCTGGCCCTCGCCCGGGGCGCGGCCGCCTGGAGCGTGGTCGGGCACGTGGTCGGGTTGGGCGACCGGCACGGCGAAAACATGCTCCTGTGCGGGCGGGGCGGCGAGGTCGTCCACGTCGACTTTTCCTGCCTCTTCGACAAGGGTCTAACCCTGGAAAAGCCGGAGGTCGTTCCCTTCCGCCTCACCCAGAACATTGTGGACGCGTTCGGGGTGGCGGGCGTGGAGGGCGCGTTCCGGCCGGCCGCAGAGGCGACGCTGGCCGCCCTGCGCGCGCACCGGGAGACCTTGTTGTCCGTCCTGGAGACCTTCGTGCACGACCCGCTCGTCGAGTGGTCGCGCGGAGCCGCGGCGGCGGCGGCCCTGGCGGTCGGCGGGTCCGTGGGCGGGCGCCAGGCCGCTGCGGCGGCGGCGGCGGCTGAGGCGGACAACCCCCAGGCCCAGGACGCGATGGCGACGATGAGGGGCCGCCTGACGGGGACGCTCCTGGGCGTCCGGTCCACGCCCTGCCTGCCCTTGGCCGTCCCGGGCCAGGTAGCCCGCCTCATCGACGAGGCGACGGACCGGGGCAACCTGGCGGACATGTACATCTGGTGGATGGCGTGGTTTTAGAAAAGAAGGTGCAAGAGAGAAAATAGCGAGGTCGGTGTGTGTGTGTGTGTTTGTCTGTCTACTTTTTCAAAACCCGCCTCCTCCAAGCCCGTCCGTGTCCTTCAACGCCCGGGCCGCCGCCAGCCCCACCGCCGTCCCGGCCACCCCCGTCAGGAGCATGCAATTGAACCAGGTCAGGTAGGGCGCAGCGTCCAGGTCGCCGCCCAGGGCGGCCGCGACGGCCGCCCGGTGCGCGTCGGGGAGGCGGCGCGCCGTCAGCAGGAGGGTTGACAGCGCGTACAGGCCCAGCACCTCGCACAGGGTCAGGGCGGCCGCGGAGGGGGCGGCCAGGGAGCGGGACCCGGACGCGGCGGCCAGGGCCCGGCGGCAGGCGCGCAGGAAACCGTTGAGGCTGCCCACCCCGACTGCTCCCACCAGGGCGACCGCGACGTAATGAGACGCCTCGGCCGCACTGGGCGGGGGCACGCCCGTCGGCAGCAGGGCTGCCAGCGCGCCCGCCAGCGCCCCGCCCAGGAGCCGGGCGGCCGGGTCGGCGGCCGCGCCCGGGGGCGGGGGCCCCCTCACTAGGTCGCGCGCCGCCGCCAGGACGCGGAGGGCGCAGTAAGCCGAGAGGAGGTAACCCAGCGCATTCCGGCCCCGCCCGCCCAACGTTTTGGCGCCGCGCGCCCGGGCGGCCTCCCTACGCAGGTCCAGGGCGTCGGCGGCCAGTTCGCGGGCCAGCGCGTCCAGGGCGGCCGCTTCTGTGATCAGGGCGACCGCCGCCGCCGCGTCGCCCGCCCCTCCTCCCCCTCCGCGGCTGAAGGGGTTGAGGCGGGCCAGGCCGGTCAGGCCGCGCGCGCTGGCGGTGCCCCCCCCCCCCCCTCCTCCTCCGGCCCGCCCACCCGCATGCCGCCTGGCCGCCAGGGCCGCGGCCTTGCGCTTGCGCGCCGCCAGTTCCACCGTGCGCACCAGCGCCGCCTCGGAGGCGGCCACGTCGCGGGCCGTGACGGGCACGATGAAGGACGCCAGGTGGGCGCGGGGCAGGGCGACCGCGCCATACCCGCTGAGCAGCCCCACCACCGCCGCGCCCGCCGCGCCCGCCCGGGCCACCGCCCCCGCCACCGTCGAGGGCGGCCCATCACCGGCGGCCGCGGCCGCGGCGGCGAGTTGGGGAACTCCCGGCCAGTGGGCGCCCAGGCGCCAGAGGGCGGCCCCGCCGACCGCCAGGACGAGGCCCGACGCGACGGCCGCGTTGGCGGGCGAGGACCCGCCTCCGCCGTCCCGGGCGGCCAGGGTGCGGTGGATGGCGACAAAGGGGACGGCGATGCCCAGCATGATGAGCAGGCCGGTCACGTCGGCCTTCCAGGCGGCGGCACGGAGACTGTAAAAAAAAAAAAAAAAAAAAAAAGGGTGTGTGAGATGAGATGGAGACGAAGAGGCGAGGGGGGGCGGACCCGACGCGCGCACACGCGCGCACATTACGCGGACTCACCCGTCATCTAGGAAGCCGGCCACCTGGAAGACCAGCAATTCCAGCAGGCCGGCTGACAGGGCGAAGACGGCGGCGAAGAGAGACTGGTGGGGTGAATGAGATGGGTTGAGAAAAATTGACATATCACAGCATGCGTCGCTGAGAGAGGCGGCCAGGCGGGCCGGGGCACGCAAGCACAACGCCAGCCTGTTGCCAGTCAGCTGCCCCACACACTTGGCGCCATGGGCGCACGCCTCATCCATTGACACACCTGCGCGACCCCGTCCCCCGCGTCGTCGCCGTCGCCGAGCGCAGCGCCAAAGAAAGCCCACCCCGCGGCGGCGGGGCCGCCGATGGCGGCGCCCAGGGAAAACACCTGCCAGAGGGGGGGCATGGGAGATGCGGTGTGTGTGGTGATGTGTGGTGCGTGCACGGACGCGCACACGTGTCGTCCCCCCCGGGGCCACAATAAAAGTGGAGTGCGAAAAAATGATGGCGCTGGCTCACAACTCTTTTTTTTTTCTCGTCATCGCGCCCCCGCCCAAAAGGCCCACGCCCCCGCCCGCGTCCGGCGGCCGGCATAGTGGCGATATAAGGGGGGCTAAGCAAGCACATGGTCCGCCCGAGCGTCGCGGCAGTGGCCGCGCTCCTGGCCACGCTCACGGCCCTGCAAGCCACCGCCCTCAACGCCGACCCGGAGGGCCCGACCCCGACCCGGGCCGACCCCGGCCCGGGCCCGCCCTCCACCGCCTCCCTGCCCGTCGTCCTCTGGCACGGCATGGGCGACTCCTGCTGCAACCCGCACTCCCTGGGCGCGGTGGCCGCCGCCATCACGGAGGCCCTGGGCCCGGGCTCGTACGTGCTCTCCCTGTCCCCCGGCGGGTCCGCCTCCGCAGCGGCCGACGTCGCGGCTGGCTTTTTTGGGCGGGTGGACGATCAGGTCGCGGCCGCCTGTGCGGCCATCGCGGCTGACGCCCGCCTGCGCAGAGCAGGGGCGTACAATGCTGTCGGCTTCAGCCAGGGCGGCCAGTTCCTGCGGGCCGTCGCCCAGCGGTGCGGCGGGAATGGTGGGGGGGTGGGGGGGGAGGGCGGCGCGCGCCCTCCCCCCCCTCAGCCCGCCCTCCGCCGCCTCATCACCCTGGGCGCCCAGCACCAGGGCATCGCCTCCCTGCCCCTATGCCCGCTCCCGGCCAACGCCTCCACGCATGCCTGGTCCCTGTGCGCGGCGGCCGCGGCGCTGGCTGCGCTGGGCGTGGACGCGCCGCTCGTGCGGACCCACCTGATTCAGGCGCAGTACTACAAAAATCCCGCCGCCCTGGCGTCCTACCGCCGCCTGAACGCCTTCCTGGCCGACATCAACAATGAGCACGCCTGTGACGCGCCGCCCCCTGGAGGAGAGGGGGAGCGCGGGGGTGGAGAGGCCCTCTCCGCCTCCTCACCCCCGCCCCTGCCCACCCGGTGCCCGAATGTCGCCTATGCCACCGCCCTTGCCTCCCTGGACCGTTTCGTCATGGTCCGCTTCGTCCGCGACCAGACCGTCGTCCCCCGGGACAGCGCCTGGTTCTCGGACGTGGCGATCGGCGATGACGGGTCGGTGCGGGCGGTGCCCCTGCGGCAGACGGCGCTATTCAAAGAGGACTGGATCGGGCTGAAGAGCCTCGACAGGAAGGGTGCCCTCTACCAGGAGGACGCCCCGGGTGAGCACATGCAGTTTTCCATCGACTGGTTTGTGGAGCGGGTCGTGCGGCGGCACTTGATGGGAATGGGTGGAGGGGTGGAGCGCGGGGTGGCGCAGGGGGTGAGCAGCTTGTAGAAAGGGAGAAAATAGGGAGGTCGAGGTCTTTTCTTCACACGGCGCGCGGACGAGAGAGAGGCGGGCGTCTCTTTCCCTCCTCCCCGCCGCGCGCGCCACGTTGGCTGTGGATTCTTAAATCGACTACTCAAGACGACTAAGCATCACTCCTAGCCCCACTGGCCTAGCGCAGGGTCAATCCTCGGGCGGGCAACGCTCGCGCCGCGCGCGTTTCCTCTCTGGCATCGACTCCGCGCTCTCTGTTCACCCGCGGCACCCTCGGCGCGAGAGCCGTCGACCTTATGGCACCACTTGCCCGCGCCCGGGACGGCCCCACCCATGCGGGCGTGTACCTGGTCCCGGTGGGGGTGAAAAGCTTTGCAGGTAAAACGGGTGAGAGGGGAAGGGGGGGTCCACAACTGAGGGCGCCGGCAGCCCCCCAAACCCGACCCAGTGCGCCCTAACCTCTCTCATCATGCCCATTCACGCGTTGCCTTTCCTCCGCCCCTCCCTTGTGCAGGCTCCATGGGCGGCCTCATGGAAGCCGTCTGCCTGCAGCCCATCGGTAAGAAGAAAGACCAACAATAGAGCGGGTGGCGTGTGCTGGCCCCCTCTCTCTGAACCTGGAAGCCCTCTCTCCCATTCCTTTCAGACACGATCAAGACCCGCCTACAACTGGACCACGCCCGCCATTACAGGGGCATCGTCGACTGTGGCCAGCAAGTGTCCCGCCAGGAGGGCGTGCGGGCGCTGTGGAAGGGGCTGACCCCCTTTGCCACCCACCTCACGCTCAAGTATGCCCTGCGCATGGGCACCAACGCCGTCTACTCCACGGCCCTGCGCGACAAGGACGGCCGCCTGACGGATGGGCGGCGCATGCTGGCGGGCCTGTGCGCGGGCGTGACGGAGGCCCTGGTCATCGTGACGCCCTTCGAGACGACTAAGATCCGCCTGCAACAGCAGCGCGGCCTGGACAAGGCGGCCCTCAAGTACAGGGGCCCCGTCCACGCGGCGAGCACGATCCTGCGGGAGGAAGGGGTCCGCGGGCTGTGGAGCGGGGCGGCGCCGACCATGATGCGGAACGGGACGAACCAGGTGAGGAGGAGAAAGGGAGAGAGGGGAGAGAGAGAGAGGGCGCGTGGAGTGCGTGCGTGCCTTTTCTCATGAGCGCTCGCCCGCCCGCCCGCCCGCGCGCGCGCGCGCCTGGGGAGAGGGCGCGCACGCCATTTCCACCAACTCAGCCACGATATTCACGCCTCGCCCCCTCCCCCAAGATGTGCCTGTTCGCCGCCAAGAACAAGGCGGACGCGATCTATTGGGGCAAGGCCGAGGGCGACGGGAAAGCGCTGACCCCGGGCCAGTCCATGGTGTCCGGCTTCTCGGCCGCCTGCATCGGCCCGGTCGCGACGGGGCCGATGGACGTGATCAAGACCCGCCTGCAAGCCCAGGGCAAGGCCGGCAGCGGGGGTGGGGGCGGCAGGACGCGCTACACGGGCGTCCTCCACGCCCTGGCCACCATCCCGCGGGAGGAAGGGGTGCGCGCGCTGTGGAAGGGCCTGCTGCCCCGGCTGATGCGGATCCCACCCGGCCAGGCGATCGTGTGGGCGGTCAGCGACTCGATTACGGGGTGGTATGAGGCCCGGGAGCGGGAGGCGGGAAGGGTTTGAGGTTTGAGGAGGAGGGTGGGGTGGGGCGAGGGGGGGGGGGGGGGGAGAGTCTGTGGCACAAATTTTTATTTCATTCTTCTTCTCTGTTTGAGGAAGTACCTTCCGGAATCGCTGAGGCACACCTCTGATGGCGACGACGGTCGACGGCCCGTCGGTGACGGTTGACAGCCCGACGGTCGATGGCCCGTCGACCAGCCGGTGAGAATTTTGAGAGAGAGAGGGTGGGGGCGCGACAAAAAAAGAGCGACGCATGCAGTTCGGCCATGAGCCGTTCCTCTTCAACCTCCTCCTCCCCTCTCCAGCCGCTCGCCCGCTGCCTGGGAGGCCGCCGACTTCCCCGACCCCGCCGCCTACACCACCACCTTGTCCCCAACCCACCTCGCCGAACTGGAGGCGTTGGCAGCGTCCGTGCCACCGGGCACGCCCATCCACACGGTCGCCCTCACTCCGGCCCTCCGGTCAGTCGTGCCCACCCTCGGACCCCTGCTTGAACGCGTCGGCGCGGAAGTGCGGGACGGGCGCGGTTTTGCGCTCCTGAAAGGCATGCCCGTGGGACACCCACCCTGGGAGACCACCCTGCGGTTCTGGCTGGCCGGCCTCTTCTGGGGCGCGGCCCGCCCAAACACGCAGGCCGGGCACCTCGTGGGCCACATCGCCGACACTGGCGCCGACCCGGCCAACCCGGCCACGCGCCTGTACGCGACGGCCGCTGCCCAGCCCTGGCACAACGACTCCGCGGATACAGTCGCGTTGCTGTGCCTGGGCATGGCCGCGGAGGGCGGGGGGTCCGCCTGGGCGTCCTCCCGGGCGATCCACGACGCCCTGGTGCAGGAGGACCCGCCCGCCGTGGCTTTGCTGGCCAGCCGCGGAGCCTGGTTTTACGACCGCAGGGGCGAGGTGCCAGCCGGGAAGGACGGCTTTTTTGAGATGCCGGTATTCAATTACACCGAGGGCGGCGACGGCGGCACCGCCCCACCGTCCACACCGACCACCCGCCGCGTCTTCGTCAACCTGTCCTCCAACTATTACGTGTCTGCGGCGGCCCGCTTTCCCGGGTGCGTGCCACCGTTGACGGACGCCCAGCGCGCCGCGGTCGCCAAGGTGGAAGCCATGGCGGGCTCGCCCCGGTTTGCGCTGGCCTGCGACCTGGCGCCGGGTGACTTGCAACTCCTCAACAACCACACCGTCCTGCACACACGGGCCAGCTTCCGCGACGATGCCACCCACACCCGCCACCTGCTGCGCCTGTGGTTGAGCTCGCCGGCCGACCCCCCCCTGCCGCCGGTATACGGGGAGCTGTACGGGAGTGAGGGCCTCGTGCCCGGGGCGCGGGGCGGCATCCGGGTGGACGGGGTCAAGCTCAAGGAGGAGGCCTTGTACGTGCCATTAACGCCGGGCATGTAGTGTGGGGGTGTGATGATGTTTCATTTCTCCACCTCCCGCGGCGCCGCCAGCCCCAGATGATGTTTCATTTCTCCACCTCCCGCGGCGCCGCCAGCCCCAGCGCACAAAGGGCCGTCACCATGTCCGCCACCGTCTCCCGCATGGGCCGCAGGGCCAGGCCCAGGTCGGCGGTGACCCGCGACCCGTCGATCCGCGGGCGCAAGTCCGGCGGGTGGCCCTCGGCCGCCCTCACCACACAGCCGGGGAGGCGCTCCGCGAGGACCTCGCCCACCGTTGCGGGCGGCAGCGGCCCCGCGTGCGACACGATGTACCGCCCGCTCGCGCCCGGGCTCTCCGCGGCCAGCACGTGCGCGCGCGCGACGTCCCGCACGTCGCACACGACAGGCGCGCCGGACGGCGCGGCCCGCCCTTCGATCATCTCCACCATGTACCCGATGGACGTACCGCCCGCCCCGGCCAACAGCGGCGGCCCCAACACAAAGTTGGGCAGGATGGTGACGAGGTCAATGCCCTTGGCGTGCGCCACCCGCCAGGCCTCCTCCTCGGCCTGGACTTTGCTGGAATGGTACGCCTGCCCGTTGTCAATAGTGGAGGTTCCATTATAGTCCGCCTCCGTGTAGAGGTCGCCGCTGACCGGCGGGGCTGCATAGTCGCCGTGGACGGCCGCCACGGAGGATGTCAGGATGACGCGCTTCACCTTGGCTTTGGCTCTGGCGACGGCGGCCAGGACGTTGATGGTGCCCGCGACGGCCGGCGTGATGAGGTCGGCGTGCGGGTCGGTGGAGGCGATGAAGAAAGGGGAGGCGATGTGGAAGACGTAGTCCGCCCCGGCCGCCAAGGCATCGAAGGCGCCCTCGCTCAGCAGGTCAGCAGCATGGAGGGTCAGGCTTCCGGGCAGGGCGTCCGCCAGGGCGGCCAATCCCTGGCAGCGGGCGTCGCCCAGGTCGCGGACGGAGCCTCGCACGGTCCACCCTTTGCGCAGGAGTTGGGCGGTGATCTCGCTGGCGACATAGCCCGTGGCCCCAGTGACGAGTGCGACGGGCGGGCGGGCCGGCATCGGAAAAAGGAGCTCGAAAAACGTGCGCGCGGAGTTGAGAGAGGAGAATGAAGAAGAGTGCGGCGAGAAAAACAAACGCGACCTCCCCACACCTCATGCACACTCCTTCACCCTTCCCGCTCCGCCCGCCGCCGCCGCCACGCCCAGAACGCGTTCTTTCCAGTGGGGGGCGGGGTGTCCCTTCGGGGTGGGCGGGAGGCGCCCGGCCCGTCCCGGGGCGTGGGCGTGTCGGCGGGCCGACCACCAGGCGCGTGGACGGGTTTGGCCACCCGCCCACGCCGCCCGCGCCCGCCGCCCCACCGCGCCAGCGCCGCATGCGCCTCCTCCCGCAGGGCAGAGCTAGTGGTGGGAATGGCGGGCGCTGGCGGGTGGGGTGGGCGGTGCTGCTGTGCGGGTGGCGGCGGCCGCCACAACGGCTCACGACCCCCCCCACCCCCACGCGCCTCGCCCGCCTCCCCACCACTCCCCTCCCCATCCAGCGTGGCAGTGGCGGGGCGCGGGTCACCGCCGTGGCCGCCACCGCCGCGGAAGCCCAGCATGAACCCACCCGACACGGATCTCCCACCGCAAAAGTGGGGCAGGGCGACCGTGTGGGTGTGGTAGGGCGCGGGCGGCGGCGGCGGAGGAGACGCGCGGGGCCGTGCCCAGGGCTCCTCTCCCTCCTCCTCCCAGCCCGCTTCGTCCGACGCCCGCCGCCGTGACGCAGGAGGAGACGCCCACCGCCCCGCCGCCGCCGTCATGAGCCTGTCAAAGTCCTGGAGCGGCGAGGGCGTGCGGGCCGTGCCGCCGCCCCGGGCGTGGTGGCGGGGAGGCGCCGTCTCCCACCGGACGGCCCGGCCCGGGCGACGGCCACCACTGCCGCTGCCGACCTCATCCTCCTCTTCCTCCCATGGCAGGCTGCCCAGCCCCAGAGACACCGCGTCAGACAGGTCGTCGCCCCGAGGGGGTGACGGCACTGACGCTGTAGGCTTGGACGTGCCCCCCCGGGTGGGCTGTGGAGGACGCGGAGGCGGAGGCTGTGGGGCGGGCGCACCTTCCAGGTCGGCCTGGTCGACCCGGACAGCGAACACCTCGACCCCCGCTGGCGCCGACGCCAGGGCCGCCCGCACGCGCTCCTCCTGCCCCACCCCGCCCTCACCGCCCGCCCCAGCGGGCGCGTAGTCAACTACCAGGCTGAACGCGGTCCACGGAAAGGCTGGGTCGACGCCGGCGGCCGACAGCAGGGGGCGGGGCAGGAGCATGCAGGTCGCTCCGCGCGCGGCCGCCGCGGCCACCGCTCCCGCTACCCGCGCGCCCAGCCCGGCCACTGGCGCCGCGTCCACGCTGACCTGGCAGGGAACCATGCCGGCGGACGCGACGGCCGGGATGAGGCCGTACAGGGCGTGCGCGTCCGCGGCGACCAGGGCGGTGGGCGTGGAGCCGGCATGGGCCATCGCGGCGTGGCCCAGCAGTGCGGAGCGCAGGGCGCACGCTGCTGGGTGAAACGCCGCCGCCCCCGCCGCCGCCGCGCCCAGGGCGGACACGGCGCCGCTGCCCGCCAGGCAGGCCCGCACGGCGGACGGCGCGGCGCGCAAGGCGGCGTCCAGGCGGGCGTGGGCCAGGACGGGGCCGTGGGACGCCGCGTCGGCGGCCGCCCGCCCCGCCAGCGCGGCCGTGGTCAGGAGCGGCGCGGCCGGCCCGCGTGCTGCCTCCGCCTCCGCCGCCGCGGCCGCCAGGGCTGTCAAGTCCAGGCGGCCGCCGTCCGTCACAGCAGCCGGCACGCCGCCCGCGCCCGCCGCAGCGGACCGGGACGCGTCGGCCAGCAGGCGGACCAGGCGGCGTAGGGGTGGCGACAGGGAGACGGTGGTCAGGTTGAGCGGGCGGGGGACAGGGGGTGGTGGTGGCGCCACCGCCGCCGCCGCCGCGGCCGCGGCCGCCGCCGCCCCAGTCGCAGCGCCACCGCCCGTTGCCCGTCCGGACAGGGCAATCGCCAGCCAGGTCGCGTCATCCCCACCGCCGCCACCGCCACCGCCGAAGCTAGAGGCGGCGGCGGTCGCAAAGACACCCGTCGCGCGCAAGAGAGGCCGGGTGGGTGGTTGAGGAGGTGGCGGCGGGGCGACGCCCGCGACGGGGCCGCCACCCATGCCTCCACCCCGCCCTGGTGGCGGCCCAGGAACGGCCGGGCTGCCGGCCACCGCGGCCGCCAGCACGGCCGCCCGCCGGGCGGTGGCAGCAGCGGTGACGGAGCAACAGGGCGCGTCATCGCCACCAGCCACCCGGGGCGCAACCAGCCTCCTCACCGCCACGCTGGCCGCCCGCACGCACGCCCCGCTCGCCACACTCCACCCTAGGCGCACCTCTATGCCCGTCAGGGGGTATGGGCGCAAAGAGGCGGCCAGGTGGGCGTGGGCGGAGGTAGCGGCGACCAGGAGAAGGGAGGCTGGCGGCCGACCAGCCCGCCCGTCGCTGGGCGGGCCAGGCAGCGGGCGCACCGTCCGCCCCAGGGCCAGCTCCAGCTTGACCAGGCTGTCCAGGGTGGGGTGGTTGGCCATCAAGGCAGCCCGGGAGGCCCGGGATTGGGGTGGAAGCGGGGCGCGAGTGAGTTTGAGGGATGGATTGAGACGGACGTGGGCGGCGGCGGGTGGGCGAGCCTGGGGCGGGTCGAGCAGCCGAGGCGTCCATTTTTGGGGAGCGTCGCCCTCGCTTTTCTCCGCTGCCTCCTCCCAGGCCGCCAGGCCGGCAGGTCGAGGCGCGAGACAAGCACCACCATCTCTCCGCACGCCAATCGCCGTCAAGGAGGCGAGCAGGGCGGCGGTAGCCTCGCTGGGCGGCGCGGGCGGCGGCAGCGCGGCCGGGCTGAGCCCGCAGAGCGAGCGCAAGGTTAAAGAAAAGCAAAAGGGCGGGCCGTCGCTAGCATTGCCTGCCGGCCGCACCGCCACCTCGGCCGGTACCCAGGCCGGCTCGTGCTCATCCTCCCCACACGCCAGCAGGGCGTGCAGCAGGGTGGGCCAGGGGCGGGGAGGCGGAGGAGGGAGGAGGGCGACAGAGGCAGCACCAGGCGGCAGCAGCGGCGCCAGAACGGACGCGTTGGACGCCCAGGGAGGTAGGGCGACGGCCTCGGACGGCACAGGGACGACCGTGAGACCTTGCAGGACCGATCCAAACGCGTTGCCGCCCGTCCGAGGTGGCGGGCGGCGGCGCCACCGGCGCGGCGGCGAGACGGGCGGGGGAGGCAGGGCGACCGGTTCAAAGTCTGCCGAGGGACCGCCGCTGCGGCCCTGGTCCCCACACGCCGCCCGCACCAGGCGGGCGTAGGCCGACGCGGCCCAGGCAGCGTCTGCACCATCTGTGATGGGGGTGAGTCCGAGGGTGGCGTGCGGAGGTGGGGCCGGGCCCGGCCAGAGCGTGGCGAGGAGCGAGGCGGGCGGTGGGAGAGCAGGGAGCACGGCGGGTGAAATCAGCAGCGACGCCGCGAGCTGGCTCCACCACAGGGCTGCTGCCGGGGCGGGTGAGGCAGAGGAGGCCAGCGCCTCCTCCCCATCACCCTCTAGCACCAACACAGCCCGGG
>Ga0315289_10000712_pt1 | contig 50962 bp, 35 predicted proteins | sample YL17G11_40_MG_FD_203452 | JGI IMG/M metagenome (GOLD analysis project Ga0315289, IMG submission 203452) | Sediment microbial communities from Yellowstone Lake, YNP, Wyoming, USA - YL17G11_40 | ecosystem: Environmental > Aquatic > Freshwater > Lake > Sediment | place: USA: Wyoming | collected...
TGGGGCAGTGCTCCTTCGTTAGAGGCCGTCTGGAGTGCATACACGAACACGAGTAGACAACCGGATATTCCTAAACTACTGGATATTCTTACACTACTTTTGGATAATGGTGCCGATCCCAACGCGAAAGACCGATGGGGCTGGTCGCTGCTGCATTACACGGAAGGAAATGTAGATTTGACACGATTGCTTCTCGACAAAGGTGCCAATCCCAACGTTATAGAAAACGAGCGCGGCCTGATGCCTTTGCACCTTGCCGCGGACAAGGGCCGTAAAGCAGTGGTTGAACTGCTCCTCCGTCGGGGGGCGGATGTGAACGCCAAGGACTATTCCGGACGGACCCCTTTGTCGTATGCCGAAGACCTGGGCGACAAGGACATGTTTGGTCGTCCCAGGAGTACGCCATTGACTGCGGAAGCCAAATCAGCCAAGAAGGAGGTTGCCGAAGTCTTGCGTAAGAACGCGGCGAAGGGATAGGTGAGACGGATTGTTGAACGGTTGCGGTTGCGCGACTCGTTTCGTCACACGGCGGCATAGCTCGTGGCGAGGGTATCCCCGCCCTCGCCACAGGGCAATCGCTGTTGCACACCCTAGGCAACTGTCACGAGCGTCGCAACCGCTCGACGATTAGCCGGGCAAGCCCAAAAGGCGCAGGATATTGCCGCCCATGATCTTGGCCTTCTCCTCCGGCATCACCTCGCCGTCGAGCAGGGCGTTGTACTCGGCGACGCAGACGTGCATCAGGGCGAAAGGCGTATCGCTGCCGAAGCAGACTCGGCTGGCGCCGAGGGTCTTGATGGCGTCGAGGACCGAGGTGTGATGGACCATGCTGCCGACCAAGTGCAGATTGGGGCACTCCTGGGCCATCTCGATGGCGGCCCTGCTCAGGTCGGGAAAGCCGACGCCGCCCATGTGGACGCAGAGAATCTGCATTTGGGGGAATTGCCGGGCGATTTTGGCGATGCGGAAGGGGTGGGTCCGCTCATAAGCGTCCACGCCGCAATGAAAGGCGAGGAGCTTGCCCGTTTTGGCGATCTCTTCGATCAGCGGGATCGATAGCTTTGGGTCGTCGACGAAGAAATCGTTCTGAGCTCCGTTGAGCTTGACGCCGTGGAAGCCGTACTGCAGGACGCACTTGCGGGCCATTTCCCGGGCCTTCTGCACGCCCAGCCGGGGGTCGGCCCAGCCAAATCCCAAAAGCCGATCCGGGTGCGCTCGCACCGCCTGAGAAACATAGGCGTTGGATTCGTCGATCTCGCGCTTGTAGGGCGGGGTCAGCCAGACCAGGGCCTTATCCACACCCGCGCGGTCCATCCGCCGGAGCAGTTCGTCCGTGGCGATGCTCAAGCCTTCTTTCAGCGGCGAGATATGGCAATCCGCATCCACAATCATCGGCAACTCCTGTGCAAAACGCCGGGCTGCCCTACCAACAGTAGCACGGGCATCTTGCCCGTGGGTATCACGGGCGACTGGGGCCCCCCAACGCAAACGAATGCGTTTGGGGAACCCCTCTCGCCCGTGAAGGCAGGGCCAAGATGGCCCTGCGACGCATGGGCAAGATGCCCATGCTACTTGATTCCCGCTCATTTGGCAAAGAAGGTGGTGGCGGATTGGGCCGGCGCTTCGTAGAGGAGCGTATCGCCCTCCAGCTTCACCTGGCCTGCGAGCGTGTATCGGTCCTTTTCGTCCGCTGTGCGATAGGCCTCGAAGACATCACTGCCGCTGCCGCGCACCTTCACCGCGATGCGCTTGTCCTTGCCGAGATTGACCAGCGTAAAGGCATCGGCATGCCTGGTGCCGTTGCGGGCAAAAGCGATCACGGCTACTTCGGAGTCCATCACCATGGTCCGAGCCACGGCCATGCCTGGCTGGCCTGCGCGGGACAGCAGCTTGTCGTAATAGTAGCCCCGCAGGACCTCGTAGGTGCCGTCGTCCGCCACGCGAAAGGCGGTGCCCGGGTTCGGATCGCCGCCGACCCACTTCGCCGGCCGCTGGATGCACGCCCAGGGGATGATGCCGTTGACCTTGGCGGTGTAGATGTTGCCGCTCTTACCGTCGGTGGGCCAGCGCATCCAGTCTTCACCCTCATTGTGCAGCGAGAGGTATTTGACGGGCAGTTTCTCCTGTTCGCGCAGGTACCGGACCCAGTCGACCATGTACTTGGCGAGGTCGTATTTGCGGGCCGGGTCGAGGTCGCGGCCGCGCAGGAACTTCTGCTTTGTCGCCCACGCCGGCGGGCCACACAAGGTCGTGATGATTTGCAGGTCGTCGCCCCGGGCGCGGGTCCGCTTCAGGCCTTCCCGGACGAAATAGCGCATCCACCGCGTGGTGCTCTCAGGATCGAACTCGCCGCCGGGCTCGGCCTGATGGTGCGGATCGAGGAACATCTTGACAAGGCCGGGCTTCAGACCTTCGTCGCCAAAGACCCTGTCCACGATCTGCTGGCGTTTCTCCTCCGTCAACAGGCTGAAGCCCCCGTACTACTGCGGGTCCTGCTGGTAGTCGACGGATTGGGCCACCTCGACGTAGTTGACGCCGAACCCGTCCCACGCGCGGACGTGCCTGGAAAGATCCACCTCCGCCCGCACGGCGGTGAAGTCAGCCGTCTGAGCCGCCGCTATGGGAACGCAAGACAGGACACAGAGGACAACGACCTCCGGAACCCGGAACCGGTTCTTCATGACATCTCCTCCCTATGAACGTCAATGCGCCATCGCGTATGGTGTGACAATTCGCCCTCACGGCTCCGCCGGGGAAAAACGCAGATCGGCGCAGGGTCGCCCCAGGACATCGGTCACTCGCAAGTAGAAACCCCAGGACTCCGTACGATTACAGATCTTCACCAAAATCTCGTTTCTGCCGGCCCGGAGATGCGCCGACACGATGTCTTGATCGATGCCCGCGAATCGAGGAACGCGGCTATTGAGCACCAGGTTCCCGTTGAGCCACACCTTGGCTTCGTCATCGGTGCCGATGTGAAATTGTACATCTCTCGCCTCCGGAGAATCCACGTGCGTCGCAGCGTAGGCGACAGTCCACTCGTTCGGCTTCAGAATGGACGCAAGCTCGACAAATCCATCCGTCCGCTTGCCCGCATGTCTGAACCATCGGATGGTCCCCGTCTTGCCCGCGCATTCCTTCGCGAAATCTATCTCTTGCTCCGGCGGGTACGCCGTATCCAGAGCAGACCCATTGGCATTGTCGAACGGACCCATAAGCATCCAAGCACTGCCAGCAACAAAACCTGCGGCCTGACACTGCTCTGCCGCTTTTTGTTCGTTGCCCTGCTTGCCATAGAGATCCGCCAATCTCAGATGCGGCGTCACCGCCTCCGGCTTGAGTCTGGCGGCCTCCTCGTAGGACCAGATCGCCTCGGACACCTGGCCGTGGCGGCGATAGTAATCGCCTTCCGCGAGCGCCGGATCCATCGTCGTGAAAGCGATCTCGGCTTGTGATGCGCCTGCCATCCTTTCCTTCAACACTTCTAATGCCTTCTCCAGTACGGCGTCGCGCCCCGTGGCAACGTCTTTCTGGGAGGGATGGACCTCCACATCGGGAACGATCCCCACGCCCACAAAAGGACGGCCGTCGGGATAAAGACACTTCTTGGCACAGATGCGCGCGGAACCTCCGCCCGGGAGAGCAACGGGTATCGGCTGTCCCGTGGTGCCCATGGTCTTTCCCCCGACAACGATCGCACGTTTGTTGCCGTGCAAAACCACAACGAAATCCTCCGCGGCACTGGCCGTGTGTCTGCTCGTGAGCACCACCACGGGCCCCAAGAAGGGATCCTTCCCTCGCGGAAAAATGGTGCCCCCTTGGGCCCGGAACCAGAATTCGCCCAGCGCGGAAACGTGCTGACGAAGCTGCGCCGCGAAGTCCGCCACCGGCTTGTCGATCAGGCGGTTGGTAACGGCATCGCCGTTCGCGCTGTTCCCGCCGCCATTGGGCCGCACGTCGATGATCATTCCCCGGATGCCTGCCAAGCCGTTGAGCATCCGATCAAAATCCGCCACGGCCTGATCGACACCGAAGGAATTCCAGGCGAAATACACGATCCCCCCGGGAAACCGTCGCATTTCCACCGTCGGTCTGTTCCGACTCTGGTAGAAACGTCGTGCTTCCGGCGTCGTGGAGTCGCGCGTGAGGGTCGCGGCGCGGGTGTTCCCTTCCAGGTCCCGGACTTCCACGGTGACGCGGCTCCCCTTCGGACCGCGCAAGAGGCGGCCGTAGGCGGTGGCATCGCGGCCTTGCGGCGTCGATTGCGCAATGAACGGATACAAGTCCTGCTGCAATACCTCGGCCACCGGCCGGCCGTCGATCTTCGTGATCTCCGCGCCGCGTGAGAGGCCGGCTTTCTTGAGTTCCTCCACCTCGGCGAAATCGAGGATGACAGCTTTGCCTTCAACATTCTCAATCACTACCGGGGGCGCCTCTATCATGCCTCGAACGTCGGCCGGGAGCGAAATATCGGTGTGACCATCGTGCAAGAGCGCAATGAATTTCTCCAGCAGTTTGTAGTACTGGGCATTGCTCTGCTCCTGTCTGGCTTGAGGCAGATACTCCTGAAAGGCCTTGTCCCAGTCCAAGCCTGGCACGAGGTCGAAATTGGCGAAGTTGTACCTGGCCTCGCTCCAGATCTTGGCCAGGCCAAAGACCCGCTCATCCGGCGTCAATGGTTTGGCGGTCTGCTCCGCTCGCGCCCCTCCCCCCTGTCCCCACAGCACAGAGACGACCATCAGACCTACAGCAACGCGCGACAATCGCATAGTCCCCATCCGCCTTTCCGAGTTTTCCTAATCTGCCACGCGGATCGCCCCGATTTCCAGCAACGGTTCGAGAAGGTTGGCTGCTCCCCCGTGCTCCACGATACGTCCGTCGATGACCTTGTCTATGTTCACCCCGCTGATTTCGATCGCCTTGCCCGTCGGTTTCATCCCCAGCCAGGAGCCGCTGTGAGTGCCCCGTGCCGTAATTCGAGTGACTACCCAGTCCCCCTCAGCAATTTGCTGCTCGATCTCCACATGAAGGTCGGGGTAGGTCTCGCGGACCCCGAGCACATGCTTCTTCGCACCGTCAACTCCGGTGGGATACCTCGCGTTGTTGTAGACCTCTGTGTAATCCGGCGAGATGAACTCTGTCAATCTCCCAACGTTCCCGGTATTCACGACTTCTTCAAGGTAACGACGAACGAGCAGCTTGTTTTCCTCGGTAGACATGATCACACCACCTGGGCCTTGAAGCCGCAGAGTTGGCAGAAGTCCTTCATCTGATCCTGGTAGTCGCCGTAGAAAAAGATCTGGTGGAAGCCGGGGAAACTCAGGACCTCCTGGCCGCCGTCGAACTTCACTTTCACGGAGACGACGCAGCCGCCGCTCGGTGGCACTTCCATGTTCTCGACCACCGTGCCGACCGAGATCAGGACAGTAGACGGCCCGCCTTTCCCGGCCCCCGTCTCCGAGGCTGGGAGCAAGTCGATATTGGTGACCCGCTGCCCCACGCGCCAGAGCGTTCGCGGCACGGCGTCCCGATTGCCGTGATGGTGCCGGATGACAAAGGGCTCGGGCGGCTGGTCGTAGCCGTTCAGCCGGGTTGGGCAGGAGCAATGCGCTCCGATGATCGTGTTGTCCGCCGTATCGGCCACCGGGTCCTGCTGGAAGCCCGGCCGGTCGAACAGATACTGAACCATCGCGTGCGACGCCACCGCCCCGTAGTCCGCTTCACACGCCGCGGGAATGCGGTCGTCGTTCATCCGCGACCACGCGATGCAGGGCAGGCTCACGGGCAAATGCCCCAGGGCCCCGAGGCAATCCATCGTGATCGCGTCGCCGCCCTCGCGTTCGAGGAACTTGCCGGCGACATAGTAGCTCTTGAGACCGTTGATGACATCCTGCCGGGTGGCCGCGACACGACGGCGGGCCCGGCGCATATACTCATCCGCCATTGCCACGATCTCCTCACTATCCGGCGTGGCATTGTATTCCTCGATGAACGAGGAGGCGGGGACATGCCGCAGCGTGATGCCCGTATCCGCCAGCACGGCATCGTACCGCTTATTGCCCTTGATCACGACGGCGCAGGTCCGGCGCATCTTGGCCGCCGCACAGAGCATTTTCATGCCATAGGCCGCCTGGCCGAAGTCGTCGGTCGAGTAGATCACGCACCCGGGCGCCGCGGCGAGATCAATCGTATTCGTCGTGAACGAGGTCCCCAGCGGCGAATAGACGATCGAGGGAATCCTGCTTTGGGCCACCTTCTTCGCCGTCGGCCAGGCATGCTGCTGCCGGTCCAGCATCAACAGGACCAGACCATCGGCCTTGGCCTCCTGGGCCTGCGCAATCCAGGCATCCGCTTCCGCCAGGCTGTGAATCGGTTCGGGGCGCAAATTGAGTTGGGCGCCGAGCTTCGAAGCGGTCTGGGTAACCAGCGTGGCATACATCGTCCGGCCGGCTTCCCCGTCGTAGACCGCTCCGGGCCAGAGCATGCCGTACTCGCCCTGCCGTCGCACGAAGGCCGCCCACAAAGTGGGCGTGTACTTCGACGCCGGCCCACACGGCCGGATCGGCCGCGAGGCGACATGCTCCTGTCTTAGCGAGGAGCACCCGCCCAAGAACGACGTTCCCGCCAGAACCGCCGTGGACCCTTTGAGAAACGCCCGCCGAGTACGGGCGAGGCATGCCTCGCCCCTACGACCATCGCCGTGCAAGGGACATCTTCCAGCACTCATTCTGACCTCCCGGTAGGGGCAGGCCCCCGTGCCTGCCCTTCCTGCCATACCTGCGCCGGGCAACCACGGGGGGTTGCCCCTACCACGCGGAAGATATCCTATGGACTGTTGGTATGAAGTGGCAAGTGGGAAGTAGGGGCGAAAAATCGTTCGCCCGCGCCGGGGTAGGGTGTGCACCGCACAGCAAGCCGCCTGGCAAGAAGATGGTGCCGCCTTGACAATGCAGGGGACACCGTCCGCCACTCATCGTGACCTCCCACAATCAGACGGACCTTTGCTCACCTTGCATAGATCGTGAGAGCTATCGTATGAGCCGACGGGCCGAAGTTCAAGGATTTCCCGAGGCCGAGGTCGCCGCCAGGCCCAGCATCCCTTCAGATCACCGGCGGGAGACCTCGGGGAGTCGGGCACATTAGCGATCCTTCGGAAGCAGCATTATCCAGCACACGCGGTTCTCCTCGAAACCCAGAGCCACGCTCTGCGACCGGCTCCGATAGAGGCAGTCCCCCTTCTTCCCGTCGATATCCCGGTAAAGGACTCCATCCTCCAGGGCGTCCAGCGCGTCAGGCCCTTTGGCGTTCTCGATGGTCTTCGCCGGCGACCCGAGGACTTGGAAGACCTCCTCCAGAGTAGTGCCCACCTGGATCTTATCACGGAACAGGTATCCCGGGGCGCGAATCAGAATCCGCGCAATGCGATCTGTAGACATGGTCACCTGAACGCGGGCCGGGTACATCATAGTGTAGCGAGACGGCAGGTGGTTCGCATCGAACACGTCCTTACCGAGCATACAGGACTCCGGCTGTCCCAACTGCTCGATGACATCCTTGCGGCCGGCATGATCGATCTCCAGGCGGGCGATCCTGGCGGCGAGTTCCTCCGGTATTCTTTCGTTCGACACCCGCGCTTGCGGCTGGTCCCGTGGAGAAGGGGCGGGGTATTTGGCCAATTCCGCCGCCACGGCCGCTTTGTCGGAAAGGTCGCCCCGTCGAATGGCCTCGATGAGCCGGGCCGGGTCCAGGATGGAGCCCACATCGAGCGATTTGCCCTCGTGCGACACCTGGATCGTCCGGCCGGTCTTCAGCGCCAAGGCCCAGAACCGCTCCGGCGTGATCTTCGGATCGACCTGGGCCGTCAGAGCGTAGGCCCCCGCAATGTACGGGATGGCCCAGCTCCAACCACATTCGCGGCAGTGGACATAGTCCTGCTTGCCGCTCGGATCGGCCGACGTCCGCGCGTCCATGGGAACCAGGAGGCAATCACGTCGCATCGAACCCGTGAAAGCCCAGCGGGGGGGCCGGTACGAGGCGAAGTCATTCGGATCCGACATCGGATCGCGTCCCAAGCCATGGAACCTGAAGCCATAGATCCTTGTCAGAGATGAACAGACTACGAAGATCCCTTCTGCCCTGGCCTCTTCCACCGCTTCGGTGACTTCCGCGTAGCCTTTCTGACCGGGTTGCCAACCATGGGAGATGGAGATGACACGAATCTTGCGCTCGGCGGGAAGCTGGTCATTGATCTGGAGAATCCGCCGGATCGCGTGGGCTTTGTGTGCGAAATTGAGCGGGCCCTCCTCATAGGCATGGGTCCCCAGGTCCATCGACCAGGTGGCAATGAAGTAGAGGTCCGCCTCCGGCGCGACGCCGACCGTCTTACCCATGGCGACGGACGCCACGCCGGTCCCGTGCATGTGGGCCTCGGTGTCGGGGTGCACGTTGGTCTCCTCGTAGAGGCGTAGATGCTCCGCGTACTCCTGATGCTCGGTCAGCAGCGGACTATCAACAATGGCGATCCCGACGCCTCGTCCCGTGATGCCCTGGGCGTGCAGAGAACGAACACCGAGGCCGGGATTCTTGCCCAGTTCCATGGTACGGCGTCGGTCAAAGTCCTTGGGAAGGCGGTCCGGAGCCGGCCAGATAGTTCTGTCGTCGAAAATGGCATGTTCGAGGCTGACGCCGGCCTCCCGCAAATCGAGCCGGGACAGGTTGTAGCTGCGAAAGTCCACCTGGAAACCGCTGAGGTTCGCAGGGTCATATTTGGGCACCGATTCCAGGAAGCCGCGATGAAGATCCCACGGAACCGGACGGCGATCGATCTTCGGGAACGTTACAGGGTCCGCCCGGGGCAGGTTGTCCTTGGCAATGGGCTTTCCCCCCGAACGGGAGGCCTGGGGCGCGCCGGAGCCCCGGCTCACGTCGTTTGCCGTCGCCTTGCCGAGATGGATCCGGGCGACCTGCTCGTTGATAGCAGCGCTCGCCGCGCGGGTGGGCGAGAGTCCTCCGACCAGCAGGACGCCCAGTGCGGTGAGAGCCACGATGTGCTGCGATGATGTCGTGTTGAGTCGAACGCTCACAGTCGATTCCTCCAAATATCAATGCCCTTCCGTTACGCCAAGACTGTTTCCAAGAGAATAGACGTACAACCGACCTCGGCGTTACCACCTTATGGCCCCTAAATTGGCTGGGAGAGCCAACGTCTCGCTGCTGGCAAGGACGGCGATGAGCTTGACGGGCCGGGCAAAGAAGATGGGGTGCGGTGCACACGTACCGGCGACTTGAGACTTCCTACGGAACGTGCACGGGCGGCCAGAAGACGGTGTCGCCTTTGTCCGCCCACGGTTTGGGCTGGCCCGGTCCGCCCCTGGGACTGCCGATCTCCCGATCGGCCTTCCGCAAGCCGGTCGGGAGACCGGCGTTCCCGCCGTCATCGTGGAAATCGGGGCCGAGACTGTAGAGTGTGAAGTTGCCGCCGGCGACCTTGTACGAGAGCGGCTTGTCGCTGTATGGGTCGGCCGGCAGGACATCGAGATAGCCCGCTTGCTTCAACTCTTCGAGCCCGGCGGGATACGACCCCTTCTCCTGGCGATATCGCTGCAGGGCCAGGATCGTGAGCGTCGCCTGATGCAGCGCCCGGCCTTGAAATCGGATATCGATCATTCGATCCAGCGACGGAATTGAACTGCGCACCAGCGCATATCGATGCTTGGGCAGCGACTCCACCATCTCACCGACCGTGACCACCGCGCGGGTCCGCCTCTGGTAGGGACTCAGAAAGGACAGTTCCCGATAGTGGTCGTAGACCTGCTCGACCTTCGCCACCGTCTCAGCGCGTCGCGCATGGACAACGCTCAGAGCGGCACGCAATAAGGGTATTTTCACTGCCGTCGGACAGCTCTCTTTCATCGCCGTATGGACAGGCCCTCGGGAGCTCGGAGGAACCAGATGGCCTCCGCCGGGACCACCATTGGTGAAGACGTGCTGAACCATGTCCAGAAGCACCAAACGTTCATACTCCGCGTCGACCAGCGGGTAGGGGTCCGGGTAGATCGAAGCGAGCTTACGCTGAAGATCCGACAGTTCGCTGAGGCTCAGCCCGACCGATGCGACAACCTGCAGGACTTCGTTATGGCCCATACGCGAAATCCGCAATCCCGCCAACTGTTCGATAGGCGTGCCACTACGCTGCCAATGAGCCCCAACTCGCGCCACGGTCAGACTACTCTCCAACGCCTCGGCCGTTCGTCCCTGCTCCAGATTGATGCGGCACTGCCAAATACCCACGCGTGAGAGAAGGTCAATGGCAGACAGGTCCGGCAACCTGATATGGAACAGCCAGCGGTCCACGATGTCCCGATGGTTTTGATAGGGCACGGCCAAGTACGGCTTGGAACTGGCAACAATGAAGTGCTCCCACGCGCGCCGATTGGCCTCAATCCACTTCTCAATCGTATGCCGTGCCTCCTGGGGAAGCTTGGCGAAGTTCCGATACTTGGCGTCGCCGGGATTCCGAAAAGCGGGCATTTCCTGTAATTCATGCCCCGGCTGGACGACCAGAGCGACCACCTGCTCGTAGTGGGACCAGGCGTTATCCTCTCTCGCGGTCTCCGGCCGACTCATTCGATTCAGCAGGGCCAGGTAATCGACCGTGACACGCGGCTTGCCGTTGACAAACCAGACCGTGTAGAGACTCAGCACCACGACAAGGACACCGGCCGCCTGCAGGCTCCGCATCATCGCCTTGGCCCAGAGCGGCCGACACCGCTTCTTGCCGCGCCGGCATAGGACGGCCAAGAGCTTGGCGTCCCCAAACTCCCCAATCAGCCGCTGGGTCTTGTGTTCTCTCTCCTGTGTCTCGGTGCAACCGCTCAGCTCATCCTCGAAGTGCGCCGCCAATTCGGCTTCCACCTCCTGACGGGCCTTCCTGTGGTAACCCATTTCGCGGACGACCTGCCGGATGAATTCCGTCGCGTTGGCGGGCAGGTTGTCGGCAGAGCCCTCGTCTGGTTTGTTTTCCATGATACGCACCTCCGCGTCGCCTACAGCGCCGCTTTCAGGGCGCCGCCGAAAAGCAGGTCCAGGCCCTTGGCCAGCCCCTGAAGCTGGGCCTTCTGCTGCGCCAGGTCTTCCTCGCCCTTGCCGGTGATCGAGTAGTAGCGACGATGCCGGCCGGAGTCGGTCGTCTCCCACTTGGCTTGGACGAGCTTCTTGGCCTCCAGGTTATAGAGCAAGGGATACAGCGTTCCCTTGCCCAGCGTGAGAATAGCGCCGCTGCGTTGCTCGATCGCCTGACTCAACTCGTACCCATACATCGGCCCCCGCGACAGGATTTGCAGCACGACCACCGGAGCGACCCCTTTGAGCAACTGGCTTTCAAACTTCATGGCAACCTCCTGATTCACCTGGATCGTCTAATGCTATGTTTCGCATATTATGTTATGCATACCAAGCGATGTCAAGCATAAACTGGCTGCGCCGAACATTTTCTCCTCACCGAAGAAGTGTGTGGAAGGTTCTCTACGGCGGCCGCCCTCTCTTATGTTGCCTCGCTCATCAAGCCGATCTTCTTCTTGCCCCTGCTGCCGGTCCAATGGTATCATTGGTAATGTAGTAAAGGAGACGTCATATGCAGATTGAGCGAATTACCCTCAATCCTGCCGTTATGGGCGGGAAGCCCTGCATCCGTGGTCTGCGAGTCACAGTCGGCATGATCCTGGGATTGCTGGCCAGCGGCAAGTCGCGCGAACGGATTCTCGAGGCATACCCTTACTTGGAGCCAGAAGATATCGATGCAGTGTTGGCCTACGCCGCTTGGCGGCTCGAAGAACGGGAAGAACCGCTGGTCGTCGCATGAGCGTGCAACTGCTTGTCGACATGAATCTGTCCGTGGAGTGGGTTGCGGAGTTGGCTCGGCACGGATGGTCTGCGGTCCACTGGTCTGCTGTCGGTGACCCACGCGCCGACGATTCGACAATCGTGGCATGGGCGCAGGCCAACGGCCGCGTCGTTTTTACGCACGACTTGGATTTCGGCACAATGCTGGCCCTGACCCATGCGACCGGACCGAGTGTACTACAAGTCCGCGGCCAAGATGTGTTGCCCGAAGATATCGGAACAGTGGTAATCGCCACACTGCGTCAATACGAGAGCGCCCTGGAAGCAGGAGCCTTGGTTGTCGTTGAGTTGAAGAAGTCCCGCATCCGGGTACTGCCACTGTAGGAAACGCTGGACCGTCTGTTGCGTCTAATCGGGCACATGCTACTTGTACACCCCCCACTCTCCTGCCGGCCCTGGAGCGTGCGCGGCAGGATGATCCACTCCTTAGTCCGGTCGAGCTTGTCATAGGGTCGGCCGTTCACAAGAACCATCTTGAAGGAGAAAGGGACGTGAAGAAGATAGTGCTGATGGCGGTGGTGTTGGGAGCCTTCGCCAGTGAAGCAGGCCGCGCCGATTGGCCGCAGTGGCTTGGGCCGAGCCGCAACGGCATTTCCCAGGAGATCAATCAGGCGCCACTGGCACAGACACCACAACTCGTCTGGAACGCCTCCGTCGGCGTTGGCGTGTCTTCTATCGTCGTCAGCGGCGGGCGAGCGTTCGCGCTGGGCCATGCGCGGGGAGCCCAGGATCGTGGCACGGACACGATCCACTGCTTCGATGCCAAGACAGGCGCGGTTCTCTGGACACATTCCTACGATTGCCTGTCCTGCAAGAGTCAAGACGTTCGTTTCTATGGTCCCAGGGCGACGCCCACGGTGGATGGTGAGCGGCTCTTCACCCTCAGCCTCGAAGGCCATCTGTTCTGCTTTGACGCCTCCTCGGGCCACGTCCTGTGGCGCCAGGACCTGGTGCGGGACCTCAGCGGTCGAATCCCCGTTTACGGCTACTGCTGCTCTCCCCTGGTTTATGGCGACAAGCTGATCCTGGAATTGAACGCCAAGGACGCCTCGTACATAGCCTTGAACAAGGCGACGGGCGAGGTGCTCTGGCGAATGGCCGGTGGGAGTGTGACGTGCGGCTCCCCTGCCCTGACACAGATCGACGGCGCCGATTGCGTCGTCTTTATGGGCGGCGGGGCTGTTATCGGGGCCGATCCGGCCACGGGGGCCCAATCGTGGAGGCACTCCACCTGGGGCTATGCCTGGATGGGACCGGTGGTCGACGGCAACAGGATCTTCGTCGCCAACGCCTCGCAGCCGCGCGGCTGCGGTCTGATCCGCATCGACGGCGGCAAGCCGACCGTCGTCTGGGAGGACCGAGCCAAGAAGTTCCAGACCCTGCACTGCAATTCCGTGATCTGGCAGGGCCACCTCTATGGCTTCGACAACACCGGCACGGATTATCAGGGCAAAGATGGCAAGAAATCGTCGCTCAAATGTCTCGAACTCGATACCGGTCGGGTCCGATGGACGAAGTCGGAAATGGGCTGGGGCAACCTGATCGTACACGACGGCAAGCTAATCATCTTGCGGGAGACAGGTGAACTGGTCGTCGCAAAAGCGTCGGCGGAATCTTACGAGGAGTTGTTGCGGGCGTCCATCTTCGGCGGCCAATCCTGGACGGTACCCGCCCTCGCCGACGGGCGACTCTACTGCCGCAATAATGCCGGTGAAGTAGTCTGCCTCCAGTTATTCGGCGTGGGGGAGGGAACGTCAAGACCGCCAATGACTCCCATAGGCTCCGCACCACGACCTGTCAGACCAGAGGCCCAGCCGAGTCCCGGCACGACCACACAGGCAAGCCCCGCCAGGCCTCCGATGCAAAACCAGTGGCCGCGTTTTCGCGGGCCGGGCGGGCTGGGAGTCGCGCCTCAAAGCAATGGCGGCCCGAAGACCATCCTTTGGAAAAGCCCGGTTCCCCGCGGCGGAGAGAGCTCGCCTGTGGTCTGGGACGAGTACGTAGTCCTCACCGGCGCCGACAAGACCAAACGCGAAATCTACTGCTTTCACGGCGGATCGGGCAAGCTGCTCTGGCAAAGGGAAATCGTAGTGCCTGATGCCAACGCCCCGCGTGAAACGCGGGACATCCTCCTGGCAGCCGCCACCCCGGTCACGGACGGCCGGTGCGTGTACGCCATCTTCGGAAATGGTGATGTGGCCTGCCTCGATTTTCAGGGCGAGGTGAAGTGGAGCCGCAATCTCGGAACACCTGACGACGATTATGGACATGCGACCTCGCTGGAGATGAGGGAGGACCTGCTGTTCGTACAACTCGATCAAGGCAAGGCAGAGGATGGCAAATCGAAGTTGATGGCGCTGGCCGGCGACTGCGGCCGCACGGTCTGGGAGGCGGTCCGGCCGGTCCCCTGCTCGTGGAGTTCCCCGATCCTCATCGATACGGCGGGACAGCCCCAGTTGATCGCGTGTGCCGAGCCGTGGGTGATCGCATACGAGCCCGGCACCGGCCGGGAACTGTGGCGGGCCGGTTGCCTCAGCGGGCAGATTGCCTCCTCGCCGGTCTACGCCAACGGTCTGGTGTACGTCGTCGGCCCGGATAGCTGTCTGGCCGCCCTCCGGCCCAATGGCCGGGGCGATGTCACCAAAACCCACGTCGTCTGGACCGCCGAGGAGAACTTGCCCTCGGTGTGCAGTCCGGTTTGCAGCGGAGAACTGCTGTGGCTGGTCGATTCCGGCGGCATCGTTACCTGCTACGATGCGGCGACCGGGCAGAAGGTTTGGGAAAAGGATATTGGGGGGAGCTTCCAGGCATCACCGAGCGTGGCCGGGGACCTGCTGTACCTTCCGAGCGACAGCGGTACGCTCTTTCTCCTCAAGGCCGCTCGACAATACGCCCGCGCCGGTCGCATCGAACTCGGCGAAGGCTGCCAAGCCTCGCCGGCATTCCACCAGGACCGTATCTACGTCCGCACAAAACGCCACTTGGTCTGCCTGGGTGACGCGGCGCGCCCATGACTCAAGGTAATAATCGGACGCTGCTCAATCCGTTTGGATTGACCGGGGCCTCGATGTGCCCATCCGTGATCGGCAGCTCCCTTCGATCTCGTTCGAGCAGATCGGTCTGGACCGCCTTGCTGTATCCCGTCAGACCCATCCGAATCGGGCCGGACTTGCCGGCCGTCTCCCACAAGCGGAGGATGAAGCCGCCGGCACTGTCGCCATCCGCCGGTTTCAGACAGGTGGCGATCGCGCGAGACGGATCGAGCTCAAGGACGGGACGGCTCATCCGTTCTTCCGGAACACTGCCCAAAACGCTCAGCAGAGGTGTCGCGACACTCCGACTCCAAGCTATGGTCTCGGCGTTGCGGTAGCCATTGGCGTGGCCGCGCAGGACGTACCGAAACCGGAAGTCCGTGACTCCATCCTGGTCCTGCGTGACCTCGCGGTAGTTCTGATCGTTGCCCAGGGCCTCGAAGTGTAGGGGCGAGGCATGCCTCGCCCCAACCGGGTCCAAGTCGAGCCGCAAGGCGAAGCCATCCAAGGGCGCAATCGTGACACCGAAGCTGTCCGGCGCAGAGACATCCACGAAGCCTTGCACGGCGAATCGATGCGTGTCGGCACCGGGGAGAAGATCGCCTTGGGGTTGCGGACGAGGACGAATCACCGCCCCCGGCGTCTCAATCCGAAGCTCGGCTCCCTCTTGGATAACCGGGAACACGTGACAGAGCCGCTGCTCCTTCGTGGTAACGGGCTTATGCACGCGGAGATCGAAATCTACCCGGTCCAGTTCGGCATAGACGGTGACAAGGCTCGTGACCTCGATGCCTTCGACCGCGCCCGTGACCTCCATCCGCGCCAGAACGGGGCCCTCGGCGACGACCTCGGTCTTGACGTTCTCCAGCGTGTGCTCCTTGCCGTCGCAGAAGACGGTTTGGCAAAGCCCTCCCGAGCCCGCGGTGCACAGGTTCCGTCCGGAAGCCTTGTGGATCAGGCCGGCGACGCCGCCGGTACCCGAGTCAATCGAGAGGCGATAGAAGGGACTCTCCAAGCCGGTCACTGACGCCGACAATCCGCCGGTTCCGGCGCCGCCATCTTGCGACGAACTCAATTGGAATTGCCGGAAGGAGAAGGCCGGCATCTCCGGCGCCGCGAAATACAAAACACGCTCCTGGCCTTCACGAACCGTCTGGCAGGGAATGAGCCGTCCGTCGGCCATGACGGCGTGGATGTCCTGCGAGACCGTCATGCGCACGAGACCCCGGCGCGGGAAGCTGAGGCTGTTGAAGACGGTGATCGTCTGCGAGTCCTGCGTCAGCCCGGCCGCGGCCCAACCTTGCGCCAGCAGCTTGACACCCTGGTTGGCGAACTCCTCATTCCATTTTCGGCGCAGGTCGGCATTGTGCCGCTTGTTCTTCTCGTCAGTGCCGTTCCAGGCATGGTCACTCAGCATCGCCCAGCACCACTCGGCCCGCTCGCGGTCCTTACGCGTCGCATCACGAATCTCGGGTCGGTCGCAGGCAGCGATGGCCAGCAGCGCTTCGGCGGCCAGGTAGGTCCTCTCCGCCTGCCGCATGTCCGCGACGGACTTTGCCAGCGAGACAGGCCACAGGTCCCAGGAGTGCCCGAAACAACCGCGCAACGTGGGCAGAAAGGGCCGCTCGGCCTGCAAACGGTCCGCCACGTCACAAAACTGCGGAAGCGTCGCGTTGATGAGCTGCGCGTGCGGGCCGGCGCCGGCATTGTATCTGACAATGGCCTCTGCGAAACCCCGCGCCTGATCGCCACTGCGGGGCGCAATGTCACCGTGCGTGCCACTAGCCAGGATCGCACGCAGCGGGTAGGTGTCATCGAGTCCAATGTAGTGTGGCAGCCATTCCTTCTCGAGACTCTCCGGCTTCTTCAGAATGGCGGCCCCTTGGGCATAGAGGGCCTTATTAGAGGCCCACGCATCCATGATGACCCGCAACCGGCTCCCATCGGGACCTTCCCAGACGAACAGCGGCGGATTCTTCAGTTGGCCGAAGGTCGAATCGTACTTGTAGAAGGGCACAGACAGCCAGCGTACGCCAGCGCCGGCGAGAATGGACGCCATGCCCCAGGGCAAGGAAGGCTCTTCAATGTGCTCGGCGACGGCCATTGGGACGCCCCAGTCGCGTTCGAGCCGCCGGGCCGGATAGAGGACGCGGAGCGCACACTCCGTGCTGTGGAAGGCCCAGAGCGAATTGCACAGGAAGGGACTGACGAAAACGCGCCCCTCCTTGATCCGGCGTATTAACTCCGCCTGCCGCTCGGGGTAGCGCTCGACAAAACAGAGCGCCTCCTGCGTCACGGCCATGTTGTACCGGTCGCGGTTCGCCGATTCCAGGCTATCGGTGCGGTTCATCTCGTCGAGATGGGCGCGAACGAGGTCGGCGAACGCCTGCCGCGTCTGTTCCTCCGTCAGGCCCCACGTGTAGTCCGGGCAGTTGTCGTTGGTGATGTAGATAGACCATTCGCCGGTGTCCAGCGCCAGAACGGAGCCGGACAGCAGCAGAACGAAGCCGACCGCCATCTTCATGGTACCCATCTGATCTTCCTCACACTGGCCGTTTGATTACTGGTAACGCGCCACGATCTCCTGCCGGCCCTGGAGCGTGCCCGGCAGGACGATCCACTCTTTCTCCCGGTCGAGCTTGTCGTAGGCTTCGCCGTTCAGCAGAACGCTCTGGAGGGACTTGGCCTGCGGATGACGAATGCGCAAATAGATGGTCTGAGGCTGATTCCGTGTGGCCGGGTCGAGAACGACTTTGATCGTCTCCTGGGCCGCCTGAGAATCGTATTGCAGGGACAATGGGCCGAAGTGCGTGACCGCACGTTGGATGCCGATCTGATTGCCGTTGGCGAGCCAGTAACGCGGAATCGCCTGGCCGAGGTACAGATCACTGCCCTGCTCATTCACGAACATCAAGCGGAGCCAGTAGGTGGACTGGGCCTCGTCGGAGCTTTTGAAGTGGTCGCCGCGCGGGTAGCCCAACTCGGGCAGGCAATGCTCGTTGCACATTCGGACTTCGGGATAGAAGGCGGAGGCGAAGCCGTTGAAATACGCGCGGAGGTAGTGCTTGATCTCGTCGCGCCACAGGTACGGCAGCGGACCATCGAGGAGCTGCGACTGCATCGAGAACCCGCCGCGGGAGAACCAGAAGTTGTCGAAGGCCGGGATCGAGTAGCCGTAGCGGTCGGAGATGTAGAGATTGTCCTCGTAGTCCTGGAGAATCCACCGCGTCTCGGGGGCCGTGGGAGCCAGCAGGTTATAGGCGGGCAGGAACAGGGAGCCCTCCAAGGTCTCCCGCAGCCAGCCGTGGGCCCGCCCGCGCTCGTAGAGCCGCGAGGGGATCTTGGGAACATACGTGCCGTCGCGCAGCCGGACCACGGGGCAGAGAATGCGCGACTCCGTGATGCCCCGCAGGAAGTCGTCGTAGTACGCCCGGGCCTCCTGCTGCATGCGCTGGCCCTCCGGATGACCGAAGTCGGCCAGGGCGTCGGCCAGGGCCCGGAAACCCCAGACGGTGGCACTGTTGGTCGCCAGCCAATTCCAGTAGTCGGTCACGTCCTCCAGCGAGCCCGCCGGCAGCCAGCCGTCTTCTAGTACGGGCGACGCATGCGTCGCCCCTGCCTGACGGGGCGTGCTCATTGTGCCCTGCCGCTCGCGGATCACCCACTCGCACGCCTTGACCATGCCGCTCGCGGCTTTCGCCATCCAGTCGCGGTCGTGGGTATACCACCAGTGCTCGGCCATGCCCCACATGACGTAGCCGTGGCTCTTATTGTAGCCGCCGGTCTCGTGGCCGCCGGCGCCGTAGAATTGACCTTCGCGACTCTTGAAATTGCCGGGCATGCCGACCGTGCCCTGATAGTGCAGGAAGGCGTCGTAGTTCCTCCGGGCCTCGTCGTGGTAACCCCGTCGGTCGAGGTCGCTGATCATCATCACGGACTCATTCGGATACACGCCGTAGTGGAACGTGCCCACGTGGGCGTGGAGGTACTCCGTCTTGAGCTCTTTGAAGCAGTTGACCAGCAGATGACGCGCGTGGGCCTTGTAGAAATCGTTGAGCCACGGTTCCGGCGTCTGGATCTGTGTGCCTTGTGCCGTCAATCCGCGCCAGAAGGCACAGGCCCGTTTGGCCTCGGCCTCGAAATTCAGCGACCGAACGGACTCGATCTCGTCCTCCTTGACCAGAGTGATAGAGGGAATCGTGACATAAAGCAGCCTGCTCTGGCCCGGTTTCAGGCCCACGCTCCAACTCACGGTGCCCCGCTCCCCTCTGAGACCGGTCTGCCCCTGGGTCTTCACCAGGAATCGCAAGCGCTCGCCTTGACTCGACACAGCCAGCACCTGATCTCTCTTGAGAGCGAGCTTCTCATTCTCGCGGGCATTCGAGCTGAATCGCAAGGAAGCCGTGGCTTCTTGCGAATCCGAGACGTTCACGACGCGAACCTGCATCAGCAGGACCGTCGGGGTGTCCAGGGCCGCCTCGTTCAGGTCCCCCGGCGCCGTGAGAACCGTCTTCTGCTCGTAGTACACCGGTCCCTCCTGCCACCAGGTGCGCAGGACGGGCAGGTAGCCGTCCTGCAACTCGCGGCCGCCGCGCCGTTCGTCCCGCGGGAATCCGCAGGAAATCCGCAGCGTGTCGCCGGCCCAGAGTTTGCGCTCGCTGTCCCGCGGGCTCCGCTGAACATCGAACCAGCGTTTGACCGCCGTGACTTCAATCTCCCCGTTGGGATTCTGGCGCATCGCATTGCGATTGCCCGGCAGGCCATGGACGAAGTACAGCGGGTGCTTCAAGGGCATGTCATTCCAGGCCCGGTCCAGGGTCTGCTCCTCGGCCGAGGCGACCCGGTCGCAGACGGTCTGGCCGGCGAACTCACGCCGCAGCGCCTCGCGGTAGGCGTCGATAGGAATCGTGTCCTGGGCATTCGTCACGAGCACGCCGAGATCGTCCACGAGGATGCGGTCGCCCCGCGCCACTTCATCGGCCGCGAACGAAAACGGCCGCGTGCTCGAACGCACGGTGACAATCGTGCGGTCGTAGCGGCTGTCGATCGGATCGGCCGCCATCACCAGATCGGCCTCGAGGCCGCCCGTACCGGACTTATCCAAGGTCCACGCCAAGTCCGGCTTGACCGTGACGGAATTACCACCGATGGACCGAACGGCGGTCACGCCACCGTTGAACACCTCCAGCCGGCCGGACTCCGGCTGGTTGGTCTGGAAAGACGCCTCGCGCGGCGCGCCGAACTGAAGGCGAACGCGCAGGACCTTGCTCGCGGAGTCCGTGTACACGCGAAAACGGGACGGCGCAGGCAGGACGTTGTCGGCGGCAATACGAACGGCAAGCGTCTTACGATACGTCACTCCTTCGCCTCTGAACTTCGGAATCGCGTCCGCCGAGGTCGGCGCAAATGTGAATTCATAGGCGTTGCCGGTCCGCTGGACGTGGGTCGTTGCGGCGATCCACCGGCCGTTCGTCCAGTCGTCCATCGCGTCCCAGCCCACGCCGCCGGCCCCGCGCTCGACAATCAGCGGATCGGCCTTGCCATCCCAGACCCGGTGCCAGTACTCCAGCCGGACCCGCGCCGGCTCGGGCGGAGTCTGACCGTCGGCAAACTCGACCACCACACGGCGGACCTTTCGAGGCTCCGCCCAACGGGGACCGTGGGACTTGCCGTCTCCGTAGGAGATGAGAGAACCAAACGGCGCAATGTCGAACACCTCCGTCGTAGGGTAGGGGCCCCCAAACGCGGAAGTCTGCGTTTGGGAACCCTGCGCTGTGCCCACCAGCGGTTCGCTCGATTCTCGGGAATTGGTGGGCACAGCCCACCCTGCGGTTTCAATGGCCATCGCCAGAAGTAACACGGAAGTAAATGGGAGTGACGTTCTCATAAACCCGATCCTTTCGCAATGACTGTCGTCATGTGGGTCGTGCGTCCCCGCACGACCTACGCCATACTACCGATCTGCCCGGGGACATCAAGAGCCAAGGCAAGACTTGCACGAGTGGCCTCGGCTTGGTAGGCTGCTTCCAGGCGCCGACGGACAAAGCCCGCCCCCAGGCCCCAAGGGCCGCTGTGCGGCCGGGCTGCGCGTCGGGGTCGGGCAACAATCGAGCGTGATCGGGAGGTGGTCATCATGACGGAAATACTGAGCCGAAGGCGACAGGTTGTCATCATCGCCGCTTTGCTTTGCTCCGTGATCTGCGTCCATCCGGCAGGGGTGCGGGCTGCCGAGGCGACGGCCAAGAAGAAGATCGTCTTCATCCCCGGCCGGCAGAGTCACGGCTGGGACGGTCACGCCTACACCGCTGACTGCAAGCTGCTGGCCTCGATCCTCAACGAGAATGTGCCGGCGGTTGAGGCGGTGGTACTCGAAGGCGGCTGGCCAAAAGGGGCGAATGATTATTCGCCCCTACGCGGCGCCGCGGCCATCGTCATCGCCTGCGACGGCAACGGGCTGCTCGGCTCCGAATCCAACTGGAAGGCCCTCGACGAGATCGCGAAGAAAGGCGTCGGGATCGCCTACCTCCACTACGCCCTCGATCCAGGCAAAGAATATGGCAAGTACCTGCTCAACTGGATCGGCGGCTACTACGAGCAATTCTGGTCGGTCAATCCCTCGTGGCTCGCCGACTTCAAGACCCTGCCCAACCACCCGATCACGCGGGGCGTTAGGCCTTTCAAGGTCGAGGATGAATGGTATTATCACATGCGATTCGTGGCGGACATGGCCGGCGTGACGCCGATTCTGACCGCCGTGCCGCCCGACAGCACCCGCAAGGGCAAAGACGGCCCGCACAGCGGTAACCCCGAGGTCCGCTCCCGTATGGGCATGCCGGAGCACGTCGCCTGGGCCTATGAGCGGCCCAGCGGCGGCCGTGGCTTTGGCTGTTCCGGCGGCCACACCCACTGGGTCTACACCCAGAACGATTTCCGGAAGCTGATCCTCAATGCGGTTTGCTGGATCGCCGGCGTCGAGGTCCCGCCCGACGGCGTCGCCACCAAAACCCCAACGGCCGCGCAGATGGAAGCCAATCTCCAAGGCGACCGCCCCCGCCAGTGGACGACCGAGCGGGTCCGGCAGACCATCGAAGCGATGAATCGGTAGGGGCGACGCATGCGTCGCCCGTACAGGCGAAACACGCTGGAATAATGGAATCATGGAATGGTTGAAAATGGGTGGCTTGGGGCACCCCCCGATCCCCATCATTCCAATATCCCGATATTCCAGTGTTTCCGCATTCTCCTTTGGCCCCCTCGGGAGAGACAGCACCGATAATGTCGGCCCGCCCGGCACCAGGATAGTCCCGGGGTGTAGGGGTAACCCCCCGTGGTTGCCCGGCAAGGAGGGGCGGGCACAGGGGCCTGCCCCTACGGGCACCGAATCTCGTCAATTGCCCGCCCGATCACGCCGATAGAACGTGCTAGAAGAATGAAATGATGGAATAAGGAGCAGACTCGCTCATGCAGACCACCTTAGTGGAACAGAATAGTCCGGCAACCCCGACGAAGAAGTGCCCGTTTTGTGCGGAGCAGATTCAGGCCGAGGCCATCAAATGCCGCTACTGTGGCGAGTTCCTGGACCGTGTAGCACCCCTGCCCTCGGGGGTGATCTCCCCCAGCCGGGGGCGGCCGGGCCACACTAAATGGTACTACGCCAACTCGACCCTCGTCCTCGGCGTGCTGTGCATCGGTCCGTTTGCCTTGCCGCTGGCGTGGATGAATCCCCGCTATACGCTCGCCACGAAGGCCCTGATCACCGTGGCGGTCATCGTCCTGACCATTGTCCTCGCCTACGCCATGACCAGCATGTACAAAAACCTCATGGACCAGATCAAGGCCCTGGGCGTAGGTTGACGCCTCCCCGACGGGACCGTCCCCGGGAACGCCAATCTCCTGATTGGCCTCCTCGCGCCGCGCGCCAATAGCGGCTCCATGTCCCGCGCCCGGCGAGATCGCGCCGCCCTGCGTCACGCATCGTGATCCCCCCTGCCGATCAGGAGATCGGCGTTCCCAGCAAAAAATCTGGTTTCACAATGACGAGTTGAGTACGATTGGGCCAGATCGCTTCCGGTTTGAATTCAGAGAAGGAGTTTGCTGTATGCGTAGAAACCTCGGCGTTGTTGCACTCGTTGGGCTGTTCTGTACGGGCGAGGCATGCCTCGCCCCTACTGCCTTCGGTCAGGCCAATTGGCCGCAGTTTCGCGGGCCGCAGGCCGGCGTTACTGAGGATGCGGTTTTGCCGGTCACCTGGAGCACGACCGAGCATGTCGCGTGGGTGGTCGACATCCCCGGGCGGGGCTGGTCGTCACCTATCGTCTGGGGCGACCGGGTCTTTGTGACCACCGCCGTGGCCCAGGGGAGTACGGAGATGCCCAAGAAGGGCCTCTACCTGGGCGGCAACCGGGACACCCCCTCCGACAAAGTCCACCAGTGGAAGGTCTACTGCATCGACTTCAAGAGCGGCAAGGTCCTGTGGGACGTGGTCGTCGACCAGGGTGTCCCCAAGTACGCCCTGCACATCAAGAATTCGCACGCCTCCGAGACTCCCGTCACCGACGGTGAGCGCGTGTACGCGTACTTCGGCAACGTGGGTCTTTTCTGCTATGACTTCGACGGCCGGCCGGTGTGGTCCAAAAAGTGGGAGGCGGTGAAGACCCGCTATAATTGGGGAACCGCCGCCTCGCCGGTGCTGTACCAGGATCGGCTCTATGTCATCAACGACAACGATCAGCAGTCCTTCCTGGTGGCCTTGGACAAGAAGACGGGCGAGCAGGTGTGGCGCGTGGATCGGGCCGAGAAGACCAATTGGGTCACACCCTACATCTGGGAAAACGACCGGCGGACCGAGCTCATCACATCAGGGTCGGGCAAGGTCCGGTCGTACGATCTGGCCGGCAAGCCCTTGTGGGAGTTGAAAGGCACGACGTCCATCGCCATCCCCACGCCATTCGCCGCCGAGGGCTTGCTCTATGTCACCGGCGGGTACGTCGGCGATTCCACGCGACCCTTGTACGCGATCCGGCCCGGCGCCACGGGCGATATCTCGCTCCAAGGGGATCAAAGCAGCAACGAGTTCATAGCCTGGTGCCAGAGAAAGGCCGGCCCGTATAACACCACACCCATCGTCTACCAGGGCCACGTGTATGTCCTGTTGGACCGCGGCACGCTGAGCTGCTATGAGGCAAAGACGGGCAAGGAAGTCTATGCCGGCGTGCGGATCGCACCTGGGGCGAATGCGTTCACCGCCTCGCCGTGGGCCAATGATGGCAAGCTATTCTGCCTGAGCGAGGACGGCGACACCTTTGTCATCCAGGTGGGTCCCGTAGGGGCGACGCATGCGTCGCCCCTACCATGCAACAGACTGCAGGAGATGTGCATGGCCACACCGGCCGCCGTGCGTGGCAGTCTGATCATTCGCACGCTCTCGAAGCTGTATCGCATCCACTAAACAGGCAGATGACACACGATAGGGGGCGAATGATTATTCGCCCCTACAAACAACGCGGAAACCGACGTTGAACACACGCTGCCAGGGCGGATAGGCCAGGCGGAATCCGCTGCGGGCGTGCGCGGGCCGGTCAAAGAACGAGCCGCCACGCACGACCTTGCGGCCCTGCTCATCGCCATGGGCGTAGGTTGTATCGGTCCACTCGGCGGCGTCGCCGTGCATGTCGTAGAGGCCCCACGCATTCGGGCGGAACCGACCGACCGGACCCGACGCGCCGCGGCGCTGCGGGGCGGTCACGACGAATCCGTCTGTGAAGCGCCGGTCGCTGAGCGCAGCGCCTTCCAGCACGAGGTGCTCGAGACCGCCGGTCTGGTTGCTGTACTTGCCTGTTTCCGGGTCGCCGAAGGACCGGTCGCCCAGATTGGCCCACGCGGAGAAATCGGTACCCACATCGCCGTAATAGAGCGGCGTCACCGTCCCGGCGCGGCAGGCGTATTCCCACTGCGCCTCCGTCGGCAGACTAAAGCGCAGGCCGGTGCGCTGCGAAAGCCAGCGGCAAAACGCCAGCGCCTGCTCCCAGGAGACGCGGACGACCGGCTGCCCCGGCTCGTTGAGGGACAGGCCTTCGTCGTCGCTGCGGGCGTGACGTTTTTGGTAATAGCCGCTGTCGTGCCGCGGATCGAACAGGCGGAACTGCTCGTTCGTCACCTCGCAGGCCCCCATCCAGAACGGCTCATCGATCTGGACCCGCGCCAATGGCGCTTCGTCCGGCTCCCCCTTGGCGTCGCCCATGACGAACGACCCGGCGGGAATTCGCACGAGTCTCATGGTCACTCCGGCAGCCAATTCCACCGTCTTCTCCTGGAGCTGACCTGCCGGAGGCGAACTCTCCGCCGTCAAGTGCGACGGGTTCGGCTCCGGCAAAGGCTGAGCTTGCACCGGCGTTTCGTCGTAAGGGACCCGGTCGGGAATGTCCTCCGGATCCTCGGGTGGGCCGCCGTAGGCCTTGCGCAGCTCCATACGTCGTTGGTGGGCACCGTCCGAGATCGGATAGACCTCGCCCCAAGTGCCGTGGCAGGGGCCGTTGAGATCGATCCACGTCGTGAGCCGGTCCCAGGCTTCCGGATCGAGCCGCACACCCTGATGGCCCTTCCGCAACATCTGGATCAGTTCGCTGGTGTCCACGTGGTATTCGCCGGGCACCAGCATGTGGACATCGTCTTCGATGCCGACCCGGCGAATGTAGGGAATCAGGGCCTCATAGGCGGGGGTATACTTCACGAGTCCGCTGGTGTCGGCAAGCATCTTCGGGTGCATCCGATCGACGCCGAGCTTGGAAAGCCGGCGGCCTTGATACTCGGGGACCTGCTCCCGCGAGCGCAGGTCCGGCCGACCGGGGCGGCCGTCATGACAGGCGACGCAGTACTTGTTCAGCACCGGCTGCACCTCGCGGGCGAAATCGAAGCCCCGTGCCGGACCGCGCCACGGCTGGACCTCGCGAACATCCCGCACGGCCGCCAGCGCCCGCCGCGACGGCGTCACGTCGGCCGGCGTCTCATGACAGCCCACGCAGGAGAGCGTCTCCCCCGGCCGGACCGTGAACCAGCTTCGCATCAGTTGCACCGCCCTGCCCTGAGCATCCAACGCCTGCACGGCGATGGGCGTGTTGGCCGGGACACGGAACATCACCGACCCGTCCTCTTCGAGCGGCACCGTTCCCAGGATGCGCATCACCTCCCACGGCCCGCCCCACCCCACGAGGTCCGGCCCCGCCAGCCCCGGATACCCGAAATCATACGCGATCACGCGGAGGCTCCGGACCAGCCCTTGGGGCACGCCCGCCAGGCCGGCTCCGGAGTACACATTGTGTAGATAGACCACCCCGTCCGTGCGACGGACGTCCACCTTATCCATGATCACGGGCGGCTTGGGCCGCGGCAGGATCGGCACCGGTTCGAGCAAGGCATAGCCGGGCTCCTCCCGAAGAAGCACCAGATTGTCAAAGACATCGGCCAGGTAGATCCCCCAGCGTGACTTGGCATCGGGCCAGCAGGCCACCAGAAAGTACTTGTCGCTCAGCGGGTACGGGTGCAGGAACTTCGGCCAATCCTTGTCCACCAGTTGATCCCGCACGATCGGGTTGATCGGGTCCCCTCTCCCGGAAATCCGCTTTACGATGCCATCGGCCTCGTACCACCCTTTGTCCGTGTCGACCAGGACGAGCTGACCCATCTTGTGCACGCCGTGATAGCCCGACAAGATGCACACGACCCGGTTACTGTCCCCCGGCAGCGGCCGCGGAAAATACAGGGCGTTCGGGTACCAGGAATTGATCCCGTAGACGGCCCGCTGGTCCGTTCCATCCGGGTTCATCGTCATCAGCTCGCGCAGGAAGATGTGATTGATCCCGGTGTAGTCCCAGCGCTGAAAGAGGACGCGACCGTCATTCAGGATGACCGGGTGGAGATCGTGATCCTGGTCGAAGCAGACTTGACACATACCCGAGCCGTCGGCGTTCATCGTGTAAAGATTCGTGATGAGCTTCAGGCCATGCCAGCACGGCACCGCCTGCCAGGGCGCGGTCGAGCCAAAGACAATGCGGCCGCTGGGCAGGTAGCACGCGTCGAAGCAATCCACGTCGGCCGGCGTCTGCGAGACCTGTCGCCGGCCTAAACCATCGGCGCCGATCTCCCAGATCTTCCAGCCAGCCTTGTCGGACTGCGTGAACAAAAGCCGCCGGGCGTCCCAATCAAGGTCCATTTCGCCAACATAGACATCGGCGGCGGGCCGGTACACCGTGGCCAAGGGGGCCTGAGGGCGCGCCAGCGACAAGATGGCAATCTCGTTGTCATACCCCTGGCGCGGCAGAGAGGAATTGCATTCGTGGTTGGACGGGAAACCCAGGTCGGCGCCGGGGACGTTCGGGACCTTGATCTTCCCGCCCGGCATGAACGGCATGTCGCGCAGGCTTTTGCGCTTGAGGAGGAGCACCTTGTCGAATTCCAGCAGAGGATTCGCCAGCAAGGCCTCGCGTCGAAGCTGCTCCAGTTGCGTACGCAAAGACTTCAGACCGGGCGCAGCGGCGGGCCGGCTTTCCGCCTGCACGGCCGCCTCCAGCGCGTCAAGTTGCTTGAGACACTTCGCTCCGCTCGGATAACGGGTTCCATAGGTGTCGATAAGGTCCTCAATCGCCGCCCGCAGCGTCGTGCATTGGTATTGAATCGTTGCCTGCGGGCGACCTTCAGCCTTCTCTCTGGCACAGGCGGCCCCCTCCCAAGCCGTCAAGCCCGGGAGCACGACCAGACATGCCACGCAGAACAGCCGTCGTCTGTCTACCAGATCCATCAGTGACTCCTCGCTCTCCTATTCTTGCCCACGGCTCAGAGCGAAAGCAGGTATTCCACCAGGGCGTCGATCTCTTCCGGACTCAAATGAGAGGTCTTTCCGTGTTTGTCGTCCGCGTTTCTCGTCGTCAGCACTTCCCGGAGCGTGACCGCGCTGCCGTCGTGCAGATAGGGCCCGGTGCGCCACAGTTCCACACAGGTAGGCGTGTCGAAACGCCCGGTGCGGTCGAACTCGTGTTGCGTTCCCACATCGCGGGTCTGGAGCGCTGTGAACAACGGGGCAGGATGACAACGGGCACAGCCAACCTTGGGATCCTCGAACAGGTCCTGTCCTTTCAGGGCCTTCTTCGAGAGCCGCCCCACGACGAGCCAGGGACTCTCCTCCGGCTCCAGCGAGCCCACGTACGCCCGCACGGCGTCCAGATCGTCCGGGTCGATCTCACGAAACTGGACGAATTGGAAACCCTTTTCGACCGCCTCTTCCATGTTCTCCCGGATGCCCAGGGACATGAGAGGCGGCGTCCTGCTCGACCAGACCAGCGCGCGAGCATTCTTCGGGTTGCCGATCCCGTCGTTGACCAGATCCCAGTTCATGCCGTCGGCGCGGCCATCGGGGTGGCAGGTGGAACAACTGAGCCAATGCTGAAAGCAGTGGCGAGCGTCGTGAAAGACGAATTCGCCGTGCCGCACGGCGTCCGGTCCGGGCTGAGGGCCCAGACTGATCGTCTTCGTCACCCGGGAACGACCCGGATCGAGGAGAAGGACCTCGCCGGAGTAATAGCTCGCCACAGCCAACTGGTTCCCATCGGGGGACAGGGCGATCCCCCGCGGGCCCTGGGCCGGGATGGAGACCCGCGACAGGAGCCCGGCGGCATACAGAGCGCTGAGGCGATAAGCTAATTCGCCGCGTTTGCCGCCGTTCTCCTGGATGCTCCGCCAGATGGCGGCCGGACCTGCATTCGTGCCATGCACGCCCAGGCCCTTGATGTCGCCCCGTCCGGCGAGGAAGTCGTGGAGCCGCGCCAGCTCGATCTTCGCGATCTGCTGCACGCCGGCGATACTGACCCAGGCCGTCTTGCCGTCGGGGGCCAACGCGATCCCCCATGGGTCGGCCGCGCCCTCGTGGATCGTATCCAGCAGCACCGTCGCGTACAATTCCTGGCCCGTCAGATTGATGATGCTCAGGGCGTTCGTGTTGATCCATGCTCGTTCCACCTGCGTCGTCGGCAGGATCGTTCGGCCCTGCGTATGGACGACGTAGGCCCACCGGCCGTCGGCGGATATCCGGACCTGACGGACATTGGAGGAGCCGCCGGGTAGCGGGATATTCTTCACATTTTTCCCGGTATCGAGGTCGATCAGGCTGATGACCGCGGACGAGACAGGGTCCGTCGCCGGGCCCGCCGGGATAAGATTGCCCACGACGGCCAGCGCTTCGTCCGGCGTGACCGCCACGAAGTACGGATGTCTGCCGGATGAACCCCGCGAACGCTCGCGGCCGGTCTTGAGATCGACGATCGCGACCGCGTGCAATCCATAATCACAGACGATGACCAGACCCTTCTTGGGCGCCACCGCCAGCCCGACAGGCTTGAGCCCGACGGAAAACCGCCGGAGCACGTCCCCCGTCTTCACGTCCACCTCGGCCACTGTGCCGGCGTCATACTCCGACACCACGACCCTGCCACCCCCCTGCCAGGCCACCCCCATGGGCTGGCCGCGCAATTCGATCTCGCGGGCCACCTGGCCCGCCTGGGCATCGAGGATATACAGCCGGCGGCCCGTCCGGTCCGAAACCGCCAGTGTCCCGCCCTCCGGCGAGAACGCCAGATCGAACGGTGAACGATAGGATCGTTTGGGTTCCCAGACGCGCTCCGTCGCATTGGGAGGGCCTCCCATGCGCGGCATCCCGCGGTTGGGGCCCCGCATTCCTCTTCCCGACATACCGGCCAGCGTTCCGGACACCGCCGGCCCCAACAGCACCAGAGCCGGCACGGACACGGCAAACCAGTACGCCGAAACCCGTGCGATCCGTGACCTCTCGCTCACCGGAGGTATTCCGCTCATCAGATTCCTCACCAAGCGCGGGACATACTCTTGTTCGCCCCCGACGCGCAGCCCGGCCGCACGGCGGCCCTTCGGACCTGGGGGCGGGCCAGGAATAATCCCGTTGATGCCACTGGCTGAACCGCAGTCCAATTTATACTCTCCCGCGACAGCGGATTCCAGTGCGGCGCACGAATCGCCAGTCTTCGATCCTGTTGCAGGATCGGCCCGGCCCGTGTACAGTAGTCCTTGGGCGACCGTTCGGAACACCGTCTTCAGGCGGTCTTTCGTTCGGAGTACCGCCTTGAGGCGGTCTTGTTCGACCCGGTTAAAGCCGGTACTCCAAGCCAGGACTCCCAACCGGAACTCCGAACCGACAGACAACGACTTCGGGTTCCTGAACGCGGCATTGTCGCGTTTGGTCCCCTCTGGAGCAGTGGCCGAGTGGCTTAAGGCGACGGTCTTGAAAACCGTTGGGTCGAAAGGCCCCGGGGGTTCGAATCCCTCCTGCTCCGTTGATGCGAGGTTTATGGGACAAAGCGGTCCGGCGGGGTTACCGGCTGGCCTATCTGGGGCTGCGGGCGTGGTGGTTTGTGCGTCGGCCGGCGACGCACGGGGTGGGCGTGGCACGGCGGCAAGGTGCTTCTAGTCCGCACGAGTTATCGGAACTGCTACTCATTGCCGGGCGGCTTTGTTCATCCTGGTGAGCTGTCGGAGCAGGCGGCACGGCGGGAACTGCGGGAGGAGGTGGGGATCGATCTGTCGGGCGGCGAGTTGCGGTTGGCTTGGAGCGGTACGCTCCCCTTCGAGTCCCGCCAAGACACGGTGGACATCTGGGAGATCGTGCTCGAGGACGTCCCGGCCGTGCGCATCGCGAGCCACGAGTTGGTCTGAGCAGGCTGGGTATACCCTGCCGACGCCTTGGGGCGACATCTGCTGCCCCATGTCGCGATCTACCTGGCCCAGCGTAAATGAATCGCGTACCGCAGGGCGTGCCGACCCGGTGTAGAGAGAAGGTAAGAAGGTATGAAGGTCGGAGCGCATCTGCCCCTCCCACTTTCTTACCTTCTGATCCTCTCCCCCGCTGCCTTTTCCTCCGACCGTCTTACGTTCCTACCTTCGTACCTTCATCCATTCTGCATGTTATCGGACCTCCCAACAATAAACAGGGTAATCTGTGATCCTTTTGGGCGTCCTGTGACGATAAGATAAGAATATACGGTAAACTGGTAAAATAGGGTTGCGTCGTCTGGATGAACGGGGTATAACGTAACATGGTTGAGTTCGGGCCTGACCTATCCGGCCGGACGCGCAGCGGCCCCGCGGGCCGGTGGCGCGCGACCCGTTGGCTTCCTATGCAGCGGCGGGCCGGCATGTGGACGACAGTGGAGGCAACATCGGAGACACCGGGTGATTGCTGTACATGGAACCTGAGTAGCACACGGTTCCTTCTTGCGTATTGGATCCATTCCACCGATTTTCGCGATCGCTTGTTCTTTTTGAAGAAAGGAGGTAATCGACGCCATTCCACCGTACCGCGACGCGCAGAGGCGCTGCGGGCTGTGACACTCAGTTTGAAGGGGCCCCAAACGCGAAAGTGGCGAGGGCTGCCAGCCCTTGCGATCTCGACGCCGGGCCGGACTCGGTGGTCGGGATGCTTCCCGAGTGGGGTGCAAGGGCGGGATGCCCTCGCCACATCTGGTGGCGAACCTCAGGTGCTGGTTGACGTGGTGGACACGGATCTGCCCGCAAGGGGCGCTGTATGATACATAGTTGGGCCTCAGATACAGAAGTGTCTGGAGCCTGGAGTGGAGAGGCAGCTCTTTGGTGTGTGGCCAAGAGCGGGAGGCCCCAAACGCGGTTTCGCCCGTTTGGGGAATCCAAGAGAGGTCTCTTTCTTGTAAGGAGGACTTTATGTCTAAGAGATTTGTGTGCCTGACTACCCTGTGCTTGTTCATCGCAGCCGGCGCGGGCGCGGCAGAAACGCCGAAGAAGGTGCTGTTCGAGTTCTGGCTCGACATCGGAGGAGGCGTGAATGTCGCCAAGGATCTGCGGGGCAACGCCAACTTCCCGGCCAAGCCGACCCAGACCGAGCTGCGGGACACGTTCAAGGGCTACGTGGACTGGAAGGACAACTACGGCCTGCGGGCCCGCGCGTACCTGACACCGCCGGAGAGCGGCGCCTACACCTTCTGGATTTCCGGCGACGACAACTGCGAACTGTGGCTCAGCTCCGATGACACGGCCACCAATGCGCGTTTGATCGCCCAGGTGGCCTCCTGGACCGGTAACGAAGAGTGGGGCAAGGAACCCGGCCAGAAGACCGTGGTGACCCTGGCCAAGGGCCAGAGGTACTACATGGAAGCCCTGATGAAAGAGGGCGGCGGCGGCGACAGCATGACGGTCGCCTGGGGCGGCCCCGGGATCGGCGCCGGCCCGAAAGTCATTACGGCCGACTATCTGACGGCACCCGATCCGGCCACCCCGGGTACGGATGCGGCTCTGGGCGCCAAATTCGCTACGGCCCCGCAGCCGGCCAGCGGCGCCACCGAGATCAGCAGCCCCCTGTTCCAGTGGACCGCCGGCGCAAATGCCATGATGCACGAAGTGTACATGGGCACGAACCCGAATCTCGGCGCCGCCGACTTCATGGGGCCGTGGCCCACGAACATGTACTTCCACATCGCCGGCCTGACCCCCGGCGCGACCTATTACTGGCGCGTCGATGAGGTCGATGTTACCGGCGCCAAATCCCCAGGCCTGGTATGGTCCTTCGCCGTTCAGCCGCTGGAGGCCCACAACCCCAGCCCGGTGGATGGGGCCCTGTGGCGAAGCACGAAGACCACCGTGAGCTGGGTGGCCGGACAGGGCGCCGTGTCGCACAAAGTGTACGGCAGCGACAATAAGGCCGCCGTGGTCGCGGGCGATGCCGCCGCACTGCTCGCCACGCAGGCGGAGACGAAGCTGGATGCCTCGGCTCTGCTGCAAGCCGGAAAGACCTATTACTGGCGCGTCGATGAGGTCGACAGCGCCGGCAAAGTCACACCCGGACCGGTCTGGACCTTCTCGACGGTCGATCCGACCGGCGGCGCTGTGGCCGAGTACTGGAACGGCATGAACCTGGTCGGGAACGATCTGAGCAAGGCCGGGAAGCCCGTCCTGGTCAAGACCGTACCGGACATCAACTTCAGTTGGCCCAGCGGCAGCACCAAGGGCACCAACTCGCCCGATGCGGCCATCAACACCGACTACTTCGGGGCCCGGTTCACGGCCCAGTTGAATGTCCCGGTCAGCGGCAAGTACAAGCTGATCGAGTCCACGGATGACGGCGGCTTGCTGTACCTCAACGGCACGCAGATCGCCGGCGCCTGGGTCAACGGCGGCGAGGCGGAAAACGCCAGCGTCGACCTGGATCTCGAAGCCGGCAAGCAGTACATCGTCGTGCTGGAGTACTACGAGGCCACCGGCGGCGCGGCCGCGCGGCTGAGATGGTCCGGTCCGGGCATCGCCAAGGAAATCATTCCGCAGGGCGCCTTGCAGATCCCGCAGTGCGCGATTTCGCCGAACCCGGCCGACCGGGCCGTGGATGTGGCCGACAGTGCCGTGCTGAGCTTCACGCCCGGCCCGAAGGCCATCGCGCACACTATGTACTTTGGCACGGATAAGAAGAAGGTCACGGACGGCGATGCCTCGGTGGCGCTGCCTCCCACCGACCAGACTACGTATGTTCCGGCCAAGCTCGACTGGAACACCACGTACTACTGGAAAGTGGATGAGATCAACGCGGATGGCACGACCGTCACGGGTCTGGTCTGGAGTTTCACGACGGCCAACTTCGTCGTTATCAACCTGGGCCAGAAGACACTCAACTACAACAACACCATCGATCCGTTCGTCTCTCAGCTCGCGCTGGATCTGCCGGCCGACCTGACGAAGAACGGCGTGACCGATCTGGCGCTGCGGTTCCAGGGCCAGGCAGCCGCCCAGGGCAGCGTCAGCTTTGACGCGGCGACCGGGACCTACTCGGTCGGCGGCGCCGGCTCCGATATCTGGGGCAACGCCGATCAGTTCACCTATGCCTACAAAGCCCTCGAGGGCAATGGCACGATGATCGCACGCGTCGTCAGTGATGACGGCAAGGGCGCCAACACGTGGAGCAAGGCCGGCGTCATGATCCGCGAAACCCTCGCGGCCGGCTCGACCCATGCCTTCATGCCCATCACCTCGGGCGGCGGCAACGGCCGCAGCTTGCAGCGGCGCTTGGCCACCGATGGCGCATCGACGAACGCTGATGGCCCGGCGCCCACGATCAAGGCCCCCTACTGGGTGAAGATCGAGCGCAAGGGCAATGACTTCTCCGGCTATGTATCCGAAACCGGGGATCCCAATTGGGTCCAGGTGGGCACAGCGGTGACCATTGCGATGAAAGACCCGGTCTTCATCGGTCTGGCCGTCACCTCCCACGTGGCCGGCACAGTACGGACGTGGACGTTTGACAGCGTCAGCACAACGGGCAATGTCGTTCCCGCCGGTCCGTTCGCTGCCTGGGACATCATCAACACGGTTCAGAACGATCCGGCCCCGCTGTATGTGGCCATTGAGGACAAAGCGGGTCAGATCGCGGCAGTTACGAACGCCAATCCTGCCGCCGTGAATACGACGGTCATGGATCTGTGGCGGATTCCGATGAGCGCCTTTGCGGGCGTGGATCTGACGAATGCCGCGAAGATGTATATCGGCGTCGGTGACGGCAAGCCCGATGGCTCCGGCGTCATGACCTTCGCCGACATCCGGGTCGTCAAGCCGGTCGTTCTGCCGGATGCGGCCGCAGTCGATATCACGATCAAGGGCGATGCTTTGAAGGGCTTCCCGGATTATTCGGGCGCCTGGCCGGCGGCGGAAGTTCCCGCCAACGCCATCGATGACAGCATCACGACGAAGTACCTGAACTTCGGCGGCAAGACGCAACCGCCCTCCGGCTTCGTCGTCACGCCGGTGATCGGTGCCACCGTGGTCACGGGCTTGACCTTCACGACGGCCAATGACGCGGCGGAGCGCGATCCGGTGGCCTGGGAGCTCTACGGCTCCAACAAGAGCATCGACGGCCCCTGGGCGTTGATTGCCAAGGGCACGATCGAGGACTTCGCGCGCATGCCGGATTGGCCGCGACGCTGGAAGAATGTCACGCCGATTGGCTTTGCCAACAAGCTGGCATTCCTGAACTACAAGGTGTCGTTCAGCGGTCTCAAGCGGTTTGCCGCTGCCAACAGCATGCAGATCGCGGAGGTTGAGTTGCTCGGCGTGCCCGGGGTGCTTCCTGTTGCGGCCCAGACCATCACCTGGGTTTCCTTCCATGGGACGGATGCGCCCTCGACCGCGGCGGCCGGGGTTGGTTTCACGGTGGCGCCCGATAAGGGGTACACCGACCTGCTGACGGCCCTCGGCTACAACGTGGTGCGCTATGTGCAGACGGGCACTCCCAATGTGGCCACGATCAACGCGTCGAATTTGGTGATCGTCAGCCGCTCGGTGGCCAGTTCCAGTTTCCAGAACGCGGCCGCCGATACGTGGAACGGGGTTACCGCTCCCATGATGATCCTGAATGGCTATGCATCGCGGAAGAGCCGCATGGGCTTCTATACCGGCGGCACCATCCCGGACACGACCGGGGACATCAAGCTGACGGTCAAGGACCCGGCGCACGCGATCTTCGCGGGCATCGCGCTGACGGGCGACACCATGACCAATCCGTATGCCGGCATTGCCGTGTATCCCACTGACGGGACCAAGGCGGCGGGCCTCTCGATCGTCACCGAGGCGGCCATCGCTGGAGGAACCGTCCTGGCCACGGTGTCCGCCGGATCCACGACGGGTCCTGCCGGCGCTATGGTCATCGCGGAATGGCCGGCGGGCGCTACGATCACCCACGACGGCGGCGCCGGCAAGAGCGTGCTGGGCGGTCCTCGCCTGGTGTTCCTGACCGGCTCGCGTGAGAACGGTGGCAAGACCTCGGAAACGGCCGGCATGTACGATTTGTCCGCCGATGGCGCGCAGATGTTCCTCAACGCCGTCCAGTACATGCTCAAGTAATCGCGTAGAAAGAAGTAGTCGAGGGATCTCCCTCATACGGTGGAGTCCCTCCGAACAAGCGAAGAGGGCTGCGAGTTCTGCTCGCAGCCCTCTCTGTTTTTGCCTGTCGCCAGTGGCCGGCCCGCCGCCAACGATCAGGATTTCATCCGCATCGCTCAATCCAGAACCTTGGGGATTTACTATTTGCTATTTACAGCTTACTATTCGATCCAACGGTAAATCGTAAATCAGAGATGGTAAATTCCCGGACTGGATAAGCCCGTGAAATTCGGAATGATCGTCAACCCGACCGCCGGCCCGACCAACGTCGCCCGCAAGAGGCAGACGCTCGAGGGAGTCAAGAAGGTGCTGGGCGAATGCGAGATTCGTGGACTGGAGACCCGGTCGCGGGAGGAGTTCATGCAGTGTGCGGCCGAGCTGGCCCGCGAGGTCGAGGTCTTGATCGTCGCCGGCGGCGACGGTACCTTCTCGGACGCGATCAACGCCCTCGACAGCCACACGGTGCTCTCCTTCCTGCCGTTTGGCTCGGGTTGCGCCTTGCAGTACGCGCTGGACCTGCCGCCGCAGCTTACCAGGGCGGCCAAGCGGATCAAGGAGGGCCAACTGCGCCTTTACGACCTGATCCTGTGCGACGAGTCGCGCAAGGCGTTCATGGCGAGCATCGGACTCGAAGCGGATATCCTTCATCGCCGGGAAGAGCTCCGCGAAAGCGGTATCAACGGCCCTCCGGCCTATGCGATGGCTACCTTGGGCTCGTTCTTCACCGAGCTCGAACGGACCGACATGACCATCGGGCTCGATGATGAGACGCTGGTCGTGCCTAACGCCGTCACGGCCATCGTCACGAAGATTCCCTACTATGGGTACAAGATGAAGGTCGTGCCCAACGCCGTCTTCGACGATGGCTACCTGCACCTGCTGGCCGTCAACTCCGGTTGGGCCGAGATCGTGGGAGGTATGGCCAACGCCTTCCTCTATGAGAACAAGCTGGGCGTCTACCGCAAGGCGCGGGAGATCCGCATCACCATGGAGCGGGAGCGCTACGCCCAACTGGACGGCAGCATCTACCGCAAGGATACGACCTTCCACTTCCAGGTGCTGCCCCAGGCGCTGCGGATGTGGTGCTGATTTTGGCGCCCGGACCGTTCGACGGTCGTTGAAGCTCCGCGAATCTCATTTATCGGGCTTCTCCGACGGCTGTTGCACGCGGCCGGTCATCGGCACGAATCGCACCGGCAGCACGTCCTTTCCGTGAAGCTGCCCCCGTTCGTCCTTCGTCAAGAGGATCAGACGCTGCAAGCCGTCGTTGTCTTCGACCGGCAGGATCATCCGCCCGCCCTTCTTCAATTGCTCGATCAAGGGTGGCGGGACCTCCCCGGCGGCGGCCGTGCCGATGATCGCATCGAACGGCCCCTTCTCGGGCCAGCCGAAGTAGCCGTCGCCCGCCTTGACGTGGACATTCGTATAGCCGAGTTGCGTCAGCACCTCCGCGGCAGATCTCGCCAGCGGCTCGACGATCTCGATCGTGTGGACCTCCCGGGCCATCTCGGCACATACGGCCGCCTGATAGCCGGACCCCGTTCCGATCTCGAGCACGGTCGAGTTCGGATCGAGTCTCAGCGCCTCCGTCATAAACGCCACGATGTACGGCTGGCTGATCGTCTGCCCGTGTCCAATATACAGCGGCCGATCCTCGTAGGCGTAGGCCCGCTGCGCCGCCGGCACAAACGCATGCCGCGGCACCACCCGCATGGCTTCCAGCACGTTCGGATCTGTGACCTCCCGCAGCTCGATCTGGCGCATCACCATCTGCCGTCGCTCACCGACCCGCTCCCGGAACGCCGGGTGGCTGTGTCGAGGCTGGTTGGGCTCGTGCCGCGCAGCGACCGCTTGGGTTTTCGGCGTCTCCTGTCGGCTCCGGCAGGCCAAGCCCTTCGCGGAGGATAATGACAGGCCGGCCGCCATCGCAAGCAAGAGCAGCCCAAGCACCAGGGTCGGAAACGACCCCCGCACCCGAATCCAGCCCTCGCTTTCGGCAGCCATCTCTTATACTCCCCTATGACCCCGTATGAATGACGATGTTCGAGCGGAATCCATTCTACGCAGAGTCGCCCTCGCTCACAAGCACAGGGGAACAAGGATCGACAGATTCCCCGCGGAGCGGCCGCCCGAAGGTCCAACCGGGACCCCACGCGCAGAAATACACCGATCTTGGGGCAAGAGTTGGAGACAGAGCTGTTACAGTCGGCCTCGTTCAACGTCAGTAATGATAATGGAGCCGGCAAGAACGGGCCTGTCGTTGAAGTTGCGACAGGCAGAATGTGGCGGTATCCAGTCTGACCTGTGCGACGAGACAGGTAGCACCATCCAAGGAGCCGGCAGTCCATGAACAGAATCCTGATTTCCACAATCGTGCTGAGTGCTTCGCTGGCCTATTCTGCCGGGCCGGCCCCGACGCAGCGGTCCGCGCGACAAGTTCTGATCCTTCGGCCCGTGCCGGCCCAAGGTCCCGCGTTGGAATTCGACTACCGCTTCGGCAATGCCGTGCCCCCCTTCGAGAAGGAGCCGGCGCTGGAAGGCAAGGAGATCGCTCGGGGCCTGATTCCCACGGTCCCGCCCACACCCCTGATCCGTAATATCACCGACCGGGAACTCTACCTGAAAGCCGATCATGGCCGGGATTTCACGACCGGCCCGCTCGCCACGTATAAGAGCCAATGCCGCGACGGCATCCACGTGTCCTTCGAGAACGTTCGCGTTTTCTCCGAGCGCGGACCGCTGGCCATTCCCTACACCGTATCCGTCAACACCTACCAGCACCTGTTTGCGGGCCGACTTTTTGTCCAATCCGGCTGGTCGGGCAGCCTGGAGCTGGATGGTCGATCCTGGAGGTTCACCATCGTCGACAATCTCGACGGCCAGATCGACGATCAGGACCGCCTGTTTCTCCGGGACATGCAGAAAGCTCCCGGGGTGCGCACCCACGATTGTCCCGTCCCCCAGATCCTTTTCCTCAATGGCCACACGTTTCAGATGGACTACGCGTTCCAGCAGGCCGGATCGGATGTCGTTTTGGAGGCCGGGATGACCGAGGTTCAGGTCCCGACGGGCGAGTTGAAGTTGGAGGCCGGGGGCTGTTGCGGCGTCGTTCTGCGGGAAGACCGCCGCATCGTGCTCCTCGACGGTCTGGAAGGTACGCTCTCCGTGCCTGCCGGGCGATATCAGATAGACAATTGCCTACTCGAGCACAAGCCGGACCAGTGGAGGATTCCGCAGTTTGCCGGATGTGAGCAGGCGGTGTCGGTGCAGCCCGGCCAGACTACATCCCTGCGCATGGGCTGCCCCCTGAGCAACGTCATCGCCGTAACCCGGGACCGCAACCTGCTGCACCTGAAATACCGACTGACGGGCGCCGGGGGCGAGTTGTACGAATACGAAGGCGCAGGTAGCGCGAACCCCCCTCTTTTCCGTGTCTACAAGGGGCCGATGAAGGTCGCCTCCAGCGCTTTTGGCGGTGGCTGAAGCCATTACGAGCGGCGCTCGTGGCGAGTGCCTTTCTATGCTTTCGGTCCGCTCCAGGTCACTGCCGTCCGGAACCTCGAATCGGTGGCGTCAGTGGAAGGCCCGCCCACCGTGATCGAGTGCCCCCTGAGAGACTCCCTCCGCAGCGTATACCTGTGGTTCGTCCTGGGCGGCTTGCTGCTGCTGCGACGTTACCACCCGGACCCGCGCCGCCTGGGCCCTCCTGCTTCCGCTGGTGGCCCTCTACGTGACCCTCTACGTCGGAGAAGACATCGTAAACCGTTATGCGCAGTGGTACGTCACCCCGTCCATCTGCTCCACCCTCTGCGAGATGCTCCGAGCGCTGGCCCTGGGTCTCGCCTTCCTTCTGGCCCTCTCCGACCTGATCAAGGTTCGGCATCGGTTCCTCCGATTCCTTCTGACCTCGCTCGTGATCTTCCTCCCCGGCGTCACGGCGCTCCTGCTCAATGCCCCGTTTGCCTTTGAGAATCGGGTCTGGGTCGTGGCGTTTGGCCTCTTTCTCCTGATCTTCCGCCTCGGCCTGAGCCTCATCGGTGCCCTGCTGCGCAGGCTCTCCCGGCGCCATCCGCTACCGTGGTGCGCGGGCACCTGCCTTTTCCTGGGAGTCGTCTCCATCCTGATCCTCGTCGGCGCCGGGCTGGCGAGCCATGCTACCAGGATGTTGAGCACCCGGCAGTCTCTCTTTTACCTGGCCCTCGCGCCGCAGCCTTTTCTGGCTCCCTATTTCGTGTTCTTCTGGTTCGTGCTGCTGGCCCTGCGGAGCCCCTTTTACCGCCAGCGATTCACGGACTCTCTGGTGGCCGGTCCGTCGTCTTGAGCCGACCGGTCCTTCTGAACGTTCCGGGTGGTTCGGCTTGGCATGGAGCAGGATCACCCGATGCGACGGGAACTCGTTGGCGAAGTACTCCGGCTTGGCACCGTACCGGGCGGCCAACTGGGCCGTCGAACCGCGGCTGCCCATCGTGAACTCGCCGCCGGGGATATAGACCAGCCTCATGCCAATCGAGTTGGTCATTACCTCCTCGGCAATCCGCCCGGGTGGGTGGTCTTCAGCCGGTTGCTTCGGCCTGCGGACGGAATAGTTCAGGGCAGCCGGACGCCGCGAGGATCATGGCCGATATAAGGGCTACCCCAGTGCACCCCAGCCAAGTCCAACGCAGGTTCTCCTCCCGCTCTCACAGCCTGTACTTCCACGTCCGGATGCCTCATGGTCGTGACGACTTGCCTCAAAGCATCGTAGCGGGTAGACTACCGGATAGTCGAGACCAGCCGCAAGCGGCTGTTTCTTAACGGATATCGGGTACCGTATGATACGTTGGCTTGCAAGCACGATGACCCTGCTGCCGCTGCTGGTCGGCAGTGCGGCTCCACGGACAGAGCCGAATTCTCCGAGGCTGGAGGATTGCCCGTTCGCCGTGGACCCCAACCTTGTCGAGGGCAAGCTCTTGGCGTGCGTGCGCGTGGAGGTCGGGCGGCAGATGATTCACACGCGGACCTGGTCCGACCCGGAGGGCGATCCGGCCGAGGTCAAGATCCGCAAAGGGCCCCCGGGCGTGCAGATCATCAACCGACCAAAGGTCCACTCTTACACGATCCTGTGGACGCCCACCCGGATTGAGACGGCGGCCATCGTCGTGCAGGTCACCGACCAGCCCGCCAGAGGTCAGCCCGCCAGCAGCATCGGCACGATCCTCGTCCAAGTCGTGCCGGGCGGGCAGCAACCCGCCCCGCGCGGCTGTGGCGGCCCGCCGCAATAGGGAGAGGACCGCCATGAACTGCAGGAAGTGCGGCGCCTGCTGCATCGCGCCGTCGATCACCACCGCGATCCCCAACATGCCCCACGGTAAGCCGGCCGGCGCACGCTGCGCCAACCTGAACGACAGGAATGAATGTACCCTCTACGGCAAGGCCGGGCGGCCCACCTTCTGCATCGGCTGGCAGCCCATGCCGGAGGTATGCGGGCAAGGCTTCAACGAAGCCATGACCCACATCACCACCTTGGAACAGGCTACCGCTTGAAAAGCCTCCCTGGCGGTCCCGCAGGCAACGCGAGAATGCAGTATCTCCCGCATGATACGGGTGATTATGGGACTTGGAGCCCGACACTGCACCCGGGCGCAGAGTACTCACTTGTTGGCGATGATACCCGACTTGGACTTGAAGAATGAAGGCCGACGAGAATCGCCCTCGTCGGCCTTCAAATTGTCCCTTCCCGAGAAGGCGAGATCACCTGGGCATCTCGGCCTTCAGTTGCCGCTCGGCCTCGAGCCAATTCTGCTCGTCCTGGCCGTGCTTGCAGCCGTTCTTCACCCAGATCTCGTGGGCGCGCTGTGCAATCTGCTCCCGCGCGATCTTCACCGGTTTGGTCGTCGCCGGTGCTTGGACGCCCACCGGACGAAGTGTGGTGGTCGCACCGCCGGACCGAGTAGTGCTCGTCGGAACGGTATTCCTTGGGGTCTTGCTTTGAGCCATTTCAGGCCTCCTTATTGCCTTCAACCAAACACTCATGTTGCCGGCGCCACTCACACGCTTTTACCGGAGTCTTACACGCCGACTCTCGGCCGGGGCGCCTGTACTTTGTGCCTGCCACGGCCAACGCCGACACCTGATTCGTTCACTTCCGGTTCCCCCCGGGAGTATTCACGACTCTCAGCCGGCTCGGTCCGCCTCAGTCACGGGTGGTAGTCTCCCCTGCTTCGGCCCCCTTGTCAAGCCCTCTTTCAAAAAAAGTTTCTTTTTCGCCGTCTCGGTTAGGCAAAACCGCAGGCCCCTTTAGGCAAAGGGCGTTCCATCCCCGGAAAGAACGGTCGCGTACCGTACTAGGAGACGATGATCCCTTCCACGCAGGAGCGAAAGGGTATCTGTGTGAAAGACAAGGGAAAACAGATCGAGAACACAAGGAGTACGACCATGTTGACCAAAGAAGAATTCGTGAAAACGCATCCGGACGTCCGGGTGGGCATGACCGCATATAGCATGGATGGTGAGAAGCTGGGCGTGATCGAGCGGGTCGATGAGGACAACCTCATGATCGAGCGCGGCTGGTTCTTCCATAAAGACTTCGTGATCCCCTACGACGACATCGAGGATATCCGCGAAGACCGGGTGATCGTGCGGCAGAGGCACGAGGACTTTGAAGAACAACGGGTGGAAGAAGGACGGATGAGGGAAGAGTCCGAGTTCACCGGCCGTGCCGGCGGAATCGGCGAATATGAACGGGGCCGCGAGACGGAGGAAGCCAGAATCCCCGTCCACGAAGAAGAGCTCGAAGCCGAGAAACGCGCCAAGAAGAGCGAGGTCGGGATACGCAAAGAGGTCCGTACCGAGACGGAGCACCTGGAAGTTCCCGTCCAGAAGGAAGACGTGATCGTGGAACGTACGCCGGCGGAGGAAGGTTGGACGAGCGTGGCGGGCGAAAAAGCCTTCCAAGAAGAGGAGATTCGGATTCCCGTGAAGGAAGAAGAGGTCGAGGTCACCAAACGGCCGGTGGTGAAAGAGGAGGTTCGCGTGCGAAAGGAAAGCCGCACGGAGACCCAGCCCGTCAGCGGCGAGGTCCGCAAGGAAGAGGTGAAGATCGAGCCGAATAAGCCGGCGCAGAAGAAGTAACGAACGCATCGATTCTCGCACCTGCGAGATCCCGGGGCAGCGCTCTGCTCCGGATGTTCGATAGAGCGCGCACGGGCAAGCCTCGCCCTGCACTTGGCATCAGAGCATGAGCTTAGCAGGGTGGGGCTTGCCGACTACTCACCATGAACCAGGCGCGAGGCGGTTATAGACTCGGTGTTCAGACTGAAAAGGCCTCGGCGCTACCCCTTTGCTTCCCGAAGGTTTCATTCTTGCGTCCGGCCCCGGGTTCCGCCATAATACGCCCACGCGAAGCAAGGGCTCGATGGCATGCGGGCCCCGGTAGGATGGCCTCGCCGGAACGTGGAGAAGCCGCACGGGAATGGATCTATGATTCATCATTTGTTCAAGCGGAAACCGCTGAGCCTGGTGCACGAGGAGATGAAGGGGGAAGACCGCCTGCGCAGGGTGCTCGGACCTTGGTCTTTGACGAGTCTGGGCATCGGCTGTGTCATCGGCGCCGGCATTTTCGTAATCATCGGCTATGCGGCACACTACAAAGCCGGACCGGCCCTGGTGATGTCGTTCGGCATGGCCGGTTTAGCCTGCATTTTCTCCGCCCTGTGCTATGCGGAATTCGCCTCCATGGCCCCGGTGGCCGGCTCCGCCTACACCTACGCTTATGTGACCTTGGGCGAAATGTTCGCTTGGATTATCGGATGGGACCTCGTCCTCGAATACACCGTCGCGTCGGCCACCGTCGCGCACGGCTGGTCGAAGTATTTCCAGAATTTCATCGGCATCTTCGGCCTTGGTGTCCCGCACGCCGTTTCCAATGCTCCTTTTGAGTTCGACCCGACCAAGGGTGCCTTCGCGGCAACCGGCACGTGGTTCGACTTGCCGGCCCTGGTTGTCGTCGCGATCCTCACCGTTGTGCTGGTGATCGGCATACGGGAAAGTGCCCGTTTCAATAATACCATGGTGGTGATAAAGGTCGCCATCGTGCTGATGGTCATCGGCGTTGGGGCGTTTTTCATCAAAACCGCCAACTGGCAGCCGTTCGCCCCGTTCGGCTGGGCGGGTCTGAGCCTCTTTGGCAAACCGCTCTGGGGGCAGACCGGCGCCGACGGCGCTCCGGTGGGCATGCTCGCTGGAGCTGCGATGATCTTCTTCGCCTACATCGGGTTCGATTCGGTCTCGACGCACGCCGAGGAGGCGCGTAATCCACGGCGGGACGTTCCCTTCGGCATCATTGCCTCGCTGCTGATCTGCACGGTTCTGTACATCGCCGTAACCCTGGTGGTTACCGGCATGGTCCCCGCTGGGGAGATCGACGTAGACGCCCCCGTCGCCATGGCGTTTCAGCGGGCCGGGTTGGGCTGGGCGCAATTCGTCATTTCGCTGGGGGCGGTGGCCGGCATTACGTCCGTCATGCTCGTTCTGATGCTCAGCCAGCCCCGCGTGCTGCTGGCGATGGCCCGAGATGGCCTGCTGCCGGAGAGTTTCTTCGGCGCGGTTCATCCCCGTTTCCGGACACCCTGGAAGTCGACCATCCTTACGGGCGCTATGGTCGGGACCCTGGCTTCATTCATCCCGCTGGGCATTCTGGCCGAACTGGTCAACATCGGCACGCTGCTGGCGTTCGTCATCGTATGCCTGGCGGTGCTGGTCATGCGCTATATTCACCCGAAAGCGGAGCGGCCGTTCCGTTGCCCGTGGGTGCCGGTCATTCCCATTCTTGGGGTAATCTTCTGCGGGATCCTCATGCTGTCGCTCCCCAAGGAGAACTGGCTGCGGCTGTTCGCCTGGATGGCGGCCGGCATGTTCATCTACTTCCTCTACGGCCGCCACCATAGCGTCATGGCCCGTCAAAGGCTGGCCGAGCAAGCCGCCAACGCCGGCTGCGAGCCCATGACGCCGTGAGCCGCGAAACGGGAACAAGATTGTGTGCGATGCACGCCACCCGCTTGCCGCCGACCTCGGCAGCGAGCAGACCTGGCCAGAGAGGATCTTGACGTTTCCGTCCAACCTTGTTACGGTGTTTCCTAAAGGGTGCGAGGTCGGAAGCGACCTTGCAGGCGCGTGGGGTGGTCGGGCCGCCATCTACTGAATTCGGTATGGTGACGTTATTCAGGAGATGGCATATGTCCGGTCCCAACGATCAAATCATCGACAAGCAAGGCACCGCCTTGGGATTCCTGGCGAGATTCTGGTGGATGTTCTTCGGCAATATGTTCTTTGCCTTTTCCCTCCTCTTCCTTCTTTTCAATAAGGGCGGCTTTTTCCACCCCGCCGACTGGGTCTTTTGGATCACCGTCGCCACCCTGGTATCCATGCGGTACATCGATATTCGGTTCTGCGACGGGCAAACGGCTACCGGCCGGCGTGCCTCCATGGCGGATTGGACCAGGTATGGTGCACTGTTGCTGGCGGGCTCGGTGGTCCTGTGGGGGATTGCTCATGCCCTGAACTACCTGTTCGTCAGTAGAATCGCACAAGGCTGAGAATCTCGGCGGTGAATCTGCGTCACGGACGGGTTTTGCGCGACTCTCGAGGGCATTCCCATGGGCGAGCCTTGGCTGACTGGCGGTCTGCTGGCCATCATGGTACTGGTCTTGACGCTGCCCTTCTTCTCCCACAGGGTAGAGAAGCAACTTGAGATGTTCCTCTTCCTCACCGGGATTCTTTCGGTAACCCTCTCCGGGCGATGGAGCCGGCACCTCGTGCACGAAGCCTTGCTGGACCCGATCAAGATCACGCTGGCGGTCCTGAGCGCCGGTCTGCTCTTCCGGCTGGTCCGGCCGAAGATCGGCGGCTGGACGAACCGCCTCGCCCGACGGATCGGATTCGCCCCGTTGTTTTTTGTCGTCGTCGCCGGACTGGGCCTGCTGTCCAGCGTCATTACCGCCATTATCGCGGCCCTGATCCTGGCGGAGATCATCAGTGCCTTGCGGCTGCCCAGGACGGTCGAGCTCCGCTTGGTCATCATCGCCTGTTTCTCTATCGGTCTCGGGGCCGTTCTGACGCCCCTGGGCGAACCGCTCTCGACCATCGCGGTCGCCAAGCTCTCGGGGGAGCCTCATCATGCGGACTTCCTCTTCCTCCTGCGGTTGTTGGGCAAGTGGGTGATTCCCCTGGTCTTCGGGCTGGGGCTGCTGACGATGCTGCTGCCGAACAAGCAGGAAGTGCGAAGTCCGGCCCTCACCGAAGACAAGCCGGAACAATTCCGGGACATTCTGATCCGGGCGCTGAAGGTCTACATGTTCATTCTGGCCCTGGTGTTCCTGGGCACCGCCTTTACGCCGGTCGTCGACAAATACCTGACGCGGGTCCCGGTCGCGGGGCTTTATTGGATCAACATCGTCTCCGCGGTCCTCGACAACGCCACCGTGACGGCCGCCGAGATTACCCCGCTGATGTCCGAGCAGACCATTACGACCGTCCTGCTCGGATTGCTGATCGCCGGCGGCATGCTGATTCCCGGCAACATCCCCAACATCATTTGTGCCAACAAGCTGGCGATCCAGAGCGGTGAATGGGCCCGCCTCGGCATCCCGCTCGGCTTGGCGCTGATGATCGGATGCTTCGTTGTTCTTCTTCTTCTTCTTCTTCTTCTTCTGACGCAGGTCAGACTTTGAAGAAGACTCTGTGGCGGTAGAGGAACCACAGGAACAGCCACCGGGCCGCAAAGGCGCCCAGCGGCAGGAGCAGGGCCGCGTACACCCCGACGTGCCGGGCGGCGCCACGGAGGAAGAATTCGCTAATCCGCTCGAAGTCGACAAGGTTCTGCAGGAAGTAGATCGTGATGGCGTTCATGCCGATGACCACGAAGAAGTACGCCCATTTGCGGTATCCCTGTACATCGATCACCCAGTAGAACAGGGCCAGCAACAGCAAGCTCCAGCCGCCCGCGAACAGGACGTAGGAACTCGTCCACAGAATCTTGATGATGTCGAAGGCCAGCCCCCACAAGTAGCCGACGATCAGGCACGCGACCCCGGCGAGCGCCAGTCCCGCCGCTTTGCGCGAGCCGGAACGGTTTGAGCGCAGCCACTGCCCTGCCAAGGCGCCCAGAAGAGCCGTACAAACAGCCGGGAACGTCGAGAGGATCCCCTCGTTGTCACCGTACTTGTAGTAGAGCTGGCCCGGAATCAACTGCTGATCTACGTAGGAGGACAAGCACCCTTGCATCGAGACATCGCCCGCCGCACAGCCCGGCACGGGGACCAGCGCCGTGACCACCCAATACAACAGCAGAACGACGCCGACGAGGATCGCCTGGGTCCGCCACGTCGTGTGCAGCACCACCAGGGCGGCGAAGAAATAGCACAGTCCGATCCGCTGCAACACGCCGGGCCAGCGCATCTCGGGCCCGTTGAAGCGAAGCAAGCCGTTGAGAATCAAACCGAGCAGGATGAGCACCGCCGCACGCCGGAGAATGTGCAGGTGAATCCGAACGTGACTTTCGCCACGCTCGGCCCGCCGGGAGATCGAGAACGGCAGCACCGCCCCCACCACGAAGATGAACGTCGGAAAGATCAGGTCCTCAAAGTGAAAGCCTACCCACTGCACGTGATCGAGCTGGTGCCGGATCGTCTCCGTCACCGGATGCTTCCAGACCTCGGCCAGGCTCTCGAAAATCGTCCCGCCGCCGATGATCCAGAACATGTCAAATCCGCGCAGCGCATCAATCGAAAGCACCCGCCCGCCATCCACATCCTTCCGCAGATTCTCCACAGGTTGTCCCCGTTCGCGCAAGCGACACTTCTTGCTCACGACGCATGGAAACATGCCCACGCGTCACCACACAATAGCGTACCACATGCTCGTGTGGCTTTCAACGACCCGGCCGGCGGCGAAGTCCCTGCTCTCTAGCGGGTGCTGGGTTTGTTGGGGTCCGCCGGTGCCTGCACCTTGAGCTTGGGGGCATAGAAGACATCCGTCCGTCCTCGTTCGAAGCGCGGCCAAACCTGCCCGGTGATCGTGTCAATGACATAGTTGTTATCCTCGCTGACATGGGAGACAACGAGGGCGTACCGCCCCACCGGACCCGGAGGTGACAGTCGCGGCATGGCTCCCAACACGCACAAAACAAGCAAAACCAAAAGACCGCCGATCAGGAAGCTCTTGAGATCGAGTGACTTCTTCATGTCCTTCTCCCTTTCTGCAACCAGGTTCGTTCGTAGGCACGCTTCGCCATCGCAATAACAATGCGGACGCGCACAGGTTCCGCTAGAGAGACGCTGTCAGGGGAGAAACGTTGCAGGCTCGACATCTTTTCCGGTCCGTCCGAGCTACCGGCCACACTCTTGGGGCTGCGTCGCGCTGATCTCGCGGAGCAGATCGAGCACCTCCATGTGACTGCGAACGTTGAACTTCGCGCAGGAATGGCGATGGCCTACGCGGATCGAGCAGGCGCAGGCGGGCAGAACGCGGAAGAGATCTTCGTCCGTCCAGTCATCGCCGATCGCCAGCAGGAAATCCGAGGCCTCTTTCGGCAGGAAGGACAACGCAGCGGTGCCCTTGTTAATGCCTCCGCACCGGACCTCCACCACCTTGTCTCCCTGCTGAACCTGGACATCGATATTGGCCGTGAAATTCACCAGGTCGTCCACGAGCTCCTTGACGCGCGTGGAGGCCAGCTCCGGGTCGGCGCGACGGTAGTGCCACGCGATGGAATACTGCTTTTCCTCCACAAAGGCGCCCGGGAGCCGGTCCGCATAGGTTTGCAGGATGGGCAGGAGCGCGGGCTTCCAACTGTTTTCCAGCGGCTTAGCCAGCCGCCAAGGCTGGTTCCTGACCTTGATCCACGCCCCGTGCTCCGCCACCAGCGACACTTCCAGGTCCGCAAACCAGTCGTCCATCGTGTCCTTGTCCCGGCCGCTGATGAGGACAACGTCGGTATTCACGCCCAGGGAAAGCGTCCGCAGAAGCATCAGAAGGTCCTGGGTAGGCCGGGCGTCTTTCGGGTCATCGGCAAACGACACCAGCGTGCCGTCGTAGTCGAGGAAGATGGTGCTGTGCGGAGCGCGGCGGAGCCTCTCCAGGAGCCGCTGCCGGGCATCGCGGCGGAGCAGCTTGGCCCGTAGCCTTTTCTGTTCGGCCTTGACCTCCTGCAGACGTCCGAGAAAATCCTCCGCCCAGCGGATGACATCGTACCGCCGGAGGCGGTCCTGCATGATCTCGTTGCGGCGGATTTGCTCCGGCTCGGGCATGGCCAGGGCTGTTCCCAGGGCGGCCACGATCTCGCCGATGTTGTTCGGATTGATGCTGATCGCTTCCGCCAATTCCTTGGAGGCCCCGGTCATTTCGCTGACGATCAGGACGCCCGTCTTATCCGTCCGGCTGGCCAGGTATTCCTTGGCGACAAGGTTCATGCCATCCCGCAATGGGGTCACCAGCGCCACGTGGCTGCTCGCATACAGGGAAACCAAAGGCTCGAACGGCAGATACCGGTACTGATACAGCACGGGGGTCCAGCCGACGTCGCCGAATCTGCCGTTGATCTTGCCGACGAGCTCATCGATCTGCCGCTTGATGTCCTGGTACTGGTCCACGCCGATCCGCGAGGGCACGACCACCAGCACCAGCACCACCTTCTTCTGCCACTGGGGATTCCGTTCGAGGAACAACTCGTAGCCCTGGAGCCGGTTGAGAATCCCCTTCGTATAATCGAGCCGATCCACGGACAGAACCACCTTGAGGCCCTTGAGCGTCTCCCAGGAGATGTCGTCCGTCCCGTGCACCTGGCGGCGGGCAGCCGCCTGGAACTTCTGGAAGTCCACGCCCATCGGGAACGTATCGACTTTGGCCAGGTGATTCGGCAGGAGAATCTTGCCCATCGTGTGCTCGTGGCCGAGGACGCGCAGAACGCTGCGGAGGAAATGCTGCGCATAGTCGTACGTGTGAAATCCGATCAGGTCGGCGCCCAGGAGGCCCTCCAGGATCTCTGCGCGCCAGGTCTGCGGCAGCAGCCGGAAGATCTCGAAGGACGGAAAGGGGATGTGCAGGAAGAATCCAATCGTCGCCTCCGGCCGCTGTTCGCGCAGCAGTTGCGGCAGCAGCATCAGATGGTAGTCATGGATCCAGACGACGTCCTCGGGCTGCACCAGCCGGGCGACGGCCTCACAAAAGATGCGGTTCACGCCCCGATAGTGCGCGTAGAGGCTCTCCTCGCAAACCGCGTACGACGGGAAATAATGAAACAGGGGCCAGATTGTCTTGTTACAGAATCCATGGTAGAATTTGTCCATGGAGCGATCCGAGAGGAACACGGGATGCGCGTGGAAGCCGGCGAGCGTTTCGGTCACCAGCGCCTGCTGGGCGGGATCTTCGACCGTGACTCCCGGCCAGCCGATCCAGCGGGATTGGGGCTGGATAGGACCCTCCGGCGTACTGTTCCGCGTGGCGGCCCCCGTAAAGGACGAGCCCCGCAGAGAGTCCAGATAGGCGCTGATGCCGGAGACCAGGCCCCCTGCGCTCTCGCGAAACAGCAGTTGGCCCTTCTCCTCGACCGTCACGATGGGCAGCCGGTTCGATACAAGCAACAGTCTCATCGGACGCAATCCTTTCTGCGAGTCACCCCATGGCCGGGGGCCATTCTACTTGGTATCTACGTCTGTGGCAATCCTTGCGGACCGGCGAAAACGCCGGCCGCGTCATTTTCTTTGTGGCGGGGTCGCCCCCATGCGAGCTTCGCGTTTGGGCAGCCCCAGTGCAGACCCTGCAAGCAGATACCCGCAGGAGGACGTTCGGCGGGGACGTGTTCGTGTCAACAATTTCGGGCCGTCACGGCATTTCCTGGCTTTTCATCTGTGCCCGACCGGTTCTTCCGCGCGGGTTCGCTGCGCGGGTGAGGCCCAACCGATGACCGCCGCAAAGCGCCCGGCAGTATCCCCTTCGCGCCGGTAGCTGGGGAATAAGTCGCTGCAGCAGATCGTGCAGATCCCGGCCACATGGATGGACCTGGCCGGCAGGCCGGCACGCGCCAACGC